>Ga0114996_10000721_pt1 | contig 45892 bp, 37 predicted proteins | sample ArcticOcean_MG_C_4_FD_87039 | JGI IMG/M metagenome (GOLD analysis project Ga0114996, IMG submission 87039) | Marine microbial communities from western Arctic Ocean - ArcticOcean_MG_CB4_134 | ecosystem: Environmental > Aquatic > Marine > Oceanic | place: Arctic Ocean: Canada Basin | collected... | reverse complement strand
TATACCATCTAGCCAACACAAAAGCACACTTAAGAATACTTGAATCCTTACGGTCCGCTTCAAATTTAATGTTAGGCACAACATAATATCCATATTGCGTAGTGTTATTTGATGCCTGCAGTAAGGAAATGAGCTTAATTATGGACATCGATGATCCGGAAACGGCAACGTTCAGTGCGACCTCATTATAATGTGGCATTTCTTCCATATCCATGGGCTTAATGACAAGGCTCGCCTGTGAAATGTCAGCGGTTCCAGCACAATTAATGAGATGACTTTCAACTTCATCGTTTGCAGCCTCTTCACTCACAAACATCGGCTGAGCATTTTTTTTAAGAAAATCCCTTTTCTGCTCCCATTCCACTTTGGTCCCTTTAAGGAAATTATAATTCTTCAATTTTTGTTTATGCGCGATCTGAAGATCCTGCATTGCCTTCTTTTTGTCTTCGAGAACAGTATAACCAATCACGTTGACCACACCTAGTAGTGCAATAAGCAGCAAGGCCATTAATCGTTTTTCGCTCTGTTGTAATGCCATTAATTTATAATTCTATAAAGTTGTTTCACCTCTAATCTGAAAGACTGCGGTCCTGTCTTTTTTCCGAGGGTCGACCTGTGGTTGTTTAAGCCACGCCCATTTAAAATATTCCAAATTTTTATTCTTTGTGAGTAACGCGTAAAAATCCCGGCCCGCCTTAGCGTCCTTACTTTGCCCATCAATTACAATAATTCTTTTCAACTTGCCGCCGAATTCGACTCTATCATCATATTTAAAACTCGTGAACCGAACGTCCTGAGGAGGGACCGCCGCCGTAGCACGATGCAATAGTTCAGCGGGGTAAGAATCTGAATCGAGGACCGAGGAAAGCTCTCTCCACTTTTCTCTAAATTCAGGAATCCATTGAACGCTAGGTTCCAATTCCTTGACTGCCTTACCTAACTTGTCGGCCTCCAACTTCTCTTTAAGGTAAGCCCCAAGTAGTACCGCGACCAAAAGAAAATAGACCGCTGCCGCTCCTAGCAAAGCATAGCGGATCCCTTGTGATTTTTTTTGCTGCGCTCTCTGCTCCACTACTTCTGATGGGACTAGGTTCGATGTAGAGTCTGGCAGGAACGGATCAGGCCTGACACCTGAAGTGACTTTAATTCCTAGAACCTCTTCGAGCTCATCCTTTGCGGACTGATCAAATTCATCAAGCCAAATATGGACACCGGAAATTTCATTAGTGATACCGTTCTTAAAGTCCCCGCTCACGGGACCGGCACCGTCCAAGCCAAGTATAATACAATTAATCTCATTGACCGCCGCAGAGTCGAACTTATTGCTCGTGAGCCCCTCAAAATATTCAAGCTCACCTTCATGGCCGACTGCCATCACTAATCGTCCGAGCTCTCTCCATACCACAATATGTTCACCGGGCATTTGCAAGAACCTAGCACTGATATCAAATTCCTTGGAACCGGTCTTGGGCAATGGATGATTATAATCGGGATTAAGTACAGTCGCAAGGATCAGACTACGTTTGACTGGACCTTCCTGAGATTCTGAGCTTGGCTCAGAATCAATAACGCACACTGTCTGATAGTCTAGGAGTTGTCCAGCGCCTGAGGTCGGCTTAAGGCCCATCTTCTCAAGCTGCATCTCAACCAGGTTCTTGATCACTGACGGCTCATCAGTTCTCACCCAGATCGGAACGGCGAAAACAGAATTGATTGGAAATGCGTAATGGGTCGCGTCCTTGAAAGGTTCACAAGAGCCTGATTCATCAAGCTCTCTCTCATCCATTAATTCATATTCGGCCTGACCAAAGCGGTCCTCTGTATGTTTCCACAGCTCCCACCCGTCTTCACCTGGAAAACAAATCGTCTTGTCTATGCTTTTTTTGGCCATTTATATTAATAATGTATCCTCACTATATAACTATTTTCCGAAAATTTCTTCACGGGATATGATTGAGGGGTTTGTCCCACGGTTACGAAGAACAATTTCAATTTTTCGATGATATTCACCTTTAATGCCAGTACTAATAATGCGCAACGTGTTCCCACTCGAAGTGAACCTTTCGGTAAGTTGCTCAGGTGATGGAGCTCCGAGCCTGATAAGCTCATCAATTAGCAGATTCACATCTATAGGAGTATCATCATTAGTATCCTTTACCCCGTCAGGCCCATTCCTACCATAAGATCCAGACTCACTATCGCCATTTAAGAAATCCTCTATCTCATCGACATTTTCTGAAAATTCGCTGCCACCTATCTCAGTCATTTCTTCTAAGCCTGCCGCCACAGCGATCAGGTTCGCATCAGCATCGTTAATGTCTAATGGACCTTGACTCCTAACCGTAAAATAGTTTCGCCAGTTCGGCTTGTACGCAGCGACCACGTCCATGCCTTTCACGAACTGCATCTCTTCAACATCATAGAAGGCTCGGTTGAACGGATAATTAAGGCTTCCTACATTTGTCTCGTACCACTCTGCCTCAGCGCCGTCAGGAGCAGCCGAAGTCACTTCATCCGCATCAACCCAATCGAGTAAACAATTCACAATTTCCTGCGCTTCTGAGAGTTCAATTCCCCATGACTGAAAAACGTCAGCCATTGCATTGAGATTCTCGGGAGTAGGTCTCAATAAATAATGGTTCGGATTGATGCGGCCTGCCTCTTTCTTAATCTCCACGCGGAATCCCTCGTCGGGAGCAAATTCCAAATAATCTTCAAACTCAGCAAAGGCAATGTCATTGACCGGAAACTGTTTAAGAATATTGTCATACTCTTCTATTCCTCTCTGCGCAGCAATAGCGACTCCCATCTCAGCGAGCTGAAGGGCACGGAAAGATGATTTCTCTGAATCCACAACGCGCAGATCAGAACGAAGAACCACCATTGATGAGAATATAGTGATCCCCATCGCCGCCATCAGCCAGAAAACAGCAATCAGAACAGAGCCAGATTCATGAGATCTTAAGGATCTATTTTGATCGGCATCAATCTTTGATCGATGATCAATGGATCGGTTCTGTGAATGACTGTTCAGTTTAATATTGGGGATAATGTTATTATTATTTATTCCTACAAAGATTACGCACTCATTATTTGCCTCGAGGAGATCCACCGGGCAGGCCTGATGAACCTGTCGGTCGTTTGCCTCCGGTCGAAGTCGGGGGCCTGGCAGGACCACTTCCTCCGGACCCTTTGCGCCCGTCATCGGTTCGGCTCTTGTCTCCTCTGCCCCTGCCTCCACGACCATCTGCAGAATCTCCGCGACGGTCACGCGAATCATTTCCACGAGATCCTGAAGTTCTCCCGTTTCCACGGCTATTACCGGACTGAGTTGCACGAGCGACGGCGGCAGGATCCTCAACGGTCGGGACCCAGTAATAACTGCGTATCGGTTCCGAATCATCAAGGAATGCAATTTCCATATAAACCATTGAGGGTCGATCATTGGGGTGATCTTCCCTGCCCCAGTCCTCTTTCCATTCTTTGTCCCGTTGATCGAAAAAATTCCAAGTCACACTCTTAAGACCGCTCATCAAAACAATGCTCATCCCCATATCCTCAGACAATGATCCATTCTCAATATAGATTTCCGCCTCCTCCTGGTTCAGGTACCTGATCTCTATTTTGGTAGCACCCTGAAGTGCATTGTCAGGACCGGACACAATACAAATCATTTTCGATCCGGCAGCAACACCTGCCCATGAAAAGGCCAACGGATAATCTTCAAATACAATTTCAGAACGGGCCGCTCCTCCTAGGCCTTGAGGAGGCTCCATATTAATCTTCGCATTACCCGGAATGTCCTCAATGTTTCTTTTCATGACACTCATAAAACTGTGCATATGCATGTCGTCATGTTGTCGGGTAAGGACCTTATCGCTCAACATGATTGATGCAGATGCAATTTTATAGACTCCGGTCAGAACAATACCTATGAGGGCGATCCCGATGATCAGCTCGAGAAGAGTAAAGGCTTCCTCTGATACTTTGAGTCTAGCGGTTCTGGTAGAGTGATTCATAGCGTATTGTTTCCGCGGCCCTTATCCTTTCCTGATCCGAGTCACCCCAGATAGCCTCGATCCTTATTCGGTACATATTCTGTAGGGGGCTTTCCTGCTCGTCACCTTCCGGCTCCCGCACCACCAGCGTGTACATTTCTTCTAGCGGTTCCACATAAGCATAGTAATCAACTCCCATCTGGTCAGCGTAAGCCGAAACCTCATCAAAAACTTGACCCGCAATTTCTCCCTCAATGGGAAGAGCTGACCTGAAATCCTGGTCCCTAAAATCTGCTTTACTGTACCGCGTCAGCCAACTTTCAAGTTTGCGCTGTATTCTCAATTCTTCTCCGGAACGCACAGCCACCTCACCGATCTGTTTAAGTGCCCGTGTAATACCAACTGAAACCAAACCAAAAATGGCGAGAGCAAGGATCACCTCCAGTAAAATAAAACCGCCACGTAGGCGTCTAGACTTGAATCTTAATTTCATTCCAACTCATCAATGTTCTCAGCACCAAGAACGATAGTCTTGTTTAAGGGCTCCTGAATTTGAGCGGTTAAAGGATTGAATTCCATTGTCACCATTCCTTCTGATCCCTCTTCTTCACAGATCAACTTGATACCGAGCGGCTCACAAATCCCACTCGACTCAAAGACCCACCGGTAAACTTCCTCGTCATCGGACCGGACCTCTTCCGGTGGACGAAAATACTTATCCTCCCAAGAACGGACAAGAAATCTCATGAATTCAGGTAATTCAAAACTGTCAACGACTCCCGGTTCCGGTCGATCATTAAAAATGGACCCACTGGATCCGGATCGAATTCTGGATTCCTGCAAGGCCACTGAGTTTTCACTTATGGTAAGTACAAATGGGCGACGATTAGTGATAGCCATTTGCATGCCTCTCCTCGCCAATGACTGTAACTCATTGGCCGGCTCAACGAGCTTTTTCTTAGAGCTTTGTGCCGACAAAGAATGAACACCAACGCCAATAATTAAGAACAAAAGACAAAAGCCAACCAATATCTCTATAAGGGTAAAGCCCCTCATCGAAGATCTGGTCAGTACTTTCATTGACTCTAATTATTAAGGCCTCGGAGACTCCTTACTGGGTTTCCCAGTTACCTATATCATCTTCCGTATTTTCCTGACCATCAGGGCCTTTTGAAAAGATGTCTGGCTCAGAGCTTGTTCCCTGATTCAGTCCCGGAAAGCGGTACCCGTATTCCTGATCCCAAGGATCACTTATTCTTCCACCTTTAAAGTATGGGCCTTCCCATGCACGAACATCTGACGGTTTTGTGATTAAAGCAGACAAACCCTGCTCATTTGTGGGATAGCTTCCTGCTGAAATTTTATAATTGAGCAGAGCCACCTGAATCGCACTAAAATCAGCTTTAATGCGTGCCTTTTCACCAGTTTTCAAGACTCCACCAAGCTTATAGATGGCCGTTCCTGCCAGCAAAGCTATAATTGCAAGGACAAGCATTATTTCAATCAAGGTAAAACCACCAGTTAAGTAGCGACGATTTGATGTAATGTTAGTTTTCATGTTTTTTTAAGTTCTTATGAGATTTTTTAAGTATTGAGTCCGGAAATGGTTTCAAAAATAACCGATATCATCATGTAAGCCATGATACCAACTAAGAGAGCCATGGTAACAACGATAACCGGTTGGATCAGGGCACTGATCTTAGCAATATCTTTTGCGAGTTCCCTATCATATCTTCCCGCCGCACGTTCTAGGCTCTCTCCGATCTGGCCCGTCTGCTCACCGACGGCAACTATGTCCAGAAGCAAAGGAGGAAAGAAACCTACCCTCTTCATGGTCCGGGAAAGAGCAGCCCCATCACCGACGTAATCAATGATTTTTGATATTTTTTTCTTTAGGTAAAGGTTCGGCGTCGCTTCACGGCTCAATTCAAGTGCTTTCAATAGGTTCAGGCCATTCCCAACCAAATTTGCAAGCGTCTCAAGGAACTGCACAAAAAAGCGTGTCTTTAGGACTTTTCCAAACAATGGAATCTTCAATTTAGTTTCATCCCACCACTCATGATTATTAGGATTCTTGATATATGAAACAAAACCAAATACCGCAGCAATCGTTGCTCCTAGAATGATCCACCACCAGGTTGTCACAAAATCACTTAAATCAATCATGAGCTGTCCGATTGCAGGCATTTCCGAATTGGTATTATCTAATAGCCCCATGAGCTGAGGAATGAGGAACGTTATAAATAAAACGACCACTGCAAGGCCTGATGCTATCAGAAAGAAAGATAAATAAGGGCCATCATCACCCTGCTCTGAAGCTCTTGTATGGCTATCAGATAAGTTGCCTGCCTCTTAAGGATAGTGGAAAGGGCTCCACTCACCTCACCGGCACGGGCCAAGCTACAATACAGGTCGCCAAAACTTGGCGAGGCCTTGGCAAGGGCCCCTGAAAAGGATGTCCCGTCACGGACTTCTTGCCTCAGAGTCTTGGTCAGTCTCTTAAGTTTTCCAAGCTCTTCACGGTTCTCCATGACCCGCAGAGCAGGCTCGAGCTGAAGACCCGCTCCGAGCAGCTCGGAAAGCTCTTCAGTGAAGAGAACAATTTCCGCTTTCTTGAGACGCATCGGACCGGTAATTTCAACTTCTTTCTTCTTAGTCTTGGCATCTTTGGATTCTCCATCCTTGGCCTGGTCTGTCTTTAGGTCCAGCCTGAGAGGTTGTAAGCCCCCCCTGTCCAACAAATCCATAGCTCCGTGACGATCACTCGCATCCAGTTCACCACTGGTCTGAGTCCCGTCTACCTTGAGGGCTTTGTAGGCAAAAGTAGGCACTGTATTCTTTAATTAATTACTTAAATTTCTTTTTAAGGGTAATGATTAACCTTCTATTTTTAATTCAACGGTAGTCGCTGACATTACTTCCTCGAGAGTCGTGTCTCCGCTCAAGACTTTGTACCAACCATAATTACGCATATTAATAAATCCCTCTTCTGTGGCCTTTTGCTTTATCTCCGCTGAGGTGGCCCCGCTCACAATCAGCTCTTCGATCGCTGGTGTCACAAGACAAATTTCATAAATCGCAAGCCGACCAAGGTATCCACTGTTCCTGCAACGATCACAGCCTCCCTCATTGGCCACAAACATCTGACCCTCCTCACCCTTTGGAAAATCGATACTATCAAGGTGCTCCTGTGTGTATTCATGGGGAACCTTACAAGAAGGACACAGGCGACGGACAAGCCTTTGAGCTAAGAAAGCGCGAACTGAAGCCGAGACTAAAAAAGGTTCAACTCCCATGTCAGTGAGTCTGGAAATACCACCAATGGCATCGTTCGTGTGAAGCGTACTGAATACAAGGTGGCCAGTCAGTGAGGCTCTGACAGCAATCTCTGCTGTCTCAAGATCACGCATCTCACCGATCATCACAATGTTTGGATCTCCTCGTAAAATACTACGCAATCCGCGTCCAAATGTTAAGTCAATTTCAGGCTTTACCGCAATCTGCATGACTCCGTCGAGCTTATTCTCGACCGGATCCTCGATCGTAACTATGCGGGTCTCAGACGTATTGAGTTCTGAGAGAAAAGTATACAAGGTGGTAGACTTACCTGAACCGGTAGGGCCCGTGATAAGAATGATGCCATTTGACATCGACAGGAGCTGATCAACACGGGACCTCGTATGCTCAATGAGTCCGAGACGGTCCAGATTGAATTTTTCCTGATTCAGCAGTCTAAGACTCACACTCTCACCTTCAACGGTAGGAATTGTAGCGACACGCACATCAATCTGCTGATCCTCAAGTGAAAGATTAATTCGCCCGTCTTGTGGCAAGCGTCGCTCCGCAATATCAAGCTTGGACATGATCTTGAGCCGCGCGATTACAGAGCTCTGCAATGCATTGATGTTTTCGGGGACAGCAACGTCATGCAGTAGCCCATCGATCCGGTATCTAATCCTAAGATCGGAATGTAATGGTTCGACGTGTATATCGGTAGCTCGTTGATCAAGAGCTTCACGAATGATCTGGTTAACGAACTTAACGACGGATGCTTCCTCGTCCTCATCTTCGTCAAGGACGTTCGCTTCGTCCTTATCTATGTCCAAGGATTCCATATCGAGGTCACGACCAGCAAGGATCTGCTCAAAGGTATCCGCTCCTACTCCGTAAAGTTCCTGAATGCCCTGAAGGATCCTTGTCCTCGAAGCCATGGTCCATTCGATGGGATAATTGATGGCCTGGCTCGCTGCCTGACGAGCAAGATAATTAAAAGGATCATAAGTCGCAATGCGCAAGCGAAACTGATCACTTGTCGACTCATTTGCTTCTTGTTCATCTTCTCCACCAGGTTGCTCGGGCAGCCTATTGCTTGCATCATTAGGATCCTCAGTCTCAACCAATTCAGAACCATTCCCAAATGAAAGGGGAAGCAAACGATGTTTCAGAGCAATTTTTGCAGAACAGATTTCCTTCAACTTTCGTTTGTTAATGGGTTTAAGTTCTTCTTCCCATCCCAAATGAAGATCTTCGGCAAGACTCTTAAGAAATTCCTCTTCAGGCACCAAATCACGATTCAGTAATTCTTCAATGACTGGACGCTGGCCAGTCGATGCTTCGTTGATAGCTTTCTCAATGTCTTCATCCCCTGAGGACTGGAACCGCTTAGCTGTATTTGAAAAAATCTTGTTCATTGTCATGTTCCCAACAACGGCTGAATCGATACCAAATCTCAGCAGCACTTATACGGCTGAATCGGAGAATCGGATCAATGGAAAAGTTGAGGGGTGCAGAAGATGCCACAAATAAATAAAAGTCGCACCCAAAAATCGTCGTATAATAGTCTTTTTAAATAATCTTTCTATAATGTTAGAAATATCCATATGCCCATGAAATTGCATACTTTAATAAATTATTTAAGTTTCATTAATAAATAAGAAGTTCTACGATTAGATCTATAATCCCCTTAAAAAACAGATATTCAGAATTTTCTTAGAAAAAAATTAAAGCCAGCCCAAATTACAATTTCTAATCTGACTCCAAATATATCCCCATAGGAGCTATCCTAAGACTCTCATTCAAAGAAAAGTCTTATCTCCTAGACCAAAAACGAATTATTCCTTGGCCTTAGGTGATTTGAATAATTTACCAGAAAATGGACACCTTAACACGGAACCTGCTGCCTTACCGCGAACATCAATGAGTTGACCGCCGAAAGGGCTCATAACATAACCAACTCTCTTGGACCAAGTAGCGACAGGCACGGTTTCCTTTTTCATCTTGGCAGCTTTAGCCGTTTGAGAATCTTGCTTTTTTTTCAAGACGCGGAACTCTATCTTGTCTGATATTGCAGCAATCGCTTCATCGACAATATTTTTATTTTGTTGATTTTCTGGACGCCCATCCTCCCCCTCCTCTGGTATCACAAATATTCGTCCCGTGTATGGACACCTAGCCTTATCACCAGATTTAAGACCAGTAATATCAACAATGTAATTTCTCTTCGTGTATGGGCTAAATACCTGATTTTCTTTACCTCTGACCCTTATTGCAGTTAATCCATCGGGCTTTGACTCTTCTACAACGCCCTGAGCATTCTCGGCAATTCCTGTCCTATCAGTTTTGTCTCTTGTGGAATTGTCGTCCAAATCTTCAGTGATTTCTGTTAGTGGCCTTCCTGTCGGCATATCATCTGCAATAAGAAGAACCGGCTCCACATTGTCAGGCACAATAAAAGAAAGCCCCGTGTGTGGACAAATAACCTCATCCCCAGAAGAAAACTTTTGGACATCCACCAACAAGCCTGGCGCATGCGGCGAAAGGACTAGGCCTGGTCCGCCAATAACAGCTTCAGCAATTACTAGATTGCTGGGATCTTGTTTCGCAATATCAGGATCCAAGTCAGATGGTTTTACTGACCACAAAAAACCGGTAAGAAATTCCGTCGGTTCACCTGTAGGATATTTGGCTTCCTTCGCAACAAAAAGACCTAGAGGTAGACTCAGAATTTGACGAATAATTCCAGGCTTTCGCACATCTGACATGGCCACAGTGTCTGCTGATTTGCATGACGGAAAAAGCAAAGCCACAAAAAAGATCAACAAAACTCGATTTATTAAAATCTTTAATTTCATCATTTACTATAAATAATTTCTCTTAATTCAAATATCTCAACAAGCTTTAAACGTGCCATTTAGGACATGTATCTTAACATTTAAGAAGGCTATAACATTTATCTACATCCTATTATCCCATTTGCTAGAGAAATATAGCGAAAAAGATTACAATGAGTTAATCATCTGGCCCTGATCCTATTAAAACGACGACCGAGCTTACCTAAGATTACTTCTTCAAGAGAATTATTTCCGATACGATCAACTGCCTCCTTAACAAAACCAAAAGTCAACAACTGTCGAGCCGCCGGCTCCTTGACTCCTCTAGACTGCAAATAAAAAAGTTCATCCTTTGAAACGGGAGTGCATGTTGCTCCGTGACTGCATCTGACCTGATCCGCTTTAATTTCAAGGCCCGGCATAGAGTTTGCCTCACTGGTATCGCTCATTAGCAAGTTCCGGCACGTCTGATACGCATCAGTCTGGTGAGCCTCATCTTCTACAACTATCATACCGGCAAAGGTAGTCTTCGAATCATCATATAGAGCATTCTTATATAATAAATTACTCGAAGTATTTCGTTGTTCATGCAATTGCAGAGTTCGCATATCAAATTCCTGAGATTTTTCCGGAACACTGACTGCCAACATTTCACTGGTTGCTCCTTCCCCTACCAGACGGCTAACAGACTCATTTCTGACCCACTCACAACCCAAATCTAAATTAAATGTTTTTAGCTTAGCCTTTGAAGCAGCCCGAGAGGACAACTGATAGATCGATTGAGCTTTCTCACTAAGGTTCTGCGTTCTCAGATAAGTCAGTTGAGAATCTTCTTCGCCATGAATATCACAAACCGCACAACAAAAACTAATTTCATCGTCTATTGAAGTAACGTACTCTGCCACCGTGGCTGAAGAACCCGGTCCGGCCACTATTAAGCTGTGGGGAAATATAGAAGCTGAATTTCCCGAAACCCAGTGAAATACCTCAACAGGAACAGTCAATGAAACACCCTCAGGCACGTAAAAGAAAAATCCGTTCCTCAGACGAGCCCTGTGCAGAGCAGCGTACTTTGCAGAACCGAGACGAGAAGCCTCTGTCATGAAATGATCTTGGACCAGCTCGCCGTGCTCTATGAGAGCTTGTGATAGGGGTTGGAAAATGACCCCCTTCTTCGAAAACTCTTCATTAAGTAAAGGGCTTGCAATAACACGGTCATTCACGAATAAAATTTGACCTGCATTTTCTTTTAGCGACAAAGAACTTGCCACCAGTTGCTCCGCGTCATTGCTCTCACTTTCTTTAGCATCATAGAGGTTCTCATATGACAACTTTTTCAGGTTCGCGAAACGCCAAGCCTCATCGCTGCGCTTGGGCCAATCAATGTCTTGAAAACTCATCCATGCGTCGCTCCTAGAACTCTTGTACCAATCAGGCAGTTCCTCTCTTGCTTCTTCAGGAGGATCCAAAAAGGACCGGGCCGGGGGGATTTCTTTTAACGACACAACAATAATTAGAACTAACCCACAGATCCTTCCATCTCTAGCTCAATTAAACGTTTCAATTCGACTGAATATTCCATTGGAAACTCTCGAACCAAATCATTAACAAATCCATTCACGCTTAAACTCATAGCCTCCGTCTCACTCAGGCCCCTCTGCTTCATATAAAAGATCTGCTCCTCACTTACCTGACTCACACTTGCTTCATGCTGGGTAGAATGTTTGTTTCCACGCACTGTAATGGCTGGGTAAGTGTCCGTACGGCTCTTACTATTAATCAACAACGCATCACACTCAGTATTATTCTTACAACCCTTGAGATGCTTAGGGATATGCACTTGACCACGATAAGTTGAACGACCCTCACCCACACTAATGGATTTAGAAACAACATTGGACGTAGTATTATCTGCTGCATGTATCATCTTCGCCCCAGTATCTTGATGCTGCCCATCATTAGCTAACGCGATAGAAATGACTTCCCCTCTTGCTCCTTCCCCTTTCATTACCACTCCAGGGTACTTCATAGTTAACCGACTACCAATGTTGCAATCAATCCACCTGACCTCCGCATTCTCATGCGCCAGACCCCGCTTCGTTACCAGATTAAAAACGTTAGCGCTCCAATTCTGAACAGTTATATACTGAATCTTAGCATCCTTCATCGCGACCAATTCGACAACAGCACTGTGAAGGGTAGTAGTTTCAAATTTGGGAGCAGTGCACCCTTCCATGTATGTCAGTTCAGCGCCTTCGTCCACGATGATCAGCGTCCTCTCGAACTGACCGAACTGCTCAGCATTTATTCTAAAGTAAGCCTGCAATGGATGCTTCACTTTAACTCCTGGCGGAACATATATAAAACTGCCCCCAGAAAAGACTGCTGAGTTTAAAGCTGAAAACTTATTATCCCCTGTAGGAATTACTTTGCCGAACCATTTGCGAAAAATGTCAGCATGTTCAGCCAGGCCCTCCGAACTATTCACAAAAATAACACCCTGTTCAGCGACTGCATCTTTGACATTCGAATAAGCAGCCTCACTATCAAACTGAGCCTCTACCCCTGCCAAAAACTTACGTTCCTTCTCTGGAATACCAAGACGTTCAAACGTCTCCTTCATCTCATTAGGAACATCATCCCAACTGCGCTTTGGAGCTTCACCGTCAGATAAATAATACCGAATTTCATCAAAGTTGATAGAATTTAGATCCTCGCTAGCCCAATGCGTGGGCATTTTTTTCTCATGAAAAACACGCAGTGCTTTTTTTCTGAAATCAGTAATCCACTGATCCTCACCCTTAACATTTGCTATGTAATCAATAGTATCTTCGGACAAGCCCATTCCAGCATCATGTTTGTACTCAACATCATAATGGAAGTTAGACTCTTCCCTATCAATCTCGATCATATTTCCAGAATTTGAATCTGTGCTCATATATATATCAGATATTAACTTTTAACCAGTTCCCCTTCCTTGAGCCAATCATAGCCCTTCTCTTCAAGTTCTAGCGCCAATTCCTTAGGCCCGCTACGTATAATCCTGCCCTCATTGAGTACATGTACATAATCAGGGACAATGTATTCAAGTAGTCGCTGATAATGAGTGATCACCAAAAAACCGCGCTCCTCTGAACGCATTGCATTAACTCCTTCCGCAACAATTTTCAAAGCGTCAATGTCTAGACCACTGTCCGTTTCGTCTAGCACCGCATACTTTGGTTCAAGCATCATCATCTGAAGAACTTCGTTACGTTTCTTTTCTCCTCCGGAAAATCCTTCATTGACGGACCGCCCTGTGAATTTTTTATCCATGCCAAGCTTAGCCATTTTCTCATACATTTCCTGATAAAAGGCAACCGCATCAATTTCCTCACCATCAGGCAACCTTGCCTGCCTAGCTGCGCGAAGGAAATTAGCATTACTTACCCCTGGAATTTCTGCAGGATACTGAAAGGCAAGGAAAAGACCCTCACGAGCCCGCTCATCAACATCCATTTCAAGAAGACTCTTACCATCTAAAAGAACATCTCCGGATCCGACCTCGTAATCCTGATGACCAGCCATCACTTTTGCCAGTGTGCTTTTACCTGAACCATTGGGACCCATAATTGCATGAACTTCTCCCTTGGGAACTGACAAAGTGAGGCCCTTAAGAATATCAGTCCCATTTACGCTCGCATGAAGATTCTTAATTTCCAAAGTGGACATTGATTTCGACAAAAATTAAATTTGTATTGTTATAGATTATCTTTCTGTTTTTCTTTACGAGCACATTCTGGACACTGCCCTCTGACCTCAACTTCGACTTTTTCGATCTTAGCCCCGCGAGGTAATTTGAGTAATTTCGAGGGCTCCTCCCCGCCCTTCAGGTCAACATCCATTACGGTAGCACATGTTTCACAATGGAAGTGCGCATGAGGCGCAAGATTTCCACAATATCGGGAAGGCTCCCTGTCCACATTCACCTGCTTCACAATGCCCGCAACTGCGAGAGTCTCTAAACAATTGTACACCGTCGCCAGTGATATTGATGACATTTTCTTCTGTACCCTTATGAAAACTTCTGTGGCCGTTGGATGATCTCGGCTGCTCATAAGAACCTCATAAACAACCCGTCTCTGCGGAGTCATGCGATGACCTTCTCCAAGATCAATATTATCAGATAGTTTTCTCTTATGTGCCTGCACTCTGGAGACCAGTACTGCGAGGCTTATTTTTATCAAGAACTATTCTAAATAATATTTCTTATTTAATCTCACCGTTCGACACCGGAGTTCAAATACCTTATATTCAAAAATGAAATTAGGGATAATTGGATGCGGAAAAATGGGATCAGCCCTCTTAAAGGGGGCGATTAATAAAGGGGCGATTGAAACTGACTCAGTTAGCGTTTTTGACGTTATTGATACAGCTTCAAAGAAACTGGCCAATGATATCGGAGCAACGGTTGCATCATCTCATGATGATTTGATAAATAACTCTGAGGTAGTACTACTTTGCGTCAAACCTCAAGATACCTTAAAAATGTTAGAGGGCCTTAACTCACTAACTCAAAGCAAGCTATTTATTTCAATCGCTGCGGGACTTCAATTAATGGATCTGGAGGAATCACTTGGTGAAAGCGCTCGTGTTATTCGCGTGATGCCCAACACTCCTGCCCTCGTGGGAAAAGGTGCATCCGCGTTCTCTAGAGGAACAAAAGCAACTGATGAAGACACTAATTTTGTAATTAATATTCTTGGATCAGTGGGAAAGGTGCTAGAGGTTCCTGAAAAGCAAATTGATGCAATTACCGGACTGAGCGGAAGCGGTCCTGCTTACATTTATACAGTCATTGAAGCTCTGGCCGATGGCGGAGTGCTCGTTGGATTACCAGAGGACCAAGCCTTGTTATTAGCCGCACAAACAGTTTCAGGTGCTGCGGAAATGATACTACAAACAGGAGAGCACCCAGCCTCGCTCCGCGATCAGGTAGCAAGTCCTGGAGGAACGACGGTTGCAGGACTCGCGGCACTTGAGTCAGGAAAATTGAGAGCGACCTTGATTGATGCAGTAAGAGCCGCAACTCTCAGGTCGAAAGAGCTAGGGAAAAGCTAACCCTCGGTTATAAGAGGAATCCTATCAACGGATCTCGGTTTTTTAAATCCATAAAATTTTGCCGCATTTGCGCCGAGAATAGCGGTTTTATCCTTAGATCCTATACCTTCATCATTAAGGATAAAATCAAGACTCTGTCTATATGTAAAATCGACCATGGTCCGAGGCCAGTCTGATCCCCACATTATTTTATCATACCCCACTTTCAGTCCTGCAGATCTTAGCGCATCGCGTCCACTATCAAATGGATAACCCTCTGATCGATAAAGCCAGATAATGCCTCCGCATTCTACATACACATTTTTGTGACGACACAGTTCTAATTGACCAGGCCAACCCCCTCGGCTAGGCATGCCGAAGTGACCAATCGCCACCTTCAGATTCGGAAATAATTTCATCACATTCTCAAACTCAGGAACCTGGATTTCTCCTTCAGAAAAATCAACAGACAAAACCAGCCCTTCATTTTCCATCCTTTCCCAAATCGGAAAGAATCTACGATCATCCAAAGACACCTTACCTAACAAATGCCCACCACAAACTTTCAATCCTTTGAAGCCCTGATCGAATAAGTTTCCAACTTCCTCATCCACCTTATCAGGCTCAAAGAAGTTGGGCAGAGCATGCATAAAAAAACGCTCCGGGTAATTTGATGCAACCTCTAAAAGATAATCGTTCTGGGGCCCATCCAAATATTCCTGAACCACTACCCCAGCACTGACTCCCGCGGCATCAAACTCGGCTAAGACATATTCAGCGAGAGCAGAGCAATCGACAAAGGAAGCCGGCATACCCAACATTTCCTGATCACCTATGCGAATCTTTCCCGAACCAACAGGCTGGACCGGCTGCTCATTTCTAACGCGACCTTTTATTCGCTTCCATATATGCATATGTGCATCAATAATCATAAAAAGAAATCATCAAAAAATAAACCCATCCATTATCATTGCTATAAGTTAAATCACTTGAGGATGAAAGTCGCAACCGCTATATGCTCAGCCCTTATTATTTTTTCATGGGCAAAAACGAATGCAGAAATTGACTTCAGTCGTGATGTTAGACCAATTCTGAATGCTCATTGCACAAAATGCCATGGGGGAATTCGAGCAAAATCTGGACTTAACTTAATCAACAAAGAAAGCGTTTTCAGTACATCTGAATCCGGACTCATTCCCGTCGTGTCTGGAAATCTGGGAAAAAGCGAGTTGATCAGGCGTATCAACCACACAGACAAAGAAGAAAGGATGCCACCCAAAAACTCGTTAAAGAAAGAACAGATAACAACTCTAAATCAATGGGTTAAAGAAGGAGCAAAATGGCCAAAACATTGGTCCTTCAAATCTCTCAAAGAAACTCCGAAAAAAAATCAAACGGTTGACGGTATCGTTGAAGAAAATCTCAAAGTTTCCAAATTAAACCGTAGTCCAATTGCGGATAAAAGAACTCTCATTAGAAGACTCTCATTAGATCTTCTAGGGCTTCCTCCTGAACCTGAAGAAATATTATCTTTCGAATCAGATGGGTCAGATGACGCATATGAAAGACTCGTGAAAAAACTCCTTAGCTCTCCACACTTCGGTGAAAGATGGGCCCGGCACTGGTTAGATGGGGCCCGGTACGCTGACTCGGATGGCTATGAAAAGGATACTAACAGACCGAACGCTTGGCGCTGGAGAAAATGGGTCATCGATTCAATTAATTCTGACATGCCCTTTGATCAGTTCACCATCGAACAACTTGCGGGAGACCTTCTACCAAATGCTACACCTGAACAGCACCTCGCAACGGCCTTTCACCGTCAAACCTTATATAATCGAGAAGGAGGAGTAGACGCCGAAGAAGATCGAACCAAAAGAACAATTGACCGCTCCAATACTACCGCCTCGGTCTGGCTAGGACTCACTCTTGAATGCGCTCAATGCCACGACCACCCTTATGATCCAATCAGTCAGCGCGATTTTTATCAATTTTATGCATTCTTCAACAATACAGATGAAAGCGAAACCGAAGTTACTAAAGGTTTTGAGGATGGCACAATAAAAGTAAGAGTACTGCAGCAGAAGGATCGTGAAACTTACATTTTCCGTCGAGGAGATTTCCTGCAACCCATTAAAGAAAAAGGGGAAATCTTACCGTTAGCCCCTGATTCTTTATCCCCCATTAAACTATCCAACAACAATAAATTAAACCGCCTAGATCTTGCACAGTGGCTAGTTAATGAAAAAAATCCTCTCTCGACAAGAGTCGCTGTGAATGACATCTGGTACCGACTCTTTGGAAAAGGTCTGACTGAGCAAAAAGCAGACTTCGGCACCAGATCCTCACCTCCAGTTCACCTCGGACTCCTTGATCATCTAGCAGAAAAATTCATAACTATGAATTGGAGCAGGAAAAGTCTTATTAAATACGTAGTCATGTCTGACACGTATAAGCAATCTACCAAACGAAGAAAAAAACCTGCCCAAATTGATCCTGATAATAAATTATTTCATAGACAGAACCGATTCCGAACTGACGGAGAAATCATTCGAGATCTATTTTTATCGATATCAGGACTACTAAAACATAAGATTGGAGGGCCGAGTGTATTCCCACCAATACCAGAAGGCGTAGCCGAACAAAGTTTCGCGGGAAGCTTTAAGTGGAAGACCAGTAACGGAGACGATCGTTACCGGCGAGGAATGTACACCTTTTTCAAAAGAACCGCACCAGAACCTAATCTAATCACCTTTGATTGCCCTAATGCCAATGTCACTATAGCAAAGCGAAACAATTCAAATACCCCAATCATGGCACTGGCAACACTAGGCAATGAAGTGTTTCATGAATCAGCTCAAGCATTTGCAAAAAGAATACTCTCAGATAAATCATGTAATGACGATCAGGATCGGATCAAATCTTCTTTTATTCTTTGTGTTGCAAGGAATCCATCACCTCAAGAGATCAATGAAATAATAAAACTCCTCCAAAAGGGCCGATCTTATTATGCCGTAAACTCAGAAGAAGCAAAAAAAATGGTAGGCTCATATTCTTGCGAGATGATAAACGACAATGAAACTGCTTCTTGGATAACTGTGACGCGCATTCTCCTCAATCTTGACGAAACCATCAATCGCGAATGAACTCCTATCATCAATTTACAAGTGACACGAGACGTGACTTTCTGACAACCTCAGCGTCAGGAATTGGAGGCATTGCGCTGCATCATATGCTCTCTAAGGAACTTGCAGCGAATTCCCCCAAACAAAAAATTCTTGGACCTAAACCTCACTTTGCTCCAAGAGCAAAGAATTGCATTTTCATATTCATGGCTGGGGCCCCCTCACAACTTGATCTGTTCGATTACAAACCCAAACTCAATGAATTGAATGGTCAAAAGATGAACGCTGACCTACTCAAGGGAAAACGCTTTGCGTTTCTTCAGAAAGAATCAGCTGTACTGATGGGATCTCCAAGAAAATTTAAGCAACATGGTAAATCAGGAATGTGGTTCTCTGATCTCCTCCCAAGAACCGCAACATGCGCTGATGATATATGCATGGTTCGTTCCATGCATACCGATCAATTCAATCATCACCCAGGCCAACTACAGATGCAATGCGGCGAAGCCCGGTTCGGCCTCCCCTCAACCGGGTCATGGATAAACTATGGACTAGGAACGGAGAATCGAAATCTTCCAGGATACATCGTATTAACAGCTGGCCGAGGTTCGAGCGGAGGAGCCACTCTTTGGCAAAGCGGCTTCCTCCCATCAAATTACGCTGGGGTTCGTTTACGCAATGGCAGCAACCCACTACTTAATCTTGAGAATCCGCGAGGACTTCCTAACGAACTTCAGCGCGCAGGTTTAGATGCACTCCAGTCGCTAAATAAAACACACCATAGAATGAATAAAGATCCTGAAATATTAAGCAGGATTGCCAACTATGAATTGGCCTTCAGAATGCAATCCGCAGCTCCTGAACTTGTCGATCTATCAAAAGAAAAAATGAAGACCCTTGATTCGTACGGAGTCAATAGAGCACTCCCGAAGGGCGGAGGTCGAGGCAAAGGTAACGGGAACGCTTATGCCGATTTTTCTCGGAACTGTTTATTGGCAAGACGAATGGTCGAAAGAGGTGTTCGCTTCATCAATATTATTCATGCCTCATGGGATCATCACTCAAACCTTAATCAAGAACTTGAATTCAATGCCGGAATGTCAGACCAACCCGTCGCCGCACTCATAAATGACCTGAAGGAAAGAGGACTCCTTGATGAAACTTTGGTCGTCTGGGCCGGTGAATTCGGAAGGACCCCACTAGGCGAAAACCGAAGAGGAAGGGAAGCGAACACGGGACGAGATCATCATCCGAACGCTTTCACTGTACTCATGGCGGGAGGCGGTGTTAGGGGCGGGCTAACTTACGGAAGCACTGATGAAATAGGATGGGAACCTGAAGAGAACCCAGTCCACGTCAACGACTTTCAGGCCACGTTATTACATCTTTTCGGCCTAGATCATGAGAGGCTCACGTATCCAGATGCTGGTGTCGAACGAAGACTCACAAGTATTACTCGTCAGTCCAAAGTAGTTCATGAACTGTTTACCTAATTAACCTTTGCTGGTCAAAATACTATCGAAGTAATACTAACTGGTAGCAGCCGAAAGGGCTTGGTCCAAATCACCCAAAATATCATCAATATGCTCAATACCAACAGACAACCGAATGAGTTCGGAAGTAATGCCTCCTTCCGCCTGCTGTTCAGCATTTAATTGAGAATGCGTCGTGGTAGCCGGATGAATAGCAAGACTCTTAGCATCTCCAACATTCGCCAAATGAGAAAATAACTCACAACTTTCAATGAAATTCTGACCCGCTTCTGCACCACCCTTAATGCCGAAAACAACCATTGCCCCTCCCTTGCCTTTGAGATACTTCTGATTTTTCTCAAACTCAGGATCCGATTCAAGCCCAGGAAAACGGACCCACTCCACTGAGGAATGATCCGATAAATGTTCAGCGACCCTCTTTGCATTCTCGCAATGACGCTCCATTCGTAGAGGCAACGTTTCTATACCTTGAAGGAACATCCAAGAATTATCAGGTGAGATACAAGCACCTAAATTACGCAATGGCACTGTCCTCATTCTTAAAATATAAGCTAAAGGAGCAAGCATATCAGGTAAGTCGTGACCCCACCTAAGACCATTATAAGACGTATCTGGTTCATCAAATAAAGGGTGCTTACCCGCTGACCAGTCAAAGCGACCACTGTCAACGACTACACCGCCAATACCTGTGCCATGACCGCCAAACCATTTGGTAAGTGAATGCACTACAATATCAGCTCCATGGGCAAGCGGATTAGTCAGGTAAGGAGTCGAAAAGGTGGAATCAACAATCAACGGAACTCCGCACTCCTTAGCATGAGATGCTATTGCTTCTAAATCAGCAACTTCAAGGGCCGGATTAGAAACTGTTTCAGTAAAGAATGCTCGTGTCTTATCATCAGCCGCTGCTGCAAAATTGGCAGGATCCTGCGAATCAACGAAGCGGACTTCAATTCCGAGAGAAGGGAGAATATCGTTAAACTGAGTGTAGGAGCCTCCGTATAGGTTACGCGCCGAAACAATATTATCTCCAGCAGCAGCTAGATTAATAATCGAATAAAAAACTCCTGAAGTACCCGAAGCCAGCCCAAGGCCAGCCATTTCATGTGCCCCTTCCAATAAAGCGACACGTTTTTCCAACACGTCAGTGGTAGGATTCATCAAGCGTGTATAAATATTCCCTAATTCCTTAAGGGCAAAAAGATTGGCCGCGTGTTCAGTCGAATCAAAAACAAAAGAAGATGTCCGATAAAGTGATACGGCACGCGCGTTAGTGGTTGGGTCGGGCGCATGACCACCGTGCAAACATAGAGTGTCAATTTTCATGGGCGCGAGAAATAATGCAATTAACAACGAATTACAAGCTTATCTGATCAAATTATAGAAGATAATATAGAAGATCTCTTAACAATCAGAGCTAGCTAGATAAAAAAGACAAATTTTCGGTAATTGAACGTTTACCTTTATAAGCAATTGTAGAAAAAAAAATATTTTAAATTATAGTTAAAAAAAAATAAAGTAATTTATGAAAACAAATCAATTAATTATGTTCATGGCATTGTCCTTTGTTTTAGGACTGGGCGTCATGGCTCTCTTGAAGCCAGACAAAAACACTGAAAATGCAAACTCTACAAAAGAAAGCTCTTCGAAAAACGGGAATAGCTCTGATAAGACCAATTCTAATCCAAGTAAATCAAATCTGATCAGTAACATTCCAAGCAAACCGAAAAATACTCCCTTTAAAATAAATGAAGAGACTGAAGATTCTGAAGACGAAGAACCTGCTGGACCAGAAGAAGCCTTCGCTCAACTTTTAAATAGTCCGGAAGCAAGAAAATTAATGAAAGGTTTTGCTGGCGCCATGAGTCAAGGAGCTGACCGGATGATCGCTTCAGAAATAGAAAAGCAAAAAGAAAATCTTGGGCTCTCAGACAGCCAAACTGAATCAATCAAAGGCAAGATGGTCAGCATGGTAAAAGAAGAAACAAAACGCTTCCAAAGCCAGCTCGATGATGAAAATCGTTCCTTCGGTGAAATCATGGAATCACAAGGTGAGTTCTGGTCACAAAACGAACCAAAGATTAATGAAATAATGAAGGCTGAACTTAGTGATGATCAATATGCGACCTACGAGAGGGAGCAACTTGTAGAAAAAACGGAACGAGTACAGAGGCAGGCGACTTCAGAATTAGATAGAATAAACAAAACTTTGGAACTTTCCGAAGAGCAGGAAGATCAGGTCTTTGGAATACTTGTACAGAAGTCCTCAGAATATGATGCATCCATGGCCATCGAAGGAATCGAAGCCTCCTTGCCTGAATCGGCAAATGCTGAAGACATCACAAAAGAAGATGCAATTCGTTCCGTTCTAAATGATGGGCAGACAGAAAAATATAATGAACGGCTTGAGAAAGGCGGATTCGGACGCCGGGGCCCATGGGGCCGTGGGCGAGGGTTCGGTGGGTAGAAGACCTGATAAAAACCCTTTTAGAAAAAGACCTTAATAGCAAGGATCGCTACAATATTAGTGACCTTTATCATAGGATTGATAGCAGGACCCGAAGTGTCTTTGTAAGGGTCTCCGACCGTATCACCAGTAATTGAAGCGGCATGAGCTTCAGATCCTTTCCCTCCATAAGCACCATCCTCAATCAATTTCTTGGCGTTATCCCAAGCGCCTCCAGCCGCAGTCATTGATAACGCCAAGAACAGACCAGTTACGATAGTGCCCACAAGAACGCCTCCAAGTGCTTTATAGGATAGAGCCGGAATGGCAGAGACAACAAAAACCACCACGATAGGTAAAAGAGCTGGAATGATCATCTCGCGAAGAGCTGACTTTGTCACAATATCCACGCACCTCGCATATTCAGGCTCATCTTTACCTTCCATGATTCCAGGACGCTCACTGATCTGACGCCTAACTTCTGCGACTACTGCACCGGCAGCACGCCCTACCGCATCCATGCTCAAAGCAGTGAAAATAAATGGCAATAAACCACCAATGAACATTCCAATGATCACTACAGGATCCTTAAGCGAAAAGGTTACGGTCTGTCCGATGTGGTCTTCTAATTCCAGAAAATAAGAACCAAATAAAACCAACGCAGCAACACCTGCAGAGGTAATAGCGTAGCCTTTAGTAACTGCCTTCATCGTATTGCCAACAGCATCAAGTGCATCAGTTCTTTCACGAACAATCGTGGGTAAATCAGCCATCACCGCAATACCGCCAGCATTATCTGTGATCGGACCAAAAGCATCCAGAGACACGATAATCCCAGCCAAAGCAAGCATCGCCATCACAGCAATTGATATCCCGTATAGTCCAGCGAGTGAATGGCTAATCCATATCGCAGCACAGATCAGAACTACAGGAAGGCCAGTCGCCATGTTCCCCACACCAAGACCTGCTATAATGTTAGTAGCGTGACCAGTCTGAGAAGCCTTGGCAATTTTATTTACAGGTCTGTACTGCGTTGCAGTGTAATAATTAGTAATCAGAACAATCGCAAACGTCATGACGATCCCAACTAACGCACATCCGAACAAATTAAGGTCAGTATATGTGCCGCTCTTCATCTGCAAGCCGCCTTCAGGCACAATCCATGTACAAACCGGCCAATAAACTATAGCTGAAAACAAGGAAGCAACAAAAACACCTTCCATCAAGACCCTCGCAGCACCTCCTTTACGAAAATTCACCCAAAGTACGCCGAGTATAGAACCAATGATAGCAAGCCCCCCTAAGAGGAATGGCAAAGTCAAAGCTGCAACCTGAGATCCTGATCCTTCAAGAGAAGTATTCAACGTCCCTAGTAATAAGGCTCCAATTAAACTCACCGCATAAGTTTCAAAAACATCTGCGGCCATTCCCGCACAGTCACCAACATTGTCACCAACATTGTCCGCAATCGTTGCTGGGTTACGAGGATCATCTTCATCCAGTCCCTGCTCAAGCTTCCCAACTAAATCAGCACCGACGTCTGCGGCTTTTGTATAAATACCACCACCCAAACGAGCAAACACGCTAATAAGGCTAGCGCCAAGAGCCAAACCTATCAAGCTGTCCACCACGGCCTTAGGCTCATCAGGATCAACTTTTCCCATAATTAAGTAGAAGATACCTACCGACAAAAGAGCTAAACCAACCACTAAAAGACCAGTCACCGCTCCTCCATTGAAAGCAACTTTCATTGCTTTGCGTTCATCTTCAGTAGCGGCCTGAGTCGTTCGGACATTTGCCATGACTGCAATGCGCATCCCTATGTACCCCGCTACCAATGAACATACAGCTCCTATCAAAAATCCAATCGGCATAGAAGCATGAACTTTTTCGGCCTGCGACATAAGAAACAGAATCAAAGCAATGCACACAGAGATAAAACTAATAGTCCTCACCTGACGGCTCAGGTAAGCTTTTGCTCCGTCCTCAATGGCACCTGCCACTTTTTTCATCAGTTCAGTGCCAACGGACTGTTTAACAACTGAACGGATCAAGAGAATAGCAACGACGAGCCCTATCGCGCCCAAGAAAAGAGAAAAAGGGATGCCGCTATTGATAAGAAAATTTGCCAGTATTAAAAACATTTGCTTAATCAGTCCTAATAGAGTGGATCTTTAATACTCCATCGTAGATTTTTTTCAAACTCCTTAAGGGGAAAAAACCTAATATTATTATAAATCAAAAATCGGCAGCAGATCTCTACCTTGCCCATTGTTATATTTAGGTTATCTTAAATATTTATTATATTTAATTTATAATAAGTTTTGCAAACCAAACCCTATCTCAATCCATTCGCAAAAACGTTTATTATCGTTTGGCTAGTTTATCTGAATTTTGCAGATGCAAAAACGGTCATCATTGATGCTGGGCATGGAGGAAAAGACAAAGGAGCTCATTGGTACGGGGTTTCCGAAAAAAATTTAACGCTCGATGTCGCAAAACGGGTACAAACGCTATTGAAAAAGAAAGGTATTACAGTTGCAATGACTCGCACATCAGATCGATTCGTATCAATTAAAGATCGAGCATACCTAGCCAACAAATATTCAGATTCAATATTCGTTAGCATTCACTTTAATGCACACACAAATTCCTCCGTGAAGGGAATTGAAACATTCTATATAACCCCGAAAGGAAAAAAACTAGCAGGAAGCATTCAGAACCGTTTAGCCAAACGCATTAATACAAATGATCGCGGCAGTAAAAAATACCACTATGCAGTTTTAACAAAAACTAAAGGAGTCGCCGCGCTCGTCGAATGTGGCTTTATCAGCAATCGCTGGGAAGGGGCCAGATGCTCTTCGAACTGGTTCAGGGACATTCTGGCCCAAGAAATTGCTAGCGGAATAGCCGCTTATTGCAATAATAACTAAGAAAATTACCTCTGCTTGACATAAGCAAAATAAAAAAGAGAATCGATTATTATGGACAAAGCTGTCGAGAAACACCTCTACATCGTCATGTGGCCGAACTACGCTCTAGTAGCTTCGAACCTGCCACCAGATGAATTTGGGAAACACTATACTCTTGGTAGTTCACGCTACTTTCATGGTCAGGTCATCTTCGCTGAGATCGATATAGATTACAGGCATGACTTCCTCAATATAGACAAATACATTGATGAAGTTAAGCCAGACGCATCAGGAGCACCGAAACGAACTAAATTTTTGGCAACTTACAGAGTATTGGAACACATTGAACTCTCAGCATTCCAAGAACTCTATATTACTTCGGCCATCGGCAAGGTACTAAAGCTCGAAAGTGCCCCTTATGAAAAAGCACATGATCAGGGATATCTAAGAACTTTCCAAGAACTTGCCCCGATGCGATCGATCGTTCTTTCGTGGATGACACCCTTAGAATTTGGTGAACATATCACTGATCCTAACCAGCCGAAATCGGCCCCGAAAGTTCTATTCAATCAGATCGATTTTGATATTGATGAATTCCTAACGGAACTTGAAACTGATCCTTTTCACAAATCACCAATACCTAACGTCCACGCGCATAAACTTCGTGAACAAATTCTCGAGGCCAGATCAAAACCAGAAAAGGGCCTCAAAGGAATTAGTCTGGACGCCGCTTTCGGGAGAATTCCCTTCACTCAACACCGCACCGGTTTCTGGATAGCCCACCACAAAGAATTACTATTTTATCCTATACCAACAATAGATCAGCTCAAAGAAGAGCACTGGGCTTGGTATAAGTCCCTTGATTAATCGAGTTGATGTTATTAATGCCCCGCTACCTTGCCGGTCTTGGGTTGACCTATAGCCGATAACAATTCCCCGAACCAAGGCTCATCAATATCAAATGGCTTGCCGCCAGCAATTCTTGAAAAATCAATGATCGACATTTCTCCCTGATTGTCAGCATCAAGGCCTGCGACGCCACTCTTGCCTGCCAATGCCGCTTCAGCTGCAGCAGCAGCGCTTCTCTTTATCAATTCAAGATCCCTACCATTTGGTCTTGCTGCTCGAGCAAAATAACCACTTTTTTGTACCAACACTTTGTCTGCTGAAAGAGAGTCCTTAAGCCTTGATGCGAACCATTTCCCAGGATTCAACTCATCCAGTCTGACGTGCCCAAAAGCATCCCTTCTTAGCTCCTCTCCGGCCGCTTCCTTTTCACGAATGATAGCATCAGTGCCTGCGCCTTCACTCAAGAAAATATTTACACAGTCATTATCGTCCATGAGTCGATTGAGTCGAACAAGCTCAGATTCAAGATCAAGTTCCATTTCCGGAACCCAGATCGCATGCACGTCCCATCTCTCTCGACACACATTAATCTCAGGTAACCATCTATAAGTATCTAATCGCTTTCTATAATCACTAGCTGCAGCAGCTGTTAGCCATCCACAATGACGCCCCATTACCTCATGAATTATTAGTTGGCGTGTACTCGTCGTGTTCTCATTTGCAACATTCTCGAAAAACAATGCGCTCTGCTCTGCTGCGGTCCATGCACCAAGCGTCTGATCAATAGGAAAAACATCATTGTCAACAGTCTTGGGCAGCCCCACAACTGTCAGACCATAACCATTATCCTCCAAATATTTCGCCAAATCTGCAGCAGTCGTGTTCGTATCATCTCCCCCAATCGTATGTAAGATATCAACATTATCTGCTATTAGTTGTTCAGCTGCAATTTGAAGAGGTTCCTGCCCCTCATTAACGAGGCCCCGCTTCGTGCAATCCTTAACATTAGTCAATTTGACTCGACTATTTCCAATCGCACTACCACCGAAATTAAAAAGAACATCGTAATTTTTTTTCACCTCTTCGCTAAAGACAATTGACTTACCAAGAAGCAAGCCCTGATACCCGTTCAAATATCCTATCAGTTCAGCATCGGGAATAAGTTCATTATAACGCTCTATTAGAGCGCCAATAGATGAAGATAAACAAGGAGCAATGCCCCCAGCAGTTAAGAATGCAATTTTCTTTGACATGTTATTGGATCTTGAGTCTTTTTACTTCAATTTTGCTAGCAAATTCGTGCAGATTAGTCATCTTTTTGCCATGCGCAAGCTTATGCATTTACCTAACCTTGACGTATAAGGAACAAACCACTAACTTCGCGGCCGATATGCCTATAGCAACCCCATCACAATTCGCAACCATGTTAGACGCCGCCCAAGAGGGTGATTACGCCTATCCAGCCATTAACTGCTCGAGTATTCCAACGCTCAACGCAGCATTAAAGGGATTCGCAGACAATAAGTCCGATGGTATTATTCAATTCTCAACTGGTGCCGGACAGTTTGCCTCGGGACTAAATAATAAAGACGCAACGAAGGGCACCATTATCCTTGCAGAAGCAGCTCATGCTCTGGCAGAACAATATGATGTCCTTATTGGCCTTAACACTGATCACTGCCAACCCGGAACAGCGGAATCCTTCTTAGATCCATTGATCGAGGCCACTGCAGCCAGAAGAGCAAAAGGTGAAAATAATTTATTCCAAAATCATATGCTCGACGCATCTATTCTCCCATTAGATGAAAATATGGCTATTTCGAAAACCTATTTAAAGAAGTGTGCAGAGCACGAAATCATCCTTGAAGTCGAAGCCGGCGTCGTAGGCGGTGAAGAAGATGGATCCGCTGGATCAGAAGATACTCCTGACGAAGATCTCTACACAACACCTGAGGACATGGTTGCCGTCCATGAAGCCTTGGCCGATCTCGGACGCTTTACTTTTGCTGCCACTTTCGGCAACGTTCATGGCCATTATAAGCCTGGCGCAGTAAAACTAAAACCAGAGATCTTAAAGGAAGGTCAGAGCGCTGTTCAGGAAAAGTATGGGGATACAGCAGAATTTGATCTCGTTTTCCATGGAGGATCTGGAAGCCTCTTATCAGAGATAAGGGAAACTCTTGACTATGGAGTAGTGAAAATGAATGTGGATACCGACACTCAGTACGCCTTTAGTAGACCTGTAGCTGGGCACATGCTCAGTAATTACAATGGTGTTCTTAAAGTTGACGGAGAAATCGGTAACAAAAAAGTATACGATCCCCGCTCCTACCTTAAAGCAGGCGAACAAGCTATGGCTAACAGAGTAGGACAGGCATGCGATGATTTGTTATCTGTCGATAAAACAATTATCAAGCAAGCTTAGCACTAAGAAAAAATCATTACCCGATGGAAGGATCAGTTCATTTCGTCGGATTAGATATCGGCGGCACTACAGTTAAAGCGGCACTACTCAATGAGAGCGGCAGACAAGTTGGTGTTGGTGTAGAAGTTCGTTCACATGGGAGCGACGGATACGAGGCAACGTTCAAGCAGTTACGCGCTGCCATTGACCAGTTGTGCTCTGATAATTCAATCGAATTTTCCAACATCACAGCTGTAGGGATAGATGTTCCGGCCCCGTCCTCTGATGGAGTAATATGGGGGCAGGCCAATCTGAATGAAGACTGGGTAGGTACAAATATTCGAGACGAATTTTCTAAAGAAATTCACCGTCCATGTTATATGACAAATGACGGTAATGCTGCTGCTTACGGTGAATGGATCTTGCGTCCAGGCCACGATGGCCCACTACTTTTTGTGGCGCCAGGGACCGGGCTTGGAGGAGGTTTTGTTCTTGGCAAGGGACAATTATATGAAGGGTGCAATGGCTTAGCAATGGAGATAGGGGCCATCTCTGTCCCTTTCAGAGAAGAAGACGGCAGTCTCCCTGAATGTGCAGGTAAGGGACCTGGTTCTCTTGAGGCTTGGGTCTCACTAGTCGCTCTAAGAAGGCGCCTCAAAATTGAATTGACTAAAAGTGAAAATTCCAGTCATCCACTCGCGCAAGAACAAATTAGTATTGAAGAGAAAGCTTTCCAGTTACGGGACTATTGTGAAAAGGAAGATCCTCTAGCAAGGTCTCTGTTCCAGAGGCAAGCACACATATTAGGATGGGCAATGGGTGACCAAGCAAGTGAACTAGATCCTGGATTAATTGTGATTGGTGGAGGTTTGGCAGAGACTGGATTCCGAGACTGGTATCTAGAAAATGTGAGGCTCGGGTTCGAAGAAAGGGCTCCATCCTTTTATGTGAATTCACCGATACCTCCACATGGGGTCACTACTAGATTCGATTGGGCCGTTGGTGGAGACTATGCAGCGGCAATTGGCGTTGCGCATAAAGCCATGGAACTGGTATGAGTTTAAATTAAGACAGCCCTTTTGCTCAACGATCACCTTTCATTCGTTCAAACATTTGGTTGAACTTTTCATCTTCACGCTCTGCCCAACGAGTTCGAGTCTCTTGCCACTTCCGAGAGTATTCTCCAGAAAATAAACGAGGACCTTTTGAAGTACGCTCAGCAGGAATACCAAACTCTGTATCTTTAGTTTTACAGCAAGGAAAATAAAAGATGCAAGCCACCGCTAAAAATATATATCTGAATTTCAATTTTCTTCTGCCTGATAAGATATAGACAATTCTAATCTCAATTAAATTTCCCAACCTTTACGGTATTCTCTTTTAATAATCGATGCTGCTTCCGGCACATTTGTAGCACGAAGGTTCGGCCCGTCCCATTCAATTCTCTTGCCAAGCCTAACTGCAAGATTCCCTAGGAGCACCGTCTCTGTGAAAAGACCAGAATAAGCAAATCCAGAGAGAGGAGCACTTCCCACTCCGCGAATAGCATCAATCCATTCCTGATCCTCGTTCTTTACTCTCGGTATTGTCTTGTCCGGATTCGCGCTCTCAATAAGGTCTTCGGGTGTTGTTTTCCACTTCTCGCTGCTACGATTAAAGAGGAATTTGCCCTTATCCCCTATTAATATTAGATCAAATTTCTTCGCGGTGGATGGATTAACAATCGTTCCTTCAAAGACAGACGCTTCAGGCATGTGCCCCCCATCATACCAAACGTATGGCATCTTGTGGTTATACTTTCCTTCAGGAAAAGTATAAGTAACAATGGATTTATTAGGTCCCGAATGAATTGAGTTCCCTTGTTGCTTAGCCTCAACCGCCACGGGATGCTTAAGATCAAGAGCCCAGAAAGGCATATCCATAATGTGACATCCCATGTCTCCTAATGCCCCTGTTCCAAAGTCCCACCAGCCTCTCCATTTAAATGGAGCATAGCCTGCGTTATAATCACGCATTGGAGCAGGGCCGATCCACTGATTCCAATCCATGCTCTTTGGAATTTCCTGAGCCGGGAGAGCATTTTTAACGCCTTGAGGCCAAATAGGGCGGTTCGTCCACGCATGAACTTCCTTCACCTTACCAATGACTCCTGCCCTTATAAGCTCGACGGCACGACGGATCGGCTCTCCTGCATGCGCCTGATTACCCATTTGTGTTATGACCTTATTTTTAGCAGCTTCAAGCGTAAGCGTTCTTGCTTCCCATATAGAATGCGTTAAGGGCTTCTGAACATATGCATGCTTACCCATCTGGATTGCAGTCAATGCGGCATGGAAATGCATATGATCAGGAGTCGAAACGGTAACCGCATCGATGCTCTTGCCGAGCTCATCAAACAACTTTCGGTAATCAGAAAATCCCTTAGCTCCTGGATACTTTTTAACAGCACCATTGAGCCGAGCAGCATCAACATCACACAAACCTACGATGTCCGCTCCTGCTCCCTTGGCTCCTGCTATATCACTAGCCCCCTTTCCTCCTGCTCCGATCCCTGCGACTGCCACACGTTCATTGGCACCAAAGACACGACTGGGAACAACCTGAAAGGCGAAAGCGCTCAACGCGCTAGATTTTACAAACTTACGACGAGATAACTTGGAAATAGAAGACATTAAATAAAATGGTTGAATTTGTGATCAACAGGATGACTCATCAGACTATTAATCTCAATACTGAAAAAATTAATCTCTTCATTAAAATTTATTTAATCAAAAACCTTATGGAGTTCCAATCCTCCAAAGTATCCACATCATTGCATTCTTCTAATAAAGTATATTCCAAGTCCAAGGAAACGGCTTGATCTAGGCTTTGCTCCAAAACCTTCGAGGTGCTCCAAGAAATACTCCTAAATACCGATAGGCCTAAATTGCTCCTCATTCCAACGAGGTAATACCCCCCATCAAAAGATGGACCAAAAACTATAGACCGTTCACTTGATAGACTCACCAAAGCACGTTCTATCGTTCTGCTATCCAATTCAATGCAATCAGTGCCTATCGCTATAATCCTATGATAATCTAAAGAAAAAGCCTTTTCGAAAGCACTTTGGAGGCGGTCACCTAAGTCTCCATCCGATTGGGACCAAAAAATATGCCTCTTTAGATCAGTAAAACCTAAATCATTCAGTTCTTTTGTGATCCAATCTTTAATTGCATATTCTTTTTCTATTGGATCAAAAACCCAGCAAACACCTTCTAATTGGCTATAAATTGATGAAATTTGCTGGATGACCCTCTGAACGAGAATTTTATAAATTTCGGCTGCTTTTTCAGCTCCAATATCATTGGCTAAACGAGTTTTAACTCGTCCAGGCTCTGGCCATTTCAGAAAAACTAAGAGTAAATCAGTCAAGTATATAAGAAATGTTAATTATTATGAAAATCAGATATTTTTTGATTATTATCTAATAATCGCCTAATTACTCCATAGGATTCGCAGATAATTTATAAAATCGGCATAAATTCGTAAAGGTTTTAATAATTTTTAATGGCAAATACCAAACGTAAACGTCGCAAGGAATTTGAACTTTCAAATTCTCACTTATTAAGCCTCGGCCTAATAGGATTTGGTTTTCTTTATATTTTGTCACTCATCTCATTTTCTATAGATGATTTGCCCACATGGGTTCCTTTTAGCCACACGGTCAATCCAACAAGACCAGCAATCAACTTCTTGGGGCCTCCAGGCGCAACTTGGGCAGGAATGTCATTTTATACAATTGGCGTAACTAGCTATCTGATACCAGCAATCATGATTTGGTTTGGAGCTGCGAGATTGATCAAAAAGGTACAAATATCTAAAATGGGACTGATCGGATTTGGTATACTCTTAGTGTCAGGATGCTGCCTCATGCATTACCAAAAATGGTTCCTTCAATCAGGCTCCTTTCACATTTCAGGAACTGGGGGATTCATTGGAGAATATGTTGGAAAGAATATGAAGGACATGACCGGAGCCGTTGGTTCCTTTTTAATAATGTCAACAGCCTACTGTGCTGCAGCATTATTAATAACAAGGGTTCATCCGGGCCAAATATTACAAGCCTTCATCGCCTCATATAAATCTTTGAAAAAGTGGCGTGAACACAGGATCTATTCCAAGGCCAATGAAAATGATCGACTCTTGATTCAGAAAAAGAAACTTGAAAAAGAACAACGACGAATAGAAAAAAAGATAGGTAAAACAATCCAGTTAGATCAAAAGAAACAATCAAAAGAGATCACTAAAAAAGAGACGAAAGTAGATCCACCGCTTCAAGAAGACTCTTTGAATAATACCTTACCGGCAAAAGGTGAAAATTTAGAAACTGCGGAAGAAGTAGTAATAGCTGAGCCAAAAATATATGATGCCTCCGTAAGGTCTTCAGAAGAAGCTAAAGAACGCAAACCTTCGATAGCAGAAGTCCTTGCCGCAAATAAATCAGCAGTGAATTGTGTTAACGGATTAGAATTTTCTGCGCCAAAAGAGGTCGAGTTCCCTGGATATAAGCTCCCCGATATAGATCTACTCAATTATGAAAGTCAATCAGAACGAAAACCTACTGATAAGAATCTTTTAATTCAGACCCAAAAAACAATAATCGAAACATTAGATAATTTTAATGTCAATGTGAGCGCAGGAGACATTACCCGAGGACCGACAGTTACACGCTATGAGATCTATCCAAACAAAGGACTACGAGTAAATAGAATTACAGCACTTGAAGCAGATATCGCACGAGCCACGAAAGCCGAAAGAATCAATATTCTTGCCCCTATCCCAGGAAGAGACACTGTGGGCATAGAAATAGCAAATAATGAGAAAGTTACGGTTGGCTTGAGGGAACTTTTTGAAGATTCAGAATTCACAGATCCTCAACATAAAATTCCACTAGCGTTAGGCAAAGATGTTTACGGAAAAACCGTCATAGCCGACCTTGCAAAAATGCCGCACCTCCTAGTAGCAGGAGCCACTGGTGCTGGAAAATCTGTTTGTATTAACGGAATCATAGCGAGCATGCTCTATAGGTTCACTCCTGATGAACTTAGATTCATAATGATTGACCCTAAGGTGGTTGAAATGCAGGTCTATAATGATTTGCCACATCAAATCGTTCCGGTAGTGACTGATTCAAAAAAAGTGTTACTCGCATTGCGCTGGGTCGTTAATGAAATGGAAAGGCGCTATCAGTTATTCGCTAAGCTTAACCTACGCAGCTTTGACGCTTTCAATGATAGAGAGCAAAATGATGAACCAGAAAGTGATCAGGACGAGTTCTTTGATCCTTGCGGTCAAGCTAAATTGGACTTCGATCCGAATAAAGAACCGACGAAGGATGCGAATTCAGAAGAAGATGGAGAATGGGAATATGAATATGAAGAGGTTGAAGTTGAAGTTGAATACGAAGAAGGAGAAAAAGATGGAGAATGGAACGAAGTGGGCAGTGAAGATTCAAAGCCTCAAACACACAGTGAGGACATACTTGGCGATCACTCAGCAAATACCGCAGGAGTCAGTAAAGAAGAGCATCTAAGGAACAAGGAAATCGTAGATTCTGTTGATAGTGCTGATGAGGAAAAAATACCTGAAAGACTTCCCTACATTGTGGTAATTATCGACGAGTTGGCTGACTTAATGCAAACCGCTCCGGCGGATGTTGAGCAAGCAATTGCAAGAATTTCGCAAAAAGCAAGAGCTGCTGGGATTCATTTAATAATAGCGACGCAAACTCCGCGAGCAGATGTTGTGACTGGAATAATCAAAGCGAACATTCCGTCAAGAATAGCATTCCAGGTATCATCTTCCCTAGATAGTCGTGTCATTTTGGATAATAAAGGCGCAGAAAAACTTGTCGGTAAGGGCGATATGCTCTACTTGCCACCAGGAAGCGCCCAACTACAAAGAGCCCAAGGTGCACTCATCACAGATAAAGAGTGTGTTTCAATCGTCGATTTCTGTTCTAAGCAAGCTAGCCCCATATTCGCACAGGAAATTGAAGACAGTATAAACGGCAAATCCGAGGAAGATGATGAAGTCTCCGAGGAAGACGAGGAAATTATCGAAAAATGCCTAGAAGTCATTCAAGTTGAACGTCGAGCGTCAACCTCCTTACTACAGAGACGACTTCGTCTCGGATATACTCGCGCGGCAAGAATGATGGATATTCTGGAAATGCGGGGCATTATAGGCCCAGGTGATGGAGCTAAGCCAAGAGAGATTTTAGTCGATTTGGCAAATTAGATCATCTAGAATCATCTTCCCGAAGATTATTAATCCCCCCCACAATGATGTGGCATTCAATGTCTTCGGGTGTAAGGAACCATGAAAACCAGTATCGGTAGCAGACTGACCGAAGCTCGTGAATGTCTCGATCTCACGATCGAAGACATGACTACACTTACACGAATCCCAGCCAAGACCATTAAACAAATGGAACACAATGATTATTCGTTGTTTCCAAATAATGTCTATGCAAAGAGCTTCATTAAACTTTATTGCAATTGTTTAAAAATAGATTCCAAGAAGTATATCCATGAAATAGAGGATCTCTTGCCGCCTCATGATCAGAAAGCAATTTATCTCAATGGTGCAGCAGCCAACAAAGACTTCGATAGACTAGAAGAAGAGAAAATAGAAACATCATCGCCTATGAGTCTGGCCGCTGCACTGACTCTACTACTTATTGGCATTCCTTTAATTGTTTTTATTAATGTCGATAATGACCAAGGCACTAATAAAATTAATCCTGAGCTTTATGCCCCTGCAAAAGTCGCTTCAAAAAAAGCCTCAGATGAAGAATCTTTTGCTGGAATCAAAAATCTAGAAAACAAGCAACGAGCCCCTCAAGATTCTTCGAAATCAACTGACTCCTCTTCAAAAAATAAGGAAGAAACAAAAAAAACTAAATCGGCACCTAAAGCCATACCCATTGAAAAGAACGAAACGATCAGACAACCGGTCGCTTCTTCCTTCTTTGAATGATATAATGTAAATTAATTGACCTTTGTTTAAATATCTAAGGTCAAAATCTATCTCTATGAAATTCTCTTCTGCTTCTCGAGTTTCAGATCTAAACGTAGACTCCAACGTTCCTCTACCAGCACCAGCCTTACTATGCCATGAAATTCGAAGGACAGAGGAACAGGCCCAATTCGTTGCAAAATCAAGAGAACAGATAAAAGAAATAATTTTTGGGAAAGACCCAAGATTACTAGTTATTCTTGGACCCTGTTCAATTCATTGTCTCGAATCCGGAAAAGAATATGCAGACAGACTCTCTAGTTTGGCTGATAAAGTTTCAGATAAACTACTTTTAGTGATGAGGGTTTATTTTGAAAAACCTAGGACCACGGTTGGTTGGAAAGGTTTAATAATGGATCCCGGACTAGATGGCACCGATAACATTCCGGAAGGGTTGCGGATTGCTCGTTCATTTCTTAGCAAAGTAATTGATTGTGGAGTACCTACCGCTACTGAACTTCTTGATCCGATAACGCCTCAATACATTGCCGATTTAATTTGTTGGTCAGCTATTGGTGCGCGCACCACAGAATCTCAAACACACAGACAAATGGCGTCAGGTTTATCTATGCCTCTTGGATTTAAGAATGCCACCAATGGATCCATTTTACCTGCAGTAAATGCAATAAAAGCTGCAACGAGTCCCCAAACCTTTCTTGGCATCAGCCAAGAAGGAATCGCATCTGCTGTTTCCACAAATGGAAATCCACACTGCCACATAATACTCCGCGGAGGAGAAAACGGGCCAAATTATCAAGCGGAACATGTCAAAACTGTTGCAAAGCAATTAGAAGAAAATGGACTTCAGCCAGCAATAATGATCGATGCGAGTCATGACAATTCAGGGAAAAATCATGAGAACCAACCCGATGTATTCAGAAACATTATTACTCAACGAACTAATGGAGACAACAATATCATCGGAGCAATGTTGGAATCTAATATTGTCAGTGGCAGCCAAAAGTTCCCTCAACCAGTAGATTTATTAATTTATGGCCAATCCATCACTGACAAATGCATTGACTGGAAAATTACTGAAGAACTAATCTTAGAAGCGGCCTCTAGATTATAAAATATTAGCTACTTGCTGTCTGCGCTAGCACTTAACGGCTCCTTGGTCTAGAATCATGTATGGTTAGATGTTTGGAGCATGTCATTGTTATACTATTTCTAACATTTCCGTTAATTTGCATTGCACAGAATGAAGTTGATGACCCTTTCGGCCTCAATGAATTGCCTGCAATAAATGCCGAAGATAAAACAGCAGAATTATTAGCAAAAAACAAACGTCCATCCATCGTTGTTATTACTCAGGAAGGAAGGGATGGGAAAATTTCAGGCACAGGAACAGGATTTGTCATTTCCGAAGATGGATTAATTGCCACATGTGCACATGTCATTGGTGAATCCAGACCAATAACCGTCCGATTCGCAGATGGCAAAGAATATGAAGTTAATGAAATCTTTGCTTGGGATCGAAAACTTGACCTGGCAATTCTTAAAATAGAAAAAAATGATTTAATTGCATTAGACCTTGCCAAAGCGAACACCGCCAAACAAGGAGCCGAAGTTATCGCTATGGGCAATCCACAAGGCCTAGAATTCAGTGTAGTTCGCGGCATCATATCTGGGCTAAGAGAAATTGAAGGCTCATCCTTAATCCAAATTGCGATTCCAATTGAACCGGGAAATAGCGGCGGACCATTAATGGACTCGAAGGGGAATGTTCATGGAATTTTAAATATGAAGTCGGCAATTACCGGAAATCTTGGGTTTGCCATTCCTGTTCAAGATCTCATGCGACTCCTTGAAAAACCAAATAAGATAGCCATGAAAAATTGGCTGACAATAGGTCAGTTAAATCCAGCGATTTGGGAACCAGTCATGGGTGCTAATTGGAAACAACGTGCAGGAAAGATTTTGGTAACAAAGCCCGGGAATGGATTCGGCGGAAGATCACTTTGTATTTTTCAAAAGGAGATTCCAGAAATTCCTTATGAAGTGAAAGTTGAAGTTAAGCTAAATGACCAAAGCGGCGCAGCCGGTCTAATATTTGAATCAGATGGAAAGGACAAACACTATGGCTTCTATCCTAGCGAAGGGAACATTCGCTTAACACGTTTTGAAGGCCCCGACGTTTTATCTTGGTCGATATTAGATCAAGTATCGAGCCAATCATACCGTCCTGAGGAATGGAATAGGATCAGAATCAGGGTCGAGGAGAAAAAAATAATTGGTTACTTGAATGGAGAAAAGATTTGTGAATTAAACGACACAGCATTGCGTGGAGGAAAAGTAGGGTTAGCAAAATTTCGTACAACCGAGGCAGAATTTAAACATTTCGAACTTGGTAAAGAACTTTCACCTAAGATAACGCCAAACGAAACAATTAAAGAATTAACCCAGAAAATTGATCTGTTAATACAAAATCCAACAAATGGTGACGCAATAACACAATTAAAAAGTGATGTGAGTGCCAGTAAATCCCTACTAAAAAACAAAATAAAAGAACTCAAAAAATCAGCCACTGCATTAAAGAGAATCCACGACCAGGTGCATCGTGAGCACATTACAAAAAAACTAATTGATGAAGTGGATAAAGGAATCAAATCAGACCTTACGCTCTGTGCTCTCCTGATTGCTAAACATGATAATCAAGAACTCGACATTGAGACCTATCATAGTGAAATCAATCGTATGGCAACAGACCTTAAGGCACTCATCAATCCAGCAGATAGCAAAGAGAAGAAAGTTAACGCCATTAGCAAATATCTCTTCGAAGATAACGGTTACCATGGGAGCAGAACAGATTACTATAATCGATCAAATAGTTACCTTAACGAAGTCATTGACGACAGAGAAGGAATTCCCATAACGCTTTCCGTGATTTTTATAGAACTAGCTTCAAGAATTAATGTGGAACTAAATGGGCTTGGCCTTCCTGGCCATTTCGTAGTTTTCTACAAAGAACAAGGAAAACGAAAAATCATTGATCCATTTAATAACGGAAAACATATCAGTATTGAAGAAGCTGACCAGATCGTAAAAGATCAACTAGGAACTGGGAAGGCAAGCGAATACGACCCCGCTGACAGCTTATCTATTGTTAAACGAATGATTTACAACCTCAAAGGAATTACAATAGATAATAAGGAATACGAGAATGCTTTAAATTATGTAAACTTGCTAATTGAAATTGATCCAAATGACCCCCAAGAACGATTAAGTAGAGCAATATTAAATATACAAAATAAGCAGGAACAAAATGCAAAATCAGATCTGGAATGGTTGCTCAGCACTAAGCCCGAAGGGATCCATCTCCAACGAATTCAAGAACTATATAATAGATTATAGGTGTTCTAATTCTATTTCCGATAAGCAAAAATAATCAAGTGACCCCATGAAATTAAAAAGGAGAAACGATTATTTTATACTATATAATAATAACATTTTCTCCAAGAACCCGAAGAATAACTGCTACTTTAGACTACCGGGTTCATGTTTGATACCTTATAGAAAATTTCCATTTCCTTTTGAGAAAATTTTATGTGGTACAGTTCTAATTGAACAATAAATCTAAGCTTCGAACTAACGGCATCTTGTTAAAAAATAATGCATTATTTATCTTGTTCAGATAAATAATGCAAATCTCTACTAAGAGTTGGAACGACTTGATCGTTTAACCGTCACGGTATCACCCAGTTGCAGACTACGTTCAGGACCCACATAAATCGTTACATTCGTAACACTATCAGTTTCTGAGGGGCCAGCACTACACTCCAAAGTCACTTCATGAAAATCGCCCCTAAAGTTAGAAGAAACAACCTTTCCGACAATATGTCCATCGCCTGAAGAATCCTTAGTAATTTCAAGATCAGCTGGCCTAACCAAAATTTCTGATACTCCACTAGGCGCATTCTCACCCTCCAATAATTGACAAGGAATTCGGTTAACTTTCCCAAAAAGGCTTGCTGTATATTCACTTGTAGAGTGGAAGTATACGCGCTCAGGACTACCAACTTGCTGTAATCTACCCTCCTTTAAAACTGCCAATGTATCCGCAACAACAAGAGCATCCCTCGTGTCATGTGTTACGATAAGTGCCGAAATACCACTTTCTTTCACTATTGTTCTTAACTCATCACGGAGAGTCTCTTTACGAACAGGATCAAGATTACTAAAAGGCTCATCAAGTAAAATGAAATTAGGCTTGGGTGCCAAGGCTCTGGCAAGGGCAACTCTTTGCTGCTGACCTCCAGAAAGTTCATGTGGGAATCGCTTTTCTAACCCTTCAAGCCCAGCCAAATTAATAATATAAGCTGCCCTCTCATAACGTTCGGCTTTCCGGGCAATCTTGTGTAATCCATACAAAATATTTTTCTCTACATTCAGATGAGGAAAAAGAGCATAATCCTGGAAAACGAAACCAATGTTCCGCTCCTCCGGCAGTAAAGTTTTTGACTCAGCTCCAAAGACTATCTCACCACCAATTGTAACTTTACCACTATCGGGCTGTTCTAGCCCTGCTATGATTCTTAGCAAGGTTGTTTTCCCGCTGCCGCTCTCACCCACCAGTGCCATTATTTCACCATCACCTAATGAAATGGATACTTTATCCAATGCTGGGCGCTTGGTCCGCGGGAAAACTTTAGTTATTTTCTCTACTATTAGGGACTCCGACATAGTATTTATTAATATACAGTTCGTCGACGAATTAAACCATGTAAAGCCAAGACACCCACCGCTCCGGTAACAATTAAAATCAAGGCCGGGAGTGATCCATCAGCGATTCTTTCTTCTTTTTGAATCAATCCGTAACAGGTCGTAGCCAAGGTTTCAACATTAGGCGGCCGAAGAACCAATGTAAGAGGTAATTCCTTAAGTACATCAACAAATAAAACAATCAAAGCACCAAACAAAGGCAATCTCAGAAGCGGTAAATGCACACGGAAAAATCCTCCCCAGCTAGAGCGACCAAGTAATGCTGATGCCTCATCCATGCTGGAACTAACTCTTGCCATACCTGCTTCTATAGGAGCCAGCGCAGGAGTCATGAATCTTACTGCATAAGCCACGATGAGACCGATCGGCGTCAGAGTGAACATGATTCGGGTCAAAGAAATATCATTACTTGATGCACCTATCAATTTCCCTATATCAGAAAAATAGATCAGTACCGAAATTGCAACAACTGCACCTGGGACAGCATAACCAAGCATGCATAACTTCCCAAGTAACTTCATTAATATGCTAGGAAATAATCTCTTCGCATAGGTAACAATTAATGCCGAAACTATAATAACGCCGCACGCAATTCCTGAAACCAAAAGACTATCACTTAATGGGCCACTAACGAGACCCCATAAATCAATCTCACGCCACCCATAGAAAGCATTTAGAGTTAATTTTAATATAGGTATAACGAATGACAGAAGTAAAAGAATTGCACACAATGTAAAAGCAATGAAGGAACCGATGGCTGTCTTGGTCGGCCCCGACAAGTTACCGTATGAAGCCCTATGCGCATGATATTTAGCCCTACCCCTCAATGCACGCTCAACAACAATAATTATAAACACAACGACCATCGCAACACCCGCTAACCTTATAGCTGAATCCTTATCACCTAAGTCCGTCCAACTGACAAAGATCCCGGTAGTTAGCGTTTCTATCCCATAATACGTCATCGCACCGTATTCATTTACTACTTCAAGCAATGCCAGAAGAAGTCCCCCAACAATTGCAGGACGGGCCAGAGGAAGCCCCACACTAAACATGCTACGTAAAAGACCACGACCCAAGAGTCTTGAATTCTCTATGTAAGCACCTGAGATTTCAGCAAACCCGATCCTTGCCGCAATATAGACATAAGGATAAAGAGCAAAAGATAAAACCAATATAGCCAGAAAATGATTAAATATTTCCGTGGATTGGGACATCACTTCCGAACCCCAATGCTCTCGAATCCATATCATTAACGGATCTCGAACATCATATTTAACAAACGAATAACCATAGGCCATAACATAAGTTGGAATGGCCATTGGCAGCATAAGAGTTAAAGAAAAAAACTTTCTGCCAGGAAACTCCCAAACAGTGACCACCCACGCAGAACCAACTCCAAAGATCAGAGTCAATGCACCAACACCAATGATCATGATCAATGTTCCTCTGATATAATCGGCTAATAACAGTTCTGATATTAATTCCCACCCCTCACCAGGCTCTGAGATTAAAGATTTAGCTATAACACTAAGGGGTGCAATGAGGACCAATGAGATTAAAACTGCACTTATCCACCACCACGAAGTGGATAAGCGGTTACGGTTAATATTTTGACCAGCTCCAATCATAAACACAGTCGCCCAACAAGACTTTACTATTAAGTGGTATAGAGCAATGTACTAATACTAAAAGGAAAGGATTACGCGAAAAATTACTTCCAGTTCGCCAATGCAAACGCCTTTACTGCCTCAGAATTCAATTCTCCAAGCTTGGAAAGAGATAAGGTATCAGCTTTGAATTCACCCCACGACTTTAACAAAGTTGAGTCAGTTGAGGCGATCTGAAGAGGGTATTCATAGGTCGTCACAGGAAATTTATTCTGAGCTGCTGGACCAGTTAAAAACTCAAGAAGCTTTATAGCATTAGACTTATTCTTTGACCACTTCACAAGACCTCCACCACTCACATTAATATGCGCCCCTCTACCTTTTTGATTAGGGAAATAAACGCCAACCTTTGACGCGACTTCCCTATCCTTTGGATTTGATGAATTTACCAATAATCCTACATAATAAGTATTAGCAATAGCAACATCACCTATGCCTGCCGCTACTGCTCTCATCTGATCACGGTCACTTCCTTCTGGTGGTCTCGCCATGTTCTTTCTAACAGCAGACGCCCATTTTATTGCTTCGGATTTTCCGTTGTTTGCAATTATTGAAGCAAGCAGTGACTGGTTATAAATATTTGAAGAAGACCGAGCAAGGAGGCGGCCCTTCCATTTAGGGTCCGCCAAATCCTCGTAAGTATCCAATTCTGACCGTTTAATTCTCTTCTTGGAATAAATCAAGACGCGAGCACGAACCGTAAAGCCATACCAATGGTACGAATCATCACGCATATTTGCAGGGACCTGCTTATCAAGAATCTTACTTTTAGCCTCCTGTAATATGCCAGCTGATTGAGCTCTCACTAATCGGCCTGCATCTGCCGTAATTAAAATATCAGCAGGCGAGTCTTTCCCTTCAGCCTTGATACGTTCTATCAGTGCGTCGGCTGAAGCCTTAACAAGGTTTACCTTAATTCCAGTCTCCTTGGTAAACTTGGCATACAACGCATCATCAGCTTCATAATGGCGATGCGAATACACATTTACCTCAGCCGCTTTAGCTATACCCGATTGGAAAACTAATAAGCAAAAAGTAACCTTTGTTATAAGAATGAAATATTGGCGCACTGATTTCATGAGAGAGGTGGTTCGAACCGTATTTATTGAGAATAGTTCTCAATAACCGAATGGTGCTTGTTTTGCAAAAGTTTTTTTCTTTTTGGAACTTAATGAAGTGATTTAACCCCACCGAACCTACTCTTGTTCGCGAACTTTATAAAAAATGACTCTGGACTCAGGAGCAAAAGTGTCATCGATCGCTTCATCAGTTACAGAGTCAATTAATTCCTCCCAGCTCCCCTCTTCCAAGGTAAATGAAAAATCGACAGCGTAAAAAGTTCCAGGTTTACCATTCCATTCAATGACAATATTTCCCTCTATATCGCGTGAAATATTAGTTATCATTAAAGGGTCATCTGAGATTGTCGTGATCACACAGCCTTCGGCTCCGTCTGACTCGATCGTATAATTAATCCCTTCTTCGGCTGGCACTCCACCAACAGTGATCTTGCTGAGGTGCTCCGCATTGAACGCATCTATCGTTTCCCTTAAAAAGGTAAGTGCTGATCCAGGCTCAAGATTAATCGCCGAAATATTGACCGGGTTTCCTCCACCGCCAAATGTGGCTGAACTGGTTGCATCGACATTCATCTGAACACCGTTCACAATAAAATAAGACTCATAGGATGATCCGTTAATTATACTCATCGTGGGACCTTCGGGACCTGCAGGGAGTCTAAATCCAGGAGGACCACCGATCCCGTCATTGCTTCCTCCCGTGAGGCGTATCGTAGAATTGTCAACAGTGATTGTATAACCGCTAGCAACTTGAAATCGTTGTTGAGCTGAAACTTGCGGAATTTCAACTATTGCATCAATAATGAAAACATCATCTTCTATCGAGACGTTAGGATCAATAATCTCAACATCTGAATTAGCCAGATCCCAATTAGATTCCTCAAATATATCAGTTCCATCCGCACCGGTCCAAGTGATTCCAGAAACTTGTCCCGTTTTAACAAGCACCTTCAAGATGAGTTCTTCTTCAGTACCGGATTCACTAATTCCCTTAAGGGTAAAAGTAGTTGTTTCTGTTAGCATGACATCCAGATTACCATCCAAGTCTTCTGGATCAAAATCAGCCATCTTGGGGCCGGTCCCATCGTCAAGGCTCAATGAAACAGTATCCTCGCCAACGACCCATGATAAGTTCACCGTTTCGCCGACCTGAACAGATTCCATGCTCGATTCGAAGGATACGATAACATCATCAGGAATAACGGGATCCGTCGCTGCCACGATTGTCGGAACGCCATCCTGCCGTATTTCAATTAACATGTTTACTCCTTCTTCGGCCGGATCACCATCAATTGAAACCTTTCTAAGATGTTCAGTATTAAACGCATCTATCGTTTCATTTTCAAAAGTAACCGTGCCCCCATTTTGCAGATTAATTGCTGAACTATTGACTGGATTTCCTCCACCACCAAAAATGACTGAACTAGTTTCATCGATATTCATTTGAACGCCATTCACAATAAAAAACACTTCAACGAACGAACCGTTTTTTATATCCAAAATCGGACCCTCAGGTCCCGTCGGCAACTTTGAACCATCAGGACCCCCAATCCCGTCATTACTTCCTCCCGTAAGACGTATCTCTGAATCATCGATCGTGATCGTGAATCCGCTACCTACCTGAAAACGCTGCTGACCTGTCAATTGCGGTATTTCAACTATTGAACTGGCAATGATCACATCATCATCAATAGAAATATTCGGATCAATAATATCCACTGGCGAGTTACTCAAGTCCCAATTAGCCTCATCGAAAATGTCAGCTCCGTTTGCGCCGGTCCAAACAATCTCAGCCATTAAAGAGGATTTAAATAAACCAAATGCGAAAATGAATGTGATGATAGGATTTAAGAATTTCATTTATTCAATGAGTGCTCTTTATTCATGAATAGACTTTTACTGCATTTAAAAATTCCATGCATTGAAACCTTGGTATGGCTCAATCGGTCATTTGTTCTATCTGCGTCTACGCAACAATAAAACAACGCACCCAATCGCACCAAACAACCCAACCGAAGGTTCAGGGATAGCTGTTATCGTGGATCCAGCAGCACCTAAGGCATCAATAGTAAAATTTAAGCCTTCCTGCGCAGCTGTACCATTGATAGTAATCTTAGACAAGTGTTCTGTATTGAACTGAGCAATGGTTTCTCTGGTAAATGAAAGAGTCGCTCCAGTGTCCAAATTGATAGATGATATATTGACCGGATTTCCTGCTCCTCCCAATGTGACAGAGCTGGTCCCATCCACATTCATCTGAACTCCATTAACTATAAAGAAAGCCTCGAGTGAAGACCCGTTGATAATATTTAATGTGGGTCCTGCAGGTCCAGCAGGAAGCTTTGATCCGGGAACACCGCCAATACCATCGTTACTTCCTCCTGATAGGGTGAAATTAGAACCATTCAGCGTCATAGTGAATCCACTGGCCACTTGAAAACGCTGCTGCGCAGAAACTTGTGGAATCGATACCGTCGCATTGTTGTAAGTAACGTCATCTTCAACAGTCACGTTAGGTCCGAGGACAAAACCATTGGCCAACCCACTATAGTTAGCACCGTCAAAAATATCGGTTCCAGCATTCCCTGTCCATATCACTGCCCCATTAGACAAGAAACTAGATAGGAATAAAAATGTTGCTATATATTTAATCATAAAGGCGGGTATATAAGTTAATGATTTTAAACCTATTATCTTCTTATTTCAATATTATTATTCCATAGCAAAGGCTGATTAAATAATATCTCGGCTAATCGTAATAATTAATAAGTATCAGTTAATGATTCTAAGTGAATTTCAATGAATTTGGGAGTAAAGGGACACTGATATCATGGAAATCCACCTTCACATTAAGGGACAAAAAATTGGACCGTTATCCATTTACGAAGTCAGGGAAAGTCTGCGATCCGGCGAGATCAATGCCGATTGCATGGCTTGGATTAGAGG
>Ga0114996_10000719_pt1 | contig 46178 bp, 41 predicted proteins | sample ArcticOcean_MG_C_4_FD_87039 | JGI IMG/M metagenome (GOLD analysis project Ga0114996, IMG submission 87039) | Marine microbial communities from western Arctic Ocean - ArcticOcean_MG_CB4_134 | ecosystem: Environmental > Aquatic > Marine > Oceanic | place: Arctic Ocean: Canada Basin | collected... | reverse complement strand
CGCCGTCAAAATCAGCACCGTGGCCGGGATCATCAACTTCGCCGCCGGGTTTTAACCAGCAGACCTAAAAGGGAAGTTGTGTCCCGGAAATCAGGACCCTACTTTTGCAACAGGTCTATTCCTTTTTCTAACTCGTCACGAAACTGGTCGATACGCTTATGGAACTTAGTAATATTTGCCTCGGTCACATTTTCCGCGATAACACCCTGGTGCCCGGTCGCACTTTTTAAGCCACGCAGATTGGCAATTTCGAGCCACATATAGGACCTTATATAGTCCCGTTCCACACTCTGTCCTTCGGCGTAGTAGGCACCAAGTAAAAATTGGGCCAGACCAATGCCTTGCTTCGCCGCCTTTCGGATCCACCTTGCTGATTTTTTGGCGTCGATGCCGACGCCACGACCTTTGGCATACATCGCGCCAAGTCTGAGTTGGGCCAGCCCATTTCCTTGGTCCGCCGCCTTTTGAAACCACTTGAACGCTTCGCCTTCGTTGCGGGCGACACCCCACCCCCTCATATAAAACATCCCAATATTGTGCTGTGCTTGCGCAAGGCCCTGGTCCGCCGCCTTGCGAAACCATTTGAACGCTTCGCCGTAATCCCGGGCTACACCCTGCCCCTTTCTATAAATCACCCCGATATTGTGCTGTGCTTGCGCAATGCCCTGGTCCGCCGCCTTGCGAAACCATTTGAACGCCTCGCTATCGCTCGGACCAACGCCTTGGCCGCTTAAGTACCTTAGAGCGAGATTGTATTGAGCGTTCGCGAAATTTTGCTCAGCCGACTTGCGAAACCATCTGACGGCTTCCTCGTCGTTCTGTACCACCCCCTGCCCATTCGCATACTTCATTCCCAGTTTAAATTGTGCCGGTGCGTCTCGTGGTTCGGTAGATTGTCCATCCACTACCCCTGTTCCGACACTCTGACATGCGAACAATAGAAAAATGGGAAGGACAGGGAGCAGTGATCGCAGGCGCATTGAGGGGTTCCGTTGGCGAGTTCAGTTACATTTACCATACTATAACGGGAATTCTATGCCGCGAAATGAGATATTCGTGACAGCCGCCGATTTTACCCGGCGCGCGCAAATGCTACACTCCGCCGATCCACACAAATCGCGGGTTCAAAGGGGAGGCGGGCGATCCTTACACAGAATCTCATTGTGGCGCTCAGCGTCGCCGCCTTCGGCATCTATATCCTCTATGTCAGCGCCGCCCAGGTGCGCCGCATGGGCAGCGCCGAAGCTTGGCTGCGGCCCGCCGAGCCGGTCATCAAGGCGGGCTTCGGCCTCGGCGCGGCGGCCGCCCTTTATGGCGTCCTGGCGCTGTTCGTGATCCCCTGGATGGCGCGCGAAAGCGGGCTGGCGGCGCTCTATATGGCGCTTACCGCGATCGCCGCGCCGATGCTTAGCTTCGCCCTTGGCAAACGCTTCTGGATCGCCAAGGAACTGCTCGGCGCCCGCCGCCCGGCGGATATGCTGCGCGGCTATTTCGGGCGCGGGCTCAGCCCCGCCATCTGGGCGCTGGCGTCGTTAGGCGTCTTTGTGCCCCTATTGGCGCTGGCCATGAGCCTTGCCGGAAACTTCGCCGCCGCCATGACCGATGGCGCCATCAGCCGGCAGCTGGGCGCGGTTCTGCTGGCACTATTGCTGGCCCTCGGCACGGCGCCCGCCGGGCTGGCCGCCGGCGCCGCCATGGGCCGGGTGCATGGCATCATCATCATTGCCGGTATCGCCGCCATCGCCGGCATGGTGCTGGATGCCATTGGCGGCAGTGGCGGCAGCGGCGGCTTGGCCGCGGCGCTGGCCGAATTGCCAAACTTGCGGCCGTGGGGTTCCACTGGCGGGCGCGGCGGCGGAACTTTTAGCCAGGCCTATGCGGTGGCCGGCTTTATGCGGCCGTTTTCCGGATTGACCGCGGTCGCCGGGCAAGGCGCCCTTTGGACCGGCGCAGCGGTATTTTCCATGGCCGCCGCCTTCGCCGGATTATTGTTCCTGTTAGCGCTGCCCTGGCTGTTCGCCAATCCCGATCCCCGCCTTGTGTATCGCCACGGCATCGGGCCGGCCGGCTTGTGCATGGGATCGGCGCTGTTCGCGGCGGCGGCCTTGCTGGGCATCGGCGGATTGATTTTGCTGGAGCCCGCTGCGCTGCCCCTCGGGCTTGCCGAGACCGCCGGCGCTTTTACCGGTACGCCGATCAGCGCCGCCCTGGCCGCGCTGGCGGGCGGCAACGGCTGGAAGGCATCGATCATTGCGCTCACCGGTCTGGCGGCGCTGCACGCCTTCGCCGCCAATCTGGTGCTGGGACTGGTCGCCGCCTTAAGCGGATTTTGGACGCGGCGCGCCGCCAAGCCCGGCGGCGAAGCGCGGGAATTGGGGTTCAACCGCTTCGCCGCCCTCTTGGCTATCGCCGCCGCGCTGATAATCTCCCTCGGCGATCCCGGCGATCTGCCTCATTGGGGCGGGCTGGCCATGGCCCTGGGATTGCAGCTTTGCGTGCCCCTCGCCGCCGTTTGCTGCTGGCCGGCCCTTTCGGGGCGGGCGGCGAGCGCAGGATTGATCGCCGGATTGGCGGCGGTGCTGGCGGTAACGCCCTTGGGACATGGTCTGTTTACGGCTCTGGCCGGTGCGCCATGGCCGGTCTGGCCGTTAAGCATGCATCCGGCGCTTTGGGGTCTTGGCGTCAATCTGGCGGTCTGTTTCCTGATCACCCTGTTGCTGCGCGACCGCCATGGCCGCCCCGGCCGGGACGCGTTTCATCGCCGTATTTTGGAACTGGGCGCCAATCCGGAGCAGAGGCGCGCGCGCGCCGGCGGCGCCTGGTTCCTGGCTGCTTTGTGGATATTTTTCGCCCTCGGCCCGGGAACGGTGATCGGCAATGATATCTTCGGCAATCCCGGGCGGGCGCCTTCGCACTGGGATTTCGGCGTGCCCTCGATCCTCGCCTGGCAGCTTTTGGCCTGGGTTTCGGGATTGGCGCTGCTGGTCTATTTGAGCCGCCGTACCGGATTGGCGCAATTTAACGCCAAGCAGATCGCGGCCATAAAAAACGCCGGCCGCACTGGTGATTGACCAGCGCGGCCGGCATTTTTCAGATATTCAGATAGTCTGATCGGCGGTAACAGGCGCCGCTTACGCCACGCGGCGATTGTGATCGTTAGAGGCATCGCCGGGTACCGGCGTCCATTTGGCAAGGCCGATGATGTCGGCTCCGCCGGCGGCGGACATTTGGGCGAGGTCATGATCGCTGCCGGGCGCGGCTCCGTTGGCATCTTGATTGCCAGCCAGAATTTTGCGCAAACCGGCGCCCAACCGGCCAATAAATTCGGCAACGGCGCGGCCCTGTTCCACATGAGCCTGGATGCGGATGTGCTGGATATACGCGGCAGTCGACATGGTGCCGGGCAGATCGAAATTATCGATATTGTTGTTTTCGGTGTTCATTTTATTATTCTCCTTAATTGCGGCGCATTGATCGCCGGTCATTTCATGCGTTGTTCGTTACCTATGAATATAGTCCAATTGTCCGCCATTGGTTAGCCGGGCAGGCACATTTCAGCCATGCAAAAAATGCATATCTTTCATTATTCTAATGTTAATTCAATTGGTTATGAAGCTTCTTAAAACCGCTTCACTCGGAGGATTTGCCCCGAGATCAGTAGGAATTGCTTTGCCGGTCGGGGATCATGTGGAAAGCAAGGCCTTCGATCACCTCGGCCAGCAGGGGATCGGAGACGGACCCGGGGCGGGGCAAGGTGGCCCAAGCCTCGGCCCTTGCACGGCCAAAGCAAAAGATCATGCCGGCGCGCATTTTGGGGCCCTGATGGCGGTGTTTGGCCTCCAATGGCGCCCGGCACAATTCGCTGGCGATGGCGGTTGCCTCGGGATCGAACACCAGCAAGATTTTATCGGCCGCCGGAACCATGAGCTTGGTCGGGGCGAACGTGGTTTTCAGGCCGGCAAAATTGCTGTCCAGGGCGCGGACAAACATCGCCTCGATCGTATCCCGATTGGCGGGCAACGGATCGCCCAGAACCATCACCGCGAGGCGGCCGCTTTTGGTGGCATAATTCAGATGGCTGGCAAGGCTGACCGACTGGCCGCCGCTGGACGAATAGGTTACGCAGCCGGCCAGCAACAGGCTAACGGCAATTATAAGAGTGCGCGGCATGAATGACGCTCCTTGGCAGGCGTTCAAAGTCGCAGTCTAGCACCGGTCGGAGACGCCGCAAATCACGGCGACCGCAGTTCGGATTTGACCATCGGGTTTTTAAGCGACACTCTTGTTGGCAATCCAAATCGTCCTTGGCGTCAATCCAAATCGTCGCCAAAATGGCACCGCTGAAGGAAATTGGCCAATGGAAATGCTGCAACCACCGGGGTGGCCGCGCGCCAAGGGATACGCCAACGGCATCGCCGCCAAGGGAACCATGGTGTTTACCGCCGGCCTCGTCGGCTGGAACGAAAACGAAGAATTCGAGACCGATGATTTCGCCGGCCAGGCACGCCAGGCGTTCGCCAATATCGTCGCCGTGCTGGCCGAAGCCGGCGCCGGGCCCGAGCATATTGTGCGCATCACCTGGTATGTGGGCGACAAGGCGGAATATCTCGGCGCCCTGAAAGATGTGGGCGCCGCCTACCGGGACATCATCGGCCGCCACTACCCGGCGATGGCGGTGATTGAAGTCAAGGGCTTCGTCGAGGCAGGCGCCAAAATGGAAATGGAAGCCACCGCGGTCATACCGGATTAGGTCATGGACTGACCGCCAGCCAGGAGAAACCGAGATCACCGAAACATCGGCGGCGGCGGAAGACGAAGCCGGCATTCGCTTCTTCTCCAACCGCCAACTGCAACTCATCTGCGCCATATCGCTGACCACCATCGTCGGCCAATCGGTCATATCGCCGGCCCTGCCGACCATTCGCCATGCCCTTGGCGTGGCGCCGGAACAGATCGGGCTGGTGATCACCGCCTTTACCCTGCCGGGCATATTTTTCGTGCCGATCACCGGCGTGCTTGCCGACCGCTATGGCCGCCGCACGATCATCATTCCCTTGCTTTTTCTCTATGGCATCACCGGCGCCGCCTCAGGCCTGGCGCCCGATTTCGAAACCTTGCTTGCGTTGCGCTTCGCTACCGGCATCGCGGCGGGCTCGCTGGGCTCGCTCTCCATCGTCCTGGTCGCCGATTTTTTCGCCGACAAGCAGAGAGCGCGGGTGTTCGGCATCCGCATGGCCATCGGCCAGGTGGGCAACGCCACCATGCCGCTGGTGGCCGGCGGCCTTGCCGTCATCGGCTGGCAATATCCGTTCCTGTTATACGCCCTGGCCATACCGGTGGGACTGTTTGCCTTGAAGGTCATGGACAAAGACCGGCCCGAGGAAGGCACCGGCCTTTTCGCGTATCTTTCCAGAACGATGGCTGCGGTATCCTCGAAGCGGATATTGACGCTGCTCACCATTCCGTTGTCGCTGACCATCGTCAATCACGGCATCAACCTCACCTTCATTCCGATCCTGATGGAGCTGTCCTTCGATGCCTCGGCATTTATGATCGGCATCATTGTTTCGGCGCGGGTCACGGTGGGCGCCATATTCGCTTTCAATCTCGGCCGGCTGGTGGCCCGCTTTGGCGAGGTCAATCTGCTCTATGTGTCGTTTTCCGTGCTTGGGCTGGCCTTTCTGATCACACCCCTGATGCCCAGCGTCTGGTGGCTATTGGCGCCGGCGCTCCTGTCCGGGATCAACACCGGCATGGCCTTTCCGGCATTCCAGTCGATCTTGGTGCGGCAAGCCCCGGAAGGCTCGCTGGCCGGCGTCATGGCCGCCAACTCGGTCGCCGCGCGCTTCGGCCAGACCATCGGGCCGTTGCTGGCCGGGCTCGGCTTTGCAGTGATCGGGCTGGATATGGTGTTCGTGGCGGCGGCGGTCATTGTGTTCGCGGCGCTGATCTTCCTGGCCTTTGCGCTTCGGCGCTACCGGACGGTTGCCGCGCCATGACGCCCGATCAAACCACAGACGCCGGCAAAATGTCGGCCAACATGCGCGGCATCCTGCTGATGATCGCGGCGACCATGCTGCTGACCACCATGTCCGGTCTGGTGCGCGTCGTTGCCGAGGACATGCATCCCTTTCAGGTCGCCTTCATGCGCAATTTCTTCGGCCTGATGTTGCTAATGCCGATCCTCGCCCGCCAGGGATTGGCGCCCTTGGCCACCCAAAATATGGGGCTGATGGCGGTCCGCGGGTTCTTCAATGCGATTGCCATGCTGGCCTATTTCCTGGCCCTCGGCATGATGCCGCTGGCGGAATTGTCGGCCCTGTCGTTCACGGTGCCTTTGTTCGTGGCCGTCCTGGTGGTGCCGTTTCTTGGCGAACGGCTGGGGCCGCGCCGTATCGCCAGCCTGATCATCGGCTTTTCCGGCGCCCTCATTATCCTGCGGCCGGGTATCGAGATTGTCGATATCGGCGCCCTTTACGCCATTGTCTCTTCTTTGAGTTGGGCGATTGCGGTGATCGTTATCAAGCATCTGTCGAAGTCCAATTCGACGGTCACCATCACCATCTACGGCATGCTGTTTCTGGCTTTGTTTACCCTGGTGCCGGCCCTGTTTGTCTGGCGCTGGCCCAGCCCGCAGGAATATCTTTGGCTGGTCGGCATCGCCGGGCTCGGCACAGTGGGGCAATTGGCCTTTGCGCAGGCCCTCAAATTCGCCGACGCCAGCCTGATCATGCCGTTCGATTTCACCAAGCTCATCTGGGCGAGCCTGTTCGGTATTGTCATATTTTCCGAAGTGCCGACGCTCTGGACCTTGGCCGGCGGCGCCTTGATTTTCGCCAGCGCCAGCTATGTCACCTACCGGGAAGGCTTGCACCGGGGAGAATTGGCCAAAAAACAAAAACCGGCGCCGGCCGAATCTGGGCTTTGAAATTTAAGCGGTGGCCGCCGGCAAGGGGTGCAGATCGATCAGCGCCATTTGCCGGCGTGCCAGTGTTTCCAGCATCTCGGAGCGGGTTTTTTTGTGGCCCGGATCATCCCAGAGATTGATGATCTCGTCGGGATCATCGATCAGATCATACATCTCGCCCCAATCGTTGCCGTGATAAAGGGTCAGCCGGTATTGCCCGGTCACCAGCGTATGGCAGCGCGCCGGCGGCGGCTGGTCGAAATAGCCGCGCTGGTCTTCTTGTTCGATCAACACTGCGCCCGGCCCCTGATCGGGGGCGCCGCCAATCTCCGGCATCAACGAGCGCCCCTGGATACCGTAATAGGGCTCAAAGCCGGTGCGGTCTAAAATGGTTTGCGCGATATCGAGGGTGCCCGACATGGCGTCCGAGACGCCGCCGGACGTCTTGCCATCCACGTCCGCCCAGATGAACGGCACCCGGATCAGCCCGTGATAATGGATCGGCCCCTTGAGCATAAGCTGATGATCGCCCAAAAGATCGCCGTGATCGGTGGTGAAGACAACAATGGTGTCTTCGGCGAGGCCCAGTTCTTCCAGCTTGTTCATGACAGTGCCGATACTGTCATCGACCATGGTGATCATGCCGCAGGTGAGCGCCATGGCTTCGCGCACATGTGCTTCTTCGGCGGCGAACAGGTTCTGGCCTTGGGTGATCTGGCTGCCGTCGTCGCGCTTGTCCCAGGCCCATTGCACCGAATTGGGCGGCGCCACGTTGGTCCGGTATGAGGCCGGCAATTCCATATCATCGGGATCATACATGTCCCAATATTTGCCCGGCGGCGTGAACGGATGGTGCGGATCGGGGTAGGACATCATCATGAAGAACGGCTTTTCGGCGCCGCCCGCTTTATAGTTTTGTAAGTATTCCACGCTGTTCTCGGTGATATAGCTGGTCGGGTACAATTCTTCCGGGACCGCCGTCCGCCAGGTCTGCGGGCCGGTATAATCGTGCGCCAAGGCGTTGTCGGGCCCGCGCAGATTTTCCGAGCCCGGATGACGTTCTTCCAGCCAAAGGGTGTAGTGACCGCCCACCTTGTCGCCATGGCCGGTGCACAAATTCACATGGTCGAAACCATAGAACGGCATATCCATCTCGAACGTGGAGCCGACTTTATAATTCTCGTCGGTTTCCTGGGTGTAGAAATCCTGGATATGGTCGGGGCCGACGGCGTCGCGCAAATGTTCCGGCGCCGGGGTCAGGCCGCCCGGTGTCTCGGGGCGCTTAAAATAGGGATTGAGGCTGCCCATATTCTGCAGATGGCTCTTGCCGACGAGGCCGGTCTGGTAGCCTTGGGCGTGCAGGATATCCAAAAATGTCACGCTTCGCCGGTCGAGGGAGATGCCGTTATGGCGCACCCCATGCACCGACGGCATGCGCCCGGTCACCAGGGTCGAGCGGTTCGGCTGGCAGACGGCGCTGGCCACATAGAAGCGCTCGAAGCGGGTGCCACGGGCGGCGATGGCATCGATGTTCGGCGTCTTGACGATAGGATGGCCATAGCAGCCGAGATAATCAGCCCGGTGCTGATCGGTGATGATAAACAGGAAATTGGGTTGCTTGCTGCTGGCCATGAAATTCAGGTTCCCTAGAGATCGCCAAGAGATCGTTATTTGGAATTCATAATGCAATATCGATGCGCCAATGCAAACGCATGGCATCTCTATTCGACCGGATTCTCCAAGGTGCCGATCGGATCGATGGTGATCGAAACCACGTCGCCGGGCTTTAGAAATACCGGCGGATCGAACCCGATGCCGACGCCCACCGGCGTGCCGGTGGCGATAATGTCGCCGGCGATCAATGTGATGCCTTCGGAGATCGCGGCGATCAGCGTCGGCACATCGAATATCAGCGCCGCCACCTTGGCGTCCTGGCGCGGCTCGTCATTGACCCGGGTGGTCAGGTGAAAATCGCGCACATCGCCGGCCTCATCGGCGGTCAGCAGCAGCGGCCCCATGGGGCAGAAACTGTCGAGGCCCTTGCCGATGAACCACTGTTTGTGCCGGTGCTGCAGGGTGCGCGCCGTCACATCGTTGATCACCGTGTAGCCGTAGACGTGATCCAAGGCATTCGCTTTCGATATGCCGCGCCCGCCGGGGCCGATGATGACCCCCAGCTCGCCCTCGTAATCCACCGAGTTTGTGGGATCGAGGCTGGTCAGGATGGGGGCGCCCGGCCCCACCACGGCGGTGTTGGGTTTGGTGAATACGATGGGGAATTCGGGCACCGCGTCGGCGCCGGCGGTGGCATCGAACCCGCTATCATGAAATTCCCGGGCGTGTTCGTGGTAGTTGCGGCCCACCGCCAGCACGTTGCGCAAGGGATTGGGGATCGGCGCCAAAAGGCGCGCGTCCGCGGCATCAATCCGAGCCTCATCGCCGGCGTTATCGACAGCCGCCCGGGCCATTTGCAGACCTTGATTGCCGCGTTCGATCAGCCCGTTCATATCCGTTGGCATGTCCGGATCGGCGACTGAAAAATCGACGATCTGCCCGGCGCCTCGCTCAAGGGCGCCGATGCGGGGCGCCGCAGCCCCTTGTTGAAACGTAACCAGACGCATGGGAAATGGCTCCTGAATAAACCAAAGGCCGTGGATTAGGGCGTGAGGCCCATCTGTGCCAGCGTCGCTGCGGGCAGGGCTGAGCCGGCGCGGCCATATTCCTGGCGCATCTGGAAATGATTGTTGGCGGCAAATGTCAGCGGCGCCGAGACGGCCCCCGTGGCCGCTTCCCAGGCCGCCGCCAGGTCCCGGCTTTGGCGCTGAAATTCGTCCAGCTCGCCGCCGCCGTAAGCAAAGATGGCGGGCGGCGCATCATCGCGAATATGGCGGCCGGGGCTCAAGCGCTGCTCGTCCTCGGCGCTCAAATTTAGGTATTCGTTGCGCGCCGAAAGCCGCACCGGCGCCAGATCGTAAGGCCCGGACACCAGCGTGGCGCCCTTGATCACGTCCGCCGGCAGACCAAATTCAGCCTGCCAATCGGTGACCGCCGTCATCGCCGTCAGGTGCGCGCCCGACGAATGGCCGCACACATGGAGGCGCTCGGCATCAGCGCCGAGGCTGGCGGCATTTGCATAACAAAAGGCAACCGCTTCGCGGCATTGGCGCACCATGTCGCCAAGGGTGACGTCGGGCACCACCGAAAAATTGGGCGCCACGAACACGGCGCCGGCGCGCACGAATTGGGGCGCCACCTGACCGTCGCGGCCTTCTTCGGCCATCAGCCAGGCGCCGCCATGGAAATAGATCAAAATGGGCGCATCCTTTGGCGCCGCCGCCTTGGGCCGGTACACCGCCATCCATTGATCGTCTTCGGGCCCGTAAGAAACCTTTGGCTCGCAGTCGAACTCGGCGCGCGCCGCAACGGTGTCGTCTTGGGCCTGCTTGGAATAAGGCCCGATATCGGGGATCAGCGTGCGCTGATTATATTGGGCGTTCAATTGTTCTTGATCGTAATCCTTAAAAATTTTGGTCACGCGCGTTCCTTCCGTTGCCGCTTCAAATAGCGTTGACAGCATCAACCCGGCGGTTTAACCATTTGGGTGATGGTTCCCGCAAGGGATTAATAGGGAATGCGGTGCGCGGAGTATCCGCAAAGCCGTGACTGCCCCCGCAACTGTGAGCAACTTGGCAGCTTTGCCGAAATGCGAGTCAGAGACCTGCCATTACCATTAAGAGGAGCCTTTGGGGTTCTTCAAACAACACGGAGGGTGATTATGAACGAAAACACGAATTCCGCGGCCAAAACAGTTTCCAGCCAGGCGCCGGCAGTATCGCTGTCGCAGCGCGCCGGAGTAGCCGCCATCGGCGGTATCTTGGGCGTCTTCCTGCTGATCGGCGTTGGCTTTGCCAATCCCAGCATCATCCACAACGCCGCCCACGACGCCCGCCACGCCAACGCGTTTCCCTGCCACTAGAGCGCCATCATGCTTTATCGGTTATTGGCAACCGGCCTGATCTCGGGCGCGGTTGCGGGCGTTGTTATGACCGTGGCGCAGATGTTTCTGGTTGCGCCGCTGATCTTTGAGGCCGAACAGTACGAAGATACCGGCTCCGCCGCCGCCCAGGTAGCCGCCGCGGCTACGCAAGCCGGGCCGGCGGTTTCCCACAGCCACGACAACGGCCTGACCCACGCCCATACCGGCGGCGGCGCCGCCCATGGGCATGGCGAGGAAGCCGTTGGCGCTTCGGGCGCGGTTCATGTGCACCGGGACGCGAGCGCCCATACCCACGATGCGTGGCAGCCCGAAGACGGCTTCGAGCGTACCGGATTTACGCTGCTGGCCAATCTTTTGGCGGGCATCGCCTTTGGCTTGCTGATGGCGACGGCGCTGACCCTTTATGGCCGCGCCATTACCGTGACCCAGGGTATGTTTTGGGGGACAGCGGGCTTCCTGAGCTTCGCTTTGTTGCCTTCCCTCGGTTTGCCGCCGGAGCTTCCCGGCGCCGCCGCCGGCGCCTTGCAGGACCGGCAGGTCTGGTGGCTGGCCACGGCCTTTGTGTCGGCGGGCGGCTTGGCGGCCTTGGTCTTGGGCGCCGGCTGGATGACGCGCATCGCCGGCATTGTGGTGTTATTGGCGCCGCACATCATCGGCGCGCCGCATGCGCCCAATGGCGAAGTTGGCTTGGCGCCGCCGGAACTGGCAGCCCATTTTGTGGCCTCCTCGCTGTTTACGTCGCTGGTTATGTGGCTGGTGCTCGGCGCCACGATTGCCTATGTGATGGCCCGCATGGACGCCAGGCAAAGCAATCGCATCGGCGCCGGAAACGCCGTTACCTAGTAACGGTTAGTCCTTATCTGTCACGCCGGCCTCGCCGAAGGTGGCCATGCCCGCATGGCAGGCTGCCGCGCATTTCAACAGAGTAACCGCAACGGCGGCGCCGGACGCCTCGCCAAGGCGCATGCCCAGATTTAAGAGCGGCGCCATGCCCATCTTGTCCAACAGACGGATATGGCCGGGCTCGGCCGAGACATGCCCGGCGATACAGTGATCGAGAGCAACCGGCGCCGCCGCCGCCAAAGCCGCCGCCGCCGCGCCGCAGACATAGCCGTCCAGAACCACCGGCTGGCGATTGAGCCGTGCCTGAGTAATGGCGCCGGCGATGGCCGCCAGTTCGCGCCCGCCGACGCAGGCCAGAATATCAAGCCCGTCGCCAAACGCGGCCTTATGGCGCTCAACCGCTTCCGATACGACGCGCACTTTCAACGCCAGGGCATCGCCTTCAACGCCGGTTCCGGGGCCCACCCAATCGGCCGCCTCGCCGCCATGGATGGCATGGGCGATGGCCGCCGCCGCGGTGGTGTTGCCGATCCCCATTTCGCCAAGGCAGATGACATCGTAACCTTCGCCAACCGCATCCATGCCGCGCCGGAACGCCGCCGCGCATTCGCCGTCACTCATGGCCGGCTCTTCGGCAAAATCCCGGGTCGGATTATCCAGATCCAGCGCGACCACTTCCAGATCGGCGCCGGCCACGCCGCAAAGCTGATTGATGGCGGCGCCGCCGGCCTCGAAATTGGCGACCATCTGATAGGTCACCTCGGGCGGAAAGGCCGACACGCCTTGTTTCGTCACCCCATGATTGCCGGCGAACACCGCCACTTTGATGCGGTCTACCTGGGCTGGGTGGCGGCCTTGCCAAGCGGCCAGCCATTCGGCGATATCTTCCAGCCGGCCGAGGGAGCCGCCGGGTTTGGTCAATTGCGGCTCGCGCGCCCGCGCTTGTTCTGCGGCCCTGTCATCGGCAGCCGGTAAGGTTTGCAACAACGCGCGCACATCAATGAGGCTTTGAATATCTGACATAAATTACTGGTCTCCGTCATTTATTTTGGAAGTTGATTTGGCATGTGTATTATATGTAGAGGACATATCTTGAAAGGGTAAAACGGTCGCCGTGGCTACCATTGAAAACGAAGACGATAACGGCATCTACCGGGATTGGACCGACGATCTCAGGATCAGTCTCAAGTTCTTGACCCGCATCCCCTGGCCGGCTGGGCCAGGGCACGCCGGCGAGCCTGAATTGCTGCCCCTGGCGCCGGCCACCCGGTTCTTCCCGGTCATCGGCATGATCACCGGCGCCATCGGTGCGCTGGTGCTGATGGCCGCCGACTGGGCCCAGCTGCCGGCCCTGGCGGCGGCTTTATTGGCCTTGGCTTCCATTGCCATCGCCACCGGCGGGCTGCACGAGGACGGGCTGGCCGACACCGCCGACGGCATCGGCGGCGGTGCGAACCGTCTGGCGCGGTTGGAGATTATGTCGGACAGCCGCATCGGCGCCTATGGCGTATTGGCGCTGATCTTTACGGTTTTGGCGAAAGCCGCCGGGCTGGCCGCCTTGGGCGCGGCGGACGGCGCCCTGACATTGTTCGCCGCCGCCGCCGTATCGCGCGGCATCCTGCCACTGTTCATGCGCGCCATGCCTTACGCCAAGGAGAGCGGCCTCGCCGCCGCCGCCGGCAAGCCTGAATTTAATCCGGTCGCCGTCTCAGGTCTGATCGCCGCCGCCATCCTCATTCTCAGTTTCGGCTTTTGGATCAGCGTCGGCGTGGCCCTGGCCCTGGCCATCGTTACGGTTGCCATGGCCTGGTGGGGTATGCAGAAACTGGGCGGCCAAACCGGCGACGTGCTCGGCGCCATCCAGCAGATATCGGAGTTGGTGATCATCCTGTTCGTGGCCGCCGCCGGATCGGGATAGCGCGAAAATCCTTAAATTCCTTCCGCCCGCACGACCCGCGCCAGGGTCAGCACATCCACAGTGACGGCGCCGGCGCCGAGCAAAACATCGGCGCAGGTGGATACCGTCGCCCCCGTCGTCATGACATCGTCGATGAGGACAATGCGCTTGCCCTCGATGCGATCCTTGGCGGATGGGTGCGCATCGAACGCGCCCTTGACGTTGCGCCAGCGCATTGCAGCCAACATGCGCACATGCGGGGCGGTCTTGCGCCGCCGCACCAATGCCCGGGGCATCGCGCTTAAACCGCACTCCCGTTCCAGCGCCTGCGCCAGCAGCCCCGCCTGATTGTAGCGCCGGGCGAACAACCGGGTCCAATGCAGCGGCACCGGGATCGAAAGATCGGCGTCTTCCAACAGGGGCGCGCCGGCGCGCATCAGCCACTTGGCGAAGGTGCGCGCCGCGTGCGTCTGATCCGCATGCTTGAAGGCCAGCACCAGGCCGCGGCTGTCGGCGTTATAGACAAACACCGCCCGCGCTCGGGCGTAACGGGGCCGCGCCCGGGCGCAGGCGCCGCACAAGGCGCCGCTGCCCACATCAAATTCAAAAGGCCGCCCGCAAACGTCGCAATGGGGGCTGGCGATAAAGCGGACCAGCGGCCAGCAGCTCTGGCAAAGGGCGCCGTCGGTTTCGGTCAACGCCCCACAACGGAGACATTGAGGCGGAAAAAGCGCACCGAGGGCGCCCTCCCATAGGGGCTTGATTGCGGGCGAAACCGTTGCAAGGAATGATCCAGTATCGCTATTCGGCATTGTTCTTAAGGCCCATTTAAGCCAGTTTTCGGCAACGGCATGGAAGCGGTGCGCATTATGCGCACCGCGCCGAAGGGCGGCAAGCAAGCCTGTGAATGAAGTAAGCCATATCTTTGACCGCGCCCTGTTGCGCCGCCGCCGGGACCGGGCCGCGCCCAATTTCGGCGATTTCGATTTCCTGCAGCGCCGGGTGGGCGAAATGACCGCCGATTGCTTGAGCGATATCCGCCGTCAGTTTCCCATGGCCCTCGAGCTTGGCTGCCGCACCGGCCAGATGGCGAAAATATTGCAAGGCCGCTCCGGGATCGAGATTTTGGTGCAATCGGATTTATCGGAAGCCATGGCACTCCGCGCCCGAGACCGGACCAGCGGTCTGGCCATCGCCGCCGACGAAGAGGCCTTGCCCTTCGCCGAGCAAAGTTTCGATCTGGTGATCAGTTGCCTGGCGCTGCATTGGGTCAATGATCTGCCCGGCGCCTTGATCCAGATACGGCGCGCTCTCAAACCCGACGGTTTGTTTTTGGCGGCCTTCCTGGGCGGCGCCACCTTGGCCGAATTGCGCGCCGCCTTGCTGGACGCGGAGACCGAACTGGAAGGTGGCGCCTCACCGCGCGTCTCGCCGTTTGCCGATGTGCGCGACGGCGGCGATCTTTTGCTTAGGGCCGGCTTCGCCCTCACCGTCGCCAACACCGAAACCCTGGAAGTCTCGTATCAAGGCCCGGCGGCGCTAATGGCGGACCTCCGCGGCATGGGCGAAACCAACGCCGTCATGCAACGCCGGCGCAGCTTCACGCGCAAAACCACCCTGGCCCGCGCCCTGGCCCTTTATCAGGAGCGCCACGGCGATGAAGACGGCCGCATACCTGCAACATTCGAGATTGTAGTCCTGACCGGCTGGGCCCCCGGCCCCGATCAGAGCCAAGCCCTGGCGCCGGGATCGGGCCAGGTGTCATTGACCAAAGTCCTTGGCGACGGCGCCGGGAAATTGCGCCCATGAAATTTCCCGCTCCCCTTATCCCTGGAAAATTGGTCAAGCGCTACAAACGGTTCCTTGCCGATATCACCCTCGCGGACGGTACCGAGATTACCGCCCATTGCGCCAATACAGGCACCATGCTGGGCGTCAATGAGCCGGGCTCCGAGGTCTGGGTTTCGCCGGCCAATAACCCGAAGCGCAAATTGCAATATACCTGGGAGCTGGTGCGCGCCGGCGATGGGCTGGTCGGCATCAATACCGGCCACGCCAACCGCATCGCCGAGGAAGCCATTGCGGCGGCCGCCATCCCTGAGCTACGCGGCTATGACGATATCAGGCGCGAAGTAAAATATGGCAAAAATTCGCGCATCGATCTCTTGTTGTCGAGCCCCGGCAGACCCAATTGTTATGTAGAAGTGAAAAGCGTAACCCTGAAACGGAACGATATCGCGGAATTTCCCGATGCGGTAACGGCGCGCGGCGCCAAACATCTGGCCGAGCTTGCCAATCAAGTGGCCGCCGGCGACCGGGCGGTCATGCTCTATATGATGCAGCGCGGCGATGCGGCCCAGTTCGCCATCGCCGCCGATATCGATCCCGGTTATGCCGTGGCGCTTGAAGCCGCCATGGCGGCCGGGGTTGAAGCGCTCTGTTACCGGTGCCGGGTTGTGCCGGACGAAATTGTGATCGACGGCCCGGTTGCCATTCGGGCGCCGGGCGGTGCATAAAAAATGACCGTGGCAAAGCCGCCTGGGCTGTGGAATAATCAGCCATTGGGGGATCTAGAGGGGATTAGGAGCAAACCGACTTGGATGCTGAATCAAGATCGATAAAAATCCATTCCGAGGAAGATTTTGCCGGGATGCGCGCGGCTGGACGCCTGGCGGCGGAAACCCTTGATATGATTGGCGAACATGTGACGCCGGGGGTTACCACCGAGCGCCTGGATGCGCTGTGCGCCGAATTCGTTGCCGATCGCGGCGGCATCTCGGCGCCGATGAATTATCGCGGCTTTCCGAAATCCATCTGCACCTCGGTCAATCATGTGGTCTGCCACGGCATTCTGGGCGACAAGGTTCTGCTGAATGGCGATGTCATCAATATCGATGTGACGCCGATCCTTGATGGCTGGCACGGCGATTCCAGCCGCATGTATCCGGTTGGCGAAACCTCGATCAAGTCCAACCGGCTGATCGACATCACCTATGAAGCCATGATGAAAGGCATTGAGGTTGTGAAGCCCGGCGCCACCGTCGGCGACATCGGCCACGCAATCGAAAGCTTCGTCAGCCCGTTCCGCTATTCCGTGGTGCGCGATTTTTGCGGCCACGGGCTCGGACGCATCTTCCACGATGCGCCCAATATCCTGCATTTCGGACGCCCCGGCCAAGGCACCAGGCTGCGCGAAGGCATGTTCTTCACCATCGAGCCGATGATCAATATCGGCCGGCCCGAGGTGAAAATCCTGGGCGATGGCTGGACCGCGGTGACCAAGGACCGCTCCTTGTCGGCGCAGTTCGAACATTCCCTCGGCGTCACCGCGGACGGCTATGAGATTTTCACCCTCTCGCCCGCCGGGCGGCACGCACCGCCCTACATATAATGACGCCTCAAATCCGGTGAGCGACAAGGCACAACATGCCGGCCACCGGCAACGGCTGCGCAGCCGCTTCTTGAAGGGCGGCAGCGAAGCCCTGCCCGATTATGAGATGCTGGAGCTGGTATTGTTCCTGGCGCAGCCCAGGGGCGATATGAAACCCCTGGCCAAGCAATTGATCGCGCGCTTCGGCAGCTACGCCGCCGTGATCAGCGCCGAGCCCAAGGAATTGAAGGAGATAGCCGGCATCGGCGACGCCGCTATCGCGGCCTTGAAAACGGTGCGCGATGCGGCCGTGCGGCTGGCCCGCGAAGAAATTATCGGCGCGCCGGTATTGTCATCGTGGCAGTCCTTGCTCGATTATTGCCGGGCCTCCATGGGCCACGCCAAACAAGAACAGTTCCGCCTGTTCTATCTCAACAAAAAGAACGTGGTGATCGCCGACGAATTGCAGCAGACCGGCACCGTCGATCATACCGCGGTCTATCCCCGCGAAGTGGTGAAGCGGGCGCTGGATCTGGGCGCCACCGCGATCATCATGGTGCACAATCACCCGTCCGGCGATACCAAGCCGTCCAGGGGCGATATTGAAATGACCCTGGAGGTGAAAGAGGTGTCCGAAAAGCTTGGCATCCGCCTCCACGATCACGTCATCATCGCCAAATCCGGCGCCACCAGCTTTAAATCCCAAGGTCTGTTGTAGGCGCCATAAATTTTCAGTTATCCGATGCCCAAAGCGGCCGTATGGGCGGCGATTGCGTCCATTTCGGGGGCCCGGTAAAGCGGTGGATTTTTGCCCGCCATTCCTTGAATTCCGGCGCCCCCGCACCCAACTGTAAGATACGCAAATAAACAATGGACCGAGTAATCTTATGAACGAGCCGGCACTTGCCAGTGAGGCCGATGCGTTACTCTCGGAGGCCGAGCGCCGGTCGAACGGCGTGCGCTTTTCCGAGATCGGCATTTCCCACATTCTGAACTTCTATCCCGACCTCGCTTGCATGTTCCGGGACGGCAAGGTTACCCATATGAACCGTTCGGGCGCCGCTTTGTTGGGCCTCAGCGCCGGCACCGATGCCTCGGGCTATGGGATGGCTGATCTCCTGGTGCCGGAATTCTCCGATGTCGCCGATGAGATCGTCGCCCAAATGCTGGACGACCACGAGCCGTTCTCGGCCAGGATGCAGACCGAAACGGGCCGGGCCTTCAGCGTCAAAATGACCGCCCAATGGGCGCGCGAGATCGATGACGGCGCTTTTGTGCTCTGCGCCCAGGATATCACCCACCGGCTGGAATTGCTGGAGGAAATCAAGCGCTCGGAAGAAAAATTCCGCCTTCTGGTGGACAACACCCTCGATCTGGTTTGCGCGGTCGAGGCCGGGCGTATCACCTTCGTCAACCAGACCGGTCTCGATATGCTGCATGCATCGTCGGCGGCGGAACTGATCGGGCGCAACGTGGCCGAACTGTTCAGCGCCGACTACCGCCAGATTTTCACCGATGCGCTGGCCGAGCTTAGCGTCGAGGATGGGCTTATGCCGGCCAAGCTTTTGCGCCTGGATACGGTTCCCTTCGATGCCCATGTCACGGTCAGCCGCATGACCCATCTCGGGCCGGATTTTTTTGTCATCCAGGCGCGCGACATATCCGAGCACCGGCGCGCCGTGATGGCGCTGCATAGCGCCAATCTGGACCTGGAAGTCCGCGTGCGCAGCCGTACCCGCGATCTCGAAGAAGAGGTCGAGCGCCGCCGTTCGGCCGAGGAAAAACTGCGCGACATGGCCAACCATGACAACCTGACCGGTCTTCCCAATCGCGGCCATCTGCTGGATGTCCTGAAGATGGAGATCGAGGCAGCCGAGGAAAAGCCGCGCATGATGGCGGTCATGTATGTGGATTTGGATGGCTTCAAGGCGGTCAACGATAGCCTCGGCCATAACGCCGGCGATATGATGTTGAAGATCGTTGCGCAACGGCTCAAGGGCTGCATCCGGAAATCGGATCTGGCGGCGCGCATCGGCGGCGACGAGTTTGTGGTGGTGTTGCGCAACGTCAAGACCATCTCCATCGTCGAAAGCCGGGCCCGGGAGATCGTCGAAATGATGGGCGAGCCGTTCGACGTGGATGGCGGCCAGACGGCGCAAATCGGCGCCAGCGTCGGCGTTGCCCTGTTCCCCGATGATGGCGCCACCCCCGAGGCGCTCCTCAAAGCCGCCGACAGCGCCATGTACGGCGTCAAGGCAGACGGCAAAAACGCGGTGGCCTTTGCGAAATAACGAGGCGAACGCGGTGCGTGCAATGCGGACTTGAGCCGTTATGCTGGCGGCCATGCGGTCGCTTTTCGTCATTCGTATTTTTCTGCCGTTCGCCGCCGGTTATTACCTGTCCTACACGTTCCGTACCATCAATGCCGTCATCGCGCCGGATCTGGCCCGCGATATCGGTATCGATGCCGCCGGGCTTGGGTTGCTGACCAGCGTCTATCTGCTGACGTTCGCTGCGTTTCAGATACCCTTGGGCGTCCTGCTGGACCGCTATGGGCCGAAATTGACCCAGGTGGTTTTGCTGATGTTCGCGGTTCTGGGCGCCGCCACGTTTGCGCGCGCCGAAAGCGCCGGCGGGCTGATCATCGGGCGGGCGCTGATCGGGTTCGGCGTATCGGGCTGCCTGATGGCGTCGTTCAAGGCGTTTGTCCTGTATTTCCCGCGCCACCATCTGCCCCTGGCCAACGGCATTATCTTCATGATCGGCGGCATCGGCGCCATGTCCTCGACGGCGCCGGTGGAGGCCGCGTTGGGGATCACCGATTGGCGCGGCGTGTTCCTGTGGCTGGCGGCATTGACCGCGGTTGCCGCCGTGTTGATCGCCGTCATGGTGCCGCCGGCGCCTGAGCGCAGCGCCGGTCCGCATCCGCCCCTGGCCGCCAGCCTCAAAGGTTTCGCCGCCGTCGTCCGCCATCCCAAGTTTGTCCGCTACGCGCCCCTATCGGTGCTTTGTTCGGGCATGCTGATGGCATTGCTGGGGCTTTGGGCCGGGCCTTGGTTACGCGATGTGGCAAATTTAAGCCGGGGCGCCGCCGCCGACGCCTTGTTTGTGGCGTTCGGCGCCATGACAATCAGCTATTTCGCCACCGGCTGGCTGGCGGGGCGCGTGACGGCGCGCGGTGGCGGCCTGGAAAAAATGTCGGTGACCGGCATGTGCCTCTATATGGCGGTGCAAGCCATGATCGCCCTTGATCTGGGCGCCGGCGCCGGCGCATGGCCGATCGTCCTTTGGATTTTGTTTGCAACATTCGGCACCACCAGCAGCCTCATCTATGCGGGACTGGCGGGCGCCTTTCCGCCTGAACTGGCGGGCCGGGTCAACACCACCCTCAACCTGCTGGTCTTTATCGTCGCCTTCGCCGCCCAATGGGGCATGGGCGTGATCATCAATCACTGGCCCGCCGAGGCGCCCGGTAGCTTCGCCGCCGAAGGCTATGCCGCCGCCTTCACCGTGGCCCTGGCGGCGCAAGGCGCCGGGCTCCTGTGGCTGATTGTGATGCCGCTTGTCTGGCGGCAACGTTAGCCTTTAGCGCCGGCCTTTTGCATCGCCTGCCAGACTGTCTCCGCCGTCGCCGGCATGGGCATATGGGTAACCCCCAAAGGCCGGAGCGCATCCAAAATGGCGTTGATCACCGCCGGCGGCGCCGCCAGGCAGCCGTTCTCGCCGGCGCCCTTGATGCCGAGCGGGTTGGCTTTGGTCGGCGATGGCGCCAGCGCCAGGTCCATCGCCGGAATATCGGCGGCGCGCGGCAGGGCGTAATCCATCAACGAGCCCGAAAGCATCTGGCCGCTGGCCCCATCGTAGGCCACCAATTCCATCGTCGCCTGGCCGATGCCTTGGGCGACGCCGCCATGGATCTGGCCGGCAACCAGCTTTGGATTAACCGCCGTCCCGACATCGTCGAGGCCCGTATAGCGGGCAATCTCGACGGCGCCGGTTTCGGGATCAACCTCGACCTCGGCCAGATGGCAGCCGTTGGGAAAATTGAACGGCCCGTCGAACACGGCGCTGGCTTCCAGCCCGGCGCCGGAGCCGGGCGGCAAGCCTACTGGCTGAAATGCGGCGGCGGCAACCTGGGCCAATCCAATGGCGCGGTCGGTGCCGGCGACGCGAAATTCGCCGCCACCGAAATCCACATCGCCGACCGGTGCCTCCAACAGATGCGCGGCGATATTTTTGCCTTTTTTGATCACGTCATCGGCGGCCATTTTGAGGGCCGAGCCGCCCATCGACATGGAGCGCGATCCGAACGAGCCGCGCCCGAACGCCACCCGGTCGGTGTCGCCCTGCACCACCAAAACATGATCCAGCGGCACCCCCAGCCAATCCGAAATCATCTGCGCATAGACCGTCTCGTGCCCCTGGCCATAGGAGAACGTGCCGGCCAGCACCGTCACCCGGCCCGAGGCATCCAGGCGCATTTCCATGCGCTCCGAAAACGCCGTGATGGCGAGAATGTAAAACCCCATGCCTATGCCGCGCAGCTGCCCGTTAGCCTCCGATTGGGCGCGGCGCGCTTTGAACCCTGCGTAATCGGCGGCCGCGCACGCCGCCTCCAGAAGGCTCGGGAAATCACCGGCATCGTAGGTATATTGCAGGGTTGTCTGATAAGGCATGGCCGCCGCTTGGATCAGGTTGCGGCGGCGCAATTCGGCGGCGTCCACGCCCAAAGCCGCCGCCGCATCGTCCATCATGCGCTCGATAAAATGCACCGCTTCGGGCAGCCCCGCCCCCCGGTAGGGCCCAAGCGGCGCGGTATGGGTAAAGGCGGTGCGCACCGTCACATGGATGGCCGGAATGGCATAGACGTTGGACATATTGACGGCGGCGCGCAACGACGACACCAGCGCCGAAATGGTCTGATAGGCGCCGAGATTGGTGGTCAGGGTCGCCTGAAGCCCGGTGATGCGGCCATCGCCATCGAACGCCATTTCGCCTTCGTCGGTCTGGTCACGGGCGTGCGCATCGGCGATCAGGTTATCGCGGCGCTCCCCCACCCATTTTACCGGCCGCCCCAGCTTTTCCGACGCCCACAAGACCAAAGCGTCTTCCGGATACACCGTGCCCCGCTGGCCAAAGCCGCCGCCCACATCGGGGCAGATAATATGGAAATCGGTCTCGGGCCGGCGAAACACGGCGGCGGCCAGAACCTGGCGCAAAGTATGCGGCTTCTGGCAGGTGGAATAGAGGGTCAGGCGGCCCGCCCCGACATCGCCAATGGTGGCGCGCAGCTCCAACGGCACGGCGGACACACGCTGGTTCTGAACGGAGATGCGCTGCACATGATGGGCATCGCCCAAGGCCGCGGTCACTGCATCGGCATCACCCATTTGGGTCTGAAATCCGAGATTGCCATCGGCGCCCGGCCAAACCTCCGGCGCGCCGTCGGCCATGGCGTCCTTCGCCGTCAACACATGCGGCAAGGGCGCATAGTCCACCGCAATCAATTCGGCGGCGCTTATCGCCGCATCCAGACTATCGGCCACCACCAGCGCCACCCGGTCACCCACATGGCGCACCATATGGTTAGCCAGCACCGATTGGTGGGTGCGAAAGCCGGGCAGCCAGCCGCCGTCGCCCTGCAACTGGGTGCAAGGGATGCCGCCGAGCCCATCGGCCACGACATCGACGCCGGTCAACACCAAAAGCACGCCGGGCGCAGCGGCGGCGGCGGTCACATCGATGGACAGAATTTCCGCCGATGGATGGGGCGAGGCGAGCACAGTGGCATAAGCCTGGCCGGGGAGTGTGATATCGCCGACGAAGCGGCCCTGCCCGGTGAGGAAGCGCGCATCTTCCAGGCGATTTACCGATGCCCCGATGCCGGTTTCGTTGACCATTTGCCGCCCCCATGCTTTTGCTGGGCGATCATAAACCCAATCGCCATTTTTGCCCAACCGGCCCCGGCCTGATAGAATGCGGGTGTATTTATTGGGGACCGCGCGGTTGCCCGGCCCCAAACAAGCCATGAAAGCGCATCTATGATTCCAAGATATTCCCGGCCCGAAATGGTAGCCATCTGGGAGCCCGCCAACAAATTCCGCATCTGGTTCGAGATCGAAGCGCATGCGTGCGATGCGCAAGCAAAGCTCGGCGTGATCCCGGCCGAGGCCGCCGCTTCCGTCTGGGCCGGCGGCGGCAAACCCTATACGCCGGAGCGCATTGCCCGCATCGACGCCATCGAGGCCGAAACCAGGCACGACGTCATCGCTTTCACCACCGAGCTGGCCGAACAGGTGGGCAGCGATGCCCGCTTCGTCCACCAGGGCATGACCTCGTCCGACGTGCTCGATACCGCCTTCGCCGTGCAACTTACCGAAGCCGCCGATATCCTTTTGGCCGGCATGGACCGGGTGTTGGCGGCCTTGAAATCCCGCGCTTTGGAGCACAAAGACACCGTCTGCATCGGGCGCAGCCACGCCATTCATGCGGAGCCGACCACCTTCGGTCTGAAACTGGCCGGCCATTATGCGGAGTTCGCGCGCGGCCGGGCGCGGCTCCAAGCGGCGCGCGCCGAGATCGCCACTTGCGCCATTTCCGGCGCCGTCGGCACGTTTGCCAATCTGGACCCGGCAGTGGAAGCCCATGTCGCGGAACAAATGGGGCTTGAGCCGGAGCCGGTCTCCTCCCAGGTCATCCCCCGCGACCGGCACGCCATGTTTTTCGCGACCTTGGGCGTGATCGCGTCGTCCATCGAACGGCTGGCCACCGAGATCCGCCATTTGCAGCGCAGCGAAGTTGGCGAGGCGGAAGAATTTTTCGCCGCCGGGCAAAAGGGCTCCTCGGCGATGCCGCACAAGCGCAACCCGGTCTTAAGCGAAAATCTCACCGGCCTCGCCCGCACGGTGCGCAGCTGTGTCACGCCGGCCATGGAAAATGTCGCCCTCTGGCACGAGCGCGACATCTCCCACTCGTCCGTGGAGCGCGCCATCGGCCCGGACGCCACGGTAACACTGGACTTTGCCCTGAACCGTTGCGCCGGGGTGATCGAAAAGCTGCTTGTTTATCCAGAGACCATGCTGGCCAATTTGAACCAGCAGCGCGGTCTGGTATTTTCCGGGCGCGTGCTTTTGGCGCTGACCCAGGCCGGGGTAAGCCGCGAAGACGCCTACCGCATGGTGCAAACCAACGCCATGCAGGTGTGGGAAGAGGACGCCGATTTCGCCGCCGCGTTAAAGGCGGACGCCGAAGTCACGAAACACCTATCCGAGGCCGAAATCGACGCGCAGTTTGACCTCGGCTATCACCGGCGCAACATCGACGTGATCTTCAAACGGGTATTCGGATAGAACGGCGATGCCCAAATCCGGTCTCATCGGCCCGTTTCCATTGACCGAGGCAGAGATCGGGCTGCGCATCGACACGACAATCGCCGCCTTTGCCTTGGGCCGCATGGAGGGCCGCAAGTTCCTGGTGCAACATACCGGCCGCTCCGACAAGGACGCGGCCGGGGCGCTTCTGGGCTTCATCGGTGATTATGCGCATTTCAAGTATCGTACCTATGTATCGACGCGGCGGGCCTATGCGAAGGAGTGTGTATTGTTCCACAAATTCGGCGCCGCCGGTTCCGCCGGGCACCCGGAACCGCCGCCGGGGATCAGGGTTAAATGTCCAGTTGCGACGTGTAGTCTGGCAGATTAGGGGCGCCCTTAAGTCCCTTCCCCCCTGGAGAGGGAAGGTTGGGATGGCGGCGGAGTTATAGAAGTCTGGTTCGAGGTTAGGTACCGCGAATATTCGCATTAGTGGGCGTATTAAATCTGCTACCTCAACCGTTCGACGCAACACATGCGTAAAATCGACGCACCACCAGCTCTGCTTTCAGCCAAGAGGAGACATTAGTCCTCGAACCAACAAAAAAAATTCAGCACAAATATAGCGAATTAGCCACTCACTCGACCAAATGCTCGTTCGGTCATTATTCGGGCGCACCTGCTGAAATGAGGAGGCCAAGAAATCTTTCTCTAACCTCATTATGCCGTATTAAAGAAATAGCGTTCCAGCCAGTAAGATGAAATTCAGGATAAAATTTCTTCATGTGGGCTACGGCTTCTTCAGCTTTCTCATCTTCGCCCAGAGCCATATATGCAGCTGCCATCGAACAGTTGGCCGGAGGCCCGAACGGACCTCCCCTTTTGCGGTTGAGTTCTAACGGTTCGATTGCTGCGGCGTATTCACCCGCCAAGTTTCGAAAATGGCCCAGTTGATTTAAGTAGGGGCCATTCACAAAATGTGGATTGAGTTGGAAGGCGTGTTCAACGCTCGCCGCACCTTCAATCGGTTTACCCGAAAACGCCAGCACCGCTCCAAGACCACTATGTGCATCGGCATCGCCAGGCTGCAGTTTAACTCCCTCCAGAGCTGCAGATAGGGCGGCTTCGTAGTTGCGTTGCACAAGCAAAGAATAGCCAAGAGCAGTATGGGACCAGCCAAAACTGGCGTCCAATTCTATCGCTTTGCGGGCCATTTGCTCAGCCATGAAAATGGATTCAGGATCATCTTCATAGCCAAACATTTCACGTGTACATAACATAGTAGCTACGCCGGCGTACCCTCCTGCAAAGCTCGGGTCCATATCAATTACCTGCTCGAACATTGCCCGCGCAATGTCTTGTTTTTCACGTATTGGCGGAAAGGGAACACCTTTGGCGCGGACGAAAAGTTCGTAGGCCTCAAAGTTATGGGTATGGACAATTTTAAGGCTTTCTTTTTCTCCCTCGGTTATTTGCACGGATAACGCCGCGATCACCTTAGCGCCAACTTCGTCCTGCAGCTCGAACACGTCATGGACAGTGCCGTCGTATCGGTCGGCCCACAGATGCCCTCCGGTTTCAGCATCGATCAATTGGGCATTGATGCGCACCCGCTCACCCGATTTGCGAACGCTGCCCTCAAGCACATAACGCACCCCCAGATCGCGGGCCACCTGGCGCACGTCTACGATCTCGCCCTTGTAGACATAGGACGAGTTCCGGGCGACAACGAACAGGCCTGAAACCTTGGAGAGATCGGTTATCAAATCCTCGGTCATGCCGTCGGCGAACGCTTCCTGGTCGGGATCGCCCGAGAGGTTGTCGAAGGGCAGCACAACGATGGATGGTTTGTCGGTCACGGCAGCCCTCACGCTCGTTGAATCGGAAACAGCTTCGATCTTCACGCCATAAGCCTGAACCGGGTCGGTGACATTTTTAACCTCCTGCGGACCCATGTCCTCGTAATCCACTTCGATGCGGTTTTTGACTTGATCATAGACACCGCCGGAAATGACGATGCCACCGGGCTCTGCCAATCCTTCCAGCCGAGCAGCGACATTGACACCCTCACCATGGATGTCTTCGCCATCATCGACGATATCACCCAGGTTGACGCCGATGCGAAAATCCAGGCTGCTGGCAGCTAATCCTTGCTGCATCACGATGGCGCAATTGACCGCATCTTTCACCGTCGAAAATTCGACCAGAAATCCATCGCCTGTCAGCTTGACGATTTTGCCCGAATGACCTGCAACTTGTGGTTTGATCACGTCTTCTCGGGCATCCTGCCAAGCGGCGACGGTGCCGTCGGTATCGTCTTCCATCAGACGCGTGTATCCCGCCACATCAGCAGCAAGAATGGCAGCAAGCCTGCGTTGAACCTCCCGATCCGCCATTGAGCCTCCCCGAAGGCGGTTAGATTGGCCGCTATTCTAGAGCAAGTTGCGCCCGAGGCAATCTGTTAGGCCAATCGCTAACCATGCGGGCTCCGGGCCAGATGCCGCCCGCAGCCGATTTGCCGCACTTGCACGCCGCCCCAAACAAACTATATGACTCTCAAGAACTTGCTCTTGAACATTGTGAATATGACGTTTGACCACGCGCCGCTTCAAATACGGACCGGACGCGAGGTTTTCTCCATGCGCGGAACACATGGATCGGGGGCCTCGGCTCCTTGCGAAATGTCCGTGGATGTCCATAAATGTCCATGAATGATGATGATGTACATGCCCAAAACCGGTGTCGCATGTCGCACCATTATGCAACTCACGCATGGGTTAGGACGCGAATAACGAATGAACGATAATTCCGGCGCCCCAAGCGATGGCGCGGCCAACGCCAGTTACGCCGATTTGTTTCGTGGCGGGCGCGCCATATTGTCGGTCCTGGTAATCCTCGGCGCCGCCCTGCACGCGCTGCAAATCATGGTGATCGCCATCATCATGCCGACCGTCGTCGGCGATATCGGCGGCGCATCCTATTTCGCCTGGCCGGCCATGATCTATTCGGTCGGCGCCATCCTGGGTGCCGCCAGCGTCGGCCCGGTATGGGACCGCCTCGGCGGGCGGCGCGGCTATGCCTTCTCCGGCCTGGCGTTTCTGGCCGCCTCCGTTGCCAGCGCCGTGGCCCCAGACATGGGCACGCTGATCGCGGCGCGCGCCGCCCAAGGGCTCGCCGGCGGCTTGATCCTCGGCGGCTCGATGGCGCTCATCGGGGTGTTGTTCGATGACGCGCTCAGAACCAGAATTCTTGCCATCTATCAGGGCACCTGGATGGTGGTGCAGCTGCTTGGCCCCCTGGTCGGCGGCGCCTTTGCCGAGATCGGATGGTGGCGCGGATCGTTCTGGGTAATGGTGCCATTCGCGGCGGTCTTCACCATAATTTCTTGGGCCAAAGTCCCGGATCAATCGCCCGCCGAGCGCGCCGACAAAAAATCCGCCAGATTTCCAGGTTTGCGTCTGGCAATGATCACCACCGGCGTGCTGGCCGTCGGGTTGGCCGGCCCCACCGACCATGGCGGCTTGCGGGCGGCGTATCTGGTTGCCGCGGTCATCCTGATCGGGCTTTGTTTTGGTATCGATCGCAAGGCCGGGATGCCCTTGTTTCCCCGCCGCGCGGTATCGCTGTTGGCGCCGGTTGGCCTGACTTTATGGATCCTGTTCCTGGTGGGCACCACGCAAGGCGCCGTCACGCTCTTCCTGCCCTTGCTTTTGCAGGTAGTCCATGGCGTGACGCCGCTTTTTATCAGCTTCGTGACCATTGTAATCTCGGCCGGATGGACGGTCGGAACGTTCGGCGTATCGAGCTGGACCGGGCCCAAAGAACGGCTGGCGCTTTTGGCCGGCCCGCCTTTTATGCTGGCCGGCCTGGCGATCATCACGGTGACCGCACAGGCGCCGTATTTGTGGCTGCTCACGTTCGGGGCCTTCCTGCTGGGTCTCGGCATCGGCACCCACAACGTCCATATGGTGGCGCGAACTATGACCGGCGCCGAAAAAGGCGAGGAGCGCATCACCGCGTCGTCGATGACTTCCATGCGCACCCTCGGCGGCGCGTTTGGCGCGGCGATGGCGGGGATGCTGGCGACCATCGGCGGCTTGGCCGATGTGTCCGAGGCGGCGGCGGTTGGCGGCGCGGTGACGTTCGTCTACAGCGCATCGCTAATCCCCCTCGCCTGTACGGTGGTGCTTATGATTTGGCTGGTGCGCCTCTGGACGCGGGCGGAGCGGTTACAAATTTAGGACAATCGCGTTTTAAAGGCTGATCGCCGCGATCCAGATCAAACGCAACGCCAATGCCGTCAGGATCACTTGAAACGCGATGCGGAATAGGCGCTCTGGAATCCGGTCCAGGGCAACCTTTCCGAGGTACGTGCCGGCAACCGACGTCACGATCATCGCCGCCATCAAAGGCGCATAGCTGCCAAAGCCAACGCCAAGCACGCCGAAGGCAATGATCTTGACGATGTGGACGATGGTCATCAGCCCGCCGAGGGTGGCGATATGGTTGCGCCGGTCCGGGGCGATTGCGTTGGTAAAAGCGCCCAACAGGGTTCCCGTCGCGCTGATAAATATGCCGAGGAAGGTGGCCAAAAAGCCGGCGAACACAAAGCGTCCCCGGTCCGGTCCGAAACGGGCAATCTTCGGGATCCAGGCCAGCGCGAGAATGCTGAGCCCTAAGATCATTTGCAGGATGCTTTCCGGTAAACTGACAAATATCTGCCCGCCGATCGCAGCCCCGATGATCGAGCCCACGGTGAATGGCAGCACCGTGGCGCGCATCAGATAGCGCCAGCGCGAGACTGCCATGCTGGTGCTGGAGGCAAGCTGAACAACCGTATGGATCGGGATCAGCAAAACCGGGGGGAAAACGAACGCCATGATGGCCAACAGGATCAAGCCGCCCGCCGTGCCCGCCACCGCCGAGATGAACGCCGTCGCCAGCGCCGCAATAGCCAAGCCGGCGAAGACCCAAAGATCGATCCCCACCATTCCCAAAAACTGCCCGGCCGCACTATCCATTGCTGTTGCCTTGCCCGCTGCGTTGCCGTTGAGCGTTCGTTGAGGCCCCGGAGCCGTATAAGTTTGCCCATGCCAAATCGATGATGCGCTTACCCCCGATGACCGGGAAAGGCGCCTGTTTGATGCGCATAATGGAGGAATGTACTCCGCCTCGACGGGCGCTTGGCCAACCCGGCCAATCCCCAAGCGCCCTAGGCAGATTACGCGCCTATTCTCCGCTTCTTCTTTTTGTTCATCTTGGCGCCGCCGTGCAACTGCATCTTCTTCTGCGGCATGCGCCCGGGACCTAACCCAGCCGCCGCCGCCGCGCTGGGCGAAACGCCGGCCTTGCCGAGGCCCAATTCGATCCCCTCCAGCCGGCGGATCTCGTCGCGCAATCGCGCCGCTTCTTCGAACTCCAGATTGGCGGCGGCGTCGAGCATGCGGGCGCGGATGTCTTCCATGTGGTTCTGGTAATTGTCGCCAACCAGATGGGTCTCGCCGGAAACGCCCAAATCCACGGTCACATAATCGGCCTCGTAGACGCTCTCGAGCACATCGGTGATGCCTTTTTTCACGCTTTCCGGGGTGATGCCGTGGGCCTTGTTGTAGGCGGTCTGCTTTTCCCGGCGGCGGTTGGTCTCGCCGATGGCGTAATCCAAACTATTGGTCATCTTGTCCGCATACAATATGACCCGTCCATCGATGTTGCGCGCCGCCCGGCCGATGGTCTGCACCAGCGAGGTTTTGGAGCGCAGGAAGCCTTCCTTGTCGGCATCCAAAATGGCCACCAAGGCGCATTCGGGAATGTCCAGCCCTTCGCGCAATAGATTGATGCCGATGAGCACATCGAAAGCGCCGAGGCGCAAATCGCGGATAATCTCGATGCGCTCCAAGGTGTCGATGTCGGAATGCAGATAGCGCACCCGGATACCGGCCTCGTGCATATATTCGGTCAGATCCTCGGCCATCTTCTTGGTCAGGGTGGTCACCAGGACGCGCTGGCCGGCGGCAGCCGCGTCCCGGCATTCGGCCAATAGATCATCGACCTGGCTGGTCACCGGGCGGATGATGCATTGGGGATCGATGAGGCCCGTCGGGCGCACCACCTGTTCGGTGAAAACGCCGCCGGTGCGCTCTATCTCCCAGGGGCCGGGGGTGGCGGACACGAACGTGGTCTGCGGGCGCATGGCCTCCCACTCGTCGAACTTCAAGGGCCGGTTGTCGATGCAGGACGGCAAGCGGAAGCCGAACTCGGCGAGGGTGGATTTGCGGTTGAAGTCGCCCTTATACATGGCGCCCAGTTGCGGCACGGTGACGTGGCACTCATCGACGATCAGCAGCGCGTTCTCGGGCAGATATTCGAACAAGGTGGGCGGCGGCTCGCCGGCGTTGCGGCCCGTCAAATAGCGCGAATAATTCTCGATGCCGGCGCAGTGGCCGGTGGTCTCCAGCATCTCCAAATCGAAGGTGGTGCGCTCGGACAGGCGCTGCGCTTCCAAAAGTTTGCCTTCCTTGTCGAACCAGGCGACGCGCTCTTTCAGTTCTTCGCGGATTTGCGGGATGGCTTGTCTGAGGGTCGGGCGCGGCGTCACGTAGTGGCTGGAGGGATAGACGGTGATCTCTTCGAGGGCCGATACCTTCTCGCCTGTCAAAGGATCGATCTCCCAAATGCCTTCCAGCTCGTCGCCGAACAGGCTGAGGCGCCAGGCCCGGTCTTCCAGGTGCGAGGGGAAAATTTCAATGACGTCGCCGCGCACCCGGAAGGTGGAGCGGTAAAAGGCGGTGTCGTTGCGGGTGTATTGTAATTCGACGAAGCGTTTCAATAGTTCCGAGCGGTCGATTTTATCGCCGGCTTTTATCTTGATGGTCATCTGGGCGTAGGTTTCCACCGAGCCGATGCCGTAGATGCAGGAGACCGAGGCGACGATGATAACGTCGTTGCGCTCCAACAATGCGCGCGTGGCGGAATGGCGCATGCGGTCGATCTGCTCGTTGATGGAGGCGTCTTTTTCGATATAGGTGTCGGTGCGCGGCACATACGCTTCGGGCTGGTAGTAGTCGTAATAGGAGACAAAATATTCGACCGCGTTACCGGGAAAAAACTCCTTCATCTCGCCGTACAATTGCGCCGCCAACGTCTTGTTCGGGGCCAGCACCAGGGTCGGCCGGTTCAGGTTCTGAATGGCGTGCGCGATGGTGAAGGTCTTGCCGGACCCGGTGACGCCCAGCAGAACCTGATCGCGCTCGCCTGCTTGCAGCCCGCGGGTTATTTCGGCAATGGCTTCGGGTTGATCGCCGGCCGGCGAAAACGGCGAGACGACGCGCAATTCGCCGCTGCCCTCGACGATGGGCCGCTTTTCCGGGATAAAGATGGCGCGCTCGAACATCGGCTTATTCTAGCCGCTGGGTTCTGTATTTGCACCAACCCGTTGGCTGCGGGCAGCGAATAACGCCAGCACAAATACCGAGGCCGAGATCGCCGCCGCCCAATGCAGCGTCGTCTGAAAGCCGGCAAGGAAGCCAGCAGCTCCGGACGTGGCGCGGAACAGCTCGAACAACAGGGTGGCTGCGAATAGGTAGCCGGACGAGCGGGTCATCTCGGCGAGGCTGCCGGCGACACCCCGGTTGGCAGCCGGAATCTCGCCGGTGACGATAAAGAAGTACGCTGCCTGAAAGATGCCGATGCCAAGGCCGGTGAGTGCCATGGCGGCGAGCATAAAGCCGGCGCCGGTGGCCTCGTTCCAGCCGCCGATCAGCCACAAACCGGCGCCGGTGATCAGCGGCGCAAAGACCAGCAATCGCGCCGCCCGGGCACTGGCGGCGCCCGCAACGGCACGGTCAATGCGCGCCAGAACGCGGCCCGTGGTCAGGGCCGCCGCCGCCAGCCCGGCCGGATAGCTGGCCAGAATCAGCCCGGCCGCGCCGGCGCCCATGCCGGCAATGCGGTTAAGGTAAAATGGCGCCAGAAGCATGACCGAAAAGCTGGCCATGTTGACGCCTAAGCTGGCGGCGGTGAAGCCGGAAAACCAGGGCCGGCGGAAATAGGCCAGATCGATGATCGGTTGCGATATATGCGCCTGGCGGCGGACGAACAGGGCAATACCGAGGCCGGCGATTACCGCAAATCCGGCCCATATGAGGCCGCCGGCCCAAACCAGATTGAGGGCGATAAACAAAGCCGCGATACCGGCGCCCAGGAAGACGGCGCCGGTGAAATCGAAATTGGCCGATGTTTCGCCGCGCGGCGGCGGCGCCGGCAAAAAAGGCGTGAGGGCAAGGGCGGCCAGCGCGATCGGCACCCGGTACCAGAACACCGCCCGCCAATCGAAGGCATCGGCAAGGGCGCCGCCGATGATCGGCCCGGTGGCGGTGCCGAAGGCGAACATCAAGCCGTAGGCGCCGATCACCGCGCCGCGCCGGCTCTCGGGGTAAAGCCCTATGGCCAGCGCCGGGGCGCTGCCGACAAGCAGGGCGCCGCCAAGCCCTTGCAACACCCGAGCGGCCAACAGAGTGGTAAAACTTGGGCTCCAGGCAACCAATGCAAGCGCGCCTGCGCTGATCAGGAGCCCGCTTTGAAACACCCGCCGGTGCCCCCAAACATCGCCGCCGCGCCCGGCGATCAGCAGCAGGCTGATGGAGGTGACAATGAAACTGACGACGATCAATTTGGTATCGGAAACGGGCAGCCCAAAATGGGCGGTTATATACGGAAAAGCCACGTTTACCGACGAGTCCAGCGGCATCACCACAACGCCGAGCCCGACGATCAGGAGGCGCAGCAAAGGGTGGCCCGGAGTTAACGAATGTGCATCGGATTGCATGGCAACCGACTATGACGGCGCGCGCGGAAAATCTCAAGAAGGCGGCCCGGGCGGCGGACAATACATACTTGACTAATGCGCTAGGGAATGATCCCATAAGGGCAAGTGCGAATGATTTGCATTATTTGCACGGTCGTGACGGCGGTTTCGTTCCGATACGCAAGTTGACGAAAGATTCCAAATCCACGGCTTGGTGAAGCGGCGTAACCCCCCCCCTCGTCGCCGAAACCGGACAACGGGAGGAGCGAACTTCAGCGGAACGCTCCTCCCGCTTTGTTTTTTTCAGGCTCGGCTGCAATCGGGCGCAAACTTGCGCCAAATAGGCGTTGCATGGACCCTAGGCCGGGCGTAGTGTTCGGCCCGATTTCGCCACCCGGAAAGACCCACCAGCCATGAGCATACTTGCCGCCAGATTGGGCCGTATTCAGCCCTCGCAGACCATGGCCGTAACGGGCCGCGCCCGCCAGATGAAAGCCGAAGGGCGCGATGTCATCGGCCTCGGCGCCGGCGAGCCGGATTTCGACACCCCCGACCATATCAAGGACGCCGCCGTCAAGGCGATTGCCGACGGCTACACCAAATACACCGACGTGCCCGGCTCCATGGAGCTGCGCGAAGCGGTGTGCGCCAAGTTCGAACGCGAAAATGGTCTTAGTTACGAGCCCGCTCAGGTGCAGGTGGCCTGCGGCGGCAAGCAGAACATCTACAACGCCATCATGGCCACGGTGGAAGCCGGCGACGAGGTGATCATCCCGGCGCCCTATTGGGTGACCTATCCCGATATCGTGCTGCTCGCCGACGGCACGCCCGTGTTCGTTCCCTGCAGCGCCGAAAACGGCTTCAAGATGCATCCCGATCAGTTGCAGGCGGCGATCACGCCGAAGACCAAATGGGTGATGATCAACTCGCCGTCCAACCCGACCGGATCGGGTTACACCGGCGCCGAGCTGAAGGCATTAAGCGACGTGCTCCTCGGCCACCCGGATATTTGGGTGATGACCGACGATATCTATGAGCATGTGATTTACGACGATTTCCAGTTTTCCACCCTGGCCCAGATCGAGCCCGGCCTTTATGAGCGGACGCTGACCCTCAACGGGGTTTCGAAATCCTTCTCCATGACCGGCTGGCGCTTAGGCTACGCGGCCGGCCCGGCGGACTTGATCGCCGGCATGAACAAGGTGCAGTCGCAAAGCACCTCGCACACCTCATCGATCAGCCAGGCCGCGTCGATCGCGGCGCTCAACGGATCGCTCGATTTCCTGCCCGGCCGCAACGCCATCTTCAAGGAACGCCGCGATTTGGTGGTCGCCAAGCTCAACCAAGCCGAGGGCATCACCTGCCTGGTGCCGGAGGGCGCGTTTTACGTCTTTCCGTCCTGCGCCGGCGCCATCGGCAAAACCACGCCGGACGGCAAGGTCATCGAAAATGACGACGATTTTTGCACCTATTTGCTGGAATCGGAGGGCGTTGCCGTGGTCTTGGGCGCAGCCTTCGGACTGTCGCCGTTTTTCCGCATTTCCTACGCCACGTCGACCGAGGCGCTGGAAGAAGGCTGTGCGCGCATTCAGCGGGCCGCGGCGGCGCTTAGTTGAGCCGGGCGGTTTATCGTTAGCCGTCCATCGGCGGGCAAAGAATCTCTTGAATCCCTGGGTGGGCGGGGTACCTTTATTGTCATAAGGTGATATCCGGCTGAGGTTTAGCCAGGATAAACCAAAAAGACATGGATCGATCGATCCGGGAGGGAAAATTGGCCGCCAAAGAAACTTCCACACCCCGTTGCGCCGCGATCGTTGGCCCCTATTTGTCGGGCAAGACATCGCTTATGGAAAGCCTGCTCAACGCCTGCGGCGCGCTGTCGCGCAAAGGCACCGTCGGCGACGGCAACACGGTCGGCGATTCCGCGCCCGAAGCCCGCGCCCGCAGCATGAGCGTCGAGCTCAATATCGCCTCGGCCGAATATTTGGGCGAGGATTGGACCTTTATTGATTGCCCGGGTTCGATCGAGCTGGCCCAGGAAGCGCTCAACGCCATCACCGTCGCCGATGTCGCGGTTTTGGTGGTCGAGCCGGGCGTCGAAAAAGCCATCACCGCCACCCGCGCGCTGAAGGAATTGGACCGTAGCGGGCTGCCCTATATTATCTTCATCAATAAGATGGATGGCGTCGAAGCGCGGGTCAAAGCCACGCTGGATGCGCTGCAAGGGCTCACCGAGCGGCCGCTGGTGCTGCGCGAAATTCCCATCCGCGACGGCGACGATGTTACCGGGCACGTGGATCTGGTCTCGGAGCGCGCCTATAAATGGTCGGGCAGCGGCAAATCCGATTTGATCGAAATTCCCGGCGAGTTGAGCGGACGGACCGAGGAAGAACGCACTCAGCTATTGGAAACCCTGGCCGATTTCAATGACGAGCTGCTTGAACAATTGCTCGAAGACGTGATGCCGGGAACCGAAGACGTGTACCAGAATTTGGCCAAGGATTTGCAGGACGGCGCCATCGTGCCGGTGTTTTTTGGCTCCGCCGAAAGCGAAAGCGGCATCAAGCGGCTGATGAAGGCGCTGCGCCACGAAGCGCCGGAAGTGGCCCAGACGGCGGGGCGGCACGGCATCGACGCCGAAGGCGAGGTGCTCGCCCAAACCTTCAAGATTTATCACGGCGCCACGTCCGGAAAACTGACCTTCGCCCGCTTTTGGCGCGGCGATTTTGCCGACGGCAGCAGCCTCAACGGCTCCCGGGTCAGCGGCATATTCAAAATGATGGGCCTGACCCAGAACAAGGTTTCGAGCGCCCGCGCCGGCGACGTGGTCGCCCTTGGCCGCATCGAAGATGTCAAAGCCGGTGATGCCTTATCGGCGTCCGGCAACGCCGAAGGCGCCGCATGGCCGGAGCCGGTTACCCCGGTCTACGCCCTCGCCATCCACGCCGGCAACCGCGACGACGAAGTGAAGATGGCTACCGCCATGGCGAAAATTATCGAGGAAGACGCCTCGCTGGTTTATGGGCCGAACCCCGATACCTCGGAGCAGGTCATTCGCGGCCAGGGCGAGACCCATATCCGCATTGCCTTGGAAAGACTGTCCAACCGCAACAAGCTGGAGGTTGAAACGCAACTGCCGCAGGTGGCCTACAAAGAATCGATCCGCAAGCACATATCGCAGCACGCCCGCCACAAAAAACAATCGGGCGGCCACGGCCAGTTCGGCGATGTGCATGTAGAGATCAAACCGCTGCCGCGCGGCTCCGGTTTTCAGTTTACCGATTCCATCTCCGGCGGCGTCGTGCCGAAACAATATATTCCCGCCGTCGAACATGGGGTGAAGGATTTTCTGGTGCGCGGGCCCTTGGGTTTCCCGGTGGTCGATGTTTCGGTGGAATTGACCGATGGCCAGTTCCACGCGGTGGATTCCTCCGATCAGGCGTTCAAGACGGCGGGCTCGCTGGCCATGCGCGAAGGCATGCCGAAATGCTCGCCGGTCCTGTTGGAGCCGATCCTCGAGATTTGCATATCGGTGCCGATGGAATTCACATCAAAGGCGCAACGCCTGATCAGCGGCCGGCGCGGCCAGATTTTGGGATTTGAGCCGAAGGACGGCTGGACCGGATGGGACGAAGTGTCGGCGCATATGCCGGAATCGGAAACCCTCGATCTGATCAACGAGTTGCGCTCGCTCAGCCAGGGCATCGCCTCGTTCGATTATAAATTTGACCGCTTGCAGGAATTTTCAGGGAAAGAAGCCGACGACGTGGTCGCGCACCGCGCCGCAGCCAACTGAGCCGATCAGGCGTTCCAATATGTCCGAACAATTTCCGCCCGCCCTGGCCGCCATGGGAGACGCGGAACTGGCCTTCCGGGGCTGGACCCGGGACGGTTTGAAAAAACGCTGGGCGGGGCGGTGATATGCTGGCGCTGCGCAATGCATCGTGAGTAGGAATTTGGTGTGACATGAAATTGGGACTAGTAACTTTGGGCGATTATTTGCCCGATCCGCATACGGGTGAGTATAACGAATCCCAGCCCGAACGTTACCGCATGTGGATCGAAGAAGCGGTGCGCGCCGAACAATTGGGTTTTGCTTCCTGTTGGTTTGGTGAACATCATTTCAACGATTACGCCATGTCGGTGCCGCAAATCATGCTCGCCGCCGTCGCCGCGCAAACCGAACATATACGCCTCGGTACCGCTGTCAGCCTGCTCGCCAATCAGGATCCCGTGCGCTTGGCCGAAGATTTCGCCACCTTGGATCTGATCAGCGGCGGGCGCGCCGAAATCGGATTCGGTGGTGGAATTTCGCTGCACACTTTCAAACATTTTGGTCAGAATTCAGACGATTCCAATGCCTTGATGACCGAAAACCTGGAATTGTTGCAACGCCTTTGGAATGAAGACCAGGTAACCTGGAGCGGGAAATTCCGGGCGCCTCTGGAAAATGTCCGCATCCAGCCCCGCACTTTCTCGGGCGCCGCTATCCCCATTCATCTTGCCACCGGCATTTCCGAAGAGCGGGCGCGCATGGCCGGCGCGGCCGGGCACGGGTTGATGGTCATGACCATTCTCGGCACCTACCCAGACTACCGGGATGTGGTCCGTGTCTACCGCGAATCATACCAGCAAGCGGGGCACGATCCGGCGGCGATGCGCGTATCGGCGATCGCCTATGTGCATCTCCGCTCCGACGGCGTTGATGCTGTTGAATTTTGGAATCCCTACCAGATTAATTACCGTGCGTTTACGAAGCGTATGGTCGAAGCATTGGGCATGCCGGTCGGATTTAAAAAATTGGTCGAAACGGTCGGCCGCACCGATCCAAATATAAAGCGCCACTGCGACTTGGTTGGTGATGAAAATTCCGTGATCGATGGTCTGTTGGCCGCCAACGAAGACCTTGGCGGCGTCGATACCATGCTTTGCTATTTCGATTGCGGCGGCTTGGCGAAAAAAGATACCTGGATGGCGATGGATGTGTTCGGTGAAAAGGTTATTCCCAAAATCGCCGCCGCCACCGGCTCGAAAACCGGCTGAGCGGGAATTTTGCGCTTCCCTGGGATTTGTAAATCGCTAATCCCATTTGGCCGCGGCTGCATCGTCGGTGGCGCGGGCCGCGACCCAGCGGGCTTCGCCGGCGCTTTCTTCCGACTTCCAAAACGGCGCTTGGGTCTTCAGCCAATCGATTAAAAATTCACAAGCTTCGATGGCTGCCTTGCGGTGCGCCGACGCGGTCAGCACCAGCACGATCTGATCGCCCGGCACCAGACTCCCGGTGCGGTGAATTATCAAAACGTCATCAAGCGGCCACCGGTCCCGCGCTTTCGCCTCGATGCGGGCCAGTTCCTTTTCAGTCATGCCCGGATAATGTTCCAGTGTCATGGCGGTGATTTTATCGTCGCCTTTGCCGGCGCGCACCACGCCGATAAAGGAACATAAGCCGCCAGTATCGGCGCCGGCTTCGGCTATGCGGGCGCGCATGGCGGTAATTTCGGCGCCGGCATCAAAATCCTGCGCTTGCACCCGGATCAATGTGCGCCTCCCGTTACCGGCGGGAAGAACGCCACCTCGTCGCCGTTTGCAAGCGGGTGTGACAGGTCCACATGGACCTGATTGACAGCCGTCCGCACCACCGTCATTTCGGTGAAGGCGCCTTCAAACCCGCCGCCGCGTGTTTTCATCCATTCGATCAGCCCGGCCACGTCACCGACGCCGGCGGGCAGCTCCACGTCTTCTTCGGCAATGCCGACGCGTTCGCGCATCCAGGCAAAATACAACACCTTCATCAGCTCATCACCTCGTTAAACGACAGGAAATCCACCAGCTCGCCCTGGCGCACGGATATCAAATCCTCGTCCAGTTCGACCAGGCCGTCGGCGGCGACCAGCGACGATATGATGCCCGAGCCGTCTTCGGAATATTTGTTGGCGGTAAGCACGCCGCTATTCGTCCGGGCCAGCGACGCCCGCAACCATTCCCGGCGGCCCGGCTTTTTTTCGAAATCAAAGCCGGCGGCAACCTTGAACAAAGCAGGCTCACCAGCGCCGGCGCCGGCCAGCAGCAAGACAATGGGGCGCGCGATTTTCAAAAACGTGACCATCACCGCCACCGGATTGCCGGGCAAGCCCACGAACGGCGTCTTGGCGCCGCCCGCCTCCACATAGCCAAGCGCCACCGGGCGCCCCGGCTTGATCGCCAGGTTCCAGAAATTGACCGCGCCCAGGGCTTCGACCGAGGCGCGCACATGATCTTCTTCGCCCTTGGAGACGCCGCCCGATATCATTAACAAATCATGCCCGCCAGCGGCCGCTTTGAGCGCGCCTTCTATGGTGGCGCGATCATCGGGAAAAATGCCGAGGTCATGCACCTGGCAGCCGAGGCGCTCGAGCATGGCCATAATGGCGAAGCGGTTGGCATCGTAGATACAGCCCGCATCCAGGGGCGCGCCCGGCTCGCGCACCTCGTCGCCGGTGGAAAATACCGCCGCCTTGAGACGCCGGTACACCGGAATTTCACCGAACCCAAGGGACGCCGCCATGGCGATATCGGGCGGGCGAAGGCGCGCACCGGCTTGCAAGACCACGGTGCCGGCCTTGACGTCCTCGCCGGCGCTGCGAAGGTTGGCGCCGCGCTTGATGCCGGCCGGCAGGGTCACGGTATTTTGGTCCACCCGGCAATCTTCGACCATGAAAATGGTGTCCGGGCCGGCGCCGCCATCGCCGTTGGGCACCGGTGCGCCGGTGAATATCTGCATCGCCTCGCGGCGCTTCTGGGTACCGTCCAACGGATGCCCGGCGGCGATGCGCCCGGCGATGGGGAGCGTGGTTTCGCCCACCGCCGCCAGATCATCGAAATACACAACATAGCCGTCGACGGCGGAGTTATCGCTGGGCGGGGTGTCGAAGCGGGCGCTGATATTGGCGCTTAAGATGCGGCCATGAGCGGCGCCGGTGGCAATCATTTCGGTGCCGGCGGCGGGGCCGATGCCGCTCGCAAACCGGCGCACCGCTTCGCCGACGGTGAGCCGTTTATCGTCGCTTCGAAAGCAATCGTCCAGATCGTTCATGGCTCACGCCGCCTTTAGCTGGCACTGATCGAGGATGAAATCGGCGATCCCGGCAACGTCGTCCACATCCATCACCGGCACCGGCATTCCGTCCAGCTTTACGTTGCATGCGATGGCGCGGATGGTGGGATCGTCCGGTTGCAGCAGGGGTTTGCCCACGGATGGGCGGTGCACTTCCAGCTTGGCGTGGTCTTCCCATTTGAAACCCTCGACCAGATACAGATCCACCGGCGCCATGTGGGAGATCAATTCGGGCAAGCTCGGTTCCGGCGCGCCGCGCAACTCGTGCATCAGCGCCCAGCGGGTTTTGGAGCCGATGACCACCTCGGTCGCGCCCGACATCCGGTGGACAAAGGAATCCTTGCCCGGCTTGTCGATATCAAATTCGTGGTGGGCGTGCTTGACGGTGGAAACGCTGAGGCCGCGCGTTGTCAATTCCGGCAACAGATTGACGATCAGCGTGGTCTTGCCGCTGCCGCTCCAACCGGCGATGCCGAATATGTTCATTCCGGCTCCCCGCCGGCCCCGCCCGGCGCGTCTTCGGGGCGGTCCGGATTATCGAGCTTGCCCACATGGGCGATGCCGATGCGCAAATAATCATAGCCGGTGGTCAGGGTCAAAATGGCGGCGATCCAAAGCCCGATGACGCCGACATCGGTGGTCGTCAAGGGGCCGAATTGGGGCCCGGCGGGGCCGACCAGCAGAAACCCGAGCACCAGCAGTTGCAAGGTTGTCTTCCACTGGGCCAGCCGGCTGACCGGCACGCTGACCTGGGTCTCGGCAAGAAATTCGCGCAGGCCCGACACCAGAATTTCCCGGCACAGGATAACCACCGCGGGCAGCACGGCGATGCCGGGAACCCGCCCGAAGGCCACCAGCATCAACAACAGCGCCGACACCAGCAGCTTGTCGGCAATCGGGTCGAGGAATTTTCCAAAAAAGGATTGCTGATGCCAGGCGCGGGCGAAATAGCCGTCGAAAAAATCGGTGACGCCGGCGAACGACAATATGCCCAGACCCAGCCAGTTGCCCAACGGCCCTTGGATGTAGAAGGTCGCGATCAGCAGCGGGATCGCGCCGATGCGCGACAGGGTCAGGATATTGGGCAGGTTGGTCAGCATTTTCCGATTTTTTCTCTTAGGCGTCCTGTTCTTGTACCTGTTCTTAAACTTGGCGGCCTCATTCGTCGGGATGAAACCAGCCATAAATGCGCCCGGCAAGCGCCTTGGAGATGCCGTCGACCGCTTCCAGATCGGTAAGCCCGGCTTGCGCTACCGTGCGCGCCGATCCGAAATGATGCAGCAAGGCCTTCTTGCGCGCGCCGCCGACCCCTTGAATCTCGTCCAGCGGCGAGCGTTCGATCTGTTTGGCCCGCCGCGCCCGATGCGTGCCGATGGCAAAGCGGTGCGCCTCGTCGCGGAGCCTCTGCAAAAAGTACAGGACCGGATCGCGGCTGTCCAAGCGAAACGCACTTCGCCCCGGCAGGTGAAACTGCTCACGCCCGGCGTCCCGGTCGGGGCCCTTGGAGATGGCGGCGAACGGCACGTCGGATATGCCCAGCTCGGAGAATATTTCGGCGGCCACCGAAAGATGGCCGGCGCCGCCGTCGATCAGCACCAAACCGGGCCAGCCCGAGCCGAGCCGTTCCGGGTCTTCGTCCAACGCGCGGCCAAAGCGCCGGGTCAAAACCTCGCGCATCATGGCGTAATCGTCGCCCGGCTCCATGTTTGCGTTTTTGATATTGTATTTGCGGTAAGCGTTTTTGGTCATGCCGTCGGGCCCGGCGACGATCATCGCGCCGACCGCGTTGGTGCCCGATATATGGCTGTTGTCGTATACTTCAATGCGCTCCGGCGGGCCCTCGAGCTCGAACCGCTCGGCCAGTTTTTCCAACAGCATGCGCTGCGAGGCGCTTTCTACCAGACGCCGGCCAAGGGCTTGTTCGGCGTTGACCAGGGCCATGCCGATCATCGCCCGCTTGTGCCCCCTTGTGGGCACTTCGATTTTGACGCCGCGCCCGGCGCGCTCGGACAAGGCCGCCGCCATGACCACCGGCTCGGTCAATTTGTGGCTCAGGATAACCAGGCGGGGCGGCGTTTTGTTGGCGTAAAACTGGCCCAGAAACGCCTCGATGATCTGTTCCGGCTCGGCGTCGGCGGCGTGCGCCGGGTAATAGGCCCGGTTGCCGTAGTTGGAGAAGCCGCGAATAAAAAACACCTGGATGCAGGCCTGACCGCCGGCGCTGTGCAGGGCCACCAGATCGGCCTCGTTCACGTTGGCCGAATTGATGTCCTGGCGCGCCTGGATGGTGGTCATGGCGCGGATGCGGTCACGCAAGATGGCGGCTTTTTCAAACTCCAGATTGTCGCTGGCCGATTGCATCTGGGCGGCCAAACGTTCCTGAATGGCTTTCGATTTGCCGGTCAGGAACTGGCGCGCCTGATCGACCAGCTCGCCATATTCGCCGGCCCCGGCGCCGCCGACGCAAGGCGCCGCGCAACGCTTGATCTGGTGCAACAGGCAGGGCCGGGTGCGCGCCTCGAACACCGCGTTGGAGCAGGTGCGAAGAAGAAACGCCCGCTGCAATACCGCCAGCGATTGATTGACCGCCCCGGCCGATGCGAAGGGTCCGAAATACTGGCCGTCCCGGTTGCGCGCGCCCCGGTATTTCAGCACTTGCGGAAAATCGTGATCGCCGGTGACCAGGATATAGGGAAACGACTTGTCGTCGCGCAGCAGGATATTGTAGTGGGGCGCCAAACGCTTGATCAGGTTGGCTTCCAAAAGCAACGCCTCGGCCTCGGTATGGGTGGTGACGAACTCCATGGCCCGGGTGCGGTTGATCATGCGGGCGATGCGCAAGCCCTGGCGATTGAGGTTGGTATAGCTGGCGACCCGCTTTTTCAGGTTTTTCGCCTTGCCCACATAGAGCACCTGATCGTCGGCGCTGATCATGCGGTAAACGCCGGGCGTGCCGGGCAAAGTCTTGAGCGCGGCGCGAATGGCCGCGACGCCGGCATTCTCGCCCTTATCGCCGGATGCGGCCGGCTTCGCGGGTTGCTTTGCTGATAGTGCCTGGGACATTTGGTTTACGCCGTTTTGCCGCAACGTAGGCCTACAATGACAAGAAAATACCGGATCACCAAGCTTGTGTATAAATATGTTGAAAACCGGAGCTTGAGTCTTCTATCCCCTGGAAAACAATAAATTTTCTGAATTTGCACAAAATAATGGCAACTATTACAAGCCATTGAAAACAAATGATTTTAACCATTTGGTGCGTAACGGGATTGTTACAGACTGAAACATGGCAATTACATTAGCATATTGGGGTATTGGTTATCGCCTGTGTACAAGTTGCACGACCGGGCGCCGGTGAAAACCTAAAAATTGCAAGGGGTTGGCGCACAAACCGGCTGCAAAACATGCAATTTAATGGTTGCGAATTCGCTCAATTTCGACGCCGGCGCTGGCCGCGTCTTCGAACACATCCAGCTTTTCGACGCGCACCCGCGCGGTTCGCACCCGCGCATCGCTTAAGGAAAGTTCGGCGATATTTTCGGCCAGGGTTTCCACCAGATTGACGTGATCAGATGCCACCAGATTGCGAATTCCGGTGGCCATGTCTTCATAGCAGACCACGTCCTGCAAGCGATCAGATTGGGCGGCGGCGCCTTCCAAAACCGCCAGATCCAAATTAATGCGCACCCGTTGCGGCTTGTCCTGCTCATGCTTATGGACGCCGATCAGGCAATCCAGCACCAGATCGCGGATAAAGACATGGCGCACCGATTGCGCGGCATCGGCCAGATCGAAGGCGTGGATCACGTTGGATTCGTTGGCGCTCATAGCTCAGTGGTTCCAATCTTAGTCATATAAGGCGCCGGCTGTGCTCAAAAACCGGCTGGCGCCTGGCCCGGCGCCGACCAGCCCAGATGCTGGCCGCTATCGAGGGTTATCATTTGCCCTGTCATGGATGGGCTGGCAAGGATAAAGCGAACCGCGCCGGAAATTTCCCTGGGGTCCACCGCCCTTGCCAGCGGTGTTGCCAGATATTGGCGTTCGAACTGCTCCTCGGTCTGGCGTTCGGCGCGCAAGGTGGGGCCGGGACTGATGGCGTTGACCCGTACCGATGGCGCCAGGGCCAGGGCCTGGGTCCGGGTCAAAGTCCAAAGGGCCGACTTGGAAAGCGTGTAGGATGTGAAGAACGGCGTCAGGTTGGCGACCCTTTGATCGATCAGATTGATGATATTGGCGGTTCCGTCGCTGCCCAACCCTTGCGCCAATTCCTGCCCAAGCACGAACGGCGCCCGCAAATTGACCGCCATGTGCCGATCCCAAATATCGCGCCCGGCGGTATCGGGGCCGTCCTCCTCAAACAACGACGCATTGTTTACCAGACAGGTTACCGGCCCGAGGGTTTCGGCGGCAGCCCCGATGACGGCCCGGGTCTGGTCCTCGTTGCAAAGATCGGCTTGAAACGCGGCGGCCCGCCCGCCGGCGCCGGTAATCGCCGCAACCAGCGCTTCGGCGTCATCGCCGGAGCGATGATAATGGGCGGCAATGGCCCAGCCGTCGGCGGCCAAATCCATGGCGATAGCGTGGCCGATGCGCTTGGCCGCGCCGGTAACAAGGGCCGCTCCTTTGTCACTATCTGGCATGGCGGGAAAATGCGGCATGGCGCATAGGGACGCAAGAAAAAGCTGAGACTGTATTGCTGCTTTTAGAAGCTGATACGGTCGATGCCGGTGGCGACGGCGACGATATAGGCGGCGTAAACAGCCAGAAAAATGCCCGCCTCGGAGCGCCCCAGCTGGCGCCGCCCGCCGATCATATAGACCATCAGCAACAGCGTCACCAAAGCCATAACCCACATGTCGAAATCCAGGACCCGGGCGGGCACCTCCAAAGGCGTGATGGCGCCGACGACGCCCATGATGCCGACGATATTGAAGATGTTGCTGCCCATCACGTTGCCGAGCGCAACATCCGTATGCTTGCGCCATGCGGCCACCCCCGATGCGGCCAATTCGGGCAGCGAGGTTCCGAAAGCGACGATGGTCAGCCCGATAACCGCTTCCGATACGCCGAAGGATTTGGCGATCTTGATGCCGCCGTCGATCAGCAATTCGGAGCCGAAATAAAGTCCGGCAAAACCGGCAATCAGCAAGATGATCGCCAGCCACAGGCTATGGGGCACGGCTTCGAATTCATCGACCTCATCGGCAAGGCTGCCGCCTTCGACATTTTTCTCGCGCCAGAACGAATAGTAAATGAACCCGGCAAAGACGATCAAAAGCGCCACCGCCGCGAAAACATCGATGGCGCCGCGCATCGCCAAAGCGATGAATGCACCGGTGCCGATAACCAGCACCAGCCCATCTTTCACCAGTTCGCGCCCGGCGGACGCGATCGGCGTGATTATACCGGCGGCCCCTAGGACGAGGACAATATTGGCGATATTGGAGCCGACCACATTGCCCACCGCCAGGCCCGGCGATCCGGCCAGGGCGGCGTTCAACGACACCAGTAATTCCGGCGCCGAGGTTCCGAAGGCGACGACCGTCATGCCGATCACCAGCTTGGAAATGCCGAGCCGTTCGGACAATCCGACGGCGCCCCTGACCATAACTTCGGCCCCGCCGAGGAGCAGGATAAAGCCGCCGATAACTTGCAGATACATGATCAAGGTGACATTCCCGTGGACGTTGCGCCGCGATTTTTAAGGGGGCGCCGGTGCGCCCCGGAGAGATGCCATTTTGTGAATGCGAAGGCAAGCGGCGGCAGGATTTGTCCGAAATTGCTCTAGGGCCTGTGGACATTTATCGTAATTCTATGATCGTTGCAGCGATGTGGCAGGTCGCCTCATAGCTTGCATCGGTCTTGTCATATCGGGTGTTAACACCCCTGAACTCTTTGATTTTGCTGAAGTAGTTCTCGACGAGATGGCGCCATTTGTATGCCTCTTCATCGTGCGGG
>Ga0114996_10000717_pt1 | contig 46243 bp, 41 predicted proteins | sample ArcticOcean_MG_C_4_FD_87039 | JGI IMG/M metagenome (GOLD analysis project Ga0114996, IMG submission 87039) | Marine microbial communities from western Arctic Ocean - ArcticOcean_MG_CB4_134 | ecosystem: Environmental > Aquatic > Marine > Oceanic | place: Arctic Ocean: Canada Basin | collected... | reverse complement strand
TTTTAATGCCAGCACGTCTCGCACAGACCCAGACCGGGGCTCCTCCTGATTTTTTACGCCTTTTTCGACGCCTCTGAGACCTCTGGCTAGAATCCAACCAGTTTCATGAATTAATCGGGATAGGTCGGGCCTACTTATAACGAAGGTTTCTAATTTTTAGGGGTCTTCTGTCGGTGCGGCGGCTTCCCAAGCGTGGTCGACGTTTTCGCCGAAGTCGCGGTCGTCGCTTTGCATCAGGCTGTCCAATTCGCCGATGCGCTCGCGCACCTGGGCCATATAGGCCTGGTGATCGTCCCGCAGGGCGAACGTGGTGTCGAAAGTTTCCTGCTCGTGTTTTTTAAAACGGTGCGCCGCCCGGTGCGCCTGGTAGGCGCGGAAACCCAATTCTTTGAGTGCTTCGATGCCCATGCTGAGGGCGGTGTCGTAGGTCTCGCGAAAAACCTGATCGACGCCAATATCGGCCAATTCATAGGCGTGGTGTAGGCTGTTGGCGCGGGCCAGGATTTTGAGGTGGGGAAAGTGATGGCGCAATTGGGCGGCGATCTCATTGGTGCGTTCGGGTTCGTCGATGGCCAGAATCAGCAGGCGGGCCCGTTCGACGCCGGCTGCGTGCAATAGATCGAGGCGGCCGGCGTCGCCGTAGAAGACCTTGAGGCCAAAGCGGCGCAAGGTGTCGATTTGCTCGGGATCGAGATCGAGCACGGTGGTGGGTACGCCGTTGGCGCGCAACAAACGACCGACCACGTTGCCAAAGCGTCCAAAGCCGGCGATGATGACGGGATTCTCCTCGTCGATGACGTCGGCCTGGCGCTCTTCGTCGCTGCCTTGGGCAAAGCGCGGTTGCACTAATTTGTCGTTGATGATCATTAGCAGCGGCGTCAGGGCCATGGACAGGGCGACGACAACGACGAGCGGCCCGGCTACAGCGGCGGAGAGCACGTTGTTCTGAGTGGCAAAGGAAAAGAGGACGAAGGCAAATTCGCCGCCCTGGGCCAGGGCGAAGGAAAAGAGGAAATTCTGCGAGGCCGGCAGGCGGAAGATGCGGCCTATGATAAAAAGTACGGCGAGCTTGGTCAGGGCCAGGGCGGCGAGCAGGACGGCGAGCAGGACGGGCTGCTCTTGGACGATATTAAAATCGATGCTGGCGCCGACGGAAATGAAGAAGAGGCCCAGTAGTAGTCCTTTAAACGGTTCGATATCGCTTTCCAGTTCGTGGCGGTATTCGCTTTCGGCCAGGACGACGCCGGCCAGAAAGGTGCCCAGCGCCGGTGACAGCCCCACCGATTGCATCGCCAAGGCGATGCCGATGACCAAGAGTAGGGCGGCGGCGGTGAAGATTTCGCGCAGGCGGGTGGCGGCGATAAAACGAAAGATAGGCGCCATTAGCAGGCGGCCGCCGACGATAATGGCGGCGATGAGGGCAAAGACGATGAGGGCCTGCTGCCACCCCGGCAGGGCGCTGATGCCGCCGCTGTGACCAGCCGCAGCCGCGTCGTGGTTGGCACCGGCCACCGCCAGCAAGGGGATGACGGCGAGCATGGGGATGACGGCAATGTCCTGGAAGAGCAAGACCGAGAAACAACTCTGCCCCCCCTGGGTTTTCATCAACCCCTTCTCGTTGAGACTTTGCAGGACGATGGCGGTGGACGAGAGCGCGAGGATGAGGCCAGTGGCCAGAGCCATCTGCCAGGACAGGCCGGCAAAGAGCGCGATGAGGCCAATGACCAGGGCAGTGAGGCCGACCTGCAAACCGCCCATGCCTAGGATGGAAGCGCGCAAACGCCAGAGCAGCGAGGGCTGCAATTCCAAACCGACGAGGAAGAGCATCATGACGACGCCGAATTCGGCAAAGTGCATCACGTCCTGTCCCTCTTCGCCGACCAGTCCTAGGGCAAAGGGGCCGATGACCACCCCGGCGATGAGGTAGCCCAGCACCGAGCCTAGACCCAGGCGTTTGGCGATGGGCACGGAGACGACTGCGGCTGTGAGGTAGACAAAAGCCTGGAAGAAAAACCCGTCGCTATGCATCGCCGCGGTCCTCCAATAATTCGTTGGTGTAAGTGAGAGAGTCCAAGTGTTTGAGATCGAAGGTCTGGTCGCGCAGACCGATGAGGAGCTGGCGGTAAGCTGCGGCGTATTGGTCCATGGCGTTTTCCTCGATGCCGCTGTGCATGCCGTGGACGACATAGGGCGGCAGGTAGCGCATGCCGCAGAGTACTGCTGTTTGTTCAAAGGGGGCGAGAAATTGGCGGATGGTAAAGCGGTTGTAGCCGTCGTTGCGGTAGGCGTCCTGGCTGCCGCCGGTGGTAATGACGGTGAGCATTTTTTTGCCTTCTAGGGCGGTGCCTTCGTGGCCGTAGGCAAAACCATACTCTAGCACCAGGTCCAACCATTCTTTGAGCAAGGCGGGGCAGCTATACCAATAGAAAGGGTGTTGGAGTACGATGAGGTCGTGGTCGCGCAGCAATTGCTGCTCGTGGGGGACGTCGATGTTGAAGTCGGGGTATGCTTCGTAGAGGTCGTGGAAGGTGACCTCGTCTAGGGAATGGGTAGCGGCGACCAGGTGTTTTTGGGCGCGGGACTTTTGAAAGGCGGGGTGGGCGAAGAGGATGAGGACTTTGCTCATAGACCTTTGTTCTCGATTTCGCCAATGAAGCGCAGGCTTTCCTCGATGACGAAGTCTTCGGTCAATTGCATGTGGCCGCGGTCGGTGTAGTGGAGATACTGATGGTGCACTCCATTTTGGGTTAAGGTGTCGTCCATGCGCTCCGCCTGGACCACTGGGATCGAGCCGTCGTTGTCGGAATGAAAAATAAGCATTGGTTTGCTGTCCGCTGAGACGTGCTCGATCGGCGAAGCCAAGCTGCGGGCCTGATCCCAGGGCATCCCCGGAGTAATCCAGCCGCAGGCCCAGTCTAGCTTGAGCAGGTCGTAGGCTCCAGAAACGCTGATGGCGGCGCGGAAATCAATGGGCTGATCCTCCCAGCCACCCATCTTCATAAAGGGCCCTTCACCCAGGGTCGCAGCCAGGGATACCAAATGCCCGCCGGCGGACATGCCGGTGAGAAAGATGCGCTCGGGATCGAGTTGGTATTCGTCCGCATGGGCATGCACCCAGCGAATTGCGCATAGGGTGTCCTGATAACAGGCCGGTGCCGGCGTACAGGTAACTAGGCGGTACTCGATGGACATGGCAAAAAAACCGAGCTCGGCCCATTGCTGTACATCGATGGCTGCGCCCAAATGGCTCCGATTACTGTAATGCCAGCGGCCACCGTGGACGCCAAGGATTACTGGAAAAGGACCGTTTTTGGCGGGAACGGCGATATCGGCTAAGAGCCCGGCGCCGAGGACCTCGCCGTAGATGATGGTTTGTGGGGGCATGGGTGTTTTCCTGGTTTAGGTAAAATGTCGGCGAATATTGCTATTGTTTGAGTTTTTGCAAAATGAAGATTCAAAAAGCCAAGTCAGTAAATTCCTCGTAGGTGTGGAAACCCACTTCGTTGAGGTGGGCGGTGGAGGAGTGTTCGGGGTTTTCGAGGCCGTCGTTGTAATTGTAGCGACACACGGCAAATTGCCACACAGTACCGGCAGCCGGCGCGGCGTTGAGGTCGAAGGCTTGCCACGGAATAACGATCTCGACCGCCCACTTACCGTCCAATACTGCGACCTGTTTGACCGTGTGGCTGCTGGGGGCGATGACATCGTCCCAGGTAATGTCGCCGGCCATGAATTTTTCTCGGTCGGGGATGTAGATATCCATGATATAATCGTTGGGCGTAATGTGGATCTCCCAGTAATCTGTACGCTCGAGGCCGGGTTTGATAAAGAATTCGGCCACATCGCCTAAAGTCCACATCCTCTGGTCGTCGCCGGTGGCGGTGGAGAAGATATCGCTATCCTCCAGCAGGACGTAGAAGGAGAGACCCTCCTGGGCCGCGCCAATGTAGGCGGTGCCGCTCTCTTGGGGCAGGGCATCGGGGCCGTCCCAAAAGCGTCTTAGGGGCAGGGCCTGGCAGGCACTGTACTTGTGGGGATGCGCGGCGCCAAGATCATCGACGGCGCCGGATACGGCAGGGCAAGAAATAGAGGGGTTGCTCATCGGGTCTCCTATCTGAGTAAAAGCAGTTTGCGGGTCTCTTCGTGCTTGTCAGTCTGTAGACGGTAGAGGTAAACGCCGCTGGCCAAATCGCGGCCATGCTGGTCGCGACCGTCCCAGGGTACGGCGTAATTGCCTAGGTCGAAGGGTCCACTCGACAGCGTTTTCAGACGTTGACCCGCCAGATTGTAGAGGCCTAGGTCGACTGTAGCTGCGGCTGGTAGGGCAAAGCGGATGAGGGTGCTGGAATTGAAGGGATTGGGCACGTTTTGCTCAAGGGCGAAGTGGCGCGGCAGCGCCGGCCCCGATTCTTCTACATCGGTGCTGAAGTCTGCCGCCGGGTCGTAGTCGATGCGCAGCACCAGATTGTTGACAAAGTCGGAGGTGAGGTAGAGACGGCCTGCAGCGTCGGTAATGAGCCCCACGGGTGTGCCCCAAACGCCGTCGGTGGTGGGCGGGTTGGGTTGGAAGCCGGTGATAAAGTCTGCCAGCCGGGCGTCGCTGCCGTCCGCCTCGCTAAAGAGGGCCTTGATGCGGTAACCTGGAGCGGCGGAGTTATGCCCGGCGCGATAGGCGATAAAGGCGTTGTTGCGGTAGCGCGCTGGAAAACGCTCATGGGTGTAGAAGTGGATGCTCATAGGTGCCAGGCGTGCCGGCGCCAATGCCACGGGGCGCGGCATACGCTGCACCAGCAGGCTGTCGGCGCGCGTCAGTGGCGCCAGTGCTAGATCGTAGGCGACGACGGAGAGATCGACGTAGATCTGGTAGGCGTAGGCCAGGGGCCAACCGTAGAAAGCGCCGTCGCGCACGATGTAGACGACCTCGGGTGGCAGCATATTACCCTGGCGGTCGTGGCCGTTATTGGTAGCCCACAATTCGCCGCTGAGCGGGTGGTGGGTCAGGCCGACGGGATTGCGCAACCCCGAGGCGAAAATGCGCCGTCCGCTGCCGTCGGTATTAAATTGTAGGATAGTGGCGCGCTCGGGATCGGCATCGCGACAGACGTCGCAGGTAGAGCCGACGGTGACGTAGAATTTTTCGGCCTGCTCGTCGACGAGCAAGGTGCGGGTCGGATGGATGTCGCTGGCACTGACGGGTAGTTCTGCCACCAACTGGCGCTCTTCGTAGAGGCCGTCGCCGTCGTTGTCGCGCAGGCGCAGCAATTGGTGGGTATCGGCAGCGTAGAGCGCGTCCTGATAAAAGGCTATGCTGTGAATGCGACGAAAGCCGGAGGCCACCACAATGGTCTGGTCGGCGACGCCGTCGCCATCGGCGTCGGGCAGGGCGACGATCTGTCCCTGGTTGATGCCCGGCACGCGCATATTGGCCACGTGCAGGACGCTGTCGGGACTCCAGGCCATGAAACGCGGTCCCCATAGGTCGGCAGCAGCAAAGACGCTGGCGGAAAAGCCGGGCGGCAGGTGTAAAATAAGGTCTTCGGGCACCAGGTCTTTAAATTGCTCGGGTACCTGGAGGGGGACGGGTTGGAGTTGGAGGTCGACAGTGGGCGTTAGTTCGAAGGTGCCGGGCGCATAATCTTGCTGGGCAGCGCCGGGCGCCAGGGCGAAGAATGCGATAAGTAGGGTGGCTTTGAGCATATCAGATATTTTTAAGCAAAAAAGCGGAAGCTGAACAAATCCGCTTCCTCTAGGGCAAAACGCAGACGCACCACCTGGCCGGCCAGGGTCCCGACGTTGGCGCCGTTTTTCCAAGATACTACACGCGTTATTTCATCGCCAAATATTTCGTTGCAGTCATGCAGGGAAAACCCCGGAATGGGTGCGCCGTTTTCGTCGAGGATGGCGATGCGCAGCGATCCTGCGGCGCTGGTGGCGTAGTTGATTTCGAGGTGTTCGCCGTCGAAGGTCAATAGTCTAGTCAGTACAGATCCTGCGGCGCCGTTGGCGTGTAGCGATACAAAGCCGTCTGTCCTGAGTGTTAAACGGCGAATGTGAACGGAAGCGGTGCGGTAGTGCTGCACTGAGTAGAGCGACATTTCGTCGTCGGCCGTGTCCACCACCCAGGGTGCGATGAAGATAGAGCGCTCGTGCCAATTTTCCATGTCCCTGCCGGGCCGCAGAAAGGCCTCGCGACAGGGCAGGGAAAAATGGGTGCCGTCGCGGCCGGCCAAGAATAGGATGTCGGAAAGGCCTTCGTACTCCCAATTGTCGAGGAAGTTGCGCTCGGGCAAAAAGCGCTTGGGGAACATCAGGTAGATGGGCGCGCGGTGGTAGGGATGGGCGGCATTGGTGTAGAGGTGCCAGGGCCATTGCGCCGCGTCGATAATTTTAGTGTACTGCCACGGCTCCCAGTGGATGAAATCGGTAGAGGTGGTAAAGCGGATGGCGCGAATGCGGCGCTCGGCTCCGTCGGGGCACCAGCCGCGCACGTAGATGGCGTAACATTGGCGGCGCACGTCCCAAAAGGCGCTCAAGGGGCTGTCGAATTGTGGGTCGTCCTCTGGGGCGACGATGAGAGGGCCGTCCTGGGCCAGACGCCAGTGGATGCCGTCGGCGGAGACCATGCTGTTGATGCGCGCTGGTCTGCCGCCGGTCGAACGGCCCACGGCTTTGTAGCGGGCGTCGGCAGGGGCGCTGGCATTGTCGTCGCGGAAGACGGCGACATTTTTTATATCGCTGTGGTCGATGCAGATATTGTTGGCGCTGGAGTCATTGAAGGTGGTTTGGCCCAGCGCGGGGCGCTCCCAGTGGATGCCGTCGGTGCTTTCGGCGTAGGCGGTGAAGCAATGGTCGTTTTCTTCTTGGGCGCGGTACCACATGCGGTAGCGGTCTGTGTCGCGAAAAACGACGGGGCACCAGCTGGTGGTGCCTTCCCAGGGTTGGTCGAGGCGCAGACAGGTTTCGCGCGGGGTGGGTGGGTGTAGCTTGAGTTGGACTTTGTCGAGTTGGTCGACGATGAGGTCGTCGACAAAGAGTTGGCGGTCGGTGCCGATGGGGATGGTTTGGGTGTTTGGCATGGGTACGTGTGTTTGTTATTTGCTGGCGACGGCCAGGTGGGGTAAATTACTATAGATCACCCATTTAGGAAGTACGCCGCACGACTTTTCCCGGCAATTGCCCGGTGGGCGTGCCGGCGGCTAGGACCCAGACGCCGTTGACCATGACTCGGTCGACGCCGACGGCTGTTTGCAGTGGCTCGTCCCAGGTGGAGCGCGCGGCGACGGTGGCCGGGTCGAAGATAACTAGATCGGCGGCTTGCTCTGCGGCGATGTGGCCGCGGTCGTTGAGGCCGTAGCGGCGGGCGGGGAAGCCGCTCATTTTATAGACGGCTTCTTCTAGGGAGAGTAAGTTGCACTCGCGCACGTAGTGGCCCAAGAATTGGGCGAAACAGCCGTAGCCTCTGGGGTGCGGGTGCGGCAAATCGTAGACTCCGTCGCTGGCCAGCATCATGCGGGGGTGGACGGCGGTGCGCTGCAGCGTTGTGGCGTTTTCTGCGGCCGGCGTTTTCCAGGGGAAGACAAACGTCTCGACGCCGCGCTCTTCGATTACTAGATCGTAAGCGAAATCTTCCCAGGTCTTGCCCTCACTGGCAGCGGCGGCGGCTAGCCGCATGCCGGTGTAGCGTCCCGATGCGGTATAGCCGACGATCTGGTTGCCGGTCTGGCCGAGCATCTGGCGCAAATGGGGTAGGCAGATAGCGCGCACTTGCGGGTCTTCGAGCTTGGTCAGTACCTCGTCCATGCTGCCGGCCTGGTATTCCATCGGCAACATCATCAATATGTGGGTCATGCCGGCGGGATAGAGGTAGGATTCAAAGGTCAGGTCGATGCCGTCGCGTTCAATCTCGGCCAATAAGGTGTCGGCTTCGTCGTCGATGCGCTCGTGGGAAATGTGTACCGGGATATTGGCTTGGCGCGAGATTTCTATGATTTCCTTCCAGGCTTCCCAGCGCCCCAGCAGTTGGTAGCGCAGGTGGGCGGCGTAGATACCGCCGTATTCGGCGGCAACTTTGGAGAGTTCGACCAATTCGCGCAGGTCGGCGTGGGCGCTGGGCTGGTAGTCCAGTCCCAGGCAAAGGCAGCCGGCCCCGGCTTCCATCCACTGGCGAGTGGTGACCCGCATGGCATCGAGTTCGGCGTCGGTGGCCGGCCGGGCGTCCCAGCCCATGGCACCCAGGCGCACGGCGCAGTGGGGCACCTGGGGATAGACGTTGGCGGGAATGCGGTTGGTGAAGATGTCCAGGTATTCTTGCGGTGTGGACCAATCGAGTGCCAGGTGGTCAGCGGCGCCGACGGCGAATTGGGTGTAGTGCCACATCTGGCGTGCCTGTTGCGCATTGAGCGGTGCCCAGCCGAAACCGTCCGGTGCTAGCAGGTGGGTGGTGATACCTTGGTAGGTGCAGGCCATTTGGTCGCGGCCGCCGAGCAGGGCGATTTCGGAGTGCACGTGGACATCGACAAAACCTGGGCTGACAGCTAGGCCGTCGGCGTCGATTTCGTCGGTGGCAGATGCTGTACTGAGGTCGTCGACGGCGGCGATGCGGTCCTGGGTAATGCCGATATCGGCGGCAAAAGGCGGGCGCTGGCCAGTGCCGTCGACGATTTGGCCGTTGCGGATGATACAGTCAAATTGCATGATGATATCGTTTCCTAACGAGTCCCCGGCCAGCCTTTCTTAGGCATTTTCGACAAGCGGTTCTGGCGGTGGCACTCTTCGATGACGGCGATCTGGGGCCGCACCTGTTGTGGCGTGATGGCCAGCCGCGCTCCCTGTCGCAGGACCTGGTAGAGGTGGTCGTAATAACACTTAGACATATAACCAAAGCTGTTCTGCTGGGTTTTATTGGGCGCCCAAGTACGCGTGGTCATCGGCAAGTCTTCACGGCAATAGCTGGGACCGGGCAGCGGACTGCGCACCAATTGCTGCTTGGGCGTTTTTTGCGGCTTGAAGAACTTCCATTCCAAGCCGCTGGTGTCACCGCTCAAACCGCCTTGGGTGCCGTAGACGGTAAGCAGGGGGCGCGGGTAGGTGCAGCAGGAAGAAATCTCTAGGTCGATGGTGGGTTTGCCTTTGGTGCGCATGAGGATCTTGACGTGGTCTTCGGCGTCGCCAAAAGTATTGGCCCGGTCCATGACACAGAAAATCTCATTGGGCTTTTTAAAGTCGAGCAGGCGCATGGCCTGGTCCATGGGGTGAGGACCGGTATTGAGCAGGTTGCCGCCGCGGTATTCCTGCACGGTCTGCCAGTCCCAGCGCCGCGCAAAGCCGCTGTAGCAGAGATTGATCTGCACGATGCGGCCGAGCACGCCCGAGTCGATGATGGCGAGCAGTTTTTGGAAGTGGGCCGCATTGCGCGATTGTTGGAAGGGCAAAAGCCGGCGGCCAGCTTTGCGCGCCACCGCGATCACTTTGTCGAGTTCGGCGACACTCCAGCTCAGGGGTTTTTCGCAGACGACGTGGTGGCCTGCCTGCAGGGCGTCGATGCTGCCCTGGGGGTGGAGGTGGCTGGGCAGGGAGTTGACCACGAGTTCGATGTCGTCGCGGGCCAAGAGGTCCTTGTAGTTGGCGTAGGCGTCGCAGTGTAGTTCGTCTTTGGCGCGCTGGCGGCGGTCGCGCAAAAGGTCGGCGACGGCGACGATCTTATATTTGCGCGACGAGTGGGCGAACCAGCGGGCGTGGATGTCGAGGCCGCTGCGGCCTTGCCCCAGGATGCCGACGCGGATAGGGGCGGTGGATTTGGCTGGCATATGTATTTGCTCCGTTAAAATGTGTCTATAGATAGTGGGAGTTATTTAGGGGAAAGAGAGGGGCTTGTCAAGGTGTTGAGGGAAGGGCCAGAGGGTATTACTTTAAGAGCTGCGGCAAGCAAATACAATGGGCCAATGGTTTAAGGAGAAATGAGACACGCACTTCTAAGGGATTTGGGCGAGGATGCCACGGGAGTGGCCGTTTTTGGGCAAATGGAATTTGCCAGCGCTTGGGCGGCGTTTAATTTTGTCGTATTGGAGCCGGGTGCAGCGTTTGAATCCGGTGCTAAGGGACCGTGTGAAGAGGGGTATGTGGTACTGCAAGAGGGCGCAGTATTGGAAAGCGAAGGTGGAGGGGCAAAGGCGCCGGCGCCGGGGGGGGTATTGGCACCTATAGGGGTGCCTCATAGAGTGATCAATCGCGCCGCGCACAAGGTGGAAATGCTCTATGTGCGGGTGGCGATGCGCCAAGGGCAGGGCAATACAGCTGTGCAGGTAGCCGAGATCGACGCCGCGGTGCTCAAGTGGAGGGATGCTATTCACGGGGGGGTGGGACGCATTGCCACGCGGCATATCTGGGGGCCGGATGACTTTGCCAGCTCGTGGACTTTTATGGACCACGCGGTATTGGAGCAGGACAGTTCGGTGGGCTGTCATTACCACGACGCCTTGGAAGAGGTCTTTGTGATATTGCGGGGGCGGGGGTATATGACTGTCGGCGAAGAGACCATTGAGGTGGGGCCGGGGTCGGTGACTTGGCAAGGCATAGGGCAGGGACATGGGATCTACAATCCCTACCCGGAAGAATTGGATTTTCTGCGCCTGGCAGTGGCGCAGCCGAACGTAGAGTATACTTCTATCGATCTAGATGACAGCCTGGCGGCGCGGCGGCCGGCTCAGTGAGATAGTATTTCGTAAGAAAGGCGAGATATGGACGTAAATCAGACGGATACAGTAGAGCGCATGGCCGCAGCGGCCACGGCGTTTCTGGCGGCTTTAAAGGCAGACCAGGGGGCCAAAGCCAAGCTGGATTTTAGCGATACGGGTGAGCGCGAAAACTGGCACTACGTACCTAGGGAACGCGCCGGTTTGCCGCTCAAGGAGATGGATGGCGGCCAGCAGAAATTGGCACATGCATTGGTGGCTACCGGCGTCAGCGCCGCCGCCTACGAGAAGGTGAAGACGATTACCCAATTGGAAGAGGTGCTGGCCGAAAGCGAGGGGGCGGGGCGCAAATTCCCGCGCGATTCCGCACTCTATTACTTGAGTGTCTTTGGCACCCCGGGGACGGACGAGCCTTGGGGCTGGCGTTTTGAAGGGCACCACGTCTCGCTCAACTTTGCTTTGCTAGAGGGTCGCATGGTGGGGCCGACGCCCATTTTTTTGGGGGCCAATCCGGCACAGGTGCGCCACGGCGACAAAGAGGGGTTGCGCGCCCTCAAAGACGAAGAGGAGGTGGCGCGCGAGCTAATGGCAGCGCTGGACGGGGAACAGAAGCGGCAGGCCATTATCGACGTGGAGGCACCGGCGGACATGCTTACCCAGGCGGTGCCGCACGTGACGGACGAGGTGCAGCCGCAGGGGTTGACGGGGGCAGATATGAATCCAGGGCAGCGGCAGATTTTGCAGGCCCTAGTCGAAGTCTATGTAAAACGCCTGCCGCCAGAGTTAGCCGCGGCAGAGTTGGAGCGAGTGGCACAGGCGGATCTGAACAAGAGTCACTTTGCCTGGGCGGGGTCGGAGGAACGCAATGAAGGGCATTATTATCGGGTGCTGGGGCAGACGTTCTTGGCCGAGTACGACAATACACAAAACGACGCCAATCACATTCACGCGGTGTGGCGCGATCTGCAAAACGACTTTGCAGAAGACTTGCTCAGGCGCCATTATCGGCAGTCGCATTGAGGGAGGGGTTTGGCTTGACGATAGCGATCTTGCTGCCTATCATCTGTGGCTCAGACGGTGTTTTACCTACATGTAATGTAGAGAAGATGAAGTGTTGGTAGATGTCTCTTAAACTTATTCGCCAAGCACTTAAAAAAAATGAACCGCTGCCGCGGATGTGGCAGGCGCACGAGCCGAAGAAACACTACGATGTAGTGATTATCGGGGGCGGGGCGCACGGCTTAGCGTGTGCTTATTATTTGGCCACGCAGCACGGCATTACCGATGTGGCGATATTGGAGAAGAGTTATATTGGCTCGGGGGGCAGCGGGCGCAATACGGCGATTATTCGCAGCAATTATCTGACGCCCGAGGGCGTGCGTTTTTACCAGCAGAGTGTGGAGATTTACGAGCAGCTGGCCGTTGAGTTAGATTTTAATGTGATGTTTAGTCAGCGCGGGCATTTGACCCTGGCGCACACCGACGGTTCTATTCGCACAATGCGGCGGCGGGCCGAGGTCAACCGGCTAGAGGGGGTGGACTCGAGCGTGGTTTTTCCCGACCAGTTGGCCCGCATCTGTCCGCAACTCGATTTGAGCGATCACCCGCGCTATCCGGTGTTGGGTGCGCTCTACCACCCGCCCGGCGGTATCATTCGCCACGATGCTGTGGTCTGGGGTTTTGCGCACCAGGCCGATGCGCGCGGGGTGCACATTCATCAAAACACAGAAGTACACGATATCGAGGTGGAGCACGGCAAGGTGCAGGCGGTGCAGACCAGCCGGGGTCGCATTGGCGCCAATAAAGTGCTCAATGCCACGGCGGGTTGGGGCTCGACCATTGCGGCTATGGCGGGTTTGCGTTTGCCGCTGGTCACCTTTCCCTTGCAGGCCTGCGTTACCGAACCGCTCAAACCGTTTCTCGACGTGGTGGTGGTCTCGGGTAGTTTGCACGTTTACGTGAGCCAGTCGGATCGCGGCGAGTTGGTGATGGGTGCCAGCGTCGACCCCTACGCCTCCTATTCGTCGCAGTCGTCGCTGAGTTTTCTAGAGGGCATCGCCGGCCATATGCTGGAGCTTTTTCCCTTTCTCAGCAAAGTGCGCATCCTGCGGCAATGGGCCGGGTTGTGCGATATGACGCCGGACTACAGTCCGATCATGGGGCTGACACCGATAGAGGGATTTTTTATGGACGTGGGTTGGGGTACGTATGGTTTTAAAGCCTCGCCGATCTGCGGCAAGACCCTGGCCGCGGCAATCGCCACCGAACAAACCCCCGAACTGATTGCCCCCTTCCGCCTGTCGCGCTTTGCCGAGCACGATCTGGTGGGTGAGAAAGGTGCCGCTTCTGTCGGCCACTAAGAGAGCAATATGCTAATTTTAGAATGTCCAAATTGCGGTGCCCGCAATGTTTCCGAGTTTCGTTTTGGCGGCGAATACGGCCCCCGCCCCGCCAAGCCGGCCGAGCTCGATGCGGCGCAGTGGGCCGATTATCTCTACGTGCGCGACAACGCCATGGGCATGCAAAAGGAGTGGTGGTTGCACAACGCTGGCTGCGGCCTGTGGTTTTTGGCCGAGCGCCACACGCGCAGCGGCGAGGTTTGGCGCACGTACCTGTGGAGCGAAAAGAACAAAGGAGGCGATGAACGTGCAGCCTGAACAACTCGTTGCCGTCGATCAAAACAAGGTCATGCCGCGACGCCTACCCGCCGGTCAGGCCGAGGCGATTGACCGTTCTACGGTAATCAAATTTACTTTTGCCGGCGTCGAGTACTGTGCCTATCCAGGCGATACCATCGCTTCGGCCCTGACCGCGGCCGGGGTGAATGTGCTCAGTCGCTCGTTCAAATACCACCGTCCGCGCGGTTTGCTTTGCGCCGCTGGCCAATGCCCCAATTGTCTGGTACAGATCGGCGACGAGCCCAATGTGCGCTCCTGTCAGCGCCCGGTGCAGGAGGGCATGGAGGTGCGGCCGCAGAATGTCTGGCCCTCGCTCAAACGCGATGTGCTGGCGCTCAACCAGGCGGCCAGCCGTTTTATGCCCGTAGGGTTCTATTATAAGACGTTTATTCGTCCTCGGTTTTTGTGGCCCACGTACGAGCACGTGCTGCGCAACGCCGCCGGTTTGGGCGAGGTCGACGAAACTTCGACCTGGGGCAAATTCGACAAAGAATACCTCTATGCCGATGTAGTAGTGGTCGGCGGTGGGCCGGCCGGTATCAGTGCGGCGCTGCAGGCAGCCAGTCAGGGTGCTCGGGTCCAGCTCTTTGATGAAAACGAAAGCTTGGGTGGCCATTTGCGTTTTAGCGCCGGCCAAGGGCAACGCCTGACTGAGCTGGTGGATGCGGTGGAACAAGAGACCGGCGTCGAAGTTTTTAGCAGCACGGCCGTATTGGGGTGGTACCAGGACAATTGGCTGGCCGCGACGCGGGGCAATCGACTGTTCAAGATACGCGCCAAGGCGCTGGTGGTGGCCACCGGGGCTTACGAGATGCCCCTGCTTTTTGACGACAACGATTTGCCGGGTGTGCTGCTGGGTAGTGCAGTGCAGCGCCTGCTCCATCTTTATGGTACTGTGCCCGGCAAGCAAGCACTGATTGCCACGGCCAACGACGACGGTTGGGAAGTGGCCGCTGCCTTGCACAAAGCCGGCATTGGCATTGCTGCGGTGGTGGACGAGCGCCTCCGAAGTGCCGTATCGAGTGCGCATCTGGAAGTGTTGGAGCAGCAGCGTCTGCCGCTGTTTTTCGGTCACGTCATCCAGGCGGCGCACGGCAGCGGCAAAGTGGACGGGGCCAGCATTGCGCCGGTGGACGCTGATGGCGTGGTCGATTTGGCGCGAGCCCAGCGCCTGCGGTGCGATTTTATCGCGGTCAGCATGGGCTGGACCCCGGCCATTGGTTTGATGTACATGGCGCAGGGCAAGGCGGCCTACGACGAGGTCCGGGCCGAGATGCTGCCAGCGGATTTGCCCGCAGGGCTCTACGTGGCCGGTCGCGCCAACGGCACCCATAAGATGGCGATACAAATCGACGATGGTCGCCTGGCCGGGGCACAAGCGGCGGCCTTTGTCGGTCGGGGCGCGGCGCCGCAAGAGGAAGATGCCCAACGTGCCGATGAGCCTGTGCGCACCTCGGCGCGCGCTTGCGTGGCAGGCCAGAAGAAACGTTTTCTGTGTTATTGCGAGGACGTCACCGACGAGGACGTTGCCACGGCCGTGCAGGAGGGCTATGACAGCATGGAGCTGCTCAAGCGTTATAGCACGGTTTCGATGGGTCCTTGCCAGGGCAAGATGTGCTCGATGAATGCCATCCACCTATGCGCTCGCGCCACCGCTCGTTCGGTGCAGCAAACCGGTAGCACCACATCGCGTCCGCCGGCGGTGCCGGTGAGCTTGGGAGCGCTGGCGGGACAGAATATGGAGCCGGTGCAGTACTCTGCGGTGCACCACTGGCATCTGGAGCAAGGCGCCCAGATGATGGTGGCGGGCCAGTGGCTGCGCCCCGAGCACTACGGCAACCCAGAACAAGAAATAATGGCGGTGCGCCAGCGCGTCGGTCTGATCGACGTCAGCACGCTGGGCAAATTAAAGCTCACGGGCACGGGCGTGCCCACCTTGCTCGAACGCCTCTATGTCAACCAATGGCGCAAGTTGGCTGTGGGGCGGGTGCGCTACGGCATCATGTGTAACGACGAGGGCGTGATGATGGACGACGGCGTCTGCGCCCGCATGGCCGAGAGCGAATGGTATATGAGCACCACCACATCGGGGACGACCGCGGTCTATGAGTGGATTCAGTGGTGGGTGCAGTCGGGTTGGGGCGCAGACGTACACGTGCGCAATGTGAGCGAATCGTACGCCGCTTTTAATCTCACCGGCCCGCAGGCGCGCGCCGTGTTGGCCAAGCTGACCGACGTTGAGCTCGACAACGAGGACTTCCCCTATATGCACGTGCGCAGCGGTTTGGTAGCCGGCGTTTTTTGCCGCATCTTGCGCATTGGTTTCACCGGGGAGATCTCCTACGAACTGCACTGCCCGGCCGGCTATGGGCTGCACCTGTGGCAGGTTTTGATGGAGGCCGGCGGCGAATTTGGCATCGCGCCCTTTGGGGTAGAGGCCCAGCGCGTGCTGCGCCTGGAGAAGGGCCACATCATTGTTGGCCAGGACACCGATGCACTTTCTGACCCGCTGGCCGCTAATATGGCCTGGGCGGTCAAACTCAATAAGAAGGACTTTCTGGGCAAATTCGCCTTAGAACGCATTGAACAAGAAGGCCCGCGCCAACGCCTAGTCGGTTTTAAGATGGCCCGCTCGGGCGTGGTCCCCGACGAGGGTTTGCAGATTGTCGCTCGCAACGGGCAGGGCAAGCTGGACTCCATCGGCTGGGTGACTTCCTGCAAACACAGTCCGGTCCTGGGCCAGACCATTGGCCTGTGCTGGTTACCAGTGGAAGTGGCGGCCCAGGAAGGTGCGTCTTTTTCAATCTATATGAACGAACGGGAAGAGAAAGCACACGTCCACCACGGCCCATTTTACGATGCCGCAGGCGAAAGGCAGACGTGAGCGCTGTGCATACCCCTGTTAAATTGACGCCGCTGCACGCGGTTGCCCAACGCCTGGGGGCACAGTTGGTCGAGCGCCACGGCTGGCAAATTCCTGAGGTCTATACCGACTTACAAGGCGAATTGGCGGCGGCGCGCCAAGGTGTGGCTCTGGTCGATCAAAGCCCCAGAGGTAAGATTGCCATTGAGGGGGCGGCGGCCGACCAGATTGTCGGCGCGGCGTATGGCGTCGATGATCTGGTAGTTGGCAGTGGCGTTGTAGTGGAGGATGTGCGCATTTGCCGTTTGCGGCCCGATGTGTTTTTCGTCAGCACTATTGCCAGTAGCCAGCAAGACGAATACGCCAAGTTGAGTGAGCAGGTGGAAGCGCAGGAGTATTTTGTTACGTTGTCGGACGGTGCGCACGGCCAGAGCGAGATTCTTGTAATTGGTCCGGCCGCCGCGGCGTTGCTGCGCAAGGTTTGCGGTTTGGATTTTCGCGACGAAGTTTTTGCCGACGGCCAGGCGCGGCAGACCAGTGTGGCCAAAGTAAACCAATTGATAATTCGCCGCGATTTGGGCACTTTGCCGGCCTATGCCCTCATTGGAGCGCGCTCGTTGGGCGAATATTTGTGGGGCGTCTTGCAAGAGGCGGGCCAGGAGTGGGACCTAGCGCCAATTGGGTGGGCGGCACTAGATAGTTTGGTGCAGGAGTAAAAAAGCGAGATCGAATAACTTGGATTTTTTGCACTAGCTTATAAATCAAGGAGAATAATATGACAGTGGACCAAGTAAAAAAATTGGTCGAGGAAAAAGGCATCGAATTTTTCCTGTGTTCGTTTGTGGAGATGGGCGGTGCCCCCAAAGCCAAGGTCGTGCCGGTGACCAATTTAGAAGACATGGCCGCGGAAGGTGCCGGTTTTGCCGGTTTTGCCGCCGGCAATATGGGCCAGGGGCCGCACGACAACGACATGGCGAATATTCCCGACTTCAGCTCGTTGACCGTGGTGCCCTGGCGTCGCAATATGGCCTGGGTGGCCGGTGATGTGCAGGTGGACGGCGTGCCGTTCAACTACTGCCCGCGCACCATCCTAAAAGGGCAGTTGGCCAAAGCCGAAGCCAAGGGGTACTCGCTATACACCGGCGTCGAGCCGGAGTTTATGCTGCTCAAGCGCGGTGAGGATGGACAGTACTCGCCCTACGACGAGCTCGATGTGCTCGACAAACCGTGCTACGACTTGGTGACCTTGAACCGCAATTTTGACATTATGACGACGTTAATCAAGTACATGCAGGAATTAGGTTGGGTGCCTTACGCCAACGATCACGAAGACGCCAATTGTCAGTTTGAGATCAACTGGAATTTCTCTGACTCGCTGACCACGGCGGACCGCCACACCTTTTTTAAGTGGATGGTCAAGGTGGTGGCCGAAGAACACGGTCTCTATGGTACCTTTATGCCTAAACCCTTTTCCTACCTGACGGGCAATGGGGCGCACCACCACCTGAGTTTGTGGAATGGGGACAAGAATTGTTTTGCCGACAACAGCGACGAGAATGGCCTGTCGCAGGAGGCCTATTGGTTTATGGGCGGTTTGCTGCACCACGCCAAAGCCCTGACGGCGATCAATGCCCCGATAGTCAACAGCTACAAGCGGTTGGTGCGCAACGCGCCGCACTCGGGGGCTTCGTGGGCGCCGGTGTACATTACCTACGGCGGTTCCAATCGCACCCAGATGGTCCGCATACCCGGCCCGGGTCGCATCGAGAACCGCTGCGTTGACGGGGCGGCCAATCCCTACCTGGCGGCCACAGCCATGTTGGCAGCGGGTCTGGACGGCATCGACAATAAGATGGACCCGGGGGCGCGCAATAACGATAATCTCTACGAGTACACCGAGGAGCAATTGCAGGTTGAGGGTATCGACTACCTGCCCGCCAATTTGCGCGAGGCCGTCGACCACCTGGCCGAGAACGAGGTGCTCAAAGAGGCGCTGGGCGTCGAATACGCCGACTATTATGTCGACTGCAAGCGCGAGGAATGGCGCGCTTATCACCAGAGCGTGAGCCAGTGGGAATCCGACACCTACCTGCCGGTGCATTGATGGAGGCGCGCATGAGAGTAACTCGCTTGCTGCTGGCAGGGTGTATGGTTTTGCTCCTGGGCGGTTGCGACCAGAAAGAGGCACCCGGATCCCAGGCCGAGGTAGAGCTGGAGACCGAAGCGGTAAAGACGGCCTATACGCTGGGCTATGGTATGACCTACAACGCCATCGGGCCGATGGGCACGGAGTTTAGCGAAGCCGAAGTGGAGGCGTTGGTAGCCGGGGCGCGCGAGGCATTGGCCGGTGAAGATTCTCGAGTGTCGATGGCGGAATATGTGACCAAGATCCAACCCTTCCTAAATGAGCGCATGAATCAGCGCCTAGAGAAGGAGAAGGAGAAGGAGAAGGTGCACCTGGACCAGGCCGCCGCCGAGGACGGCGCTGTACAGCGGCCGTCCGGGTTGGTCTACCGGGAATTGGTTACCGGTAGCGGCCCCACACCGGCAGAGACGGATTCGGTGGTGGTACACTACCAGGGCGCCCTGGTCGACGGGACGGTCTTTGAAAGTTCCATCGAACTCGGCGAACCGGTACCTTTCAGGGCCAATAAGGTGATCAAGGGCTGGGTCGAGGCGCTGGGTTTGATGCGCGTGGGCACCAAGGCTAAGTTGACCATTCCCTTCGACCTGGCCTACGGTCCCCAGGTCCAAAACACGATACCGGCGTTTAGTACGCTTGTATTCGAAGTCGAATTGCTCAAAATAATAAAGTGAGGTAAGGCATGGCAGAGTCCAAACTGGGCGTCATTCACTACAATTGGCCGGGTTACGACCTGGAAGGTTTCGCTGCACGCGCCAGCGAGATCGGCTACAAGTATTGCGAGTTACAGATTAATGATATATGGGATGGCGAGACCGACAACGGCGAGGCCACGGCCACAGCGACGCGCCGCCTATTGGAAAAATATGGCATGCAGGCCTCGGCGGTGGCGGCTGGCAACGATTTCTTGCAAGCCGACCCGGCCGTCTTGGAGGCCCAGATCGAACGCTACCGCTACGTCTGCCAGATCATCCCGCACGTGGGCACCGATATCGTGCGTTCGGACGGCGGTTGGAACCGCAAGGGCGAGGTGCCCGAGGACCAGTGGGATGGCATGATGCTGGAGTCCTTCAAGCGCTGCGCCGAGTTTTTGGAAGAATTGGACGTGCGCATCGCCCTGGACAACCACGGCGTCTCGACCAATGACGGCGATTGGCAGCTGAGCCTAATCGAGCGAGTGGGCTCGCCGCGCTTGGGGGTCAATCTCGACACTATGAACTATCGCTGGTACGGCCACGATCTGGAAACCATCGATCGTTTCTATAAAATCCTGGCGCCGCATGTTTTCCACACCCACATGAAGGACGGCACGGGATCGCGCGGCGACTATAAGGGCGCGGCGTTGAGCGCGGGTGAGATCCACTTGGACCACGCAGTCAAGTGTTTGCAGGAGGTGGGGTACGACGGGGCCTGGACAGCGGAATACGAGGGGCCAGAAGCTGAGGGTGGGGTGGGGTACGAGAAGTGTTACGGGTGGCTTAAAGAAAACGTCTAACAAACCCCGAGGCGTCTCGTCCCGGGGTTTTTTTATTCTACTTTGCAAATACCGGTGCGCTGTTTGCGCAGTTCGTCGCTGCCTTTGAGTTCGGTTAACTCTTTTTTGAGGCGCGACATTTTCTTTTCTATCTTGCTCTTCTTGGTCGCGGTTTGTTGCTTGTTGCGCTCTATGATAGCTTTCTGGCTCTGAGCCGCTTTTAGCCGGCCCAGTACTTCTTGCTTGGCCTGGGCTATATGCGAGACCTGATGGTTCATACCGGAGAGGAGCTGGGTGGTGGCGACTTTGGCACCGACGGCGCCGAACATTAAAGCTAGAGCGGCGACCATGGCGACCATTTCGAATGCTTCCATTAGATTTCCTCCTGCCTTTACTGCCTATTTGTTCGGGTGATTCTATACAAAATTAGGCTCGAATCGCTAGATAATCAAGTCTCGAGTTGTTGGTCTAGCAAAGGGGGCAGTTGGCGTTCCAATTCTGCGGCGTTGGTGAAGAGCAGGGCCTGGAATCCCATTTCCCGCGCTCGTTCGATACAGGTGGGATTGTCGTCGACAAAAATCACTTCCTGGGCGCAGCAACCGATGTCGTCGAGTGCATGTTGGAAGGCGCGCGGGTCGGGTTTGAGTAGGCCAATTTCCTGCGACAGGTAAATTTTCTCAAAAACCCCCATAGAAGAGCTGACGTGCTGGATACCTTGCCAGAGGAGCGGGTTATTGTTGGAGAGGGCGTAGAGGGGATAGTGGCCATGCAGGCGGTGCAGGAGTTGGGAGACGCCGTCGATTTCGCCCACGATCAGGTCGACGAAGGCCTGCGCTAGGGTGGTATCGTTGGTTTGCAGGTCGAGGCCGGCGCGCACGCTGTGGAGGAATTGGGCCGTGCTGGCCTGGCCTTTTTCGTAAGCGATGAAGGTGGGGTTGGCGGCGAACCATTGTTGTAGGGTATCGGCGTCGTGGTCGCAGGAGAGGCCGGGGAGGCGCAGTAGGGCGGTGGTGCCAGCGGTGCGGACAATGGTATCGCAGATGTCGAAGATGAAGGCGCGGATCATAGGCCTTTTAGCTCGGGGATTTTGCTGACGTTTGTTTGGCGATTTCCTCGAGTTTTTTGTCGAGGCGTTTGGGCGAGATGGGGTGGGCGGTGCCAAGTTCCTGGGCAAAGGCGGAGACGCGGTACTCTTCCATCATCCAGCGCAATTCTTCAATTAGCTGCTGGCGCGGCGCGTGGGCGGATAAGTCCTCTGCCATCAGGGCGTCCAGTTTTTCCTGATAGGGGCGGATCAGTTGCGCTTTCTGTATTTCCTTTTGCGGATTGAGGCGGGCGCGCTCGGCGCGCACCTGCACGGCTTTTAGGTAGCGGCACAAGTGGGGGAGTTGGGTGTAGGGCACGCGTTGGAGGAAATTTTTGCAGACCAGGCGCTCCAGGTCGGCGTCGCGCTCGGCGTAGGTGTCGGCCGAGAGTTGGATTTCTCGCCGCGTCTTGAGCAGATTTTCCACTAGGTCGATAAAGCGCGGGGCCAGGCCTTGGAGCAATTCTTTGGCGCCTTCGAGACCTGCTATAAAAGTAGACTGGAGCAGTGGAAAAACCTCTTGGCGTGCGAACAGATAACACTCTAGGTGGGCAAAGGCAGCGGCGCGCAATTCCTGCGCCGTACCCAGCGAGCGGTAGAGATCTTTAAACTTTTCCAAATCTTGCAATTGGCGCTGCAGCCAAGCTAATTCGGTGCTCAAGTTGAGTTCGTAGAGTTGGGTCAGGCCGTGGCGCGAAGTCTGTTCGGCCTCTTCGCGGCTTTTGAAAAGGCGCACGGTGACGCCATCTTGGCCCGGCTCTAGGCCTGGGTAGCCGTAGAGCGGCACGCCGGAGACCTGGGCAACTTCGACGAAGGCGGGTAGGTCGCCAAAGGTCCATTGCTCCAAATTGCTTTTTTCCCATTGCGCTGCAGCGCGGTTCCACGCTTCCATTTCTACTGGTGTGTCGTGGCGCTCCAAGCGCTGGGTCAACTCTTCCAGATTGCGACCGACGACCAGCGATTGGTCCTGGTTGCTGTGGACCTCGATGCGCATGTTGAGATGGTCGGGCAAATTGTCTAACGTCCAGTCGGCGCGCTGGATGTGGACGCGATAGCGCGCCTGGATGAAATTTTCGAGCGCTTCCAGGAGCGAGGGATGAGTGGGTTTGAGGTCGGCGGCGATGGCTTTGGCCGTTTGCGGGATGGGTACAAATTGTTTGCGCACGCTCTTGGGTAGGGAGCGCAGCAAGTAGGTGATTTTCTCTTCGAGGAAACCGGGCACCAGCCAGTCGAGCATTTGGGGATCGATGGCGTGCAGCAATTTATAGGGCATCTTGACGGTGATGCCGTCCTCTTCTTGGCCGGGTTGGTAGGCGTAGGCCAATGGTAGTTCTGCGCCGTCGACGGTCAGGGCTTGAGGAAAGGATTGGAGGTCGTAGGTGGTGTCGCGCGCGCCCAAAAGGTCTTGCTCGCTCATGTGGAGAAATTGCGGCTCGGCGGTCCGTTTTTGGCGTATTAGACCGTTGAGGTCGTGTACCGAGGAGATATTGTCGAGGCGGTCGCGGTAGAATTGGAAGGCGGCCGTATCGACGTCGATACCTTCGTAGCTGCGGATGCGCGTCTGCCAGGTTTCGATTTTTTCGCACAATTGCTGGTTGTGCTGCAAAAAGGCGTGCGGCGTGTGCACCTGGTATTCGACCAGAGCGTGGCGGATGAAAATGTCGGTGGCGTCGTGTGCATCGATGCGGTTGTAGGGAATGCGCTGGGACAGCACTTCGAGGCCGTAGAGGTGCAGGGTTTCGGTTATTAAAACGCGGCCCGAACGCGCGTTCCAAAAAGGGTCCTTGTGCGAGGCGCTGCACAGGTGGGCCGCCAACTCGGCGAGCCAGGTCGGCGCAATGGCGGCCACGGTGCGGGCGAAGAGGCGCGAAGTTTCCACTACCTCGCCGGCCACTAGCCATTGGGGCGTTTTAGAGCGATCGGTCGGGTCTTTCTTGTCAGCCGGGTTTTTCTTTTGCTCTGCTCTGCGCTCAAAGAGACCCGAACCAGGAAAGATCATGACCTCGCGACCGCGGGCGGCCTGGTAGATATTGTGTTCTTTCTTGCGCGCTATATTGCTGAACAAGCCGGTGACTATGGAGCGGTGGATGGCATCGTAGTCGGCGTCCTGGGTATTGGCAGCAAAATCGCCAATTTCGCGCAGGCTCTCGCTGAGCTGGAAGTGGATGTCGCGCCACTCGCGCATGCGCATATAGGAGAGGAAGTGGTTGCGGCAGAACTTGCGCATCTGACTTTGGCTGCGCAGTTGTTCCCATTGGTCGTGGTAGGTGTTCCAGATCTTGAGCAGGGTAAGAAAATCCGAGCGCCGGTCGACAAATTGGCGGTGGGTGCGGTCGGCCTCCTCCTTGTGGTCCAGCGGTCGTTCGCGCGGGTCCTGGATGCTGATGGCGGCGGCGATGATCAGCACTTCGCGCAGGGCGCCCTCTTCTTTAGCCTGGAGGATCATGCGCGCGTCGGTGCAGGCGATGGGCAGGCGGGCCATGGCGCGGCCGGTTTTGGTCAGGCGGTGCTGCGCGTCGAGGGCGCCCAACTCTTTGAGCAGCAGGTAACCGCCGTGGATGGCCTGGGAGGTGGGCGGGTCAATAAAAGGAAAAGTTTCCACGTCGCCCAGGCGGGCGGCCATCATGCGCAAAATGACATCGGCTAGGTTGGCGCGCTGAATCTCGGGCTGGGTGTAATGGGGGCGGGCAAGAAAATCCTCCTCGCTGTAGAGGCGGATGCAGATGCCGTCCATAACGCGGCCACAGCGTCCCTTGCGCTGCTCTGCGCTGCTCTGCGAGATGGCTTCTATGGGCAAGCGCTGGGTCTGGTTGCGCGGGTTAAAGCGGCTGAGGCGCGCCAGCCCGGTGTCGATGACATAGCGGATATTGGGAATGGTCAGCGAGGTCTCGGCGATATTGGTGGCCACCACGATGCGGCGCTGGCCCTGCGGCGCAAAGACGCGCTGCTGCTCGGCGGTGGTGAGGCGGCCAAAGAGTGGCAGGATTTCGCTACTGCGCAGATGTCGTCCTTCCAGCAGGCCGCGGACTTCGTGGATGTCGCCTTCGCTGGGCAGGAAGACGAGTATATCGCCCTGGCGCGTTTCTGTGGTAATGTTTTCAACGGCGCGCACGACCGCATCGATGTAACTCAGGTCGTCGTCTTTGCTCAGCAATTCCTCGATGGGCCAATAGCGCACTTCCACCGGGTACATGCGCCCCGAAACTTCGATGACGGGCGCATCGCCGAAGGCTTTGGAAAAGGCTTCGGTGTCGATGGTGGCAGAAGTGATGATGACCTTGAGATCGGGCCGCTGCTGGCACAGCAGTTTGAGGTGGCCGAGCAGGAAATCGATATTGAGGCTGCGCTCGTGTGCCTCGTCGACGATGATGGTATCGTACTCAAAGAGCTGGCGGTCGTTTTGGACCTCGGCCAGCAACATGCCGTCGGTCATCATTTTGATGCTGGTCTCGGGCGCGGTCTGGTCGGTAAAACGAATCTTGCAGCCCACTTGGCGACCCCATTCGACGCCCAACTCCTCGGCGATGCGTTGCGACACCGACAGGGCTGCTACCCGCCGCGGCTGGGTGCAGGCGATCTTGGCTTCGACGCCGCGCCCGGCCTCCAGGCAGATCTTGGGCAGTTGCGTGGTTTTGCCCGAGCCGGTCTCGCCGGCGACAATGACGACGGGGTGCTGGCGCACGGCCTGGAGGATCTCGTCTTTTTTGGCGCTGATGGGCAGTTCTTGGGGGTAGGTGGGGCGCGGCAGGTTGTGGCGGCGTTGGTCGAGCAGGCGGGCAGATTTTTCGGCCTGCTCTTTGAGGCGTTCAAGTTCTTTGGCACTGAGTTGCTGTTTGCCGCGCTGGCGCTTGAGTCGCCGCCCCAGACGCACGCGGTCCTGCAGCATGCACTGTGGCAGCAGGCGGCGGATGGCGGCGACGGGGTTTGCTGCAGTTTCAGTTTCCATTGTCGGGCAATTATTTGGCGCTTGTGGGTCTTAGAGAACAATAATGGGAAAGAAATGGCGCGGCTAAACAATGTCAATAAAAATAGGTGTTGAAGGCGATTCCTTCAAAGCAGCGCGGCGAAGGGAAGAGGTTAAACTACAGTGACTAGTTGAATCGGGAACCAGATCACGACCCATCTCATCTGGTCTTGGAGCGCTTGACTTTGATTTGTTATAGGACTCTCTTGCTCGACAAGGCCCGGTTGAATATCTTGGCAGGACCCGCTCATCTCGCCCCACTTGTCTTTTCTACGGATAAATATTTGATACTTGCAGATATGAAAATCATTATCACTGGTGCCGCCAGCGGCATGGGCGCCTACTTTGCTCGCCAGCTGGCCGCTGCCGGCGCCCAGGTCGCCGCCGGTGACGTCGACAAAAAGGGCCTTGAAAGTCTCAGTGCCACCAGCGAAAATCTGCCCGGCGCTATGCATACTCGTCGCCTCGACGTGACTCGGGAAGAAGAGACCGCCGCCTTCGTCGATTGGGCTTTTGCCACTATGGGCGGTCTTAATGGTTTGATCAACAACGCCGGCATTTTGCGCGATGGGCTGCTGGTGAAAAAGGATCGCCACAGCGGCGAAATAACTAAGCTGACGCGCGCCGACTGGCAGGCTGTCATCGATGTCAACCTCACCGGTGCTACCTGGATCGTGCGCGACGCGGTCGCCAAAATGGCCGAAACTCAAGTCGATGCCGGCGTCATCGTCAATATGTCTTCGCTGTCGCGCCACGGCAACCGCGGCCAGTCCAACTACGTGGCCGCCAAGGCCGCCCTGGCCGCCAATACCGCCACCTGGGCGCGCGAGTTTGCTCCCTTTGGCATTCGCGTCGGCGCCCTGGCCCCGGGCCTGATCGAGACGCCGATGACAGAGGGCATGCACGAGAAAGCGCGCACCGCCCTTATTGCCACCGTGCCGCTGGGCCGTATCGGCGCGCCGCACGACGTGTGGCTGGGGGTGAAGTTCATCATTGAGAACGACTACTTCACTGGCCGCTGCATCGACATCGACGGCGGTTTGAATATGACGTAATTCAAGGGACGGATCTAATGACCGACAACGTCTACCGCACCGAGCTGACGCCGGTGGCTTTTCTGCGCCGCAGTGCCGCCGTATTTCCCGACCGCAGCGCCGTGGTCCACGGCCAGCGCCGCATCACCTATGCCGAGTTTGAAGAGCGCGTCAACCGCCTCTCCTCGGCTCTGCTCGACGCCGGTCTCGAAAAACACCAGCGCGTCGCTTTCCTTTCGCCCAATACCCCTGCGCTGCTCGAAGCCCACTTTGCGGTGCCGGCCGCCGGTGGAATTCTGGTGGCCATCAATACGCGCCTCAGCACCCAGGAGATTGAGTACATCCTGCAAGACTCGGGGGCGCGCTTTCTCTTTGTCGACCGCGAGTTGTACTCCCTGGTGGAAGATCTAGACCTCAGTGATTTGCAAGTGGTGCACATCCACGACACAGGCGACCGCGACGATCCCTACGAAGTGCTTCTAGCCGCCGGCTCGTCGATGCCGGGTCCGGACCGCCTCGAAGACGAAGAAGAGCCGATCTCGATGAACTATACCTCCGGCACCACGGGCCGTCCCAAAGGGGTCCTCTACACCCACCGCGGCGCCTACCTCAACGCCCTGGGCGAGGTCATTGAGACCGGCATGAACTTCGACAGCGTCTACCTGTGGACCCTGCCCATGTTCCACTGTAACGGCTGGTGTTTTACTTGGGCGGTGACGGCGGTGGCCGGCACCCACGTCTGTCTGCGGCAGCTCGATCCCGATCACATCTGGGAATTGCTGCGCCAGGAGGGCGTGACCCACTACAATGGAGCGCCCACGGTGCAGATCATGTTGGTCAACAGCCCTCGGGCGCAGCGGCTGGAGCGCCCGGTAACCGTCGCCGTCGCCGGGGCACCGCCTTCCCCCACCCTGCTGGGGCAATTGCAGGAGCTGAACTTTCGCCCTATCCATCTCTACGGCCTCACTGAAACTTACGGCCCTATCTCGGTATGTGCCTGGCACCCGGAATGGGATGCACTGCCACTCGAAGAGCAGGCGCGTTTGCAAGCGCGCCAGGGCCAGAATTATGTGACTGCCGATCGGGTGCGCGTCGTCGACGAAAATACGCAAGACGTGCCGCGCGACGGAGAGACCATGGGCGAAGTGGTCATGCACGGCAACAATGTCATGAAGGGTTACTTTAACCAGCCCGAAGCCACCGCCGAGGCCTTCCGCGACGGCTGGTTCCACTCCGGTGACCTGGCGGTGTGGCATCCCGACGGTTACATCGAATTGCGCGACCGCAAAAAGGACATCATCATCTCCGGCGGCGAGAATATCTCCACCATCGAAATAGAACAGACCGTGGCCCGCCACCCCGATGTGCTGGAGTGCGCCGTCGTCGCCGTGCCGCACGACAAATGGGGCGAGCGGCCCAAGGCTTTTGTCACCCTCAAAGAAGCGGCCGTGGCCACCCCAGAAGACATCATCGCCTTCTGCCGCGAGCACCTGGCCCACTTCAAATGCCCGGACGCGGTAGAATTGGGCCCTCTGCCCAAGACCTCCACCGGCAAAGTGCAAAAGTATGTGCTGCGCGAGAAAGAGTGGGAAGGGCGCGAGAAACGTATCAATTGAGGGCGCGCCCAGCGGAGCAGGCCAGGGTGGTGACGTCGTATTTTTCGGTGCCCTTGACCAGTTGTTCCAGCAGGTCGGCGCGCTTGCTGTCTTTTTCGAGGATGAGGATCATTGTTTGGGTCGTTCGTTCTTGTTTGCCTTTTGTGCGATGTGGAATCAGACTTAATCAATATAGTATATATATAACATAATAAATCTCGAAGTTGACAGCGGACAAAGTTCGGTCTACCTTGGACCGGATTCCGTCAACCCCAAATCAAGGAGAGCAATTCATGGCTCTAGACTCCCCAGCAAACCCATTGGCCAATCCCTTTGACCTGTCCGACGACGACGGATATATGTGGCTCAAAGGCAATTTGCATTCGCACACTACCAATTCGGACGGCAAACCTTCGCCGCAGGCGCGGCTGGACGGTTATGTCAATCAGGGCTACGACTATCTGTGCTTATCCGACCACTATAAAATCACTCGCATCGATAGCGTTGACTGTCCCGACAATTTCACCTTGGTGCAGGGCGCCGAGTTGCATCCCGACAACCCCTTTGGCGGCCAAAAGCACCACTTTGTCTGCATCAATATCCACGAGGACATGGACTCGGGTAAAATGCCGCCACAGCACGTTATCGACACGGTCAACGAGCAGGGCGGCGCTGTATTTCTGGCCCATCCGCACTGGAGTTCGGTCAATATCCAGCGCGATACGCTGCCCTTGCAGGGGTTTGCCGGCATTGAGGTATTTAACACGACTTGCCGACGCTACGGGCGCGGCGAATCGGCGGTGCACTGGGACGATTGGATGGAGCAGGAGGGCAAGCTCTACCCAGCCCTGGCCAACGACGACGCTCACGCTTTGGAAGCGGATGAGCACGATACCTACCAGGGTTGGACCTGGGTGCGGGTGAAGGAGCGTTCGGCAGCGGCTATTACGGAGGCGCTGGTGAGCGGGGCTTCGTATGCCAGTACTGGACCGGAGATCCACGATATTCAGCTGAAGAGGGTGAGTGAGGCAGGGGATGAGCGCCATTTGGTTGAGGCTACGGTGAAGTGTTCGGAAGCGCAGCGTATTAGTGCGGTGGCGAATAGTATTGGTACAGAGTACTGGGAGAGGGGGGCGACTTTTACTGAGGCGACGTTTGCGTTGCGGCCTAACTCGCGGTGGACGCGTTTTGAGATTATTGGGCCGAATGGGAGTAAGGCGTGGTCTAATCCTTATGATTTGACTCGGGTGGAGTAGTTTGTTAGGGTGGGGACGGTCAGGTAGGGGACCGTCCCTCGCTCATTCTCGCCCGGCTCCTGCCGGGCTCCGATTCATTACCCCCTGCGCCGCTCCTGCGGCTTCGGGGGTAATGAATCCGCTCTGGGACGGTCCCCTACCTGACCTCCGTGGGCGTGTAAATATCTGCGTTATTTCTTGATATGAATGTTGATTTGGGGTTTGGTCGAGGGGAGCGGGCGGTGGATTTTGTTTTGCCTTTGGGGGGGACGCCTACGCGTTTTTATGCTTGTGCTGGGGGGGAGGCGGCGGTGTTGGTTTTTTGTGAGGGGGAGGAGTTGGAGCGGGTGCGGCAAATAAAAAAAGAGCTTGATTGTGTTCCTTTCTTTGCGGTGGTGTCGGGGGAAGTGGACGGGGAGTTAGGGGAGGCAGTTTCGGTATTTATAGACAGGGAAAATAAGGTGAGGCAGGCTTATCGTTTGGGGGGTGAGTCTGTGCTGTTTGCGCTCGATGCCAATTTGCGGGTGTTGGAGGGGATGGCTTTGGACGGGGTTGGGGGGGAAGAGGTGGGGGCGGTTTTGGCTGCTTCGGTTGCTGCGGTCGAACCTAGGAGGATTGAGGTGCAGGCGCCGGTGTTGTTGGTGTCGGATGTGCTCGATGCGGACGTTTGTAAGTTGTTGGTTGATGTGTGGGAGGAACAGGGGCATGAAGAGACTGGTGTTGAACGATCGAGTGGGGAGGGGCGTCGGGATCAGGTTTACTATGAGGCCAAACGGCGGCGGGACCATGTGGTGGAGGATGTGGAGTGGATGAAAAGGCTTTCGTCGACTATTGGGCGGCGCATCTTGCCCGAAATTTACAAGGCGTTTGCCTATCGGGCGACGCATTTTGAAGGTTTTAAGATTGGTTGTTATGCGGCGCAAGATAGCGGTTTTTTTCAGGCCCACCGCGACAATCTGAGTCCTTCTACGGCGCATCGTCGCTTTGCTCTGACGATAAACTTAAACGACGGGTACGAGGGAGGGGACCTGCGTTTTCCGGAATATGGTCCCCATTTGTATCGGCCGGAGCCGGGTGGCGCGGTGGTTTTTTCTTGTTCTCATCTGCACGAGGTGACCCCGGTGCAAGTAGGGCGTCGTTTTGCGTTGCTTTCTTTTTTATATGCTGGAGAGGAAGCGCGCGCCAAGTCAAAAGCTTAATTGTTTTTTGGGGTTAGAAACGCTACGGGTCCGGTTCGATATTCGAACCGGACCCGTTTGTTATAGCTAAGTCGAACTCAGCAGATTTTATATCTTCCAAACATCGGTGTCGCGCCAGAAAGTTACCCAAGCAAACCAAAAGCTATTGTGCGCCGGTACCTGGGTCAGGCGGGTGCCGGCCAGTGGGCCGTCGATGGCTTCGCCTTTGACATTCCAGGTCGAACCGGTTTGCTGGTCTACCAGGTTGAAAGAGAAGTCGGCTGAATCATCGATCTCAAAAGTGAGGATTTGGTCGCCGACCTGGCTGGCGTAGGGGATGGCCAGGCTGTTGAAGCGGTCCCAGACTACGACGATATCGACACCGCCGACCTGGTCGTTGATCGCGGCCTGGTTGTCTAAGGTGTCAAAGAGGTAAGCGCGGGCGTGACCGTCCAGGCGCACGCCCAGCATGCCGTCCTTGGCGCCGAAGGTATTGGCGTAGGGGTTGATATTTTCGCTTAAGCTCGGGTTTAGGTTGAAGAGTAGGAAACCGTTGTTGGTGCGATAGTCGCTGTAGGGATAGGAAGTGTACTGGTTGGAGCTATAGGTGCCATCGGCAATGACCTGGGTGTCGGGATAGAGCGCTTTCCAGGTCGCCCAGGTGGTCTCGACTACGGGCATCAGGGTCAAAGGTTCTCTTATGCGCGGCCCCGATACGGCGGTGGAAAAGATCTGCGGGTAGAGTGTGGTGCCGTCGCGGCGGTCGTACATGATCAGATTATTGTTGTAGAGCAGGCCGGATACCCCCAATTGGAACTGGCTGCCGTCCTCATCGGTGGCGTCGTAGACTAGACCCGTACCGGTCAGTGGACAGAAGGTGACACAGACGGCCTGGTCGCCCACCACGTCGTTGACGATCTCGTGCCACCAGCCAAATGTTGTGCGGATAGGCTTTGGCTACACCGTTGCTGACGACGCCCAGGACCAGGTCGTTTTCGTTTAGCCAATTGGCCGCGCCCGAAGCTGCCACGAAGGGGGGATTGTTGAGGGCGGGAATGCCGTCCTTGCCCGGGCCGCCGGAGACGATTTGGTTGGTGGGGAAAGTATCCACGGTAAAGGCGCTGCCGAAGAGCGGCTCGCCGCTGCCCCAGGTAGTGGGCAAGGTGGCGCCGGAGGGTATGGGCACATTGTCGGTGGGCACATCGCCGAGGTCGGCGGGCAGGTCGGTATCGTCTAGCGGGATTTCGGTGTCGAGGACGACCGGCGTTTGGTCTGTGGGCAGGTCGCCTGCGTCTGGATCGATCTCCACTGTAGAGGGATTGTCGCTGGCCAGCGGGTCGGTACCTGTTTCTGCGCTGGTATCATCGCTGGATCCGGGCAGGGCGCCCGTACCGCTGGGGTTGATGTCGCCCAACGGCGGGGTGCTGCTGGTCGGTGATATGTCCTTGCCGCTGTCGCTGCAGGCGGCCAAGAAGAAGCTGCTAATTAAACCTAGAGATAAAATAAATCGGCGCATGATGAACCTCCTAATTAGGGAAATGTTGTGCGAGTGTTTTCAGCAAGGGCGGCCAGGCAATGCAATCGACCCCTTCGTTTTGGAGCCGGTGCAGCAGTTCCAGGCCGTTGCGACTGGCAAAGGTCACATTGCCCAAATCTACTACCAGCGAAGTGCCGCGCTGGTGTTGGCATTGCCCGCAGGTCTGGGCCAGTAGATCGACCCATGGTTCAATCAGGCGGCCTTCCAATTTGAGGATGGTCCGCTGCGGCATGTCTTCCATTTTGGTTATCCTTAACATTGTTTTCCTTTGCCATGTGTTATTGAGCAAAGTAATAACAAGATTCGTGCCAGCTTGTTTGGAAGGATGAGTAATCGAATGTAAGTATTTATTAATAATTGATTTAAATAAGAGAAGAAATATCTGACTTGCAGAAATTGAAGAGCGGAGGTTTTACGGTATTTCGGAAACTACACGGTATTTCGGAAAGTTGTGTGGCGATTAGAGATTGAGCTTTTGATAGAAGTGCAGCGAAATCCAACGATCTTCGCTGCACTTCTATCAAAAGCCCAGATTGCGAGGATCGATCCCCAATTTTTTTATGCGCGAGTCGAGCGTGGTAGGTTTGAGCCCCAGTAGTTCGGCGGCGCCGCCTTTGCCGCTGACCTTGCCGTTGGTCGCCCGTAAGGCCGTGACGATGTGGTCGTATTCCATATCCTTTAAGGGGCGCACGATACTGGCTACCGTGCGGTCGGCTTCTACCTGGACGTGTACTGTATCGATGATTTGGCCGCCGGCCAGGATGACGGCGCGCTCAACAATGTTTTCTAGCTCGCGTACATTGCCGGGCCAGGGGTAATTCTGCAAGCGCTCCAGGGCTGTTGGACTAAAGGTGTTGGAGGGGCGGCCCAGGCGGGTACAGGCGCGGTTGGCGAAGAAAGCGGCCAGGGCGGGAATGTCCTCGGGGCGCTGGCGCAGGGACGGCAAGGCGATGGGGAAGACATTGAGGCGGTAGAACAGGTCTTCGCGAAATACGCCCTCTCTCACCATTGCTTCGAGATTGCGGTGAGTGGCGGCGATAACGCGTACGTCGACATCGATGGTGCGGTTGCCGCCGACGCGTTCGAATTCCTTTTCTTGCAGCAGCCGCAACAGTTTGGGTTGGGTATCCAGAGGTAGGTCGCCAATTTCGTCGAGGAAGAGGGTGCCGTTGTGGGCCAATTCAAAACGCCCTCGCTTTTGAGCAATGGCGCCGGTGAACGCCCCTTTTTCGTGGCCGAAGAGTTCGCTTTCGATTAGGCCCGAGGGGATGCTGGCGCAATTGAGTTTGACCAGGTGTTCGTCGCGGCGTGGGCTGGTGTGGTGCAGGGCGCGACAGATCAATTCCTTGCCGGTGCCGGTCTCGCCCAAAATGAGCACGGAGGCGTCGGTGGGCGCTACCAATTCGACCTGTTCGAGTACTTGTTTGAGGCTGCTGCTCTGGCCGATGATCTCTTCGTAATTGTATTTGGCTTTGACTTCGTCGGCCAAAAGTTGCTGGGCGCGCTCGTGCTCGGTACTATCGCGCACCAGGGAAATTATGCAGGTGCGCCCTTCTATTTCGGCGAGGGAGGCAGACATTTCGACAGCCAGGACCTGACCGCTGTGTGTCTGGCAAGTCAATTCATCGGTCCAGCCGCCGCCTTGGTCAAAGACCGATTGGGCAAATATTTTTAGTTTGTCCATCTCATTGGGATGGATGGCGGAGATGGCCAGGGCGATCAATTGCTCGCGCTCATAACCCAACATACGGCAGGCTTTGGAATTGCAGTCGAGGATTTCGTCCGCTTGGGGGTCGATGAGGAAGATGGCGTCGTTAGAGTATTCAAAAATGGTGTAGAAGCGGTCTTCGCTGGCGCGCAGGGCGCGCTCGGCGCGAATGCGTTCACTGATGTCGTGGGCGTAGATGCGCACCAAGCCGCTCTCGGCCACATAGGTGGTTTTGAGCTCGTAGATGTAGTCTTCCAGGGTGAGTTCGCATAGGTGGGAGTCCTGGTCGCCCTCCTGGAGGCTGCGGATAATGGTGGGCAGGTCGCGTAGCAGGGGGTGGGTAGAGCCGGCTTCTTCTAGGTCGGGAAAGCGCTCACGGGCCACGGGATTGAGGTAGATGATCTGGCCGTCGAGATCGGTTTCGATGACGGGGTCGGGGTTGCGTTCGGGCAGCGAGGCCAGGCGCGCCAATTGTTTTTCGACCTGGCTGGCCGCTTCGACTCTGGCCTCGAGTGCTTCGATCTGACGCCGCAGGACTATCGGGTCGTCGCTGGAGGAGCTTGCCGCTTTGTCGTTCATGGCGTCCCTAGGGGGTTTGTTGGTTGCGCTACAAGATAGGTTGGCAACTTAGGGAGGATCAAGTGGGCCATTCGGCCAGCAGCTCGGACCAACCCTGGCGCTCTTGGGCTGGATCGACCAAGGTGGAGAGCTGGCTGCAGCGGGTGGCCAGGGTATTGTAGAAGGAGGGCTCCGTTTCGCTGCGTTTGAGCAGGGCGGTCAGGGCCCGGGTATTGCCGGTGGGAAAATAACCGGGATAGTCGGGGCCCAGCATGCCGATGGAACCCGAGATGTGGGAGGATAAGACCGGGACGCGACAGGCCAAGGCTTCGGAGACTACGTTGGCCCCGCCTTCCATCTGCGAGGTGAGGACTAACAGGCGGCAGCGGCAGAGTTGGCGCAGGGTTTTCCAGCGCGGCAGTTCGCCCAGCCAGGTATAGCGCCGATTGGTGTTTTGTTCGGCGCGGGCCTGCTCCTCCATGTCGGGGCTGAGGGCGGCGCCCATGTGGAGGACGCGCAAGCGCGAGGAAGCCGGTAGCAAGCGGGCAGCACGGGCGGTGCGAAACGGGTCTTTTACCGGTCGGAGATGTCCTATTACACATACATCAAAGACGTCTTGTCGGGGTGGAAAGATCCCGGAGGGAGGGCGTACAGACTGGAATATGACCCGGGCTTTAGGGTGCAGGTAGGGAGGGAGTTGGGCGATGCCGTCGGGTTGCAGCAGGACAAAACGCCAGGCCATATCGAGCGCCTGGCGCGCCTGGGTGTCGGTGTGGATGTCGCCGTAGAGGTCGGTGCCGGTCAGGGCCAGGACCAGGGCTTTATTGGGGTGCCGGTGGTGGAAGCGCTCGATGGAGGGAAAACTGCGGCGCGCGTGCAAGGCCACCAATAGGTCGCAGCGCTGGCTTTGGTATTCCTGGGCGATGGTGACGTGGTGGCCCAAATCTTTGAGCAAGCGAGCCCAGCGCAGGGCGGTGATTCGGTTGCCCTTGCGGGAATGGGCCGGTGCCGGTGTGGTCAGGAGGATTCTCATGGGTGCAGGGCGCAGGTGCGAAAGCCGACCCAGACATCGCGGCGGTCCGGCGTTTGGAAATTGCGGTAGCGGGTGCGAATGAGGCGCGAACGCGTCGTCCAGCAACCGCCGCGCATGACCTTGCGGGTGCCAAACCAGGGTTCGGAATATTCTTTGTAGGGGTCTACTTCAAAACCGGGAAAGGGCAAGAAGGCATCATTGGCCCATTCCCACAAATTGCCGACCATCTGGCGGCAGCCAAAGGCGCTGTCACCGGCGGGCAAGGCGCCAACTTCGAGACAACCCATGGCCTGCCAGTCTAGGTTGGCGCGCTGTGGGTCGGGCGCTGACTCGCCCCAGGGGTAAGAGCGTTTGTGCTGCGAGAGACTGCCGTCCGGGTTGGGCTGGCCGATGGCGGCGACTTCCCATTCGGCTTCGCTGGGCAAGCGGCGGTCGGTCCAGCGGCAGTAGGCCTGGGCTTCGTAGCAGCTGACGTGGATGACGGGCAGATGTTCTTCCAGTGGCCCCCATTGATCGAAGTGGCGCCGCTGCCAGCCGTCGTTTTGGCGGCGCCAGTACACCGGGTGTGTGGCGCCGTTGTCCTGGCACCAGGTCCAACCTTCCTCGTCCCATAGCTCACGGCGCTGGTAGCCACCAGCGTCGACAAAAGCGGCGAATTCGGCTTGGGTGACTGGGGCGCGGGCAATGGCAAAAGGCGCGATGTCCACCGGGTGGGCCCATTTCTCGTTGTCGAAGACAAAAGGCTCGTCCGCGGTTGCGCCCAGCATATAGCTGCCGCCGGGGATGGTAACGTCGCCGCGCAGGGGACCGCCGCCGAGGACGGGATTTGTGGCCGGCGCAATGGCTAAAGTTGGGGCTGGATAGCCCAGGGTCTGGCGGCTGTAGGTGTGGGCCTCGGTGTGCATATCTTCGTGCAGAATGCTGTAGAGGACGTGGTAGGCGACTTCTTCCGTAAGGTCGTCCTGCGCCAATTGGGCCACTACCCGGTCGAGTACTTGGCTGAGATAATCCAGGGTTTCCTGGCGCGAGGGCAGCGCTAGCTGCCAGCGGCTGTCGTGGGCGATGGCAATGGAGTCGTAGAGGGCATCTTCGTCGTCGCGCCAGGGCGCCTGGCCGCAGGCATGGCGCAGTACCCAATAGGAAAAAAACCAGGCGTGGTGGCCAATTTCCCACAGCGGCGGATTGACGGTGTCGAGCGCGGGCCCGATGATTTGCTGGTCGTCCAAATCGGCGATCAATTCAAGGGTGCGCTGCCGCGTATCGCGCGTCCAGTCGGCAAGTTGTTGAGGGGTGGTTATGGAGAGGACAGATGAGGACATGGAAGTCTCCCAGTGTGAGTCGACAGGTTTCTTGCTAAGAAACTTCGCTTTTTTTGCGCCAGGGTTCAAGGGGGGTCTCAGTATTGGGTGCGGTTGCGCTGTGGGCGGATATGGCGTACTTATAAACAAGTTTTGCATTGAAGTTTTACTGCGTTGTGCAGACCTATTGCAGCCGGTCTGCATTTCACCCCAATTACAAGGCGATTGCGGAAAAAAAATATGGCTTTATTTGCGCGCAAGAAAACGCTGACAGGTCTGGCTCGGACCTGCGGGTGAGCGGCCAAAGTCAGTCCGGTCGGACTGGGAAAACTCTTGGCAGGTTTACCAAAAAATGCAGATCCCAACCTCTTGGTTGGTTTTGAGACTAGCGACGATGCGGGTATCTATCGCCTCGACGATGACACGGCGCTGGTAGTCACCGCTGATTTTATCACACCGCCGGTGGACGATCCTTTTGTTTTTGGCCAGATCGGTGCCGCCAATTCGATCAGCGATATCTACGCTATGGGGGGCAAACCCCTAACTTGTCTCAACCTAGTAGGTTTTCCGGCCAACGATCTGGGGCCGGAGATACTGCACGGCATTATCGAAGGGGCACTGAGTAAGATCACTGAATCCGGCGCCGTGCTGGCGGGCGGGCACACTACCGACGACGAAGAGCCCAAGTTCGGTTTGTCGGTCACCGGCGTGGTGCATCCACAAAAGTATTGGCGCAACGCCGGTGCCCAGGCAGGCGATGTGCTGATTTTGACCAAACCCATTGGCAGCGGCGTGATTTTTAATGCCAATTTAAAGGATTGGGTGTCGGATGCGGCACTGCAAGAATGTGTGCAGACGATCATTACGCTCAACAAAGTCGCCGCCGAGGTCCTGGCCAATTACGAAGTACACGCAGCCACGGATATCACTGGTTTTGGCCTGGCCGGTCACGGGCTAGAGATGGCCCAGGGTTCCGATGTGGCGCTGGAGATCAACACCGCCGAGGTCCCATTTATGTCCGAGGCGCTGGCGATGTACGAGAAGGGGGTGAGTACGGGGGTCAATGCAGCCAATCGCGCTTTGATCGAAGACCACCTGCATTTTGAGGTCGATTTACCAGCGTGGCATCAAGAGATTTTTGTCGATCCACAGACCAGCGGAGGGTTGCTGGTTGCGGTGCCGGCGGCGCAGGGGGAGGCTGCGCTTGGGGCGTTGCATGCGGCGGGGGTGGAAGCGGCGCGGCTTATTGGTGTGGTTAGGCCGTTGGAGGGGGGGAAGCATTTGGTTTTTGGTTGAGGGGGTACTTTAGCTAGGTCGGGGACGGCTGGGTAGGGCCCCATGCCTCTGGCGCTTTGTGATGCCCAAGGGCGGCCTGCCCGGCCCCACTCCCCCACAGCCTGCGGCTGTGAGGCCCGGCCGCCCTTTGCCCCCGGCAACCGCCCCCACAAAGCGCCGCCGGCAAGGGGCCCTACCCAGCCTGCGTTGTCATAACTGCGTTAGTCTCCAGGTCTTGTGAATTAACGTCGATCGAGGTTTTTGGAGGAATACCCTCCAAAAACCGTCCACCGCCCCGTAAATGCTGTAATAAAAAAATAAACCACTACTTAAGCCATATACTAGATCTTGCAGAACAAAAATATATTCGACCTAAAAGAAGTCAGCGTAACCTACGACGAAACGCCCGTACTATGCGACATTTCCCTGCGCATTGAACCGGGAGAAAAAATAGCTATCATTGGCCCGAGTGGGGCCGGTAAAACCACCCTATTACGCCAGCTTTTTGAATTGCAACAAGAGCGCGCCGCATTTATTCACCAAGACTATGCCCTGGTACCGCAACTGTCGGCGTTTCACAATGTTTGCATCGGTCGACTCGATCGCAACAGCGTCGGGCACAATTTGCTGAACCTGATAAAACCCCAGCGCCGGGAATTGCAGGAAGTAGCGCCCATACTGGCAGACTTAGGGATGGAAGAAAAACTCTCGGAGCCCGTGCATACGCTGTCGGGTGGGCAGCAGCAACGGGTCGCGGTGGCGCGGGCAGTTTATCGCGGCGTCGATGTGCTTTTGGGCGATGAGCCGGTCTCTTCTATCGATCCGCACCAGGCCAATACTGTGTTGCAGCTGATCCGGGAGCGCGTGTCCACCGTAGTGTTATCGCTGCACGACGTGGGCTTGGCGCTTGAACTCTTCGACCGCATTATCGGATTGCGTGCCGGGCGGATCGAATTTGACATGACCGGTGACCACGTCGACCGCCAGATGCTGGCCGAGCTCTACCGACCTTGCTGAAAGTTAGCCTCTACTTTCTGGGCATTGCCCTCCTGTGTCTGGGCGTGGCAGATATCGAAGTCGCGACCCTGGATCCGTGGCAGGAATTGGGGCGTATGGCCGCTGGCGCGGTGGCACCCGACTTCTCTGTCCTCTATTCCTACAAAGACGCCTTATTAAATACGCTCACCTTTGCCTTCTGCGGCCTTGCTTTAGGAGTGGGGTTGGGCAGTGTACTGGCTTTCTTTTTTCATCTTGCTCCCATTCGTCTGTGGTGTGCCTTTGTGCGCTCCATCCACGAAATTTTCTGGGCCTTCCTTTTCTTGCCTATCGTCGGCCTTAATCCCATCTGCGGGGTGCTGGCTATAGCTGTTCCCTACGCCGGCGTTTTTGCCAAGGTCTATGCCGAGATTTTGCAGGAGGCCGACCAGGGACCGCAGCGCGGTCTGCCGCCCCAAACCCACGCCTTAGTGCGCTTTTGCTATGGCGTGCTGCCGGTAGTCTATGCCGCTGTTAAGAATTACACCTCCTATCGCTTCGAGTGCGCCCTGCGCTCGAGCGCAGTTCTGGGGTTTATCGGCCTGCCGACGCTGGGCTTTCATTTAGAAACAGCCTTTCGCGAAGGGCTATACGCAGAAGTAGCCGTATTGCTCTACGTCTTCTACCTGCTCATCGCCTCGTTGCGCTACTGGCTCAAAGCCAAATTGATTTGGCTTTATGTGGGTATTTCTTTGCTGTTGATATCCAAGGAGATTTCCCTATCGTGGGCCAATATTACCCGTTTTCTAACCTACGAGATTTTGCCCTGGCCGATGCGCCGCGAAGGGTTTTTAAACGGTACCTACGAAATCGCTTTCCCCGTTGACAAGGTGTGGGCGTGGGTAGTAGAAATCGGCAGCAGCGAAGCGCTGCCCGGTGTATGGAATACGGTGATATTAACTCAGATCGTCTTGGCGGGCACCGGGCTGTTTACCGTGGTGGGTTTTGCCGTTGTTTGCCGCCACTTTGTCTCGCCGTTTTCGGCGCGCCTATCGCACTATGTCCTCATCGTCTTGCGCACCACACCCGAGTACATACTGGCCTATGTCTTCGTCCAATTATGGGGCCCATCGATGTTGCCGGCTATCTGCGCGATTCTGTTACACAACGGGGCCATTCTCTCTTATTTGAGTGGCCAAAACGCCGACCTGGTGAAGTTGCTGCCCGATGCGCCCAAGAAGCGAGGCGACCGCTATTTTTACGAGATTCTGCCTAGAATTTATGGCCAGTTCCTCGCCTTCTTATTTTATCGCTGGGAGGTGATGATGCGGGAGTCGGCCATTTTGGGTCTGTTGGGAATTTATACCTTAGGTTTTTTTATTGATAGCGCCATCTCCGACGACAGACTCGACAAAGCGATCTTTCTGATCTTGGTCACAGCCGTGTTAAATATGGGGATTGATACCATTTCCCAACGAGTGCGACAAAGGTTGAGAGTTTCGAGCGGAAAAGTTTTGATAGTACAAGAGTAAAGGAAGGATCATTCGATTCATTGAGATGAGTGGATGAAATCTATTCTCCTGCCGCAAAATCGCGGGCAATGGATTTTGCTCGCGGCTGCCCGCTCTGGCGTATCCAAGCTTTCCTCATCCCGGTGTTGCAGGGTAGGCACTACGGGGTTTATATCCGCGGCCAAGGCAAGCAAGTGCAGCATTTTGCAGATATAACGGTCTTCTTCTTTCCTTTTGCGGCGAGTAAATAACTACGCTAAAAAAAGAAGCGGTGGTGGGAAAAGAGGAGGCAGAGTGTTATGCCGCTCCACAGGAGCTGACGACCCCATTGGGGGTAGAGGCGGATGCCCATGGCGACCAGAGTAAGCAGGAAGGGCAGGGCAGCTAGGAGGTACGAAGTGCTGTTCGGAGCGAGCAGGTAGAGCAGGCATGGGACAAAGGTGCCGAGTAAGAGCAGACCGTGGCGGGGGTCGCGTTTGAAATCGCGACAGGTCCATAGGCCCGGGGCCAGGAGCAGGAGGAAGAGGATACCGCCGACAATGCCCAGCGCGGACGTGGGCGCGGTGGCCAGAAGCAGGCGGGACAAAATGCTGGCACCTGTTCCCAGTAGCGCTGTTGCCGAGGTAAAAACCGTGTCCAGGCGATTTTGGAAATAGTCCGAGAGTGGTGCATTAAAACGCCAAAGGAAAAACGCCAGGGGAAGAAGCTGGGCTAACCACCAGTCGCGCTGCCTATTGTGCAGTCGTTCCCAATAGAACAACATGCCCAGGCATTGGACCAGTACCATATAATAGAGGCCGCCGTGCACCAGCAGGGCGACCAGGGCGGTGCCGAGCCAGGCCGCTAGCCACTGCCGCTGACCGGCGCGCAGAAATTCTAAGAAACAGATAAAACCGACTACTGCGACCAGCAGCGCCAGCGGCGCAGCAGAGACGGTGCGCACCTGGGGCAGCAGGAAAGGAGAAAACGCCAACAGCAGCAAGGCGCCGCGTTCGGCGTTGGCGCCGCCTAGACCGCGCACCAAACGCGCGGCTATAATTAGAGCGAGCAAGCCGATTGCCAGGCTCGACAGACGCAACCATGGAGCGCTTTGTCCCAAGGTGCTCCAGGCGTGCAGGAAGAGTAGGTAGAGCGGGCTGTAGAGGGCGTGCAGCAGGGTGGCCACCGGCGCTTGTGCCGCTTGGATATAGGTCTGCTCGGATATCGACAACGGGGCGCGTCCCAAGTCGTAGATACCCAAGACGGTCAGGGCCAAGAGCGGAGGTAATCTGCGGCGCCAAGCGGAGTAATCTAGTTTCACAGCACTATCCTAAATCTTGGCGCCACAGCCGCGGCACCGGTACAGGTACTTGCGGTAATTCCCAGTACTCTGGATCGGCTTCCTGCCAATGTGGGCAGGTCAGGGCGTGGCGATCCCATACGACTTCGCCGCGGCGCAGGGTGAGGGCGCATTCCAGGCGGTACTTGCCGTCGATGCAGCCCCAGCCGCAGTCGCGGTAGTAGAAATGGCCTTCCAGCATGCCCAAAACCGCGACGTCGGCATCGGCACCTACGCTCAAAGTACCCAACTCGGGTCGGCGGATAGCCCAGGCCGGGGTTACGGTGGTGCGGTAGATGGCCTCGTGGATCGGCATGCCCATGGCGACGCATTTGGACATGGTGTCGAGCATGCTGTTGACGTGGCCGTTGATATTGGCCAAGTGCAGGTCGGTGCTGATGGAATCAGGTGGAAATCCCAGGTCAAAAGCCCGCGCCGCATTGCGAAACCAAAAGCTGGCCGCGCCGTGCCCCAGATCAAAGTGGATGCCGCGCTCGCGCGCCTGGAACATATGTTGGTACATCTGGTTTTCCGCGTCGATGACGGGGAATTGGCGCGCAAAGACGTGGGTGTGGATATCGCCCGGCCGCAAACGCTGCAGAATGAGTTCGTCGTAGGGCCTTTGCGGTGGGCGTGGCCAGAAGTCGACCATCACCGGCATCTGACAAAGTTCGCCGGCTTCGACGCAGGCATCGACCGAGGCCCAGGGCGGATGTTCGTCGTCGAAAGGCTCGTTGGTCCAATAGTGCGCTGTCTTGATGCCAACGCAGATGTCGCGGTGGGCCAGGGCGGCGGCGGCGGCGTCTTTGGCTCTGAGGTTGGCCACGGTTTGTTCGGGTTGGCCCATGCCCGGGGCGGCAATGTTGACATAAGCCAGGATGCGGATAGTGGCCTGGTCGATGACCGTTTGGCGGAAGTGGTCTATTTCTTCGGCGCCGGCCGTGCCGGTGTCGACGCAGGTGGTGACGCCTTCTTTGAGAAAGTGGGCATCGGCGTTGAGGCTGCCGTTCCAATTGCCGGCTTTGTGGACGCGGTTCCAATAGGCGTGGGTGTGGATGTCGATGAGTCCGGGGGTGACAATGAGGCTGCTGACGTCGATGATGTGCTGGGCGTCGTCGGTGGGGATATCTTCGCCAACGCGGGCGATTTTGCCGTCGGTGATGCCAATGTCGGTGGTACCATCGATGTCGTTGGCGGGGTCGATGACGTGGCCGCCTTTGAGCAGTAGATCTAATTTTGGGGGGTTAGACATAGAGATTCTCTTTTATTTTTTAGCGGTTAGAGTTGCAGAAGATAGTTTGGCAGTTGGCGAGCGTCAAATGCATTGACAACTGCCGTCCCTTTAGATTACTATCTAGTATGAACGAAGAAATCTAATTGAATGCAATTCCTTAAAAATGCGATTAATAAATAAATATACGTTCTGGTTTGCTGCTTTGGTGCTCTTGCCGGTGAGCGCGCTAGCGCAAACAGTATACCATGTGAAGGTGCATACCGAATCGGGGATGATCGATCCGGGTATTGCTGCGTTTATCGAGCGCGTCACCGGGGATGCGGCGATGGAGAAGCCAGATGCCATCGTGTTAGATATCGATACCTTTGGGGGGCGGGTGGATGCAGCCGTGGTGATCCGTGATGCCTTGCTCGAGACCGATATTTTCACCATCGCTTTTGTCAATAAGCGCGCTATCTCGGCCGGGGCGCTGATCTCGTTGTCATGCGACAAGATCGTCATGACGCGGGGGGCGTCCATTGGCGCGGCTACGGCGGTGGACGCGCAGGGCAATAAGGGCAGCGACAAGGTGATCTCCTATTTTCGCGCCGAAATGCGCGCTACGGCCGAGCGCACCGGGCGCGATCCAAAGATTGCCGAGGCTATGGTCGACGACGAGATCTACATTGCCGGGCTTAGCGAGGAGGCCGGCCAGCCGGCGACGCTAACCACCGAGCAGGCGCTCAATTGGCGCGTTGCCGACGAGACGGCCGAGACCTTATACGACGTTTTGCGCATTTACGATTTGGAGGGGGCAGAAATAAAGGAGATCGAGACCAATTGGGCCGAAGAGGTGGTGCGTTTGCTCACCCATCCCGTCGTCAGTTCTATTCTCATGGCCATGGCTATGTTTGGACTCGTCGCCGAGGTGCGCACCCCGGGCTGGGGATTGGGCGGTACTCTGGCGCTGGTGGCCTTGGCCCTGTTCTTTGGCAGCAATTACATCGTCAAGCTGGCCGAGTGGGACGAGTTGCTCATCTTTGCCGTTGGTTTGGGATTATTGCTGGTAGAAGTGGTGGTCATCCCCGGTTTTGGTTTGGTGGGCCTGGCGGGTATATTGCTGATGGTGGCGGCGCTGCTGATGGCGCAAATAGGCCAGTTGGAACTACGCCATTTTGATATAGATGCCATTGCCGCAGCGATGTTGAGTTTTGCTGCGGGTACGGTCATTGCCTTTTTTGCCTCGGCCCTGCTCTTGCGCAACCTGTCCAAGATTGCCGCCTTTCGCCGTTTGGTACTGGAGAGCGAAACCAAATCGTCCGAAGGTTATGTTTCCGCTTCGATAGAGCACGACAAGGAATGGGTGGGCCAGGAGGGCGTCACCTTGAGCTATTTAAGGCCGGTGGGTGTGGCCCTCTTTGATGGCAAGCGGCTGGACGTGATTGCCGAAGGCGAGTTTATTGCGGCGCAGACGCCCATTAAAATAGTGGAAGCGTACGGCAGTCGCCTGGTAGTGAGGGCTCAGTGAATTTTTTCAGTGGCGAGACGGTCTATTGGATTTATTCAATTGCCCTGCTGATCCTGGGGTTCTTGTTGGTCCTGCTAGAAATTTTTGTCATTCCTGGTCTCAATATTTTTGGCATTATCGGTTTTCTCACCATCTGTATCGGTGTGGCATTTTCCTATCTCAAAATGGGCCTATTGCCGGCGTTGGGGGTGGCCGGTCTGGGGTTGGTGGGCACGCTTATTCTGCTGCGTTTCCTCATTCGTGTGCGCGCTTGGCGTCGCCTAGTGCTCGACACCGATAGCAGCCGCGACAACGGTAATTCGACTCAGGAGGTGTTGGACGAATTGGTGGGACAGACGGGCAGGGCGCTAACACCGCTGCGGCCGGCAGGTCGGGTAGAGATTGGCGAGCGTATAATCGACGTGGTTAGCGAGGGCAGTTTTATCGATGCCGGCGATGCAGTGGAAGTGGTGCTGGTGCACGGCAACCGCATCGTGGTGCAGTCGCACGCTATCGACAGCAATTAGAATTTCTTCTAAAGGGAGCAACTTATGGATAGTGGAGCATTTGTTATTATCATTGTTTTTATCGCCATCATTGTTTTTATGGTGCTTTTCACCTACTTCATTCCGGTGGGTCTGTGGATCACTGCCTACTTTGCCGGGGTCAAGGTGAACATCTTTAAGGACCTGGTGGGTATGCGCCTGCGCAAAGTGCCGCCGCGCGCCATTGTGGTGCCCAAGATTTCGGCTACCAAAGCGGGGTTGGAGGTGGACCTGGATCGCATGGAAGCGCACTTTTTGGCTGGCGGCGATGTCCATAGTGTGATTTTGGCATTGATCTCGGCCGATAAGGCCAATATTCCCCTGACCTTTGAGCGCGCTACAGCCATTGACCTGGCCGGTCGCGATGTGCTCGAAGCGGTCAAGATGAGCGTTAATCCACGGGTGATCAATACGCCGCTGATCGCCGCCATTGCCAAAGACGGCATCCAGGTCAAAGCCACCTGCCGGGTGACGGTGCGTGCCAATATCGACCGCCTGGTTGGTGGCGCTGGCGAGGAAACTATCATTGCTCGGGTCGGCGAGGGCATTGTCACCACCATTGGTTCGTCGACTACTCATAAGGCGGTGCTGGAAAATCCCGATCTCATTTCGCAGACGGTGCTGGGCAAGGGGCTCGATTCAGGCACGGCTTTTGAGATTCTTTCCATCGATATTGCCGATGTCGACGTGGGCGAAAATATTGGCGCCAAATTGCAGACCGACCAGGCCGACGCCGACCTCAAAATTGCCCGCGCCAAGGCCGAAGAGCGCCGCGCTATGGCCCAGGCGCGCGAGCAGGAGATGACGGCATCGGTGCAGGAAATGGCCGCGCGAGTCAAGGAAGCCGAAGCCGAGATCCCACGCGCTATGGCAGAAGCTTTCCGTTCGGGCAATATGGGCATTATGGATTATTACCGCATGCGCAATATCCAATCGGATACCGAGATGCGCGAGTCTATCGCGGAGGGCGACTCGCCGTCAGAAGAGGACAATACGTAAACACGAATAATAGGGCGGGTCCACTTAGGGCCCGCCCCGTTGAGGATATTTTTATGGAACTGGCTCTTTTTATACTTTTTGTGCTCTTCAGTCTTTTCGCTACCCTGATGGAGCGCCGCAAGCGCAAGGCTCTGGAGGAGCAACAACAGCAGGGGCAAGGTGGTCCACCGCGGCCTGCTTCGACTGTGGAGGTCGAAGAGGAGGCCCCCTGGTCCGTTGATCCGTTCGAGCTGCCTAAGCCGCGCCACAAAAACCCGGCGGCGGCGGTGGAAGCGGAAGAGGCGTCGGCGGAAACGAGAGAAATGACCTCGATGCAAGCGCAGCTAGAGCGCCTTGCAGAACAGGCCGGGACTCGGGAAGAGGAAGCCGCCGAGCAGGTGCAAGAGCAGGAGTCTGTTGAACGGATTCAGGAGATGGAACAACGGGCGCGCCAGTTAGAGCGCCAGGCGCAGGAGAACCAACCGCGCCAGCGGGTGGCGAAGCTGCTGCGCCAGAGCCAGGCGCAGCGTGCTGCAACGTCGGTGCGCCGGACAAAACGCGGCTGGAAGCTCGACCCTGAAGCGGCGCGGCGCGCCATTGTCTACGCCGAGATTTTGGGGCGGCCCAAAGCGGAGCGCGACGAAGAGTTCTGAGGCTTTACAGAGAAATTATCAGAGGCTATTTTAGAGACTGTTCACTCACGATCTAGCGGTTGACCGTCTGTCTGGGCGTGATTGCCCTCTGAAAACGGCTGGTTTCTCTATATTATTCTGCTACCAACAGGAAATCGATTCTTAGACATAGATTTAATTATATGTAAATAAGCGATTTATGTGGACTTTATCGGA
>Ga0114996_10000712_pt1 | contig 46320 bp, 41 predicted proteins | sample ArcticOcean_MG_C_4_FD_87039 | JGI IMG/M metagenome (GOLD analysis project Ga0114996, IMG submission 87039) | Marine microbial communities from western Arctic Ocean - ArcticOcean_MG_CB4_134 | ecosystem: Environmental > Aquatic > Marine > Oceanic | place: Arctic Ocean: Canada Basin | collected... | reverse complement strand
GACGCTAGCGTGAACCAGGCCGCGTTTTGCTCCCTCTCCCCTCCGCGGGAGAGGGCTGGGCTGGGGTGAGGGGGACGAGGCCGTAGGCCGAGCGACGCTTACATGCCTTGATCCACGACGGACCCTTCGAGAGCCTCAGGGTGGGTTCAAGCACTTCGGGTCGCTGCCGCTTGCAACCTCTCCCAACGGGAGAGGCCTACGCGCATTCTCCAAGGGTGAGGGAGAAGGCGTTCTTGTTTGGAACACCCTCCCCCCAAAAACCTCTAAACCGTAATCGCGGTTGAAAAGTCCGGTACGCCTTCCCAGCGGCCCGGGTCTGTCGCACGCATCACGGCGATCGTCTTGATCACCTCCGGGTTCGCCAGCCCGTGCGGCTTCTCGCCCGTCAGCACGCGGATCACGTTCTCCGCCTGACGCCGACCTGACTGATCGATAAAGGTCGGCGACCAGCCAGCGAGGTGCGGCGTGATCAGGAGGTTGTCCAGGCTCAGGAGCGGGTCCTCTGCGTCGACCGGCTCGAACTCCGTCACGTCGATACCTGCCGATTCGATCTCGCCATCGCGGAGTGCGGCGTGAAGCGCCACCGGGTCAACGATCGGACCTCGTGCGCAGTTGATCAAGATGGCGGTCGACTTCATCTTCGCCAGTGAGTCGGCGTTGATCAGGTGGTGCGTCTCGTCCGTTGCCGGCGTATGGATCGTTATGAAATCTGACTGCGTGAGCAGGGTGTCCAGGTCCACCATGCGGACTCCGTAAAGGTCGCCAACTGTTTGCGGCACGTACGGGTCGTACGCAATGATCTGCTCCGGGCCGAATCCCTTGATACGGGTGGCGAACGCCCTGCCGATGTTGCCGAGTCCGATGATGCCCATCGTGTTGCCGGCGATCCTGCGGACCTCGCGCCGGTATTCGTTCATCTTCGCCGGGTTGTCACTCCAACCACCGGCCTTCGTAAACTGACCGGTCTGTGCAAGCAATCGCGTCTGTGCAAGCAACATCGACATAGCGTGGTCGGCCACTTCTGTCGTGTTCGCGCCCGGCGTGTTGCAGGCCAGGATCCCCAGCTCCGTCGCTGCGTCTAGGTCGATCGAGTCCACCCCGACACCCATCCGGCTGACCACCTTCAGCTTCGGGCACGCCTCCAGCACCTCACGGTCATGTAGCGGCCAGATCCCGATCAGCGCGCCATCCGCGTCCTTTGTGATCTCGATCAACTCTTCCGTGGTGTCGGCTTCGCCCTCGACAACGTCGAATCCAGCTTCGCGGAGCAAGTTAAGCGGCGCCATTGAGCGGCCTGAGATAACGACCTTGAGGGCCATGTGGAGACTCCGTCGGTGAATTGTAATTGGGGGTTAATAAGTACGCCAAGTCGGCAGAGCGGCAAGTATCGCACTACTTGAAAGGATTTGGCCGCCATGAGTTAAGAACGAGTCCTGGGCGCTGACGATCATTCAGGAAATACGATGAAAGCTTGACGCGCGCCTGCGTGGATAACTAACCTTTATAGTCAAAAGCTGAGAAGGAGCCGAGTAGTTCCGGCTAATCTGCTGAGCGAGCCCCGTACGGTGTGAGGGGGCGCAGGGTCCCGGAACGAATATCTCTCCCGAGCTTCCGGCCGAAAGGCGGAGGGCGTAAATAGCCCTGCTGAGTAGACCCGGACGGCATGTCGGCCGTTACAGCGACGACGGTTTCTGGTCCCGAGCGCCTGAGATTTTCATGGCCGCTTAGTGGGATATCAGACCGGTAAAGCGTCCCGATACACTCGGGAAATGCAGGGTGGTACCGCGGTATCTCTGTCCACAGAGCCCGTCCCTCGACTGGGATGGGTTTTTTTGTGTTTGGAAATATGTCAGGCCGCTTGGAGCCAACTGGGAGCCAGTAGAAGAGATGACAACGACCGATCGATCAGCCGAATCAACAGATCGTTTCGTACCAGTCGAATCACGCGTCGACTTTGTCGCGATGGAGCAAGAGACGCTCAAGTGGTGGAACGAGAACGACATGAATGCGCGCTACCGCGCGAAGAACGAGAACGCCAAGAAGCGTTTCTCGTTTATCGACGGTCCGATCACCGCCAACAACCCGATGGGCGTCCACCACGCGTGGGGACGTGCCTACAAAGACCTGTTCCTGCGCTTTCGCAACATGCAGGGCTACCGTCAGCGCTTCCAGAACGGGTTCGACGGACAGGGCCTCTGGGTCGAGGTCGAGGTCGAGAAAGAGCTCGGCTTCACGTCCAAGCACGACATCGAGGACTACGGCATCGGGCGCTTCGTAGAGGAGTGCAAGGCGCGTGTTGAGCGCTACGCCGGGATCATCTCGGAGCAGTCAAAACGGCTTGCGATGTGGATGGACTGGGACGACTCGTATCACACGATGTCGGACGAGAATAACTACACCATCTGGGGCTTCCTGAAGCGCTGCCACGAACGCGGCTGGATCTACGAAGGCCGGGACAGCATGCCCTGGTGCCCACGCTGCGGCACGGGCCTCTCGCAGCACGAGATCGTGACCGAGGGCTACCAGGAGATCACCCACAATTCCGTCTATCTGAAGTTCCCGCTTCTCGACCGAGAAGGCGAGAGCCTGCTGGTCTGGACCACGACGCCGTGGACGCTCGCCGCAAACGTGGCCGCAGCGGTTCATCCGGAGAACACGTACCTTAAAGTCAGGAACAATGACGAGGTCCTGTACCTAGGCAAAGAACTACTCAAGGTGCTGAACGGCGAGGTCGAAGTGCTTGAAGAGCTGCCCGGCTCCAGGCTGGCGGGGCTCCGCTATAGAGGCCCGTTCGACGAGCTTCACGCGCAGTCCGAAGCGCGTGAGGTGCACCGCGTCCTTGAGTGGAAAGATGTTGGAGATGAAGAGGGCACGGGTATCGTGCACATCGCTCCCGGCGCGGGTGCGGAGGACTACCAGCTCGGCAAAGAGCACGATCTGCCGATGATCGCCCCGCTGACCGAGGACGGCGACTACATCGACGGGTTCGACTGGCTGTCAGGTCGAAACGTGTCCGAAGTGAACGACGACATCTTCAAACACCTGAAAGACACAGGCGTGCTGTACAGCGTCGTGCCATACACGCACCGATACCCGGTGTGCTGGCGCTGCAACACGGAGCTTGTGTTCCGCCTGGTCGACGAGTGGTTCATCGGCATGGACGACCTGCGTGAGCCGATGAAGGACGCGACAAGAAGCATCACGTGGGTGCCCGCATTTGGTCGCGACCGCGAGCTGGAATGGCTCGACAACATGCACGACTGGATGATCTCCAAGAAGCGCTACTGGGGACTCGCACTGCCCATCTACAAGTGCGAGAGCTGTGGAGTGGTGGACGTGATGGGCTCCGAAGACGAGCTCAAAATGCGCGCCGTAGAGGGCTGGGATCAGTTCGAAGGACATTCGCCGCATCGGCCGTGGATCGACGGCGTCAAGATTGCATGCTCCGGCTGTGGCGAGACCGTTTCGCGCATCCCAGATGTCGGCAACCCGTGGCTTGACGCCGGAATCGTGTCGTTTTCGACGCTCAAGTACCGATCAGACAAAGACCACTGGAACGACTGGTTCCCGGCGGACTGGATTTCAGAGAGCTTCCCAGGCCAGTTTCGTAACTGGTTCTACTCGCTGATCGCCATGAGCGCGGCGCTGGAGAATACGGCGCCGACGAAGGCCGTATTCAGCTACGCGCTGATGCGGGACGAGACTGGCGCCGAGATGCACAAGTCGCGCGGCAACGCTATCTGGTTCGAGGAGGCGGCCGACAAGATGGGCGTGGACACGATGCGATGGCTGTACTCGCGCCACAACCCGTCCGCCAACCTCAACTTCGGGTACGGACCCGGCGACGAGGTGCGACGTCGATTCATGATCCCGCTGTGGAACGTGTACTCATTCTTCGTCACCTACGCCAACCTGGATGATTGGGACCCGGCCTCCCCGGACGGTAAAGCGCAGCCGTCTGAGCTGGACCGCTGGCTGTTATCCGAACTCAATCGGCTGGTCGAGGACGTAACCGAAAATCTTGAGAACTGGCGCCCGATGGAGACAATGCGCTCGATCGAGGAGTTCATCGACGGACTATCCAACTGGTATGTCCGCCGAAGTCGCCGACGCTTCTGGAGAAGTGAGTCGGATGCGGACAAGCAGGCCGCCTACGAGACGCTGTACACAGCTCTTACGACGCTAATCCGGCTGCTCGCGCCAATCACGCCGTTCCTGTCAGAAGAAATGTACCGAAATCTGGTGGCCCGGGTCGACGGAGACGCTCCTGACAGCGTCCACCTGTCTGACTGGCCCGTGGTCGATCAATCGGCCATCGACGCCGACCTGTCGGACTCGGTCAACCTGGCGCGCCGACTGGCGAGTCTGGGTAGATCAGCGCGGGCATCGTCACGACTCAAGGTTCGACAACCACTCGCTGCGTTGCTTGTGGACGTCCGAACCGATCGCGAGCGAGCGTTCCTACCGCTTATCGCAGAGCAACTCAAAGAAGAGCTCAACATCAAGTCTGTTCTTGATGCACGTGAACAGGGAGGGCTTCTGAGCCTCTCGGTGAAGCCAAACCTTCCCATTCTTGGGCCTAAATACGGTCGAGATCTGCAGAAAATCCGGCAGGCGCTTGCAGCCGCGGACCCTGCGGAACTGGCCGGCGCGTCAGAACGCGGCGAGCAGATCTCGTTAGGCGAGTTCACCCTCGAGCCGGATGAAATCCTTGTGGAGAATACGGGGATCGAAGGCTACGCCGTGTCGGTCGACGCCGGCTACGCAGCGGGAGTGGACACAACGCTGACGCCGGAGCTTGAGTCGGAGGGCACGGTGCGAGAGATCGTGCACCACGTTCAGAACATACGGAAATCGGCAGGACTGGAGATCGCGGACCGCATCGACCTTTACGTCGATGCGCCAGAAGAGCTGATCACCCCGCTACGTGAGTACGAAGACTACGTCCGTGCCGAGACGCTGGCGGACTCGATCAGATACGAGCGAGCACCCGCAAGCGCTCACGCAGAAGACACAGACGTAAACGGCGTGAACGCCAACCTGGGAGTCGGCAAGACAACTTAAATGGCGAAACCGCGCCGAACCCCGGATGGCCTACCTGGTCACCGGGGTTCTGGCTGCGGCTGCCAGCCTAGCCTGGTACGCCTCTGATGGGCCTTCCTGGAGGCCTTCGATGTAGAACCGGGCGGTTGTCCCGACCCCCAGGCTGGACTCCAGGGTGAGATCGCCCAGGTGAAGACGGGCGATCGACCGGGCGATGACCAACCCGAGGCCGGTGCCGGGTATCCGGCGGACGTCCGGGTTTGTGCCGCGATTGAGGCGCCCACCAGGAATTTCCAGCCAGTTCAGAGCATTTCCGCGTTCAGGGTAGCGCTTCAACCACCCCGGGTCCGGGGACGATCTCGCCAACGACCTCAGCCGCCAGTGTCCCGAGATCGCGCAGTCGTGTGAGCAACTCTTCAAGCGATTCATCGGCGACCGAAATCAGCATCCCCCCGGAGGTCTGTGGGTCCGCCATGAGGTACTTGTCGGAATCGGTCAGCGACTCGTCCCACACCACGCCGTCTTCAAGCGAATCCAAGTTGCGGTGGGTGCCTCCGGGGACCATCCCGGCTTCAATCAGATCGATCGTGCCGTCCAGCACTGGCAGCGTGCTCCGCCAGACCCGGGCGTTGACGCCACTGCCCTTCGTCATGCCCATCAGGTGTCCGACAAGGCCGAATCCCGTGACATCCGTAGCGGAGTGCGCGTCCACGGCGACCATCGCGTCGGCGGCGTCCTTGTTCAGCGTTGACATGGACTTCACTGCGGCGGCGAGGTGATCCGGCTGAACTACCTGTGCTTTGCCGGCCGTGGCGATGATTCCGTTGCCGAGTTTTTTGGTCAACACCAGCTTGTCGCCCACCTGGGCGGCGGCGTTCGTCACCTGTTTTCCGGGGTGCACGAAGCCGGTAACGGCCATGCCGTACATGGGCTCATCGCTCCGCACCGTGTGGCCGCCAAGAACCGGGAATCCGGCCTCCGCAGCTTTGGCAGCGCCGCCTTCGAGGATCTTTGCGATCGTCTCGTGGGTCACTACTTCAGGAAATCCAGCGATGTTCAGGCCGGCGATCGGACGGCCGCCAACTGCGTACACGTCACTGACGGCGTTGGCGACGGCGATAGCGCCGTAGTCGTACGGATCGTCGACAATGGGCGGGAAGAAATCCAGCGTCAGGACGAGAGCGACATCGTCCGAAACGCGATAAATCGCGGCGTCGTCGCCTGTTTCGAACCCCACGAGAACGTTGGGGTCGAACGGCATAATGTTTGGCAGCTGCCGCAGAACCTGCGACAGGTCGGCTTGACTGTACTTGCCAGCTCAGCCGGCGCAGGAGGCCAGGCTTGTAAGCCTGACGTCCGTTGTCTGTGACATTCTCAAGCGTTTCCTAATCTGGGTTAAAGCGACTCGCGAATAAAAGGCGACTCGCTTATGGCCCAATCGTCATATACAAGACCGAAGTATAGTCTCGATAGTTGTAGTTGTAGTTGTAGTTGTAGTTGTAGTTGTCGGGCGGCAGGTCCAGGTGACGCACCACATTGACGCCGTTCGCTTTCCGTTCCTACCATCTATGTGATGAACTTGCGGGGGCGCAGATGCAGCGTCCCGTATCTGGAGAACTCCAGAATTAACAAGCAGAAGAATGAAAGGCGACCCGTGACCGAGATTCCAAATCTGGATCTTCTGCCGATGACCGCCGCCACGAACGACGCCGGGCATCTCACCATCGGCGGCTGCGACGTTGTTTCGCTCGCCGAAATGTACGGCACTCCCCTGTACGTGTACGACGAGCACACGATTCGCTCGATGTGTCGGGAATTTGTAAGCGGTTTTGAGTCCGAGTACGCGGATTCGCACATCTCTTACTCGTCCAAGGCGTTTACAAACCCGGCGCTGGCGCAAATTCTCGAGGAAGAACACGTCGGCATCGATGTCGTCACGGGCGGCGAGCTCGCCATCGTACGGGCCGCCAATTTTCCGGCCAGTGACCTTAACTTCCACGGCAACAACAAAGACCGGGTGGAGCTGGAAGAGGCGCTGGACTACGGCATCGGCCTGATCACGATCGACAGCATGTACGAGATCGATCTGCTCGATGATGTCGCACGCCAGAAGGGCGTGACGCAGCAGGTTCTGCTGAGAGTCTCGCCGAGCATCGATGGTCGCACCCACCTGCTCACTTCGACCGGCGTGCTGGACCAGAAGTTTGGCTTCCCCATCGAGACGGGTCAGGCGGAAGAGGCCGTCCGGCACGCGCTCACAAAATCCAACCTGGATGTGGCGGGAATCCACTTCCACCTGGGCTCTCCGTTGTTTGAGCTTGAGCCGTACACACAGGCCATTCCGTACGTGTTGGAGTTCGTCGCGAAGATGCGGGAACATGGCCTTGAGCAGCGGATATTCAGCCCCGGCGGGGGCTTCGCCATCGGGTATGTTTCCGACACTCCGCCTCTTGAAATATCTGAGTACGCCGCGGCAATCGGGGCATCTGTGAAAGAGGCCTGCGACAGGCTCGGGCTGAACGAGCCACGTCTCATTCTTGAGCCCGGCCGGGCGATCATCGGACGAGCCGGAGTCGCCCTGTACACGGTCGGGGGGGCCAAGGAAATCCCGGGCGTGCGGACCTACGTCAGCGTTGACGGCGGGATGGGCGACAACATCCGGCCCGCGCTCTACGGCGCCGGGTATTCAGTCATCAAGGCGAACGGCCCGGGCGAGCCCGTTATCGGAGATGTGACGATCGCCGGTAAATACTGCGAATCAGGAGATTTGTTGGTGAAAGATGCCACGTTGCCGGCGCTTGAGACAGGCGATGTTCTGGCGATAGCCGCTTCCGGTGCGTACTGTCTCTCGATGGCCAGTAACTACAACATGTCGCTGCGGCCGGCGGTCGTGCTGGTGAATGACGGAAACGCTAGGCTGATTCGTCGACGAGAAACTTACGAAGATCTGCTGGCGCCGAGCATCCTGTGAGTACCCGATGACGACAATGGACCCTGCGCGGGCACCCTCAAATTCCGGCGGATGGCAGACCATCGGCCACAGCGCGGCGCGCCTGTACATTCAGCGCTCCCATGAAGTTGGCCGGATTGCGCACGCGTACCTGATCACCGGCCCGGACCAGGTCGGCAAGCGCACCCTTGCGTTGGACCTTGCGCGCCTCGTGAACTGCAAGCCAACGCCCAACATGTTCGGGGATGATCCAACTCCGCCATGCGGTCGCTGCGGCCCCTGTGACCGCATCAGCCGGGACGTCCACGCCGATGTAAATGTGATCGATCCTCACACGCCGATGCGCGGCGTCAGCTCCGGAACCCGGGAGAGCACGCCCGAGCAGGATGCGGCGCGGACGCTGATCAGCATCGACCACGTCCGGGAGATGCAGCACGATGTCCACCTCAACCCGTTCGAGGGTGGGCGGCGAGTGATCATTTTTGACGGCGCAGACCGCATGAGCCCGGACGGCGCGGGCTGGAACGCTTTGCTAAAGACGCTGGAAGAGCCGCCGGAGCAGGTCATCATCGTGCTCCTCGCGCCTTCTCCTGAGTCACTCCCACAGACCGTGATCTCTCGATGCCAGGTAATCGAGCTGCATGCGGTCCCGAGGGAAGAGATCGAACAGGGCTTGATCGAGCGGGGAGGTGCGGACTCGGAGAAAGCGGCGCAACTGGCTCGGCTTGCCGGAGGTCGACCCGGCCGCGCCTTCGCAGCGCTTGAAGACGAGACGACCCTCGATCGCTACCAGCAGGCCGTGCTTCGCGTACTCGTTACTAGCGCCGGCGATATTGAAGAGCGATTCCGTTACGCAAACGAGATGGCGAGAGAGTTCTCGCGAAATCGTGAGATGGTGTACCGCGAGTTGGAGCTCTGGACATCGATCTGGCGTGACATTCTGCTTCTCAAACACGATGTCACGGACTCTGTGGCCAACATAGCGTGGACCGAGCACCTGGCTAAGGCCGCCAGCGCGGCAGGCGATGATGACGGGCGAATCGCGATCGAGGCTATAGCGAAGGCGGCGGACGGGCTCCGACGCAACGGCATGCCACGCGTTGTCCTGGAGGTCCTCATGCTGGAGTTGCCAACGATTCCGTCTGAGATCGTCGAATCTATTGAACTCGGGGAAGCGGACGAATCGTCAGACGGTGGCTGGGATGCCCCCGCTCCTTGAGCCTGACAGCTTGAGTACAGACGTGATTGGTGTCCGCACTTCCCGAAATTCGCCGGTTCTATTTGTTGACGCCAGCGGCCTGACTTGTGTGCCCGGAGATACATTTGTGGTCGAACTGTCCGGCACTGGCGACGACGGGGGACGGGAATCAGAGGTCGTGGTTGTCATCGGCACGGCCCAGATGCTGCATGCATCGATTGGCAAGCTGGCCGGGCGCGTGATCAGGCCGGCGTGAATTCGGGGATGACCAACTCTTGAGGCGGCGGACCGGTCGAGATTTCCGGATCGAGTCAGTCGGCGCTTGCCACAGCGTACTCTTCGTTCATGTCCATGTCCGGCTCTGAATCCATCCACGGCAGGTAGGGCCGCCACTGATCCTGTATACGTCCTGCGTGGAAAAAGGCGTATGGATTTGGCCGTGGCGGCGCAGGATCACGCGGAAGCAGCATATTTGCCTCCCGCGGTGTGCGTCCGGCCTTCCGATGGTTACAGCGATCGCATGCGCTGACGATGTTGGTCCAGGAGTGGTCGCCGCCGCGTGAGCGTGGGACTACATGATCCAGGGTCAGGCGGCCACTCTTTTTGCCGCAGTACTGGCAGGTGTGGCGATCCCGGATGAACACCTCTCGACGCGAGAGTCTCCGTTCATGTAACGGGCGTTTAACCATGTAAAGGAGTCGCAGGATGGAGGGCTCTGCGTGTTCTTCGTACGCGCTTCTGATCACGACGTCCGTGATCTCAAGCGTCTCGGCTTTGCCGTGACCCAGCAGTACGAAGGCCCTTCGTACGTCGCATACGTTTAGCGGCTGATAATTCTGGTTCAGCAGCAGAACTGGAGAGCGGTCCACGCGCCATCCTTCACCAGTACCCTGTCCCAGAAATTTTCGGGGGATGAGTTCAGGGCATGGGGCTGATTTTCGGGATTTTGATTCGTCGTATTCTCTGACTTAACCGTGACCTACGTTGAAAACGGGGCCAGTATTCAGGCCAAACATACCCCCTCAGACGCCATTTGGCACGCCCGAGGGGGCAAAAGGTTGATTATTTGAAGTTGTCTGCGAGGTCCGCTTCAAGCGTATCGAGCGCCGTTGCGAACTCTCCGGGGATCAATCCGAGCACATCTGCCGGCAACTTGGCCCTGGTGTCCAGAACCCTGGGGACAAGAGTTGAGTCGGCGAGCCACTCTTTGAGGGTGTCACGTCCGTATCGCTCGGCAAGCTCCTGGTAAAGCCGTTCTTTTGCGGCTTCAATGTCCCCGGAGACGATGTCCTCGATTTCGACCAGGATCGCTTCGTCTTGAGGGTATGCGACACGAGCCATAGCGGTCACGACCCCGGTGACCAGGATTGCTCCAAGCAGTAAGCCAACTACGACTCCGCCGAGCTTATCGACCCACCCAAGGAAGATTACCGTGAGCATCGCCCGGATGATCTTGCCGACTATCTGGGCGATTATGAAGACACCCAGGAAGATGACGACGTAACCGATGGCTGCAGCGACAGATTCGTTCTGTACGTCGTCGGTAACTCGTGCGACTAAACGGTCCGCGAACTGTGCGCCGACAAGCATCGCAACGTAAACCGCAACGAAGTTCAGCACGGACTGCACGAGGCCCCATTTGAGCCCGAGAAGGGCGCCAACGACAAATACAACGAACAAAACCCAGTCGAATATGTTCATTCGGTCAACTCCTGCTTACACGCCGATCGGTGTTCTAGTCACGAATTTGCGCCGGACGAATCCGAACGGCGGACGCATCTAATTCTCTCATTTTCCACAGAAAATTGAGATTAATGTGAGCACGATACCCGGCTACCGTGTGGATTCGTATGGGGAATGTTCACTGTGCATGTTCGTGCCGGTGCGGAGAATATAAACTCAGGACGGACGTTTCAGATTGACCAAGACGCGGAAAACTGCTGCAACAAGGACCAGGGATTGTCTACCGAAATCGCCCCTTTTATAGCCATAGACGGGCCAGTCGGCTCGGGCAAGACCGCGGCCGGAAGGATGCTCGCCGCCCGCCTCGGCCACATGTTTCTGGATACCGGCGTGATGTACCGGGCCGTAACCTATCTGGCGCTCCAGAAAAACGTGTCATTGAGCGACTCTGAAGCGTTGACGCTGCTGGCATCCAGGGTCGATATTGAGCTGGTGGGCGACCCGGGCGAGGAGTGCAGGGTGATCGTCAACGCCGGCGACGTGACCAACAATCTTCGAAGCCCCGAGGTTGATCGATCCGTTTCTGCTGTTGCGGCGGTTCCGGGCGTCCGAGACGTTCTTGTGCGACTACAGCGAGAGGTCGCGGCGAAGGGCCAGATTGTGATGGTCGGGCGTGACATCGGGACGGTCGTGATGTCCGGCGCCGGCCTGAAAATCTACCTGGACGCCTCGGTAGAGATTCGTGCACGTCGTCGTCACGATCAGTTGCTGGAGTCAGGATCTGACATCGCGTTTGAGACCGTGCTTGAGGATCTGCGACGCCGGGATGAACTCGACTCGACACGTGACGTTGCCCCGCTGAAACCCGCCAGCGACGCCGTGAATTTGCCCACCGATAATCTCGGGCTAGAAGGCGTCGTTGACCGCCTCGAATCACTGGCCCGTGGGGTTCCTGAAATGGGAGACGACTGATGGCCTTTTTCGTGCACAGGTTCGCGAACTGCGCTCTACGAGTCACACTCAAGATGTTTTCCGATTATGCGGTCGTCGGACGGGAAAGCATACCGGCGGAGGGTGCGCTGATCGTAGTCGCGAACCACCAGAGCAACGTGGACCCACCCATCCTCGCCGCCTCACTCAGGCGCGACACTCGTTTTCTGGCAAAAGATTCGATATTCAAGAACGTGACCCCGGTAGGACGATGGTTCTTGAAGTCTTACGGCGCGCAGCCGTTGCGACGGGGTGCAATGGACCTGGGAGCACTCCGTTGGGCGCTGACCGAACTCAAGCGCCCGGGGGCGACGCTCGTCCTGTTTCCAGAAGGCACACGTAATCCCGGCGAAATGAAGGGCGCTCAGTCTGGCATCGTCCCGCTTGCTGCTCGCGCCGGAATACCAATCCTCCCGGTCGGCATGACCGGGGTGGAGGGAATGCGATCTGTTCTCCGGGTGTTCAAACCTAAAGGCCGTATCCGCGTGCACATCGGTCGCCCATTCCAGTTGAATGTAGAAGGCAAACTATCCAGAGCCGAGACCGAAGCGACTGCATCGGAAATAATGGGCCGCGTAGCGGCACTTCTGCCTGAAAGTTATCGGGGCGAATACAAAGAAGTCTCTGAAGCGCCGTTCACCTACACAACCACGATAGAGTTGCCGGACGGTTAACCTGCCTGACCGGCCATTCGACCCGAAATATCCGAAATAATTAGGGAGTAACCAGCCGCGCATGTGCGGAATCATCGCCTACGCCGGTAGCGAACCGGTCACCCCGATCCTCGTGTCCGGTCTCCGGACACTGGAGTACCGCGGCTACGACAGCGCCGGGATTGGCGTCCAGAACGGCAGCGGGAAGTCCACGGTGACTCGTGCGGTCGGAGTTGATGAACTTGCGGAGGCGGTCGCCGGACAAGACTGGAACGGCGGCGCCGAACCTACGGTCGGCATAGCCCACACACGCTGGGCCACCCACGGCGGCGTCACCATCCCTAACGCCCACCCTCACACGAGCGCAGAAGGCCGTGTGGCCGTGGTGCATAACGGCATCGTAGAGAACTACATGGCGTTGCGGGCCGAGCTGTCCGACGCCGGATATCTGTTCACGTCCGAGACCGATACCGAGGTGATCGCCCATTTGATTGCACGCTGTATCGAGTCCGGGGAGTCCCTCGTTCAGGCAGTGAGATGTGCTGCGGAACGTATGCAGGGCGCCTCGTCCTTTGTAGCGACATCCGCCGCTGAACCGGGTTTGATCGTGGGTGTACGGCTGGGCAACGCCGGAGGGATCGTCGTAGGGATTGGTGATGGCTTCAACCTGCTCGCGAGCGACGTACTGGCGATCCTTCCGCATACAGACCTCGTGGTGTATCTGCGCAGCGGTGAAGTGGCGTCCATAACCGCATCCGGCGCCGAGTTCTCTGATCTGTCAGGGGCGGCTCTCGAACGGCCAGCCGCCAGGACAAGCCGCAATTTTGAAGCCGCCGCCCGGGGCGAGTACCCACACTTCATGGCGAAGGAGATCGCCGAACAGCCAGAGGCCGTTTCATCGGCGATGCGGCGCAGGGTCGATTTCGATGACGGGGCGGTCGACTTCCTGGAGTTGCCTTATTCGGACGATGAGCTCCGGTCATTTGACCGGGTGATCCTCTCCGGGATGGGGACCAGTCTTCACTCGTGCATGTACGGGGCGCAGATGATAGAGGCGCTCACCGGGATCCCGGCCCAGGCCGAGAACGCGTCAGAACTTCGGTACCGTTCGACCTCGCTGAACGAACGAACGCTGGTGATATCGGTAACCCAGTCCGGGGAGACGGCCGATACGCTCGCCGCGATGGAACTGGCGACCGAGTCAGGCGCGAAGCAGATATCGCTGGTAGAGGCTGAAGGCACGCAGGCGACGCTCGTTGCAGACGGAACTCTCTACCTGGGCGCGGGCCAGGAGATCGGCGTCGCATCCACCAAGACGATGATGTGCTCGCTCACGGTCCTGTACCAGTTGGCGGTCTACCTCGGGATCCGTCGGGGCACGTTATCCACGCAACGTGCAAGGGAGCTGGTTTCGGACCTGTCACGTCTGCCGGGCTTGGTCGGCGAGATGATCGACGATGGCGGCCGCTGCGAACAGCTGGCGACCGATCGGCTCGTAGACAAACAACATCTCCTTTACCTGGGGCGCGGCGCGCTGCACCCGATGGCGATGGAGGGCGCGCTCAAGATGAAGGAGCTCGCCTATATCCACGCCGAGGGCTACCCGGCAGGGGAGATGAAACACGGCCCCATTGCGCTGATTTCAGATGACATGCCGACGGTCGCGCTGGCCCCGCAGGGAGCGCTGTACGACAAGATGGTCGGCAACATCAATGAGGTGAAAGCACGGGGCGGCGAGGTTATCGTCCTGGCGACATGTGGCGATACGACGATGCCCGGGCTTGCCGATGAGGTGCTTTGGGTGCCGGAAGCGCCGGAGTGGATCGTCCCAATGATCACGCTGATCCCGATGCAGCAACTGGCCTATCACACAAGTGTGGCGCTCGGACACAACCCGGACAAACCCCGCAACCTGGCAAAGTCCGTCACGGTCGAGTAATCGTTCAGGAAAACAGCGGTAAGGGTCGATTGGTATCGACCGATGGGCGTATTGCCATACGCCCCTACAGCGCGCCTGCAACCCTATTGTCATCCTGAGCCCGAGGCGAAGGATCTCCCGGCCAGCACTCCATCACGATGGATTTCCGCGTACCAGAGTGTGCAACCGTTGAGGGCGGCGCTTGCCCAGCCCGGTCTTGCGAGACGGGCGGGATTCCTAGGAACACCGGCCCTTCTCCTTCCGCAGAAGGATCCTGGCACCGGCGTTACAGCAATACAACTGCGGGCGTATTGCCATACGCCCCTACATCGGCATGGCAGCATCCCACCGGGCCGCCATATGATGAAAACCTATGCGCTCAGCGCTTCCGTCACAAAATCGTGGATCTTCACGTCGTCCTTCTCGCCGTCCGTCTCGACGCCCGACGACACGTCCACGCCCCACGCGCCCAGCTCTTGAATAGCGTCGACCACGTTCTCCGGCGTTAAGCCACCCGCTAGTAGCACGCCCTTCAGCGGCGCCACTTTTGCCGCCTTGGACCACTCGAACGATTTGCCTGTGCCGCCCGGTGTATCCGGGTCGTAGGCGTCCAAATTGACCATACGACCGGCTTCCAGGTGGGCTTTGACGATGACCTCAAGATCTTCGGCGGACATCTCGGCCATGACGCGGACCTGTCTCAGGATTGGCAGTTCCATCTGCTGGTAGTAGGCGTCATCTTCGTAGCCGCACAACTGCACCATGTCGAGCGCCGCCATCCGGGCCACCCGGTTCACGAACTCGACCGGCTGGTTCCTGAACAATCCCACCACGGTCGGTCCCGGCATCGAGTCTTCCGAAAGCGAGTTGCGGAAGCGGTTGATGATCGTCGCACCGGTCGTGGGATCGAGCTGCCTGCGAACGCCCTCAACGAAATTAAACCCGACCATGTCAGCGCCGGACAATGCCGCTGCCTGGGCGTTCTGGGCGTCTCGCAGCCCGCAGATCTTGACGTGTGGTGATGGCATAAAGGGTTATCTGGCCAGGCTGGCGACGAGCTGTGACACGCTGCCACCGGCCCGCATTAACGATTCACCGATCAACACGGCGTGTGCTCCGGACGCCTGCATACGACGGACGTCCTCCGCACCCTTCATGCCGGACTCGGCGACAAGTATCTTATCCCTCGGAACCCGGGGAGCCAGCGATTCAAACAGAGCGATATCGGTCTTCAACGTCTTCAGGTCCCGGTTGTTGATCCCGATGATCTGTGGATTTTCCACAAGTGCGGTATCGAGCTCGGTTTCACTGAACACTTCTACGAGCACCCCCAGACCGAGGCCCAGAGCGAGCGCAAGTAGCTCCGAGTACTGGTCAGGCTCCAGGATGGCGATGATGAGAAGGACGGCGTCTGCGCCGTTCGCTGCCGCCTCGTAGACCTGGTAGTCGGAGAAGACAAAGTCCTTCTCCATAACCGGCACCCCGTTCGGCCCGGCCATCGCCTTCACCTGACGCAGGTCGTCCAGTGTCCCCGAAAAGTGGCTCGCCTCGGTGAGTACCGAGATCGCCGAAGCACCGCCATCAACGAACGTCTTCGCCATTTGTGACGGATCAAGATTTGGGGCGAGCGACCCGGCGGACGCCGAGGATCGCTTCATCTCCGTAATTACCGAAACGCCGGGGCTGGAGAGTGCCGCGTGGAAGTTTGAGCGTGGCCTGGCAGATTCCGCCATATTTCGTACAGCGGTCAGCGGTATTTCACGCTGCGCCTCAAGAAGCGCCTCTCGCTTGTTGGCGATTATTTCATCCAGCACCGTGCCGGTGTTCTTGCCGTGCGATATCATCCTGCGCCCAGCTTCTGGGACAACGCCGCCAGCGACTCCAGCTTCTCGAGCGCCTTCCCGCTGTCGATAGACTCCGCCGCCAGACCCGCGCCCTCTTCAAGCGTTTGCGCCCGTCCAACAGCCATCAGAGCGGCAGCCGCGTTCATCACCACGACGGTGCGCGCCGCCGCCACAACATCGGAAGAACTCTTGCCTTCGAGCACCCCGCGGATCAGCCCGATGCTCTCTTCTACGGTATTTGCGGTCAGGTCGCTTCGTTTGCGCTCGGTAAGCCCGAAGTCACTTGCACTCACCGATCGCTCGGAAACCTGTCCGTTCGCAACCTCGTACACGTGGGACGAACCTTCGGGGCTGATCTCGTCCATCCCGTCCTCCGAGTAGACGACGAATGCTCCGGACGTCCCGAGTATCTGCAACGCCTGCGCCACTTTTTCGGCGGCTGCAGGGTCGCCCATACCGATCACCTGGTGATCAGCGCCCGCTGGATTGGTTAGCGGGCCAAGCAGGTTGAAAATGGTCCGGATTCCGATCTGTGGACGCAGCGGCCCGGCGAACTTCATGGCCGGGTGGAACGCCTGGGCGAACATGAAACCGATGCCGACCTGTTCAAGACAGGTCCGAACGTGATCCGGCCCGTGATCGATCTTGACCCCTAGAGCTTCAAGCGCGTCTGCGCTGCCGGATGACGAAGACATCGCACGATTTCCGTGTTTTGCGACGATCGCCCCAGCGCCTGCGGCCACGAACGCGGCCGTCGTAGAGATGTTGAAGGTCTTTTGGCCGTCGCCGCCCGTGCCACAGGTGTCCACGGTCGGGCCGTCAAACATGACGTGCAACGACACGTCCCGCATGGAGCGCGCCATCCCGGCGATCTCTTCTGCGGTCTCGCCTTTCATGCGCAGCCCGGTTACGAACGCCCCGAACTGCGCCTCGCTGGCCTCGCCTGCCATGATCTGACGCATCACATCCGCAGCCGCTTCGACCGGGAGATCCCGGCCCTCAACGACCTCAGTTATTGCTTCTTTGATGTCCATGAGTTCGCCTCAAGCGCCCACCGGCGCGGACTCAACGGGCGCCGGCTTGTCCAGGAAGTTCTGGAGCAGGGTTTTGCCGACCTCGGTCAGGATAGATTCAGGGTGGAACTGTACGCCCTCGACGGGTAGCTCACGATGGCGGATGCCCTGGATGATGCCACCGGGGCTGTGCGCCGTCACCTGAAGTACGTCCGGAATTGAGTCAGGCCTGATGGCCAGCGAGTGGTAACGGACGGCCTCGAATGGATCGTGCAACCCGGCGAACACGCCTTTGCCATCGTTCGAAATCATCGAAGTCTTGCCGTGCATGATCTCGCCTGCGTGCTCAACGGTTGCGCCGTACGCCTCGCCGATGCACTGATGTCCGAGGCACACGCCAAGCACCGGGACATGTTGTCCGAAGTGCCTGATGGCCTCGATGGATACCCCTGCGTTCACCGGCGTTGACGGTCCCGGGGACACCACGACGCGTTCGGGCGCCATGGCGATCAACTCGTCGAGTTGGGCCGCATCGTTGCGTACCACCTCGACCTCCGCCCCGAGTTCACACAGGTACTGGTACAGGTTGTAAGTAAAGCTGTCATAGTTATCGATTAATAGCAGCATTTTATGATCTCTGGAGTTCTCCCAAGGGTTCAGGCCGGAGCGCCCGGGTACCTCGGGTCGCCCGGGATTCGTTCTGGGTTCGGATTGATGGGCGCGCTCTCGGCCTTCGGTGGATCCGGCGCGTCCGGCGAATTGATCGAAACCCTTACAGATGGGTCGCGGCCCGTCGTCCTGATGGAGTACTTCGTACCGGCGGGCACGAACACGATGTCGCCGGGGCGGGCGTTCATCACTCCCTCATTGCCGATACGCCAGGAAATCTGACCGAACAACACGATCCAGAACTCGTCGTTGTCCGGGTTATTAAGACCGAAGACCGACTCGCCGGGCTGGTTGTAAATAACCCGAACCCGGTTCCGGTCGTTCACGATCACGTCTTCGCTCCATGGCGTCTCTTCGTGAGCCGCCAACAGATCGGACAGACTTGTCCGGTGCTGGTTCAGGAGTGAGTTGTTGTCATTGGTCGTCATAAAAAGTTGATCCTGTAGGGCCGGAGAGTTTTCGCGAACCGGTAAGTCTTACCTGAAGGCTATCTAGATAGCCGCCCCTGTGGGGCTAGTCCTCGCCCATGTTTTCTTCTGCGTGATCGATGGCGCGCATCATCGCTGCCATCTTGTTGATCGTCTCCTGGTACTCGCCCTCGGGCGTCGAGTCGGCCACGATACCTCCACCCGCCTGGACGTACGCGACGCCATCCTTGAACACCATCGTCCGTAGCGAGATCGCCGTGTCCATGTTGCCGTTGTAGCTGAAATAACCTGCTGCGCCTGCGTATCCGCCGCGCTGGTCGGGCTCCAGCTCTGCGATCAACTCCATCGCCCGGACCTTTGGCGCTCCGGACACCGTGCCGGCCGGAAAGCCGGCGCGGAATGCGTCATATGCGTCAAGGCCGTCCCGCAGCGTGCCGGTTACGTGGGATACGAGGTGCATCACGTGCGAGTAGCGCTCTACGTCCATCATCTGGCTGACCTTCACGGTCCCGGGCTTGCACACCCGGCCGACGTCGTTCCGGCCAAGATCGAGGAGCATCACGTGTTCCGCACGCTCCTTCTCGTCTGATCGAAGCTCTTCCTCCAGCACAAGGTCCTCCGCCGGTGTTGCTCCACGTCGTCGCGTTCCTGCGATCGGGTGCAGCGCCATCTCGCCATCGATCACCTGTACCAGCATCTCAGGCGACGCTCCCACCAACTGAAAACCGTCCAGGTTGATGTAGAACATGTACGGAGACGGGTTAACGGCCCTAAGCGAGCGGTACAGGTCGAACGGCCGGACATCGGTACGACGCGACATCCGATGGGACAGAACCACCTGGATCACCTCGCCGTCATAGATGTTCTTCTTGCCGACCTCGATCATGTGGTCGTAGTTGTCGCGGCTCATGTTGGACTCGGCTTCGTAGGCCCGATCGCTGCCGTTGGCCGGAACCGGTTCTCCAGGTTCGATTGCGCCGCCGTAATCGGCGCCACCCTCCGCTGAACGCATCCCGGGTTGGGGAACGGAGATTCGCCGATATGCGTGGCGTGGCAACGGACCCTGTAATCGGTTGACCAGCGTTTCCACTTTGTTAGTGGCGTCCCGGTATGACGCTTCCACGTCTCCGTCCACGAAGGCGTGTGCGACTACCGAGATCTTGTGCTGGACATGGTCAAAAATGAGCAGTCCATCGGCAAGCATGAAAACGGACTCTGGAACATCGACGCCGCGACCCGGCGCCTGTGGCACACGTGGCTCGAAGTACTTGATGGCGTCGTACGAGACGTAACCGACCGCACCGCCTGAGAACTTCGGTAGCCCGTTTACCGACGCGTAACTGATCTTTGCAAGACGGGCCTTCAGCAGGTCAAGCGGGTCCATCTCGCCGCCCGGCTGGCCCGGCCCGGTGCGCAGGACTTCAAGCGGCTCGGCGCCGATAAAGCTGTAACGAGCCAGGTTCTCGCCGCCCTCGACCGATTCCAGCAGGAACGAGTACGGACCGCGTGCGACCTTCAGGTAGGCCGAGACGGGCGTCTCAAGGTCGGCGCTGATCTCCCGGTAGACGGGGATCGTATTGCTTGTTGCTGCGAGCGTTTTGAACTGTTCAAGAGTTGGGGTGTACATGGGATTCTCCGGAAATGCCGGGGACCGCGTTTCGGCCCCGGCGATGGCGTATGGCGAAGCTGGTTAACTTCGCCATACGCCATCCACCAGCGCAGACGAGCGCCGGTGTCCCGATACGGGTTTTCTTGAGCTGTTGTCTTATCAAACTAGACATCATCAAAATAAAGACATCGTCGATATCATTCCCAGCTGTCCGTATAACTGCTGATCTTCATGGCATCTCGAACGGATCTCATCGTCTCCGCCGCCGTTATTCGTGCCCTCCGAGTCCCCTCCATGAGCGCCTCTTCGACCTCGCTCATGTGGGCCTCGTAGTAGGCCCGTTTCTCACGGATTGGCTCCAGGAAGTTGTTCATGGCGATGACAAGCGACTTCTTAACGTCGACGTCGCCCACCTTCCCTGCCCGGTAGCGCTCTTTGAAATCGTCCACCTCTGCGGTGTCCGGGTTAAATGCGTCGTGATATTCGAAAACCGGGTTGCCCTCGACGTGACCCGGGTCTGTCGCACGCAACCGTGTCGGGTCCGTAAACATGCTCATGACCTTCTTGCGCACCGTCTCGGCATTGTCCCCGAGCAAGATCGTGTTGCCACGGCTCTTGCTCATCTTGGGCGAACCGTCTGTGCCGGAAAGTCGTGGGATGCGTCCGATCAAGGTGTCTGACTCCGGAAACACGGGAGCGAAGAGGCGGTTGAACTTGCGTGCGATCTCACGGGTCATCTCGATATGCGGCGCCTGGTCTTCGCCAACAGGAACCAGATCAGCGCGCGGCAGCAGGATGTCTGCGACCTGGCTCATCGGGTAATTGAAGAAACCGACGTTCAACTGATCGGCACGCAACTGCTCCGTCTCTGCCTTGAGAGTCAGGTTTCGCTGCAACATCCCGAGCGGCGTGATGAAGCTGAGCAGCATCGTCAACTCTGCGTGTTCCGGCACGTAGCTCTGGATGACAAACGTGCTCTCTTCCGGGTCCAGCCCGACCGAGAGCCAGTCGATAGCCACCTGCAACACGGAATCACGGATCAACTGGATATCATCGATGTGATCGCCCAGCGCCTGGTAGTCCGCTATCAGGAAATAGGCGTCGTACTCATGCTGTAGTCGGACCCAGTTTTCCAGCGCACCAACGTAGTGACCGATGTGAAGTTGCCCCGTCGGCCGGATGCCGGTCAGGATTCGTTTTCGTCCAGTGTTGTCAGCCATATCTGCCTCATGCTCTTATAAATCGGGCAAAAAAATACCTCGCTCCCGATAGGGGCGAGGTTGAAATAGCCACGCGGTGCCACCCTTGTTACCGGGACGAGAAACGAATGTCACTCACTCCGGCATCTCAAATCAGGCGCCGATCCCTGTCCCCACTAACTGGAGAAAGGTCCGAGGCCCTGGGCTCTGATAACGGTGCCCACTCCGGCAAAAGCTATTCAGGTGGCGGCTGCCATCCCTTTCGCCCTGCGGCTCCAGGGTCCATTCAGCAAGGTTCGTGGATACCGGACTCACACCAACTCCGGCTCGCTCGTTCCCGTAACCCGACTTACTAGTCCCTATCACAGCCATTACGAAATCTGATTACTTACGAGTATATGTAGGTGCTTCTCGTCGCGTCAAACTGGCGCTACAAGTTGGCACCGGGACAAGAAATCCGAACCGTCATCCGTGACGTTATGGATTCAGAGGGCGGAATGATCCACAATCGACACTCTGTTTTAAGAACTCGTCATGACAACAAGGAGCGGAATTCATATGAATTGGGCCGTGCGCACGGGGATGTTCCTCGTAATCTCAGCGCTATTCGTCCTGGCCGCTGCGTGCGGAAGCGATGACACACCGCCCGCCGCAGAGTTTGCTCCCCGTATAGAAGTGCTCGCGCCGATCGATATCGCCGAGGTCGTAGTCACGGACGATACCGAGCCCGACTATCTGCTCAGGATCGTATCGGGACTGCCAAATGGCTGTGCGAAGTACAAGAACACGCATGTGAGCATTGGGACTGATGTGATCACTGTGCGCGTCATGAACACCATCCCTGAGGATGTCCGAGTGGCCTGCACCGCTATTTATGGATCACATGAACGATCCATAAAACTGTTGGGACTTGAGACCGCGACCGATTACGAGATTATTGTCAACAGCGCCGTCGATCTCACGTTCACCACGGAGCCGGAACCCACAGAGGGGACGCGTTCAGTTCAGGCGCGGATCTTAGATTTCAGGCTTGAAGTGACGAATAGCAATCCGCTGACCTATGACTTCATCATGAACTCCGGTCTGGAGTCATCATGCATCACCCGCGGTGAAGTAAATCAATCACGCTCGGGTGGCAGGTTGTTCGGGGACTTGATTCGGATCAACCTCACCAATCTTGAAGATATCGACTCCACTGTGGAATGCACCGGTGAGTTCACGCCGTATGAGGCTCGTGTCACGCTTCCCGGAAATTTTGTGGTGGATGGTGATTACGAGATATTGCTCAACTTTGGCAATGTGTACGAATTCAAGGGCGGCTTGACGGTGATGCGAATCAAGCCACCTACAAGCTGACCTGTCCCGGCTGGTAATCCGCATTCTCTTCGAACGGGTAGAGCGGACGGCGTCGGTGCTTGAAGTCAAACGTCGAGAGGTCGGCGCTTGAGACACCCGGCGTGTCCGCCAGGATGATCTCTCGCGCAATCGGCTCGTACGCGGCTCTCGGGGAGACCACACCCTTGGCGATCACGATCCGGTAGCGCTCGGGGAAGATGCCGATCGAGTACATCTGCTCTCGCGTCATGTTGCCGACACCTCGCTCCGTATGCAGCAGGAGCGTGTTGCCTTCCCCGAGACCCGCTGTTGGCGCGAGGTCCAGTGCCACGGTAGGGCCGTAGTCGAAAAACCTGAACCCGCCGTGGATGGGCGTTGGCTCTTCAAAGCGCCCGTCGGTGATAGCGCGCACACGGCCGCTTACCTCGATCGGAACGCCGTGAAGATCGTCTGTTTTACCGCCGACCTTGAGCGTCACATCAGCGCCCGGACCGGCGGCGATGCACGCCTGCACGGATTCCGGGTCGAACAGGCTCATGAGCAGTTCGGAAGCGCCCTGCCGCTGTGCCTCCGCCAGTAAATGCGTGGAATCAGCAGAGCCGCCGCCGCCCACGTTGTCACCCATATCCATGACGACGCTCGGCCCGCCGTCGGTCGGCGCGTTTATCGCCGCCGCCATCGCTTCTGACGGCGTAGGGGTGTCGTTTCCAAACAGCGTACGTCGCTCCCACGCCCGTCCCGCAAGCCACTGTGCCGCGTCACGCGCCGCATCAACATCGTCGTCCGAGATCACGATGAACGACACGCCCATCTCGATCACGTCTGCGTACGGATAGCCCTGTCCGCAACTCGCCGAGATAATCCCCGGCTGCTCGATCACGGTTCGCACGTCGTCCATCACGGACTTCATTGGCTCGAGTTCGGTGGCCTGTTTTGAGATGTTTATCACCATCGGCAGTTGCTCGATCCACTGCACCGGCTTTACATCGCCCCGGATGGTCTGGACCAGGATCTCGGACGCCTCAACGGCGCGCGCCTTCGGGTCCAGGTGTGGATTTGTACGGTACACGACCGTCGCGTCCACGTTCTTCACCATGGCGGCGGTGATGTTGGAGTGCAGATCAAGGCACATTACGATCGGCGTGTCGGCGCCAACTACTTCCCGCACGCGACGCGCTATCTCGCCATCCATATCCGGGAACTCCTCGGAGACGGCGGCGCCGTGCTGGCCGAGGAGGATGCCGTCAAATGGCTCGGTGGCGCGCAGCATATCGAGCATCTCTCCGACGATCCGATCGAACGCGTCCTTGGTGACGGTGCCCGTTGGTCCGGTGAATGCGTGCAGTAGGGGCACGAGATCAAACTCGTAACGACCTGCGCCTTCAAAAAATCCCGACACCGTGGAGTTTGCGGTGGCGTGTTGCGCCGTGATCTCATCGCCACGAAGCAACTCAAAGCCCTCGAAAGCCTCGTACGTCGTCCGCACCGTCTGGAACGTGTTCGTCTCGTGCATCATCCCCAGGCAAGCGATCCGCATTTTTGTCCTTCTAATAGCCAGAGTTTGTAATTTGAGCGTTTATTAACCTAGGAAGCGCTGTGATTTTTTGTCCTGCTCGTACTGCTTGCGCAGATCCTGCGTCACGGGGTCGTTCGAGACCTCCGCAGGGGAGATGTCCCACCAGGAGTCGCTGTCAGGACCGTAGTGATGCTTCTCCGTCTCCACAACGATCACGCATGAGCGCGTCTCGTCGCGCGCCTCTATTAATGCTACCCGTAGATCGTCCGGCGTCGAGACGTTCCAACAGCGCGCGCCCATAGACTCCGCGTTCTTGACGAAATCGAGCTTCAGGTACTCACCTTCAAGCCGGTTCGTGGATTCGTCACGATGCCGTAGCTCGTTGCCAAAACTGCGGCCTGCTGTGCCCATCTGCAGGGCGCGTATCGACTGCGCGCCGTGATTCTCGGATAGCACCACCGTTACTTTCCAGTTCTCCTGCAAGGCCGTGACTAGCTCCGACGGGGACAGCAGATACGTCTGATCCCCGATGAACACGTACACCTCGCCATCGGGCCGGGCCATCCGAACGCCCAGCCCCGCAGGCAGTGCGTACCCCATCGTGGAGTAGCCGAATTCCAGGTGGCAGTTGGTGCCGTTACTCGTGTCCCAGAGCGTGTGCAGGTCGCCCGTAAGCGTGCCCGCGTCGTTTATCACCGTGTCTCCGGACTGCGACTCCTCGTTCAGTACGCCGATGGCTTCCGACTGGCTCATAGCCTCGCCGGTGGTCGGTTGAAACACTTCATCCTTCAGGAATCGCCTCCAGGAGTTTTTGGTAGCTCCCACTTCTTCGACATAGCCTGCATCGGGCCTGATCCCCGCTTCTCGTGCGGCGATGTTTAATGCGCGAAGCGTCTGTCGTGCGTCGGCGATCACGGGCCTCGCACCGGCCTTGTTGGCGTCGAAACCGGAGAGGTTTATGTGGGCGAACTTGACGTCCGGATTCTGGAAAACCGAGCGGGATCCCGTGACAACGTCGGTCAGCCGGGACCCGATCGCGATCACGAGGTCCGCCTTTTTGACGACCTCGGTAGCGGCGGCAGAACCGGCCGTGCCGATGCCGCCAAGCGCCATGCTGGAGCCGTTCCGCATTGCGCCATGTCCGGCGAAGGTCTCGGTCACCGGCACGCCGAACGATTCGGCGAACTCTCCAGTTCATCGGAAGAAGCGGAGTAGATGACGCCGCCGCCTGCGATCACAACGGGGCGGCTGGCTCCACGCAGCAGTTGGACCAGATCCACTATGCCGACGTTGTCCGGGGACTTGCGTTCTATGCGCTAGGTGCGCTCCTGAAACAGCTCCAGCGGGAAGTCGTACGCCTCGGCCTGAACATCCTGCGGCAGGGCGATGGTCACGGAGCCGGTCTCGACCTGATCCGTGAGAATGCGCATGGCGTTTGGCAGGGCGGTCAGAAGCTGCTCCGGGCGGGAGATACGATCGAATAATCGGCTAACGGGCCTGAAAGCATCGTTGACGCTCACGTCACCGGACATCGGGTGTTCAAGTTGCTGCAGAACGGACCCTTGATGCCGCGTCGCGTAGTAATCGGACGGCAGCATCAATATCGGAAGCCGATTGACCGTGGCCTGCGCCGCGCCGGTGATCATGTTGGTCGCGCCGGGGCCTATCGATGACATGCAGGCGAAGGTTGCAAGTCTCAAATTGGTCCGGGCGAACGCCGCCGCCGTGTGGACCATCGACTGCTCATTGGTCGGCCGGTGGTACGGCAGATCGTCACCGTATTCGTATAGAGCCTGCCCAAGACTGTGCACGTTGCCGTGGCCGAAGATGCTGAACATCGCCGGGATGAAACGTCGCCGGTCCCCGTCCCTCTCGCTGTACTGCACCTGCAGGAACTTGACGTTCGCCTGTGCCGTCGTCAGCCGAACGGTCCCGGACCCGTTGGTCATCTACTCAGCCCTTCATGCATGTAATGCGATGCTCGATCGGTAAACCCGGCGCCTGAATCAGAGTCTCAGGCGGGAATGGTACCCCGGTAAGCCGATCCAACCAGCCGGTTCGGGTACCATCCGGGCCCAAAGACATCTGGAGCAAGCGAATCATTCAGGAGGGTCAGTTGGGCTACTCGGCGTATCGGCGGACCGGACTTACACATCATCACCCCCAGCGCTCGTTCAAGGGCTACACCGTAATCTCGCCACAGGGCGGTGATTCAACGTACGTGCTCGATATGGGCGGCCGGATCGTTCACCGATGGAGGTTTTCGGACCTCAAACCGTTCAATGCCCGGCTTCTGGATAATGGGAATCTGGCAGTTTTAGGCGTCGAGACGAAATTTGGGACACAAGGCCCTCGTGTCCCCGGGGCGGATCTACCGGCGGAACTGAATGAACGTGTCAGAGGGTTCGGCGGTAATGCTTCGGTACTGCGTGAGGTTGACTGGGACGGCGATACCGTCTGGGAATACCAGAACGAGACCATTCACCATGACTTCGTCCGGCTACCTAACGGCAACACCGTATTTCCGCAGTGGGTGGACATTCCTGAGGAGCTAGAGCGACAGGTGAGGGGTGGCCAGCGCACACGAGGTCGTGTCCGACCTCCGATGTCCGGCGACGAGATCTTCGAGATCGACCCGTCTAGCAAAGAGGTGTGGCGCGCCAATGTGTGGGAGTTGCACGATCCCCGTCGTGACCCGATCTGCCCGCTCGAGCCACGTAACGAGTGGTCGCACATGAACTCCGTCGACGTAAACGCCGATGGCGATGTGTTGTTCTCGTGCCGGAACAACAGCCGCGTGGGGATCATCAATCGTTCATCGGGCGAACTTACGTGGTCTTACGGCCAGCCGGAGACCTTTCACCAGCACAATGCCACGTGGCTGGAGAACGGCAACGTTCAGATCTTCGATAACGGTATGCACCGGCTTGGCATGCCGCGATCGAGAATCATCGAGGTAAACCCGAAGTCGGACGAGATCGTGTGGGAGTACACGGCAACGCCCGATATCCAGTTTCTCAGCGCCCATATCTCAGGCGCGCAGCGTCTTCCAAATGGCAACACGTTGGTGTGCGAAGGCGCACCCGGACGTCTGTTTGAGACGACAAAGGACCGGGAGATCGTGTGGGAATGGGTTAACCCGATCGTTGAGACTGTACGAGGCGGCCCGTCGACCTCGATCTTCCGTGCGCATAAATACGGTCCTGACCATCCGGCATTCGCAGACCATGCACTTGAGCCACGCCGCTACATGGAGCTGAATCGGCTCCACGGGCTTGGAGGGCCGGGCGGCCCCGGATTCAGGGGACGTGGCTTCGACGGGTAACCGTAATTTGGCCGGAAAACAGGCCGTGATTATTACGGCGGCCTCTATTACGCGGGTTCTTGAGACGTGGAATTCACCTGTCTGACAAGTCAATTTATGTTCAATTGACCGCCTTATGTGGAACTCGGGAACATTTATGGTGTAACCGTACAGAACTCCGTTCCGGCACTGGACGGCATCGCCTGCACCGACAATTTCCGAACCTATGAAGAGTCGGTCCGGCTGGGTCCAAGTACCGCCGACGTTGTGTCGCTGTTCGAGAACAACGTGACCTACACACTGGTGGTCAACGACCACGTAATCTAGTTCACGACCAACGGCGTCCAGGATGAGGCGGCCACCCTGTCCGGGTACGACGCCCTGAGGCTGGCGTTTGCGCAACAGGACGTCACGACCCAGGCCAGTGCAGAGATCTTTGGAGGGGTGTTCGGTATCGAGGCCGGGATTATTAAGATCGGCGATGCTGATGTTCAGGTCCACGAGTTTGGCTCCAACGCACTCGCCTCGGGCGCGGCGTCCGGCGTCACCGTGGATGGCGGAACAATCAAACTGCCGGATGGCTCCGTGTCATCGGTGCTATGGATCGCCCCGCCTCACTTCGTCCTGATCGACAGCGTGATAGCGCTCTACATCGGGGACGATGCTACGGTCTTGTTTGCACTGCAAGCCATTGCCGGGGACAGCTTTGCGGGGTCTCCGATAGACCAAACGAAACCAGAACCGACAGCATCCCCGGATGACGGGCCCGCACCGTTCCCGATCCCGACGCAGCGCGCGCCGATCGAATCGGTCGAAGTAGCGTTCCTTGAGTCGTTCCCGGTCCAGCACGCCCTCCAGATCGTCGCCGGGCTTGAAAACGGCTGCATCGAGGCCTACGGCAGCCAGGCGGTGACGATTATCCGCTTAGACGGGAAGAATATCGTGGAGGTTGAAGTGACGAACGTCGTGGGTCCTCCGGGAACTGCCTGCGACGCGTCATACCGGACGTACGATGAGAACATCAACCTCGGTTCGGACTTTGAGCCAGGCTCGGAGTGGGACGTTTACGTCAACGGGGAGTTCCGAATATCGTTCACTGCCGAGTAACCAGTAAACGGTAGCCGAGCAAATGGCGGGGAACATTCACAGGGCGGCGTGCGTTGCGCGCCGCCCTGTGACGCCATAGGCTGAACTGCCTTAATCAAGCCATTTCACCGTTCCCATTTCGCCTATTCAAGTGCCAAAGCCCAGCAAACCGGATAAGCATGTAATCGTGATCGGCTCGGCCGGTGGGATGGGCCTCTGGGCCGCTCGCCACTGGTTTGCGGAGCTGGACGACGTTGCGCGCGTCACGTTGTGTGACGTGGAGGCCCTGTCTGATAAAGCGCGAGACGTCATGTCGGACGCCACGGCTGCTATCGAGTACGTACGGGCTGAATACGGCACATCCAGCCTGTCACTGGTTGATCGGGAAACGATCGATTCCGCGTGTAACGCCCCTGCCGACCGTCCGGAACTTTCAAAAGCGGACCTCGTTGTGCTCGCCGTGCCTTTATCTGCGATCGGCGTAGTGATGGATGGGTTGAACGGTCAACTCGCAGCGGACGCCTGGCTGATCGACATGTCTTCCGTCAAAACGGCCCCACTGGCCCAGATGGTGGAGCTGGCTGGCCCCGGCGTTGCCGTTGCGGGTACACACCCGCTCTTTGGCATCACCGGTGACTCGATAGCGGGGAAGACCGTCGCGCTGGTACCTACGCAGACCGACGACGGCGCGCTGATCGGCTGGCTCGATGAAGGGCTTCAGCAGCTTGGCGCAATCACCATGAACGTCACGGCGGAGCGGCATGACCGCTACATGCTCATCGCTCAGACGATGACCCATTTCGCGCTGATGGCGTTCGGGGATGCCGTCACGAGCTCGCTTCACGGCGATGAGTCTCTAGAAGAGCTACGGCAATTCGGGACGCCGCCGTACCTGGCGATGGGCGCCGTTACAGGCCGACTCCTGACCCAGAACCACCGTTTGTATGCTTCGATCCAACAGACAGAAGGCGCAGACGAGATTCGTGATGTGTTTGCGGAAGCGGCGGGGAGACTTGCGGACTCGTTCGCTGAAGGTTCGCTGGACGATATCGAAGCAGAGATAGGCGCTCTGGCAGATCGGTACGGGGCCGAGGAGCTATCCACATCCACCCGACTGTCTGAGGAGATGTTCCGGGCAGGTCAGGTCAACCCGGAAGATGATCTGGCAAGCAGCGATTCTTGATCCTCGCACGCTTATCGGACCTGAACGGACGCGAAGCAGCCGCTGGCATTGCATAATTACTCTTCGTTCCCACCTGTGCCTGAGCTAACGGCGTCATGTGCGAGCCGTCTGGAGACACGATCAAGTTGGCTGAATCAGTAAATAATTCGAACGGCAATGGCGCTGAGCCATCGGCCGAGGACCGCATTACGGCGGTCCGGGATGCCGCTCTGCTCGGGCTGTCGGTATCAGAGTCCGCCGACGGGTTGCAGGAGTGGCGCAACCAGTACATCGGTCGTAGCGGTGAGATAACCCTCTTGCTCAGGAGCGTCGGGTCGCTCCCGGCGGAACAGAGAGCCGGGTTTGGGCAGGCGGCCAACCGGCTGAAGAACGAGCTTGAGGCCGCGTACGACCAGCGAGAGGCTGCGATCAGCGCTTCTGCCGGACCCGTCGGCGCAATCGACGTGTCGTTGCCCGGCCGCAGCCCTGCACAAGGACGGTTGCACCCGATAACACAGACCATCCGCGAGATCATCGCCGCGTTCGGCGCAATGGGATTCCAAACCTTCGAGGGGCCGGAGGTTGAGCTTGAGACTTACAACTTCGACGCGATGAACATCCCGTCCGACCACCCGGCTCGGGAGATGTTCGATACCTTCTGGCTTGATCGGGTCGACGAGGACGGCAACAACAGCATCCTCCTTCGCACCCACACCTCTCCGATGCAGGCCCGCATCATGGAGACCCACGAACCGCCGATCCGGGTCGTCGTGCCCGGGCGTTGCTATCGCTACGAGGCGACAGACGCCAGCCACGAGTGGCACTTCAACCAGGTTGAGGTGATGGCCGTGGATGAGGGCATCACGTTCGCAGACCTGAAGGGCACCTTGTACGAGTTCGCACGGCGGGTGTTCGGGCCGGAGCGTAAGGTGCGCTTCCGATGCGACTTCTTCCCCTTCGTGGAACCCGGGGTCGACATGTCGGTCGACTGTTTCAACTGTGATGGCGATCCGGCTTGCCGCATCTGCCGCGGCAGCGGCTGGCTGGAAATTCTGGGCGCCGGAATGGTCCACCCGGAGGTGCTACGCCGCGCCGGTTACGATCCGGATAAATACACGGGTTTCGCGGCCGGGATGGGTGTTGAGCGTGTGGCGATGCTCAAACACGGAATCGACGACATTCGCCACTTCTACACCAACGATATGCGCTTTCTGAGCCAGTTTTAATGAAAGTTCCAATCTCCTGGCTTGAAGAGTACGTTCCGGTCACCGTGCCACTCGACGAACTCGCTCACCGCCTGACGATGGCGGGAACCGAGGTCGAATCGATAGACACCACGCTGTCGTTTGACGGCATAGTCGTCGGGCTGGCGAAAGAGGTCGGCCCTCACCCGAACGCCGATCGCCTGCGACTCGTGCAGGTGGAGGCCGGTGACGAGACGCTGGAGGTTGTGTGCGGCGCGCCAAACGTTGCGACGGGCCAGAAGATAGCGTTCGCACGTATCGGCTCGATCCTGACGGACGCTCACACCGGAGAAGAACGGAAGCTCAAGCGCTCCAAAATTCGCGGCGTCACATCCAACGGAATGGTCTGTTCTGAGCGCGAACTCGGGATGAGCGACGAGCACGAAGGCATTCTTGTGTTGCCGGAAGACGCTCCTATCGGGATGTCGCTTGGCGAGTACCTCGGCGAGACGATCCTAGATCTTGAGTTGACGCCAAACCGCCCGGACTGCCTCGCCGTAATGGGCGTCGCCCGGGAGGTGGCGGCACTGACAGGCGAGACTGCTACCCCGCCGTCGATCGAGTACCCGGAAGATGGCCCCGATATCGCAACACTGGCGAAGGTCGAGATCGAAGACCCGGACCTGTGCCGACGGTACACGGCGACATTGATCCAGGGCGTCAAGATTGGCCCCTCACCGGACTGGCTGGCGGACCGCCTGAGGGCGATAGGCGAACGCCCCATCAACAACGTGGTTGATGTGACCAATTACGTGATGTTTGAATTGGGGCAGCCGCTTCACTCGTTCGATTTTGGCTCGCTTAGCGAGGGCCGGATCGTCGTTCGGCGCGCCCGTCCCGGCGAGACGCTGCTGACGCTGGATGGCGAGACGCGAGAACTGACCGACGACAACCTGATGATCGCGGACGCCGGAAAGCCGATCGGCCTCGGAGGGATCATCGGCGGCATCGAATCCGGGATTACGGACAACACCACGTCTGTGCTGCTCGAAGCCGCCAACTTTGACGGCTCCAACAACCGGCGTTCTGCCAGCAAGTTCGGCATCCGTACGGAAGCCACGCTTCGTTTTGAAAAGAACCTTCGGCCCGAGCTTGCAGAGTACGGCGTGCGCCGGGCGACAAAATTGATCCTGGAACTTGCGGGCGGGACCGTAGCGTCCGGGATGATCGACGAGTGGCCTGAAAAAGCTGGCGCAGTTCAGGTGGTCGAACTGCCGGCCAACGCGATCGAGCGCCTGCTCGGGGTCAGCTACGAGTCGGAGGTCATTATTTCTACCTTCGAGCGGCTCGGTATGGAGGTTGTTTCTAACAACGGTGCTTACTCCGTCACCCCGCCGTACTGGCGCCCGGACATCGCTATTCCGGAAGATTTGATCGAAGAACTTGCCCGGGTAATCGGGTACGAGATGATCCCGACCACCGGGATTACCGGGAGCGTCCCCGTTTGGGAGCCGAACCCGGATCGTGTTTTGCGGGAAGCGATCAAGGACATACTTTCCGGCTTCGGTATGCAGGAAACGATCTCCTACTCGCTCACCACGCCGGAGGCCGAGGCACGTGTCCGTCCACCCCAGCACGGGTTGCAGCCGTTGCAGGTGAAGAACCCGCTTTCGGCCGAGCATGCAACGCTACGCACAACACTTCGGCACAGCATCCTGACCGTGCTCTCTCGCAATGCCCGTATCTGGCACGGACCGCTTCGGATGTTCGAGTCCGGGCGGGTCTATCTTGACCGTGGTGAGGGCGTCGGCCTCCCAAACGAGCCCGAAAAATTCGTCGGAGTGGTGGTGGGTCCCCGGTTCGACCTTGAGTGGATGTCCGGAGAGCCGGAATCTTCTGATTTCTATGACGCCAAGGGGATTGTGGAGTCACTTCTTGCCGAGTTCGCCGTCTCCGCCAGCTTCGTGCCCGTGGAAGAGACCACCTTTGAACCCGGGCGTTGCGCCCAGATAGTGATCCCGTCGGCCGGCCGCGCCGTGATAGGTGTCCTTGGGGAAGTTGCTTCGGACGTTCTTTCGGCGTTCGATATCGATACCGCCCCGGTGGCGATGTTTGAACTGGATGTCGAGGCCATCGCTAAACTTCCGGAACTGCAATCACTTGGCCATCAGGACTACGTGCCGTTTGGCCGATTCCCGGATTCGTCCAGAGACCTGGCGCTGGTGATCGACGATAACGTCCCGGCGGCGGATGTGCTGGCGCTCGCGGAACGCAACCGGCTCGTCGTCAGCGCCACGGTATTTGACGTGTACCACGGAGACGCCATCCCATCCGGGAAGAAATCCCTCGCCGTTCGGGTGGTATATCAGGCTCAAGACCGCACCCTTACGGCGGACGAGCTCATCAAAGCAGAGAACTCGATACTCCGTGCCCTTGAACACAACTTCGGCGCCGAGCTAAGGGCACGATAGGCCGATCCAGCCGAACTCAGATAAGCTGTAATCCTCATGCATAAAGAGCACGTTCACGACCGACCTCACCGCCACCACTACGATGCCGAGATGCTTGACGTTGAAGAGGCGCTTGAGCGAATTCTGACCTTCTTCGCACCGCTCCCCGCTGTGGACGTTCCATTGTTGGACGCCCTCGGACAGGTGCTCGCGGAACCCCTGATAGCGCCGATCAACATCCCCCCGCTCGATAACTCTGCGATGGACGGATACGCCCTTCGAGCGGCAGACGTATCTCAGGCCGGTGAAGACTCAGGGGTGGAACTGCGCGTGATTGGCCACATCCCCGCCGGGACCGTTTCCGAACAGACCGTCGAACCCGGGACGGCGTTACGAATCATGACCGGCGCTCCCGTTCCAGATGGAGCGGATGCGGTGGTCGCATTTGAAGACACCGACGAAGTCGAACGTCGTGACTCCGGCGGCTCGATGGAAGCGGTCGGCGTTCGACTTGCAGCGGAGACGGGCGAGAACATCCGGCCTGCCGGCGAAGACGTCCAGAAGGGGACTGTCGTTCTCGAGGCGGGCACCGTCCTACGTGCCTCAGAGCTCGGCGTAGCGGCGTCTCTCGGCATGGAGACCGTTCCCGTCATCCGTCGTCCTATCGTCGCTGTGCTGGCCACGGGGGATGAGCTCCTTGAGCCGGGGGAGGCGCACCAGCCCGGCAAGATCTACAACTCAAACAACTACTCAGTGGCCGCATCGGTCAGCACCTTTGGCGGCGTGCCGCTCGTGATAGGCGTGGCTCGTGACACGGAGGCCTCTGTGGAAGAGGCGCTGGCGAAGGCGTTGGATGCCGATATGGTCATCACGACCGCCGGCGTGTCCAAGGGTGACTATGACTTCATCAAGGACGTGCTCGCAAAGCGTGGAGAGATAGCGCTGTGGTCAGTACGCATGCGTCCGGCCAAGCCGCTTGCCTTCGGCGCACTCGACGCGCCAGACGGCCACCGCGTGCCGCACCTGGGGCTGCCGGGTAACCCGGTAAGTGCCCTTGTTGCCTTTGAGCAGTTTGCACGCCCTGCGATACGAAAAATGATGGGCAAAGAACTGACGCCGCGGCCGACCGTACAGGCAATTCTCGACGATCCCGTAAACAACTACGATGGACGCCGGGTGTACGCACGTGTTGTTGTGTACGGTGAGAACGGCGAGTACCGAGCACGGTTGACCGGAAATCAGAGCTCCGGAGTTCTGACCTCGATGGCACGTGCAAACGGCCTCGCCATATGCCCGGATGACCGGTCACGACTCGAAGCAGGCGAAACGGCCACCGTCCAAATGCTGGACTGGCCGGAAGACGTGTTCTAGCCTGAACACCTGATATTTCATGTTTGGCCGTGAGTTGCAACGATCAACGGCGGCCGCAAACCGAACATCAATCACAAATTACCCGGAGCACCACAATGAACGATGAACAGACTGCCGAGGCAGTAATCCACCGTTACGCCATCAACGTGAAGGCGTTTGATGCGTCCGGGAAGTCGTTCGCGTTCACCGTGCGAAACCGACGATGCTGGCAGTGCCAGCAGGTTCTCGATGAGATGGAAGTCGTTATAGGCGACGCCAAAGAGCACATGAAGGAGATCGCCTCGTGCTGCTCGGCAAAGCCCGACTACGTTCTTCCCGGAACCCCGCTGACCGAGGCCGTGTTCCGCCTTCTGCTCGCCAACGGCAACAAGCCGATGATCGCTGAAGAAATCCGGGACGGGCTGGGAACGGCATGGTCCAGCGTCCTTTACATGAAGGACCTGTCGGACGAGCTGCTCATCAAGCTGGTCGAGAGCGAAAACGCGTACAGCATCGGCCCGATTCCCATTAAGAAATAAGGGCCAAGCGCTCTAAAACCGAATACGGAATCCCTGAGGGTCAGACGTACGCGTAATTTCGGCGTCTGACCTGTCGACGGTTACAGACTGGACCGTCACCCCCGGCGGTCCGCTCTTGAGCAAACTCAGTAGCTCATCGAGCGCGACCTGTTGGCCGATTGCGACCACTTCAACCGATCCTTTGGCCAGATTTCGCAAGTGGCCGTTTAATCCAAGTCGCGTTGCCGCGCTGCGGGCGCGGAAGCCAACGCCCTGGACGGATCCCGAAACGCGCGCCGAAAACATCGGGCCGGTATTCGGATCCGTCATAGTTCGCGCTGAACGTTTTGCCGGGCTAGGGCAATACGAAGTAGTTCTTACTCGTCGTCTTCAACAGGCCGCCTGCGTCGTTCGACGCGTGCGGGCTCGGGCGGCGGCACGGGAGCAGAGCTCAAGGTCACAGATTGCTTGCGACCTCCGGCCTTCTTCTTCTTGCTTTCTTTTTTGTTTTTATCGCGTGATTTCGCCATGCGTCGGCCTTTCGGATCAGAAAAGAGACCGCGATCTCAATATGGGAGATGTACACGGCGCAGTGTGGACGGAAGTCTGAGTTTACCAGACCTCCGTTTATTGCTTGCCAGCGGAAACCATAACGGTTAAGGCTCGGCTCGGACCTTGGGCTTGTAGCGTGATTTCTTGGATTCGGATTCGTACCACTTAAAAAACAGTATCGTCGCCGCGCCCAGGAGGATGAAGCCGCCAGGCACCCACATGATCAGCCCGCCGATGTTCTGGTCCTCCTGTGCTTCCAGGCCCCAGTGCATCGGAGTGGTCTCGTAGTGTGAATACGCAACGGTGCCGACGAGCGTGAGCAACGCGCCAAGGGCGGCGCTCGGCGTGAAAGCCAGCATCAGGTAAAGCAGTCGTTGTGGGTAAGACAGCGGTGACCGCAGAGGCGCTGGACCGACTACAGGCCACCAGAACATCACACCGACCGTCAAAAACATCAGGTGCTCAAAATAATGTAACGGCTCGTTGTGTATCGCCGCCTCATACATGCTGGGCAGATGCCAGATGTACATCGTCAGGATGTACACGATGATCGCTACTTTGGGAAACGTCAGCTTCCGCATGAGCCAGCTGGTCTTGCCACGCCGTGACACGGACCCGGCGACGGCATGGCGAACTCCAGCCGGAAGCGACCACAAGTAAGCCGCTACGGGGCTCGCAGCCAGCAACAGAGGGGCGGCGACGAGGGTCAGCAACAGGTGCTGCATCATATGGAGGAAGAACATGTCTTCCGCAAGAGCGTCCGGGGGGCCGACAAGCGAAAAGGTCAGGGCGGCGAACCCCAGCAAAGTCATCGTGATCCGCCAGCCTGAGATAGGGGCGGAATCGGAATCGCCGGCACGTGAGTTCAGCCTGTAAAGCCCGAACAGGTAGGCGCCGAGTCCGAACGCAAGAACAACGGTGACGGGTGATACCAACACCCACTCGCCCCAGAACGCGGCAAACGAGTTGAGCGGCTCACGGCTTTCGGAGTTGATGTGGAGTAGGGGCACGGACAAAACGTTCCTGAGTTTCGGGGCCGACGTTCACTTGGAGATCAGGACGAGCGATCTGATCAACCGATCAATCGTAGTCCTGTTTGTCCGTGCGGGTTATTGCCTGATTACCTGGCCGATTCAGGGATTACGGAGCGATCTGCGGGGAAGGGGCGAACTGGCCCTGCACGCTGAGCATGATCACAAACACAAATATGGCGATTAAGAATCCGGCCGTAAACACCAGAGTCAAGATGTTTTTATCAAACCTCAGGTGCATGAAGAACGCGACCACAATGACGAACTTGAGAAGCGCGAGGAGCAGCATGATCGTCACGAAGAAGCTTCCGAAGAAGTCATCTATCGTGAAGAAATACACCTCGACGAGCGTCAGCAACGCCAACCACACACCAATGATGGTGTAGAAGAACGGTGTAGCGACCTTGCCGCCGTATGTAAAGCGATCTATCCAGTGCCAGACTGGCGGACCGGCTTCTCCGAATGGTCCCTCATTAGGCGGATCCGGGTACGCCGCATCCACTTTTGGCAGAAGGAAGTAACTGCCGCTGTCCTGGTAAAACAGCTTGCGCCATGCTCTTGAGATCGGGTTTGCCATAACTGTGTCCGCTAACCCCCGATGATCGACGCGGCGTGTTCGATAGTCTCGATACCTTCACCGTCGCTGAAACCGATCAGGTAAATGACCGTGAAGATGATGATCCAAACAATGTCGACAAAGTGCCAGTAAAGTCCGGCCATCTCAAGGTCTTCGACCGAACGGCTTGTCAATGCTCCCTTGAAATGGGCGAAAGCCATGCCAAGGAGCCACAGGACACCCATGAGAACGTGCAGGCCGTGGAAGCCCGTGAGGACGAAGAACGTAGTGCCAAACAGGTTGGATCGGATCGTCAGGCCTTCGTTGACGAAGGTCTTGAACTCGTACACCTGAAAGCCCAAGAAGACTGAACCGAGTACGACTACTGCAAGAATCCAAAACCGGGTCAGGCCCAGCTGACTCTTTTGTGCGTAGTGAAGGGCAAGCACCATCGCCAGGCTGCTCATCAGCAAGACGAACGTACTGACCGAGGTCAGGGGGATGTCCAGAATCTCGTTCGGGAAAGGCCCGACGATGCTCTCATTCCTGTAAACCAGGTAAGTGGCGATGAATGATCCAAAGAACAGGCAGTCAGATGCCAGGAACACCCACATGAGCAACTTACGGTTGCTTATGCCGGTATTCGTGTCAGCGACGTGACCGTGCTGCTCTTGTTCTAAGGCGGCTTGCGCCAATTTCGCTTCCCTTAATCCCTTGTGCGTTTAATGGTCTACGGCTCTATGGGCGGACTGCTAGTGTCCGCCTTCTTCCGTAACCGGCTCGAAGATCCACCCCAGTAAGCCCCACATACCGATCACGATACCCACAGCGCTTAGCCACGGGAACTGGAGTTCTGTGCTGGGAATGTCAACCTGCCCATCCATGAACCCAATGACCCCGATGGACATTCCGATCGCCACTACAAATGGGTAGTAGGACATGCTCGGCAGGTGGATGCTTCCACCACCGTGCGTGTCTTCCTCGACCGGCGCAACGGATTCAGCCTGTTCTCCGCGCTCGTCGTGGAGAAGTTCCGGGTGCTTGGTGTACCAGTAGTCGTCTAGCGATTTCACCTGCGGAATGCGGGCGAAGTTGTAAGCCGGCGGAGGGGACGGAATGGACCACTCAAGTGTTCGTCCGTCCCAGGGGTCGTCTTCGGCTTCCTGTTTGCTGGAGATCGTCCTTATGACGTTGATGATGAACACCAACACGCTGACGGCGATGAGCATCGCACCGACAGTTGCAATCGCGTTACTCGTCTCCCAACCCATGCCTTCGGCGTAGGTGGAGATTCGTCGGGGCATGCCGTTCAGTCCGAGCCAGTGCATCGGTCCAAACGTCAGGTTGAACCCGATAAGCATGGTCCAGAAATGCCATTTGCCGAACGTCTCGCCGAGTCGTTTGCCGGTCATCTTCGGCCACCAGTAGTAGCCACCGGCGAACAGGCCAAGGATAGAGCCGCCGAACAGGACGTAATGGAAGTGGGCGACGATGTAGTAGGTGTCTTGCTGCTGCGCGTCTGTAGGCGGTGACGCGTGCGTCACACCACTCAGCCCGCCGATGATGAACATGGCGATGAAACCGAGCGAAAACAGCATCGACGTGTTCAGGTGGAGCTTGCCGCCCCAGATCGTGCCCATCCAGTTAAATATTTTTACCCCGGTAGGCACCGCTATCAGCATCGTAGAGATCGTGAACGCTGAGTTCGCGGCCGGGCCTAGACCCACCGTGAACATGTGGTGGCTCCATACGAACCAGCCCATGAACCCGATTACCGCGCCCGCCAACACAATTGCCGGATACCCGAATAACGGCTTTTTGGAGAAGACGGGTAATGTCTCGGAGACAATTCCCATCGCAGGCAGGATCAGGATGTACACCTCGGGATGACCGAAGAGCCAGAACAGGTGCTGCCACAGGACCGGGTCACCACCGGCCACCGGATTGAAGAAGTTCGTGTCCAGGACCCTGTCCATAGCGAGTTGAATCAGGGCGACCGCGATGACCGGCATCGCAAGCGCCATCAAGACGCTGGTCACAAGTGCCATCCAGATAAACACGGGCATCTTCATCAGGCCCATACCGGGCGCCCGCATGTTCAGGATTGTGACGACGAAGTTGAAGGAAGCTGCTAGAGAGGCGACACCAAGGATGGTGAGGCCAAGGGCCCAGAACGTCACACCATCGCCGGGGCTGTAGGTGTTTCCGGTGAGGTTCGCATAGCCAAACCAACCGGCGTCCGGTGCACCACCAAAGACAAAGCTCAAGTTCAGGAAGATCGACCCGAAGAGAAATGCCCAGTAGCTGAAAGCGTTTAGCCGGGGGAACGCCACGTCACGTGCGCCGATCATCAACGGGATCATCCAGTTGAAGAAGGCTGCCGACATCGGCATCACGACCATGAACACCATGGTCGTGCCGTGCATCGTGAAGAGCTGGTTGAAGACCTCGGGCGAGACCAGATCATTTTCGGCGGTACGTAACTGACCCCGAATAATGAGAGCTTCGATACCACCGATCAGGAAGTACAGAAACGCCGTCACGCCGTACAGCGTGCCGATTCGTTTGTGGTCAACCGTGCCGATCCAGCTCCACAAACCTGTGTAGCTGGTCGGGCGACTGATCAACGTTGGAAAGGCGATCGTGGTCAACTATGGCCTCCGGTGTATGGGGCTCGGGCGACCTTGCGTGAGCAAGTCATCGTGCGCCTGCCGCACCACCAATTTCCTAGAGTGACTTCATGTAAGCGATAAGGTCGTTGAGTTCATCGCTGGAAAGCGTGGAACCAAATATCTGTGGCATCACAGAGTCTGGAAAACCTTCCGCGACTACTGCGCCGGGGTCGGTGATTGATTCGTGTATTTCTGCATCACTACTTCGTGAAGAAAGGTTGGCAAGTCCAGGACCTACAAGGGTCTCTGATCCCGTCGAGTGACAACCGGAACATCCACTGGTACCGGTGAATACCGCTTCTCCGCGTTCCTCAGCAGTGCCTCCCAAATTGACAGACTCCACGATAGTACCAGCGGCGACCGGCTTCAATTCAAGTAGATATGCCGACAGTTGACGAACGTCTTCCGTAGATAGTGAGTTGTTTCGGTAAGGAGCAGCGAGATCCTTCATGCGGTTACCTTCCTTGACATCGTCAGGGTCGGCGATCCACTTGATGAGATTCTCTGAGTTCAGATCTATCAGTCCAGCGCCAAGAGTTTCACGGGTGCCGAAATGCGTCAGGTTCGGGGCAGGAATGACGGCCGAATCCTCGATGTTACCGATGAATGCCGTGCGTAGACCCGCGAGCCTGGTGCGTTCATTTCGTGCAGCTGGAGCCTGCCATGTGTTTGTGGCATGACAACTGCTGCAGTTTGCCGCAAATAGTGTTTGACCGGCGATTGCATCTTCACTGACGAGCTCAACCGGCGACCTGCGCATGGAGTCTAGCCAGGCCTGGAATTCTTCAGGCGCTTCCGCTTTTACCCGGAAGCGCATCTTCGCGTGTGCCTCGCCGCAGAACTCTGCGCATTGGCCAAAGAAGAAGCCGGCTTCATCAGCCTTCATCGCCAGTTGTCGTACATCTCCGGGGATGATGTCCAACTTACCGGCAAGTTTGGGCACCCAGAAACTGTGAATCACGTCATCTGAGTACATTGTGAAGTTAACCCACTGCCCGACCGGGATGTGAATCTCGTTCGATGTGACTACGTCTTCACCCGGGTAATCAATTTCCCACCACCACTGGTGAGCACGAACGTTTATTTCGAGAACCGGACCCTGATCAGATGGGGGCCCATCTTGATCGTAGATCACCTTAATTGTCGGGATGGCGACGGCAATTAGGATGAACACCGGGATGATGGTCCAGATGATCTCAAGCTTGTTATTGCCGTGTACCTGTGCCGGCAGAGAATCATCAGAATCTCCCCTGCGCCGGAACTTCACTATCGAGTAGATCAACGCGCCTTCTACAAGGAAGAAGACCACTACAGCGATCCAGAAGATGAATATGAAGAGGCTCGCCTGAGTGTCTGCAATCGGACCACTGGTACCGAAAGTGGACTGGGCGTCCTCTTTATTGCACGCGACCAGAAGGGCCGGCACAATTGGGATCAGAAATAGAAACCGGGAGCGCAACGGGCGCAGCAGACGACGCAAGTTCATTGCGGAGATATGGGTCCTTCATCGGAGCATTGAACGGAACCGGACAGGAAGACTCAGCAGCTAGTGGATTGCCGTTCGTGCTTTTTTGAACAATCGGCGAAAGGATAGCAGGTGCCATATGGCCCTGCAACAGATAACAAGCTCACCAAGCACAAAAATTACAGCGAGTGACGGTAATAAAATCGATGACGGTGGCCCGGCCACACAGAAATCCGTCCGCAAGTAACTATCCAGAGGCCGAGTTCATTCAATGCCAACAAGCGATCTACCCGTACTCGTCATAGCTACCCGGAACCCCGGCAAGGCGCGTGAGTTCCAGCAATTACTGCAAGATCTCCCGTTTCGTGTCATGTCGCTCGATGATGTCGGTGTCGATATCGAGGTCGAAGAGACCGGGGATACGTTCGCTGAAAATGCCACCCTTAAGGCCCAGCAGTACCAGGCAGCGTCTGGAGAGTTGACGCTGGCTGACGATTCAGGAATCGAGGTAGACGCTCTGGACGGCGCACCAGGCGTTTATTCCGCTCGCTACTTCCGGCCCGGCCAGACCGATGAAGAAGGAAGGGATCATCTTTTGGCACAAATGGTGGACGTTCTGGGCTGGAAACGTCAGGCGCGTTACCGTGCCGTGATCGCTATCGTCGGTTCCGATACCGAGAACAGACCGCAGTTGTTTGAGGGCTCTTGCGAAGGCGCGATTGCCCACGGACCGATTGGCGATGGCGGTTTTGGATACGATCCCATCTTCTGGTTGGCGGCTGAACGCAAAACGATGGGGGAGCTATCGGCGCAGGAGAAAGATGCGATCAGCCATCGCGGGATAGCGGCAGGCAAAGCGGCGGAGTACCTTCAGACCATCGCTTGAAATACACATCTATCAGGCGGCGCGACCGGTAATTGGCGCCGCCGCTGGCCGTTTCGCCCGGAATCTCGACCACCCGTCGTACAATTGGAACCCATGACTCTCGATAGACCAGACGGCCCGACGGATGTCTTTGGCCGTCATCTGCGCGATCTTCGGATTTCGGTCACCGACAGGTGCAATTTCCGCTGCCCCTACTGCATGCCCTCCGAGGTTTACGGCGAGCGCTACGAGTTCCTGCCAAAACCCGAGATCCTGACGTTTGAAGAGATCGTCCGGCTCGCCGGCCTGTTCACCAGGTTGGGCGTCCGCAAACTTCGGCTGACCGGCGGCGAACCCTTGCTGAGGGCCGATCTCCCGGGACTAATAGAGAACCTTGTTGCGCTGGACGGTATCGAAGATATCGCTCTCACAACAAATGGATATCTCCTTGGGGATCAGGCGCAGGCACTTAAGAACGCGGGCCTATCCAGGGTCACCGTGAGCTTCGATAGCACGGTCGAAGAGGTTTACAAGACGATGAACGGCCGGGACTTCGGTACCGAACGCGTTCTTGCGGGTATCGCCGCCGCTGAAGCTGTTGGACTTGACCCGATCAAGATCAATGCCGTGGTACAGAAGGGCGTTAACGATCACACGATTGTCGATCTAGCTCGTCATTTCAAAGGGACCGGACACATCGTCAGGTTCATCGAGTTCATGGACGTCGGAACCGTCAACTCGTGGGACGCCGAGTCGGTCGTAACGGCGGGCGAAATCGCCAGCGCTATTAATGCCGAGTTCCCGATCACGCGAGCAGCCCCAGGCTACCCGGGCGAGGTTGCGACTCGTTGGACCTACGACGACGGATCGGGTGAGATCGGGATTATTTCTTCGGTCTCAGAGCCGTTCTGCGGTGACTGTACCCGGGCCAGGCTCAGCACGGATGGACAACTCGTGACGTGCCTCTTTGCCGCCGGGGGAAAAGACCTCAAAAGCCCGATGCGTGCTGGAGCTAGTGACGCGGAGCTGCTGGAGTTGATGACGGGCATCTGGTCATCCAGAAAAGACCGGTACTCGGAACTGAGGGCATTTCAGGCCGGACGCGACCCTTCGGATGCGGTCGATGGCGATGCACCGGCACGGACTACGGGCGCTCCCATTCCTGACGGGATTAAGAATCTCCGTCGTAAGAAGAGCAAGATCGAGATGTACCAGATAGGCGGCTAGTGCCGATTACCGGTCCGCAGCGTTCTCCGCCCAGTCAGCAGCCGCTACCGAATACACGATTACGTCCTCGGTAGCGGAAGCGCCGCGATCTACCCGGAGCATCTGAAAGCCGAGCCTCTCGGCAAGTGCCCGCGCCCGCATGTTTCCTGCACCTGTGTGAATCGTGACCCCCGCCAGCTCAAAATGAGGGATCGCTGCGTCTACGGCGGCGCGGCAAGCGCGGATCATCAGGCCGCGCCCCTCCCACTCGCCGCCTATCCAGTAACGGACATCGGCCGTGGCGCCATCACCGTCAGTTTTGGACGGCTCTACGTTCACAGCCCCGACCAGTGCTCCGGAGTCGTACACAAATAGTGGAGAGCCCAGATCCTCATCGTGCTGTGTCGACGATTTGATCAGTTCGGCGGCGTCTTCCCGGGTTCGGACTCGGGAAGACCAGCCCGACCACCAGTCGAGTCGGTCGCGGTTGGAATCTAGCAGTGAGTAAAGCTCTTCCGAGTCTGTGCCACGCGGCCTGCGCAGCATCATCTGGTTATCGATCAATATCGGCGGCGCTCCGAACGTAAGCGGGCGTCCTGAAGGATCAACGAATCCCATCTCCTCCGCGCCCCGCCATTCTGAGGCCAGCATGGAGTAAACGGCCATGTCCTCAAACCCGTCCGGGAGCTTGACGGCCTGCCTCTCGACGCCTTCGTGGACAAATCCGAGTCGCTCCGGTACTGCGCGGCTTCGTGTGTTTTCCACTGCGGCTCGTATGACGACGCGGTTCAATTCCTGGACTTTTAAAAGCTCATCCACAATCGCAGCACACGAACGCGTGGTGATACCGCGGCCTTGCTGTCCCTCAGCCAGCCAGTAGCCAACTTCAGCTGAGGCATTCTGCTCCTGAACGTGCGCACCAATAACGCCGACCACGTTGTCATCCACGCTAATCAGCAGCGGCTTCTCGCCTCCAGAATCGGCGATTCGCTCCTGCAGCCACTTGCGCTCTTGTTCGACGGTTTCAACCGCGAGCAAACCCGGCAACCACTCCCTCAAATGCGCACGGTTGGAGTCGATCAACTCGAATAACCGCTCGGCGTCCGACTCTGTCGGAGACCTGAGCGTTATTTCGCTATCTACTCGAATTTCTGTCATGAATGAGACGTTTCACGTGCGATTAAAGACTTGGTCGACGGCCGATTCCGGCACAAGGGAGCCATTCAGTATATCTAGGATCACGAAATTTCGACCGGGACACGATAAACTTTCGGCCTTAGGATTCATGTTTAAACGTCAGAAACGCGCTCCCCATGGCAACCGGTCGGACGTATTTCACAAACGGACAAAAGCACATTGAGTTATCGACTTTTCACAGATGGATCATGCCTCGGGAATCCCGGACCGGGTGGTTGGGGTGCCGTACTGCGCCCGGATGGCGAAGACGATATCGATCTGTCGGGCGGTGATCCGCACACCACGAACAACCGGATGGAGATGACCGCTGTCGTACGGGGTTTGGACCAGACGCCGGTCGGCTCAGAGGTTCTCATCACGAGCGACAGTTCCTACGTCATCAATACGATGACCAAGGGCTGGAATCGCAAGGTGAACCAGGATCTGTGGGCTGAGTTGGATCGGACTGTCGGCGAACGCCGTGTGACATGGCAGTGGGTCAAGGGGCACAACGGCCACCCGGAGAATGAACGGGCGGACCGATTGGCCGTGGGCGCAGCGGAGGCCATAAGGGATGGCCGGCCGGAACCGATTCAGGCATCGATGGTGATCCCCGAATCTGAAAATTCAACGCCGACCCCTGAAAGGGTCAGCAAGAAAACCTCCGGCCCAAACGGCGCCGCTGACAACGATGACGAACCACGGCTTACGCACCTCGATGAGACCGGCGCTGCGCGCATGGTCGATGTGAGCGACAAGGCGGAAACCGAACGCGTGGCGATTGCCGGTGGCTCGATCACGATGCAGCCGAAAACGCTTGAGCTGATCAGGTCAGGTGGCTTTGAAAAGGGCGACGTGCTTGCGGTAGCCCGTGTTGCCGGGGTTATGGCGGCGAAAAGCACGTCGCAGCTGATACCGCTATGTCACCCGCTGCCGCTAACGCAGGTGGTCGTTGAGTTTGACGATTCCGCATCTGATGACCGAATCGACATCAAGGCGACCACGAAAACGACGTACAAAACGGGGGTCGAGATGGAAGCTCTGACCGCCGTCAGTGTGGCGGCGTTGACGATCTACGACATGTGCAAAGCGGTAGACCGCGGGATGCGAATCGGCGATGTGCGCCTGCTGAGTAAATCGGGCGGCAAAAACGGCGACTACAAAGCCAGCCCCGGTGGGGCTTGAATTGGGCCTGCGGCGGGAACCTGCCAGATCGATGGAAGTGATTCTTGCCCCCCAAATAAGTTCCAGGCAAGCTTGGCCCCCGCCGGGGAGGCGGCCCCGAAAGATCTTGGGTCGGATCTGGATTGAACAAGATTCCGCACATAAGCCCGCTGCAAATCCAAAAATTTAACAAGGTGCAGGCTCGCCTGCCGTTGACGCGTATTCCGAAGCGGGGATACCATCGAATACTGGCCTGTTGGCCAAGAGACCGAATTTAGAAATGGCAACGTAGCTCAGTCGGTTAGAGCGGGCGCTTCATAAGCGTCAGGTCGCTGGTTCAAGTCCAGCCGTTGCCACCAATTCTCAGCATTCGGTCCCGACCACGGTGAACTCCAGAACGCGGAGCTCCCGGGCGATTAGCTCAGTTGGTTAGAGCGCCTGCCTCACACGCAGGAGGTCGCAGGTTCGAGTCCTGCATCGCCCACCACTTATCGGTTCATCGTGGGCGCGGCACGTCGTCTCCAGACACGG
>Ga0114996_10000708_pt1 | contig 46438 bp, 38 predicted proteins | sample ArcticOcean_MG_C_4_FD_87039 | JGI IMG/M metagenome (GOLD analysis project Ga0114996, IMG submission 87039) | Marine microbial communities from western Arctic Ocean - ArcticOcean_MG_CB4_134 | ecosystem: Environmental > Aquatic > Marine > Oceanic | place: Arctic Ocean: Canada Basin | collected... | reverse complement strand
GCTTCAATGTTTTCTTCTGAAACCTCCTCTTTAGAAGCTTCAACAATATCTTTTTTATCTAAAGAATTAACTTCCTTAGGATCTATTTCTTTTTTCTTAGATTTCTTATTGGATTTTTTTTCAGAAACAGTTACTTCCTTATTTGTTTCTTCTTCTTGTTCTTGTTTTTTTGACATATCAAAAAAATTAATTTGTATCTTCAATCTATTTATTAAGGCTTAGATGCTAAAGATTACGAAGAGCATTTATATTATTTTACCTCATTTAATAGCCTCAACTAACATCATTAAACGGGGCGGCAAATATACATTATTATTTTAAATAATTATAAAAATAAATACTAGTATTCCCTTATGTATTCTGCCACTTTTTCCATTAACCACCTGGGAGTAGAAGTAGCTCCACACACGCCTACAGTTAATGCATTTTCAAACCAATGCTCTTGAATTTCCTTAATATCAGATATAAAATAAGATTTTTTATTTTCCTCCTTACAAGAAGAAAAGAGCATCTTTCCATTTGAACTCTTAGTACCACTAACAAAAATAATAACGTCATTATTACTAGCAAAAAATTTTAATTGAGGCTCTCTACCTGAAACCTGTCTACATAACGTATCATGGACTACAAATTTTAATTCATCATTTTTTCCAATTGAGACTAATTTATCTTTAATATTATTTATAATATCCTGAAATGCAGCAGGACTTTTTGTAGTTTGAGAATATATATATATAGGTTTTGTGAAATCAACCTGAGATAAATCATCTTTAGTTGTAACAATTATGGCTTTCCCATCTGTTTGTCCAACTAGACCAGTCACTTCAGCATGTCCTTCCTTTCCAAAAATAATAACCTGCCCATCAATATCTTTTATTTGCTCATACCCTTCTTTTATTTGATGCTGTAACTTTAAAACAACAGGACATGAAGCATCAAGCAATTCAATATTATTATTTAATGCAATTTCATAAGTAGATGGTGGCTCGCCATGAGCTCGTATTAGGACCTTGCAATCAGTCAAAAGAGAGAACTGATGATGATTAATTATCTCTAATCCAAGTTGATTTAATCTATCAACTTCTTTGTTATTATGTACAATATCTCCAAGACAATAAAGTTTTTTATCTTTCTCTAATATATCTTCTGCCATTTCAATTGCATAAACTACACCAAAACAGAAACCAGATTTTTCATCAATCGTTACATCCATTATACTATGTTTTTGTTGAATTAACTTAAAAACTACTTCATTTTGTTGATTCAAATTAAGCATTGTATTGTCGATAACGATTGCATCTTCTGCTTGCACTAGTGGATTAATTTTTCTACCCATGTCATCAGAATCTCTTTTATTTAAATTATCTAATACCTGATCATACGTAACTATATTGTTATTTATCTTTAACTCATCAAATCTTCGTTTTGCTCTAACATTAATATCAGCTGTGATAAAAAACTTAATATCAGCATCGGGCATAACCTTAGTTCCAATATCTCTACCATCCATAACAACGTTTTTATTAGCACATAGTCTTTGTTGTAAATTAATTAATTTTTTCCTTACTTGTTGTATTTTACTAATATTACTCACTTGGTTAGAAACATCATTATCTCGGATCAAATATTCTACATTTTTCCCGTTTAATAGTGTTTCAGTCGCACTTAATTTAGCATTGTAGTGGAAAGATAAATCTATCTTTTCTAAACTCCTTAACAAGAGATGATGATTTATCTTATTATTATATATAATATCATTCTCTATACAATAAAGAGTTATTGCTCTATACATTGCACCAGAATCAATATATTTCATATTAAATTCTTTAGAAATATTCTTAGCAATAGAACTTTTCCCACAAGATGAATGACCATCAATAGCAATATTAATTAATCTTCTCTTCATAAACCAAAAGTACTTAGATTTGTCTTAATACTAAAAGTATTAACTTTCCCTGATAAATGATATGCGGATCTACTATAATTAAAATTAATCTTAGAAACATTAAAACCAACCCCACAAGAAAAACCTACCATTCCATTAAATGAATCAATAGTCATATCAAATCTTCTTTGAAAATTAAATCCTGCTTGAAGATAAAAATTATTTTTAAATAAATTTAATTCACCTCCAAGAATAATGTGTCGTAAAATATTCTTAGCTATACTCTCATCTTTAATTTCAAGTTCACCAGTTTCATTATTAGTAAAACTGCTTAATGAATAATTATTGCTTATATTATACTTATTTAAATGATGAAACACTAAAGAATAAGTTAATGGGAGATGTTCTAATTTTTTACTTAATCCAAATTGTATATCTAAAGGAATTTCTTCACTTATTGATGTGTATGATTTTATTTGTTTTCCTAAATTCTTAACTAAAAATGTAGCAGCAAAAGAATTCTCTTCATTAAAATATGTTGAAGAAACATTAGAAGAAAGAGCTAAAGCATTATAACTTTCATAATTTGAATTTAACAACCTTACATTTACGCCTAGGCTTATTTTGCTACTCAACACTCTACCAAAACCAAGAGTAATTACCTGATCATTAGAAGTAAAAGATAAATTTTGATTTCCTATCTCATTAGTAGAATTAAATTCACCATAACTATTAGCATCAATACCAAATGAAAAACAGCCAAGATTTCTTAAAGATCTAGCATAATAAAATGAAACCATCTTTATGTCTGAAAAATAATCAATAAAACTAAAACCTAAGTCATTATGCATATTATTGTTAAGGAGAGATGGTGTTGTTTGTGCTAATGAAATATCATTATCATATATTGAAATAAGATTACCCCCCATTGCTAATGACCTTGCTGAATACTCTAAATTAACAAATGAAAAAGAGTTACTACCATGCTGGGAGTAAATACAGATTGGAATAAAAAAACATAAAATAAACAATCTAATGGTCATTAATCTACTTAATTTATAGATTAAAGTTAATTAATATTCTTAATTATACTAAAGCAATATCAATAACTTCATGCATATTATCAACATAATAAAACGTTATATTTCTTAAATATTGTTTATTAATAATAGAAACATCTTTTTTGTTTTGAGATGATAATATGATTTCTTTAATGCCTGATCTTTTTGCTGCAAGAAGTTTTTCTTTAATACCCCCAACTGGTAAAACTTTCCCTCTTAATGTGATTTCTCCAGTCATAGCTATTTTCTCTTTAACTAATCTTTTAGTAAAAATAGAAACTAGTGAAGTAAACATTGTAATACCAGCAGAAGGACCATCCTTAGGGGTAGACCCTTCAGGGACATGAATATGCACATTAGTTTCTTGAAATATATTGCTATCAATATTATAGTCTTTTGAATTTGACTTTAAATATTCTAATGATAATGTCGCTGATTCTTTCATTATCTTTCCAATATTACCGGTAATTGATAACTGCCCCTTACCCTTACTTAAACTACTTTCGATAAATAATATATCACCCCCCACACTTGTCCAAGCTAAGCCAGTAACTACTCCAGGAATTGAATTATTAAGCAATCTATCTCTATCAAACTTGGGAGGGCCTAAAACTAATTCAACTACATCTTTATCTACATCGTGCTTATACTCCTCATCCATAGCAATAGATTTAGCTGCATATCTAATCATCTTACTTATCATCTTCTCTAATCCTCTAACACCTGATTCTCTAGTATATTGATCAATTATTTTTTCTAAGACAAAATCAGATAACTGTAATTTATCATTACTCATTCCGTGAGCCTTCAGTTGTCGAGGTAATAAATGTTTTTGAGCAATTTTTACTTTCTCTTCAATTGTATATCCACTAATTTCTATAATTTCCATTCTATCTCTCAAAGCAGGTTGAATTGAAGATAAAGAATTAGCTGTAGCAACAAATAATACTTTAGACAAATCATACTCAAGTTCAAGATAATTATCATGAAACTGTTCATTTTGCTCTGAATCAAGAACCTCTAATAATGCTGAAGATGGATCTCCATGAGAATCTCTTGTAACTTTATCTATTTCATCTAAAACAAACACTGGATTAGAAGATTCTGCCTTTTTAATTGCCTTAATTATTCTTCCTGGCATTGCTCCAATATATGTTTTTCTATGACCTCTGATCTCTGCCTCATCTCGAAGACCTCCTAAAGAAACACGTTGATACTTTCTTCCTAATGCTTCTGCTATAGATTTACCTAGAGAAGTCTTACCAACACCTGGAGGACCATAAAGACAAATAATAGGAGACTTCATATCCCCTTTTAATTTTAGAACAGCTAAATGCTCAATGATTCTTCTCTTAACTTCTTCTAAACCAAAATGGTCACGATTTAATATCTTACTTGCTTTATTAAGGTCAAAATTATCAACAGTATACTCATTCCATGGTAAATCTAAAATTAAATCTAGAAAACTTCTTTGAACAGAATAATCAGACATTGAAGGGTTCATTCTTTGAAGTTTCTTTAACTCTTTTTCAAAAGATTCTTTAACAGCAGGAGACCATTTCTTGTTTAATGCTTGAGATTTCATCTCTTCTACTTCTTTTCCAGAACCAGCACCACCTAACTCTTCTTGAATAGCTTTCATTTGTTGATGCAGAAAATATTCTCTTTGTTGCTGATCTAAATCAGTCCTTACCTTAGATTGAATTTCATTCTTCATTTCAAGCATTTGAAGTTCTTTTGTAAGTAATTCTAAAACTTTAATAGCTCGTTTTTTTAAATCAATTTCCTCTAATAAAGATTGTTTATTTATCATGTTAATACTCATGTTAGATGAAACAAAATTGATAACAAATGAAGAACTCTTAATATTCTTAATTGCTATAGAAGCCTCATTTGGAATATTAGGAGATTCATCAATTATTCTAAGTGCTAAATCCTTAATTGAAGAAACTAAGGCATCAAACTCTTTATCAGAATATGGTTTAAGCTCTATATAATCTTTAATATTTGCTTTATAATAAGGGTCGCTTTCAATAATTTTATCTAATTCAAATCTTTTTCTACCCTGAATTACAGCTGTAATATTACCATCAGGCATTTTTAAAACTTTTAAAATTTGAGCTACTGTACCAATTTTATTCAAATCACCAACTTGAGGTAATTCTACATTAGAATCCTGCTGAGATACAACTCCTATAATCTTATTGTTTTTCTCTGCATCTTTTATAAGTTTAATAGATCGATCTCTTGTAATAGTAATTGGAATAATTACGCCAGGAAAAAGAACAGTATTTCTTAACGGAAGAATAGGTAAAACATCTGGGTTTTTTTCTTTATCAATTTTTTGTTCATCCTCATCACTCATTAATGGGAAAAATTCAGTTTCATCATTAATAACATCTGAAAACAATAAATTGTTAAATTGAAATTTTTTATTCATAATAAATATCTTATATAAAGTATTTAATTCAATAAGTATGCCATTAAGATATTTATTGCCTTTATGTCAGTTACTTTTCATTACGATAACGTTTTGTCATATTATACACAAAAGATAAAATTCCTTTATCTTCATCAGAAAATATAATATCTCTGCGTTTCATAACTTTTTCAACAGTACTAAAAAACTTATGTTTTTTATGTATGGTAAATCCCGATGCTCCACCCCAACTAAATGATGGTATGAAATTTCTTGGAAATCCAGATCCAAAAATATTCGTACCTACTCCAATAATAGTTCCAGTATTAAACATTGAATTTATACCACATTTTGAATGATCTCCCATAATCAAACCACAAAACTTTAAATTTGTATCCTTAAATGATTCTAATGTATAACTCCATAATTTTACATTCTCATAATTATTCTTGAGATTAGAATTATTAGTATCTGCACCTAAATTACACCACTCACCAATTATAGAATTACCAAGAAAACCATCATGTGCTTTTGATGAAAAACTAAAAAATACAGAATTATTTATTTCACCACCAACTTTACAATATGGTCCAATAGTAGTTGATCCATAAATTTTAGCCCCCATTTTTATAACAGAATTATTACACATAGCAAAAGGACCTCTTATCATAGAACCCTCCATAATCTCTGCATCTTTACCAATATATATAGGTCCATCAGTAGTATTTAGAATACTATGTTCTAATTTTGCTCCTTCTTCAATAAAAATAGGGTTATTTCCAATCTTTACATTTGATTCTTTAATTTGTTTTAATTTATTAAAATCTCCTTTAAATTTTAATTGTTCTGAAGTAAACATTCGATTAAAATCATTCTTTATTTCCTCTCCATTTAAAGAGAAAATATCAGTAAGACATGAAAGGTAAGTAAACTTAACATTTGATTGAACTATATTTACATCATCATTTAAAAATTCTGCATTTCGAAAAGCTAATAGTAAAGAATCTTTCTTTAAGGTTTCTCCTTTTCTTAAACTTTTCAGCTCAGTAATTATATCTTCGGATGGTATCAATTGAGAACTTACCCATAGATTGTCATTTTTAACATCTATAGTGAATTTATTTGATAAGTAATCATCAGTCAATACAGATACAGATTTAAAATAAACTTTCCATTTCTCTATAATTGTTAATATACCAAACCTAAAACTTGAAATTGGTCTAGTCAAGCTAAGAGGATAAAAATCCGCTCTATTGCTATCAAATAAAATTATATTCATGAAATAGTTTTAAGCAAACTTAAATAAAAAACCCCATACTTAAAGCACAGGGTTCATTTATAAAGAATAAGAAAACTATTTTTTAAACTTATTGTATTTGCTTTTAAATTTATCAATACGACCAGCAGTATCAATTAATTTTGATTTCCCAGTATAGAAGGGATGAGAATCAGATGAGATTTCCATTTTTACTAATGGATATTCATTTCCATCTTCCCACTTAATTTTCTCATTAGATTCAACACAAGATTTAGTTAAAATTGCGTAATCAGTTGACATGTCTTTAAAAACACATAGTCTATAATTCTCTGGATGAATACCTTTTCTCATAATTCAATAAAATTTGGATTGCAAAAATAATAAGTTTTATTAGAATTACAAGTAGATATTTATTTTTTAAATAATTACTATATACTTAACTCTAAAAGCAAATCATTTGTTTTCTTAACAGCATCAGCAGATTCTTTAAGAGATAATAACTCTTTTTTTGTTAGATCAACCTCAACAATCTCTTCTATACCATTTCTTCCTAAAACTACTGGAACACCAATACATAAATCACTGAGACCATATTCTCCATCTAAAAAAGATGAACATGGAAAAATCTTTTTCTGATCACAAGCAATAGCATGTACTAAAGATGAGACCGCAGCACCAGGAGCATACCATGCTGAAGTACCCAACATAGAAGTTAAAGTTGCTCCACCAACCTTTGTGTCATTTAAAACTTTCAATAATCTATCTTCTGATAAAAACTCTGAAACTCTTACACTATTTCTAGTAGCGAGTCTGGTTAAAGGAATCATACCTTTGTCAGAATGACCACCAATAACCATTCCATCAACATCAGAAATTGGACAAGCTAAAGCTTCACTTATTCTATATTTGAAACGAGCGCTATCAAGAGCTCCCCCCATTCCAATAATTCTATTTTTTGGCAAACCAGTAACTGTATGAGTTAGATAAGTCATAGTATCCATTGGATTACTTACGATAATTAAAATTACCTCTGGAGAAAATTTTAGCAGCTGTTCTGCTACAGACTTCACAATACCTGCATTGATACCTATTAACTCTTCTCTTGTCATGCCAGGTTTCCTTGGTATTCCACTAGTTATAACAGCAATCTCACTATCTACTGTTTTTTTATAATCATTAGTACTACCAATAATTTTGGTATCAAAACTATTTAATGAGGCTGTCTGCATTAAGTCCATGGCTTTTCCTTCAGCAAAATTCTCTTTAATATCTAAAATAACAACTTCAGACGCAAAATTTTTCATAGCAATATATTCTGCACAACTAGCACCTACTGCTCCTGCTCCAACTACTGTAACTTTCATATTGTTTTTGTATTATTTATTTAACCAGCAAGATTACGCATCAATATTAGCATATTTAGCATTAGCCTCAATAAATGCACGCCTTGGAGGAACATCATCACCCATTAGCATAGAAAACACTCTATCAGCCTCTGCAGCACTATCAATAGTAACCCGCTTAAGGGTTCTAAATTCAGGATTCATGGTTGTGTCCCATAATTGATCAGCATTCATTTCTCCTAAACCTTTATATCTTTGAATAATAACATTAACATCCTTTCCTCCTTTCATCTCAGTAATTATATTATCACGATTATTCTCATCCCAACAATACCTGTGATCTTTTCCTCTTTTTAGAAGATATAAAGGAGGTGTTGCTATATAAACATATCCATTCTCAATTAATGTCATAAGATATCTAAAGAAGAAAGTTAATAAAAGAGTAGCAATATGGCTTCCATCAATATCAGCATCTGTCATAATTACAACCTTATGATATCTTAATTTGGAAATATTTAATTCCCTTTCATCTTCTTCAGTTCCTAGAGAAACACCAAGTGCCTTATACATGTTTTTTATCTCTTCATTCTCAAAAACCTTATGCTGCATTGCCTTCTCAACATTAAGAATTTTTCCTCTAAGTGGCAATATTGCTTGAAAATGTCTATCTCTTCCTTGCTTAGCTGTACCACCAGCTGAATCTCCCTCAACTAGATAAATTTCAGATTTTGCGGGATCTTTTTCTGAACAATCAGATAATTTTCCAGGAAGTCCCGATCCAGTAAGAACACTTTTTCTTTGTACCATCTCTCTTGCCTTATTTGCAGCATTACGAGCAGTTGCAGCAAGAATAACTTTCTGAACTATCTTTTTAGCTTGTTCAGGATTTTCTTCTAGATAAAAAGTAAGCATATCACTTACAGATTGTGAAACTGCTGTAGTAACTTCTTTATTTCCTAGCTTAGTTTTTGTTTGACCCTCAAATTGTGGCTCCATTACTTTAACAGATATAACTGCTGTTAAACCTTCTCTAAAGTCATCACCACTAATCTCAAACTTTACTTTCTTCAATAATCCAGAACCATCAGCATATTTCTTGAGAGTTCTAGTAAGTCCTCTTCTAAATCCAGCAAGATGCGTACCTCCCTCATGAGTATTAATGTTATTTACATACGAATGTACATTTTCTGTATAAGAATTATTATAAACCATTGCTACTTCAACCGGCACATCATTTTTCTCGCCATCAAAATAGATTACACCATCTAAAATTGGATCTCTTGTACTATCAAGGAATTGGACAAACTCTTTTAGACCAACTTCAGAATGAAATTCTTCTTTAACATGAGTACCATCATCATTTTTTCTTCTCAAATCAGTTATACTAAGATATATTCCTTTATTTAAAAATGAAAGCTCCCTTAATCTAGCAGCCAAAATATCATAATGATAAACTGATTCAACGAAGATTGTTAAATCAGGAGCAAACGTAACCTCAGTACCTGTCCTGTCAGTGGTACCAATCTCTCGAACATCATATTGTGGCACCCCAATTTTATATTCTTGCTCAAATACCTTCCCGTCCCTATGTACTTCTACTCTCAAATCAGCTGACAAAGCATTTACACATGAAACACCAACACCATGTAAACCACCAGAAACTTTATATGATCCTTTATCAAATTTTCCACCAGCATGAAGAACAGTCATAACAACCTCAAGCGCAGATTTATTTTCTTTCTCATGCAATCCTGTAGGAATTCCTCTTCCATTATCTTTTACAGTAATAGAATTATCCTCATTTATAAATGCATCAATGTGAGAACAATGCCCAGCTAACGCCTCATCAATTGAATTATCTATGACCTCATAAACTAAATGATGGAGGCCTTTTTGACCAACATCACCAATATACATGGCAGGTCTTTTTCTAACAGCCTCTAAACCTTCAAGAACCTGTATATTTCCAGCTCCATATTCCTCATTATTTTTATTTTCCTCAGTCATAAAATTTGAATTATTTATATTATAACAAATATACAATTATCCATTCTTTAATATGGTTACTTTACACAAGAAAATTCACGTTATTTTTTCAACAAAAGTTGATAACTTTTTAGAACAAACAGTTTAAACCAAAAACCATATTTAGACCAATCTGCTGATAACCATTCCATAGTTGTTTTTTAGAATTTAAAAGGTTATTAAAATCAATATAAAAACCAAGATTTTTAGAGTAATTATAGCTAACACTTAAATTAATGAGATACTGCTCATCAAGCTGAATAAGCTCAAATTCAGAAGAGTGAGAATGAGCATCGCGTTCACCAAAATAGCTTAATGATGGAGTAGCTTTAATCTTATTCCTTAATGTAAATGGTATTTTCAAAGAACCTAGAAGATTAGATCTATGAGGCACAATCGCATCAAACCAATTAAAGTAATCAATATTTAGATTCATTGACAATAAATTGTTGAATTTTCTACTATACTCTCCATTAACTCGTAGTTGCCAAATATCAATATAATTAACACTAAATCTATGATAATATGGAATAGTATCAAAATCATAATAATGAAGATCAAATTCCTTACCAAAGCCTATCTCAAAGCTTAACATCTCATTTTGAGATAGTTTATTATTTAAGCTAAAATACGCCTCATATAAATCAGTAGTCCTTAACTCATGAGTATAATTTATTGTATCACCAACTCCTCCACTATTTAAACCAAATGAATATATATATGGATTTTCTTTAGATAATGAATATATGGAGTTTCTATAATCAGTATGATGAATTCCAAAAGTCATATTAAGAATATCCTCAACAAACTCTTTACTAATTTTTATCTCTGGAAAAACATCTATCTTATTTGTATTACTACTATTCTCAAATCCTAAATTAAATCCCAAATCAATATCAAAACCATCTTTATTTATAAATACAGAAGGTGTAAAAGCTACTATTTTAGCATCTGTTTTATCTCTTCCAAATGAAGTTTTATCATTACTATAATTAAGGTAATTATCATACTCAATCAATAAACTAATCGGCTTAAAAGCACTCTGCTTACGGATATTTGAATATAAACTAAAATGATTTTCAGTAAATGAATTAAGATCAGTGAAAAATAACGAAGTCTCATGAGTAAAGCCTTTACTTACAGCTTCTCTAGATTTTATAGAGCACAATAATTTAGAATAAGTAAATTGATTCTCATTATCATTATTAAAAGTATTGCTAAAATCATGCTGAGCTACTAACTTTTCATAATTAAGTGAAGATGAAATTATATTTTTTGAGAGAATACTTTTTGTAAAAAAATAAAATCTTTGGCTATTATTTTTAACACTATACTCATATTTTTCAGTAGTATATTTATTATTATTTGTTACTAACCTTAAACCATAAGAAAAAGACTTATTATATTTACTGTTATATGTAATGTTAGCAGATTTAAATGAATAATTACCCAATGAGAGCCTAATACTTGTTGAGTTAAAATTAAATTTAGCTTTACTCTTGATTTTAGCTGCAACTAAGGAGCGAGTAGTAAAATTAGAATAATAGAGCTGATCAATAAATGAGTATTTTTGAGTTTTATCTTGCTTTGTAGTATCTGAAAAACTGGCTTTAGTATTTAACTTAAATGCATCAGGAACAGAAACCTTTAACGCTTCTATAACTTTAATTTCTGTAGTTTTTAAATCCTGTGCAACAGCTAAAACACATGAAAAAAACAGAAGTAAAAGAGTTGTATTTTTTTTCATATCAATTAATAGTGTCATTTTCTCTTTCTAGTAATAATTCATAATCTATTTCATCTTCAAAAATATCAATATAACTATTCTCTATAATTTTATCATTTACAATGATTTCTGATTCAAGTATTCTTTCTCTTTTAGCTTGAGCTATCAATTTTAATTCTTTTCCATTATAATTATCAATAATACTCTCTAGAGTTGCTTTGGCTTGAAAACTATTTCCTCTATCCAAATAAATATCGGATAGTAAAATAAAGGCTTTAGCTATAAAATAATCATCTGAAAAATCATCAGGCATATCAAAAATCATTTGCTCAGCCATTTCGAGACTATCATCAAGATAAGTTAAATAAATCAACATATACGTCGCTTCAGCACCATCACTATTATTATCAATATCTATAACCTGATTAAATAGTTTACGAGCTTTCACATAATTACCGTTTTGAAAATCTAATCTAGAAATTAAAATATTTGCTTTTGAAAGGACCCAGTTATCAATCTTATCCATCTGTAAAATCTGTGTCGCATATTCAACAGCTTTTGAAACATTTGAATACTCATAACCATACATTAATCTAATAACAGCTTCTCTTTTCAAACTATTATTTGAAGCAATTGAATCTAGAGAACTATAATAAATATTTGAGGACGAGTAATCATATTGATTGTAGAAACTTCTTGCCAGATGAATTAAGGCTGTTTCAATATATGATGTTACATTATTATCTACAATATATTGAAAATACTCATTAGTCTGAAGAGAATCTCCTAAATTACTACTAGAAATTGCTAGAAAATAGTATACATCTTCTATAAAAATACCATTAGGAAACTGATTAATATATTTCTTAAATGCATCTTTAGAGGTTGAATAATCTTGTTCGGAGAATTTAATAAATGCCGCATTATATGATAATGAATCTTGTTCTGACTCACTAATATTGTATTCTGACAAATTATTGACGAAAGCTATATATTCATCTACTTTAGCAATTCCTATATAAATTGACTGTAAACCCATCAATGCTTCTTTAAAGTATGGTCCTTTATGAAAAGTGTTTATCACCAACTTATAATCATTAATAGATTTGTTAATGTCATCGTTATTATAATGAATCATTGCCTTACTTAAATACGATTTAGCTTGAAGATCTATATCTTTAGATGAGACTAATAAACTATCAAAATAAATTAAAGCTTGAGAATGCAAATTATTACTTTTATAATAGCTAGCTAAATCAAATAATGCATTGTCAAAATATATTGAGCTATTATAGTCACTAATAATACGTTTAAGTAGTTTTAGCGATTCCGTTTTATTATTTACTAAAGCTAAACACCTAGATCTTTGGTATAGTCCATAATCTAAATCAAATAAATTAAGTTTAATAGATTTTTCATAAAATTGCTCAGAAAGAGCAAATTCTTTTAACATATAAAAATCATCAGCAATTCTAAGTAATGCATCATTTAAAAGCATAGAATCAGAGTTTAGCTTTACAAAGCTTCTTAAAATATTAGCTGAATTTTTAAATTCCTCTAATTTAAAATATGTGTAGCCAAGATTATACTTACTTAAATGATTTAAAAAATCATTAGAAACGGAGGAGAGATTAAGGTAAGTTTCTTTAGCTAATGAAAATCTCCCTAGTTGATAATATGATTCAGCTAACCAGAAATTGCTAGCCTGTAGAATTTTTTTATTAACTAAATAAGAATTCGATTCTTTAAAAAAAGAAGTAGCTTTATTAAATCTTTTATTATTATACTCCTTAACTCCTAAAAAGAAAGCTAACTCTTGAATCATTTCTTTATCAGAAAGGGATAGCTTATTTACTTTTTTTAGAGAATTATAAGCTTCTAAATAATTGCTAGTTCCTTTTAGTACAGAAACCATCAAAGAACTAATAAATTCTTCTTTATCTCTAGAATCAAATCTATTGTTAAATTCTTGAAAAATAAAAAATGTATTCTCAAAAGGAAGATCTAATTCAAAAGCAAGTTTTGCATAATTAAAAAAAGCTTCTTCCTGTATCTTAGAGTTGTATTCTAGATTAGATGCATTTTTAAAGGCCTGTAATGCAAAATTATTTCTATTAAGCAGTAGATAACTAGCTCCTAGATAATATGAGGTTAATTGACTTAATAGATTATCAGACAAACTAATTTCTTTAAAGAACTTAACAGCATTAGAATAATCAGAAATTTGATAATAGGAAAAAGCAATCATATAATAATCTTTTTGATTAATTATATCAGAAGAAGATTGATATGTTTCAAAATATTTAATTGCATTATAATAATCCTTAAGTTTATAATAAGACTCCCCTACCAATCTATTAACTTCAGATTTTCTCGAGTCAATAATTTCATCAAGAATTGGATCTACATAAACAACAAGCTGCTCATATTCTTCAAGGAAATAATAAATTTGAGAGATATAATAAGGGACAATAGTTTTAAACTTAGGATCATTCTCCAGCTGCTTAAACCATTTCAGAGAAGTTTGATATTTTTTTGATTTATATGATATGTGAGCAAAATAATATTTAGATGCTGACTGGTATTCAGATTCAACTAACAACAATTTTGAAAAAAAATGTTTTGCTGTTACTAAAGAATCAATTTGAAAATAAGAATATGCTAACTGAAATGTTTGCGAGGACGATAAATTACCTGAAACTATATTGAAATAATTTATTGCTTGATTATAATCCTTTTCATCATAATAAATCTCAGCAAGTGATAAATTAGCCTCATCACATAATTGAGAATACGGAAAATCATTAGTTAATTTTTTAAATAAATGTTTTGCATCATCTGAAAATAATTGCTTAGAACATTTAGCATTATATAATAAAGCAAGATCTGAACCTATTTCTTGAAAAAATGATTGAGCTATACTGTACTGTTTATGCTCAAAAAGCTCAATAGCAAGATCAAAATCATTTTTTTGAGCATAAGAAAAGACGTAGCAAAAACAAACAAAAATTAAAGTAAAAAACTCTTTTTTAAGGATTTTCATATTTAATATTAAAATTAGATAATCTGAATGACGTCTATTTGTACATATATTTAAGTTTTCAACAAAGGTTTTGAACAATTTAAAAAAAGAATATGAGTTAAATAAATAATATATTTTCTTAATTTGCAGATGTGTTTTATATTCTAAAAATAAAGGGAACAAGTATCATACCCGATTTTATTCAAATTAGAGATGAAAAAATGACATTACGAGCATATTTTAGATTAAGCCAGAAAGAAATAGGTTTAAAAAAAAACAATCTTGAAGAGTACTCAAAAGAAATTATTGAGATAATAGAGAAACTACCTTTTGGTAAAATTCATAAATATATTCCAACAAAATGAATGATCAAATAATATCACTTGAAGGAGTTAATATTCACCAAGATCAACACCAAATATTTAATAATATAAATCTTGAAATCAAACATGGTGATTTTGTATACCTGATTGGTGAAACAGGTAGTGGAAAAAGCAGTTTAGTAAAATCTCTATATTCAGAAATAAAGGTGTCTTCCGGAAACATATCTGTTGCAAATTATGATCTTAATAAAATTCAAAGTAATGAGATCCCTCTACTTAGAAGAAAAATAGGTATTGTATTTCAAGACTTTCAATTACTCTCTGACAGAACAGTTAATGAAAATCTTGAATTTGTCCTAAAAGCAACTGGATGGAAAGACAAAACAGAAATAACTAAAAGAATTAATGAGGTTCTAGAAAGTGTACACTTAGAAGGATTTAATAATAAGATGCCTTATGAACTTTCCGGTGGAGAACAACAAAGGGTAGTAATTGCACGTGCTCTATTAAACAAACCAGAAGTTCTACTTGCAGATGAACCTACCGGAAATCTTGACCCTAATAAGTCAATAAAAATTGTTGAATTACTAAAGGATATTAATCAACAAGGCACAACAATTGTAGTTGCCACCCATGATTATGAAATTATCAAAAAATTTCATTCTCGTATTATAAAATGTGCTAATAATAAATTAATGGAAATAAGTATAGATGAATTATGACAGTATCTATTTCTAACAACTATCCATTAGAACATCTTAACACATTCCGTATTTCCGCAACAGCTAAGCTTTTTTATGAATTTAAAAATGAAGAGTCATTAAAAGATATATTAAGCAATGATATCGTAAAAAAAGAAAAAGTATTAGTTTTAGGTGGAGGATCAAATATCCTAATAACTAAAGATTTTGACGGGATAGTATTAAAAAATAGTATTCAAGGAATAACAATAATTTCTAAAAATCGAGATAATCTTTTAGTAAAAGTAGGTAGTGGCGTTAACTGGCATGATTTCGTTCTATGGAGCGTAGAAAAAAATCTTTCCGGAATTGAAAACCTTGCTCTGATTCCCGGCTTAGTAGGTGCCTCTCCAATGCAAAATATTGGCGCCTATGGAATGGAAGTTAAAGACACCATATATAAAGTTCATTATATTGATATAAAAAGCAGATTAGAAAAGACTCTAACAAATCAAGAATGCAACTTTAGTTATAGAAACTCAATCTTTAAAGCTGAATTAAAAGATAAAGTGATAATCACAAAAGTTATCTTTAAATTAAGTAAACACAACCTCAATAATATTTCATATGGAGCTATTACATCTGAACTCAAATCACTTAAAAAAGAAGCTTCTTGCAAAACAATCTGTGAAGCAGTAATAAACATTAGATCTAGAAAACTACCTGACCCAAAACATATAGGAAATAGTGGGAGTTTCTTTAAAAACCCAGTTATCACTAACAATAATTTTAATGAACTTAAAACTCGATTTCCAGATATCATTGGATATGAATACTCAAATACACATACGAAAGTTGCTGCAGGATGGCTAATAGAAAAAGCAGGATGGAAAGGATTTAAAGAAGATAATGTTGGTGTATATGAGAAACAAGCTCTTGTTCTAGTAAATTACGGCGGAGCTGATGGTAAAAAAATACTGAAATTAGCTAAAAAAATACAAGAATCTATATTTAGTAAATTTAAAATTAAAATTTTACCAGAAGTTAATATCATTTAAATTTTGAAGAAGACAACTTTACTAGAAAAACTTAATTTTCATTTTCCTCACAGCCCCACCAAAGAACAATCAAGTGTATTTACAGATATCAACGATTATGTTTTAACACTAGGAAACAAAAATATCTTTATTCTTAAAGGGTATGCAGGTACTGGAAAAACAACATTAGTTTCTTCTTTAGTCAAATCATTACCAAGTATCGGAAAACGTTCAGTCTTATTAGCTCCAACAGGAAGAGCAGCCAAGGTACTGTCAAGATACTCCAAAAAAAAATCATCTACAATCCATAAAAAGATATATTGGATAAGAACTACTAAAACTGGAAATACATATATTACTTTAAAAGAAAATACTCATACAAATACAGTTTTTATTGTTGATGAAGCATCAATGATTCCAGAAGATTCAAAAGACAGTTTAGGTAATAGAGCACTTTTAAAAGACCTTATACAATATATATATGAAGGTATTGATTGTAAATTAATATTAATTGGAGACACAGCACAATTACCGCCAATCCATTTAGAAATTAGTCCAGCATTGGATGAAGAAAGAATAGAACGAAATTATAGTAAGCATACCATATGTAGAGAATTAAAAAAAGTAGTTAGGCAAAAAAAGAATTCACTAATATTAGAAAACGCAACTAATATCAGAAACCTAATATTAGATCAAAATTATATATTCCCAAAATTTAGTATCAATAACGAAGTCATCAGAATAAATTCTGGAGAGGAACTACAAGATTATATTGAAAGCGCATATAGTCAATCTGGAGTTGAAAACACAATAGTAATTTGTAAATCAAATAAAAGAGCAAACCAATATAATTCCAGAATTAGAAGTGAAATTAGATGGCAAGAAGATTTAATTTCTTCTGGAGATATCTTAATGATAGTTAGAAATAATTACTTCTGGCTTGATGAAGATAGTGATGCGGGATTTCTTGCAAATGGTGATATTGTAGAGGTGACAAGAATCAAGCAAATCATCGAATGTTATGGATTTAAATTTGCAAAAGCAAGCGTTAAATTATTAGACTATCCAAAAGAGAAAGAACTAGAAACAGTTCTTCTTCTGGATACAATTGAGTCTGAAACACCATCATTATCTTACAATAACTATCAAAAACTATATAAAGAAGTAGGACTAGATTATAAAGGACAGAAGGGAATTAACAAAAAGGTTAAAGAAAACAAATACTTTAATGCACTACAAGTAAAATTTGCATACGCTATTACTTGCCATAAATCCCAAGGAGGACAATGGGAGAACGTATTTGTAGATTTGGGATATTTTACTGACGATATGTTAAATAAATCTTACCTTAGATGGCTATACACAGCACTTACTAGAGCCACAAAAAAATTATACTTGATTAACTTTAAGGAGAACTTCTTTAATACTATATAAAAAAAGCTGAGAATTTACTCGGCTTTCATTGTTACATTAATAAGTATTTCTGTATTAATTCATTACTCCTTGTAATCCTTTATCCAAAGCATCTAAAAACTGTTCGGTAGTTACATAATGGGGCTCATTCAGTTCTTCACCATGGATACAAAGAGCTAAATCTTTTGTCATGGTCCCACTCTCCACTGTATCCACACATACTTTTTCCAAAACTGTGCAAAAGTCAATCAATGCTTGATTATTATCTAACTTCCCTCTAAAAGCCAGACCTCTTGTCCAAGCAAAAATAGAAGCAATTGGGTTGGTAGATGTTGCTTTCCCTTCTTGGTGTTGGCGATAATGACGTGTAACAGTTCCGTGTGCCGCTTCCGCTTCCATTACATCTCCCTCTGGCGTAAGTAATGTTGATGTCATAAGTCCTAATGAACCAAATCCTTGAGCTACTGTATCCGATTGCACATCCCCATCATAATTTTTACAGGCCCAAACAAATTCACCATGCCATTTAAGTGCGGAAGCCACCATATCATCAATCAACCTATGCTCATAAGTAATATCAATAGCATTAAACTTTGCTTTGAATTCATTTTGAAATACTTCTTCAAATATATCTTTAAATCTTCCATCATAGGCTTTAAGGATTGTATTTTTTGTGGATAAATAAAGTGGCCATTTCTTCTCATATGCTCTATTAAAACAAGAACGTGCAAAACCATATATTGATTCATCAGTATTATACATACTCATCGCAACACCTCCCTGTCCTTTAAAATCATATACATTCCAACTTATTGGATCTCCATTTTCTGGATTAAATGTCATAGTTAATTTTCCTTTACCTTTAATAACTGTATCCGTTGCTTTATATTGATCTCCGAAAGCATGCCTCCCTATACATATTGGATGAGTCCAATTTGGAACCAACCTAGGAACATTAGAACAAATAATTGGCTCTCTAAAAACGGTACCACCAACTATATTTCTAATTGTTCCATTTGGTGATTTCCACATTTTTTTTAGTCCAAACTCCTCTACTCTATCCTCATCAGGAGTAATAGTAGCACACTTAATGCCAACCTTGTATTTCCTAATGGCTTCAGCAGAATCAATTGTAATCTGATCGTTAGTATCATCCCTACTCTCCATTCCAAGATCATAATATTTTATATCTAAATCTAAATAAGGAAGAATTAATTTATCCTTAATAAACTGCCATATTATACGAGTCATTTCATCTCCGTCCAATTCTACAATCGGATTATCTACTTTTATCTTCTTCATCCTTTTTATTTTAAATTCATCTAATATCCAAATATATCCTCAAGCTTAAGTATTGTAATATCACCATATTGTTCTAATAATTTCAAATCAATTTCATCAGAACTTCCTAAAACCATATAGGTATAGTTATCACTTTTAATATGAGTATCATGGAATTGACTTAAATCATTCATAGTAAATTCTGTTACATCATTATACAGATCCAGTCTATTATCATAATCAAGATTAATTTTCTTGGCTTTCTCATAATAATCTAGAACTTTTGCTTTTGTTATTCTCTCTGTTCTTATCTTTTGTAGAATACCTTCTCTGGCTGTTTCCATATTAGAATTTGCCTCTGGCATTTGTATTAGGAGTCCTAACATCCCTGACATTGCTTCACTAAGTTTATCAGCTTGAGTACCAATATATGAAAATCCATAATGAGAATCATTTAATCTCTTAGGAATTGTATATGTACTATAAACTGAGTATGCTAATGCTTTAGACTCTCTCATCTCTTGAAAAACAATAGAGCTCATTCCTCCACCAAAATATTCATTATGGAATTTAATAATAGAATACTCATCTTTATTTAATTTAGACCCTTTAGCATACATAATAACTTCAGCCTGCTTCATGTCATAATCAATAACATAAACCTGATTTTTATTCATATCCTTTTCAATATTTAAATCTTTTTCTTCAATAGGAATTAGATTAGAATTATTATGAGACTCAAGCATTAATTGCTTAACATCAGAAATACCATCAGGACCATAATATAAAATCCTATGATCATTTTTCGTTAGATTATGTATAATATTAAGCAATTCTGCTGAAGTTATTGAATTTAATTCTTCCTTTGAAAGCGTATTTGTAAATGAAGAATTCTTACCATATCTAGCATAGCTAGTCATAGCAGTAAAGAGAATAATCTGTTTATTTAATTTAGCATCACTTTTCTGCTTTTCATATGTTGCCTTTAAGTTAAGTAGAGCATCTTCATCAGCAATAACATTAGATAAAATATTTTCTAAAAGCCTTACAGATTCTTCAAAATTATCTGACAATCCAGTTAAACTAATCTTAGTTGTATTTGAAGAAGTATTTACAGACAAGTCACATCCAAGCTTATAAAACTCTTCAAGTTTCTTGCTTGAAGATATAGTCTCTGTCCCTAAATATTTTAAATAATCTACTGCTAATTTTAATTTTTTATTATGGTCAGTACCCATATCAAAAACATAATTTAATTGAAATCTTTCATTCTCATTATTCTCTTTATATAAAAGTGGCACCGAATTTATCATATCTTGTTGAAGGTCTTTTGAAAAATCAATAAATTTTGGTTCTACATCCTTAACCTCCTCAGCAAGAACAGAAGATAAAAACGCTGACTTATCTTCTCTATTAACTGTTACAGGAGTAATTTGAGGCTTAGTAACCTTAATAGCGTTGGGATCCTCACCTAATCTTTTATATATTACAGTATAATTGTCACTATAATTTTCTCTAACAAAATCAATAATATCTTGCTTAGTAATCTTAGATAATTCATTTAATAAATTCTGATGTTTCTGCCAGCTCTCATTTAAAATAAATGCATCTACGAATTCTGCAGCTCTACCATTATTAGATTCGTATTTTTTAATTTGTTCTAACTTTAAATCAGAAATAATTGCTTGTAATATCCAATCTGAAAAATTACCATTTTTGATTTCATCAAGTTGTGACAACAACAGGTCTTTAACCTGTTCAAGACTCTGATCCGTTACAGGATTACCATAAAATCCATGAATAGAGTAATCATTTAATATATAAGGAAAACAACCACCTCCTGTAATTTTCTGAGCCTGATTAAGATTAATATCAATTAATCCAGCAGATGTATTACTTAAAACCATATCAACCATTCTAAGAAGATTAGCATCACTAGAGTTAGCTCCATTTAATCTAAAACCAATATACAACCTTTCTGCCTCAGGACCATATACATTTTTGATGCGAGGTGAGTCAATATCATCTTCTTGAGTTACTTCAAATAAAGGATCTTCTTTACGTTCAAAACCACCAAAATACTTGTTGACTAGTTTAATAACATTATCATACTCAAAATCTCCTGACATACATATTGCCATATTATTAGGAATATAATTTTTATTAAAATATTTTCTAATTTCAGTTAGTGAAGGATTTTTTAAATGATCAATAGTTCCAATAGTTGTTTGGGTACCATATTGATGCTTCTCAAATAATCCCGACATAAGACCTTCAAACATCTTACTCCCATCACTATCTAAAGATCTGTTTTTTTCTTCATAAACTGCCTCTAATTCAGTGTGAAATAATCTAAAGATTGGCATTCTAAAACGTTCTGACTCAATCTTCAGCCATTTTTCAATTTGATTTGATGGAATGTCATTTACATAAACAGTCCTCTCATTTGATGTGTATGCATTAGTTGCTTTAGCACCTATCCCACTTAACATTTTATCATATTCATTTGCAATACATAATTTTGCAGCCTCACCAGAAACAGAATCAATTTGACGCCATATTTTATCTCTCCCATCAGTATTAGACATATCTACAGCTCTATACTGCTCATATAGTGACTCTATTTTATCAAGTAATGGCTTTTCTTTTGTATAGTCTAAAGAACCATACTTGTCTGTACCCTTAAATAACATATGTTCTAAATAATGCGCAAGTCCAGTTGCATCAGCAGGATCATTCTTACTACCTGCTCTTACCGCAATATTTGTCTGAACCCTTGGAGCGTCATCATAAGAAGAAAGATAAACTTTTAGTCCATTATCTAAAGTGTAAATTCGAGCATTTAATGGGTCATTAGCAACTGATTCATAATTATTTTCAATCATCTTGTTTTGTTTTTTTACATTAATTGTTAAATAGATTCCAAAAGAAACTATCAGTAAAGTTGTTATAATATTTTTTGTTGACATAGTTTTTAATTTCATTAATAATCAGAATCAAGACCAAGTTCTTGACGTAACTTTTCTAAATGTTTATTGTCTTTAGACATTTGTTTAAATTTATCTGAATTAGTATAAGGGGTGTTATCTTTGGCTAATGCTGCAACTTTAGTTTGCAAGTCTATTAAGTCATTATTTAATTTGTCTCGCAAAAACCTTAATATATTATGTTTCTCTTGATTAACTAATTCAATTTGTGATGTGTTACTTAAAGTTATTTCAATATTACTAGCATCTATAAGTACAGGCTCATTTATACCAAGTGTAATTGCTAGATTAGATTTTTCAGTATCTTTAAAATTGACAATCATTTCTTTCCATTTTTCTAGAACAAGATCTTGAGCAACCTCATCTGATCTTAAAGCCACCACACTATCTGTTAATTTTTCTTGATCACTATCCTTATCAAGGATATTTAAAATAGATATAGTCTTAGCTTTTTCCTGATCTCTTTTTTTATATGCATCATTGATCTTATCTGATATAACCTCATTCCCCTTATCTATTATAATATCATTACTCTTATCTGAAATATTAATATCTTTAGCTTCTTTATTTTGATCAGCTTTTTCTATAGTATCATTTTTAATTATCGCATCTGCTTGATCATTAATATTAAACTGATTAGATACTATAAAATTTTTATGTTTTTTTTTTACTTCAGTATTATGACCAATTGAAGATATTTGCATTAAACAAATCTCTACAAGTAATCTTTGATTATTACTTAATTTATATTGAATATCACATTCATTAGTTAATTTTAATGCTTTAACTAAAAACTTAGCATCTGTTTCTTCCGCTTGAGTTAAATAACGTTTTTCCAAGATATCATTTTTAGCAAGTAAAGAAATTGTTTTACTATCTTGACATAAAAGCAAATCACGTAGATGATTAGCTAAGCCATTAATAAAATTCTGCCCATCAAAACCATTATTAATAATTTCATTATAAGATAATAATAGCGCACTAATATTATTAGATAATAATTGATCTGTAATTGTAAAATAATAATCATAATCAAGAATATTAAGATGATCAATAACATCTTTATACATTAATTTACTTTCAGAAACACTTACTAATCTATCAAATAAAGATAAAGAATCTCTTAAGGCTCCATCAGATTTCTCAGCAATTAAATGAAGAGCATCTAACTCTGCAGATATATTTTCTTGTTTAGCAACATATTTTAAGTTTCTTACAATATCTTCGTTATTGACTCTCTTAAAATCAAAAATTTGGCATCTTGATAAGATAGTTGGAATAATTTTATGTTTTTCAGTAGTAGCTAATATAAATTTAGCATGTTTTGGTGGTTCTTCTAATGTTTTTAGAAATGCATTAAATGCAGATTGTGATAACATATGAACCTCATCAATAATATAAATATTATACATACCTACCTGTGGAGAAAAACGAACCTGATCAACAAGATTCCGAATATCATCAACAGAATTATTTGAAGCAGCATCTAATTCATGAACATTAAAAGAACTATTTTCATTAAAAGATTTGCAAGAAACACATTTATCACAAGCATTAGCATCAGAATCCATTTTTTCACAATTAATAGTTTTAGCAAGTATTCGTGCAAGAGATGTTTTCCCAACGCCTCTTGGGCCACAAAAAAGAAAAGATTGAGCTAATTGATCTTGTTTGATTGCACTTTTAAGTGTAATAGTAATAGCATCTTGACCAATAACTCTATCAAAAGTTCTAGGTCTATATTTTCTTGCTGAAACTAAAAAGTCACTCATATTTTAGGCACTAAAAATGGATTACAAATTTAACATTTATAATAAAACAATAACTAAATATTTATTCAAATTAAAAAACAAGCCTTATTTTGGTTATTCTATATAGTTTTTCTAAATTTGCCGCCCGATTTAAACTAAATAATTAACAAGAAAACCAAAAAAATGAACAATTACGAAACCGTTTTCATAATGAATCCCGTCTTATCTGATAAACAGGTAGGGGAAACGGTAAAAAAATTTATCAATCACTTGAAAGATAAAAAAGCAAAGATATCTCATAAGGAAAACTGGGGCTTAAAAAAACTTAAATATGTTATTCAGAAGAAAAAAACTGGATTTTACTATTTACTTGAATTTCAAGCCGAAGGATCTGTAATAAATAATTTTGAAGTAGAATTTCAAAGAGACGAACGAGTTATTAGATGGCAAACTGTTAGATTAGATAAATATGCTATGGAATATGCTGATAGAAGAAGAAAAAAACTAAATGAAAAATCTAAATCAGAATAATTATGAGCAATAAAACAGAAATTAGATATCTTTCTCCAGTAGATATAGAGAAAAGAAAACAAAGCAAATACTGCCGATTTAAAAAAATGGGCATTCAATATATTGATTACAAAGATCCTGAATTCCTAATGCGTTTTTTAAATGAACAAGGGAAAATATTACCAAGAAGAATTACTGGTAATTCAATGAAATTTCAGAGAAGACTGGCTGTAGCTGTAAAAAGAGCAAGACAAATAGCTTTACTTCCATTTGTAGGTGATAATTTAAAATAATCTAAAAAAACAAAAAAATGGATGTTATTTTATTAGAAAATGTTGAGAAGCTTGGTTTTAAGAATGAAGTTATTAAAGTTAAAACTGGATATGGAAGAAACTTTCTTATCCCAACAGGAAAAGCGGTATTAGCTACAGAGTCTGCAGTTAAAGTTCTTAATGAAAACTTAAGACAACAAGAACAAAAAGACTCAAAATTAATTACACAACTTAACAAAACTGCTGAGGCTCTACCAAATTTAGATATACAAATCAAGGCTAAAGTTACAGAGGGAGGAACAAAAATATTTGGATCAATTAAATCTTCTCAATTTGCAGATGCATTATCAGCTCTTGGACATGATGTTGATAAACGATTTGTAAAACTAACAACCATTAAAGAACTAGGTAATTATGAAGCAGAAGTTAGGCTACATAGATCAGTAAAAGTCAGTGTTCCTTTTAGTGTTGTAGCTGAATAATTTATTTTACACAAAAATTTTAAAAACCAAATTTAAAAATTTTGGTTTTTTTATATATACTAATTAACTTTACTAGTATAAAATACTAATAAAAATCATTTAAAAATGTATATTTGCAATGAATCCTAAAACTTAATAGAACTATGGCTTTTGATATAAATATGATTAAAAAATTATACAATAGCTATCCTAATTCTATTAGAAAAACTCGTTCTATTCTTAATAAGAATTTAACACTCTCTGAAAAAATACTTTACACTCATCTTTGGAATAAAAATACAGATATAGAATTCAAAAGAGGTGCAGACTATGTGGATTTTGCTCCTGATCGTGTTGCTATGCAAGATGCAACAGCACAAATGGCATTATTGCAATTTATGCAAGCTGGAAAAGACAAGGTAGCTGTCCCTTCAACTACACATGCAGATCATTTAATACAAGCTAAACTCGGAGCTTCTAAAGATCTTCAAGAAAGTCTAAATATTAATAATGAAGTATTCCAATTTCTAAGTTCTGTGTGTAATAAATATGGAATTGGATTCTGGAAACCAGGTTCAGGAATAATACATCAAGTTGTACTAGAAAATTATGCTTTTCCTGGTGGGATGATGATTGGAACAGATTCTCATACAGTAAATGCTGGCGGACTTGGTATGATTGCTATTGGAGTTGGAGGAGCTGATGCTGTAGATGTAATGGCTGGAATAGCATGGGAGTTAAAATTTCCAAAACTAATTGGAGTACAACTTACAGGAAAATTAAATGGCTGGACATCAGCGAAAGATATTATTCTAAAAGTTGCTGGTATTCTAACAGTAAAAGGAGGGACAGGGTGTATCCTAGAATATTTTGGAGAGGGTGCAAATTCACTATCAGCAACTGGTAAAGGGACCATCTGTAATATGGGAGCAGAAATTGGAGCTACAACTTCAACGTTTGGATATGACAAAAGCATGGAAAGATTTCTTCGAGCAACAGATAGAGATGATGTTGCAGAAGAAGCAAATAAAATAAAAGAACATCTCACTGGTGACAAGGAAGTATATGGAAATCCAGAGCAATATTTTGATCAAGTTATTGAAATTAATTTATCAGAACTTACACCCCACTTAAATGGACCATTTACTCCAGATTTAGCTACTCCAGTTTCTGAGATGAAAAGAAAAGCCATTGAAAATGACTGGCCTCTAGATGTTGAATGGGCCTTAATTGGTTCTTGTACAAATTCATCATATGAAGATCTAACTAGAGCAGCATCTATCGTTGAAGATGCAGTTAGCAAACACATATCACCAAAAGCAATACTAGGAATAAATCCTGGATCTGAGCAAGTAAGATTTACAGCAGAAAGAGACGGTATAATTGAAATATTTGAAAAATTTAAATCAACAAAAATATTTACAAATGCGTGTGGCCCATGTATAGGGCAATGGGCAAGACAAGGAGCAGAAAAACAAGAGAAAAACTCTATTGTTCATTCTTTTAACAGAAATTTTGCTAAAAGAGCAGATGGGAACCCAAATACTCATGCTTTTGTTGGATCACCAGAGATGGTAGCTGCAGTTGCTATTTCCGGAAGGTTAGATTTTAATCCTTTAACAGACTATCTAATAAATAATGAAGGCAAGAAAGTAAAATTAAATGAACCAACTGGATTTGAGCTACCTCCACTTGGATTTGACGTTGAAGACAATGGATATCAAGAACCTGAAAAAGATGGAACAGGTATTGAGGTTGTAGTTAACCCTGACTCAAAAAGGCTACAATTACTTACTCCTTTTGAAGCATGGAACAGACAAAATATACTTGGAGCTAAACTTTTAATTAAAGCTGAAGGAAAATGCACAACAGACCACATCTCAATGGCAGGACCATGGCTTAAGTACAGAGGCCACTTAGATAACATATCTAATAACTTCTTAATTGGAGCTGTAAATAAATTTAATGGCGAAAGTAATAAAATTGTAAGCCAGATTGATGGTCAAATTGATGAAGTCCCTAACATTGCTAGAAAATACAAAGAACATGGTATCCCTACAATTGTAGTTGGAGATCATAATTACGGAGAAGGTTCATCTAGAGAGCATGCCGCAATGGAGCCAAGACATCTTGGGGTTGTAGCGGTAATTGTTAAATCATTTGCGAGAATTCATGAGACTAATCTTAAAAAACAAGGTATGTTAGGACTAACATTTAATAATGAGTCAGATTATGATTTAATAAAAGAAGATGATGTATTTAATTTTATTGACCTCGAAAATTTTTCTCCATCAAAACAATTAACATTAGAAGTCATTCATAGTAATAAAGACAAAGAGCTAATCGTCTTAAATCACACATATAACAAAGCACAAATTGAATGGTTCAAAGCTGGATCAGCATTAAACTTAATTAAAGAAGAAAACTCAAAATAATATAATACTAAATTAAGAAGTAATATATTCTGGAATATCATTTAAATAAGACATCTTTCCACTCTTATAGTCAATAAAACAACAATAATGTTGTAAGCCATTAGTCACAAAAAGATATTTTGCATGTAGACTAAAATTATATTTTGCGATCTGATCAAAAGTATCTTTGCCTATAGATATAGTTGAAGCTTTACATTCTACTAAAATAATGGGTTGTAACTCTCTATCATTTACAATGATATCAGCCCTAGTTTTAAGATTATTATATTTAACTAATTTCTCAACCTGCATTAACCCAACAGGGTATTTTTTATAATTAACAAGATAGTGTACAACGTGTTGCCTTACCCATTCTTCAGGTGTTACTAGAAAATAATCTTTTCTTACTATATCAAAAACTTGTGTAACACCATTAACTAATTTACTTTTGAGTTTTACTTTAGGAAAATTAAGCTCTGGCATTAACATAAAACAAATTTAAGTGAAATATAATGAGATAATAGCATCAATAGATAAGAAAGAATACAGAAACTTATATTTTCTTTCTGGAGACGAAAGCTATTATATTGATAAAATTTCAAAATATATATCCGAAAAAATACTAACTAAAGAAGAGAAGGCTTTTAACCAAGTAACTCTTTACGGTAAAGATACAGATACATCAGAAATAATTTCAGAAGCCAAGCAATATCCATTTGGATCAAATTATAGAGTTATAATTATTAAAGAAGCACAAAACATTAAAAATATTGAAGAAATTGAAGATTATATTAAAAATCCACTTTCTACAACACTTCTTGTTATTTGTTACAAAAAAAAGATTGACAAAAGAAAAAGTTTCATAAAACATATACAGAAAAACTCATTACTTTTTGAAAGCAATAAATTATACGACAATCAAATAGCAAACTGGATAAATGATTATTGTCTAAATAATAATATTTCAATAACAAATGAGGCTTGTGCTATATTAGCCGAACACCTTGGAACAAATCTAACAAACATTACAAATGAATTAGATAAACTATTAATTAATCTAAGTCAAGAAAAAGAAATCACCCCATTATTAATTGAACAAAACATAGGAATCAGTAAAGATTATAATGTCTTTGAATTACAAAACTCTTTAGGTAAAAAAGATATAATGCAAGCAAATAAAATAGCTCAAGTTTTAAGTGAAAATCCAAAGCACTATCCATTTGTGCTAACTATTAGTTCTATCTTTTCTTTTTTTCAAAAAGTTATAATATATAAACAGGTGCAAAATCATGACAAACAGAAAATAGCTTCAACTTTAAAAATAAATCCATATTTCATATCCCAATATCAAGTTGCTTCAAACAACTACTCTATCAGACAACTTAATTATATTTTTGAATATATCAGAGAATATGAATTAAGGTCAAAAGGGATAGGTAATAAAAATACAACATCAGAATCTCTTTTAAAAGAGCTAACATTTAAGATACTTCACACATAAAAACAAGTGTTTAATTATCTATATTTGCATACTTTTTAAAAAAGCTATGCGAAAACTTTTTAATCTTATTTTTTTTGTTTTTATTCTTTCTAGCAGTTATGCTCAAAACAGCACAATTAGAGGCTTTGTATATGACAAATCAACTGGGGAACCAGTTATGTTCTGTAATGTCTTTTTAGAAGGAACAACAATTGGAGCTCCTACCGATGTTAATGGAATGTATAACATTGCTAAAGTACAGTCTGGAAGCTATCAATTAACAGTAACATACATAGGGTATGACACAACACAAGTAGAAATCAATTTAAGAGAGAAGCAAATTCTTACACAAAACTTTGAAATATCTGAATCAAGTATCAAACTAAATGAAGTTAAAATTTCTGCAGCAAGAGAAGCAATGAGAACAGAAGTTAATGCAGCTGCAATTAAGATAACAAAAAAAGAACTTGAAATGATACCTACAATTGGGGGAGATCCAGACTTAGCCCAATATATTCAAATCATTCCTGGTGTTGTATTTACTGGTGATCAAGGTGGTCAATTATATATAAGAGGTGGCTCGCCAATCCAAAACAAAGTTTTACTTGATGGAATGATAATTTATAGCCCTTTCCACTCTATAGGGCTTTTTTCAGTTTTTGATACTGATATAATAAGAAATGCTGATGTTTTTACTGGTGGTTTTAATGCAGAATATGGAGGTAGAGTATCTTCAATAATGGATATTAAAACAAAAGATGGTAATAAGAAAAGATTGGGAGGAAAACTAACCGCTAATACTTTTGGTTCAAAACTATTATTAGAAGGACCTTTAAGTAAAAACCAAAAATCCTCATTTGTTTTTTCTGGAAAAACATCTTATCTAGATAAGAGTTCGGACATCTTTTATAAAGAACCAATTCTTTTCTTTGATGATAAAGGACTTCCATACAGCTATACTGACTTATATGGGAAATTTTCACTTCATGGAGACAATGGAAGTAAATTTAATCTATTTGGATTTAATTTTCAAGACATTGTAGATTATGAAAACATCTCAAAACTAAGTTGGAATTCTACAGGAATTGGAAGTGAATTTATTTTAATCCCAGGAGGATCTCCTGTATTGATCGAAGGTAATTTTGCCTATTCATCATATAAAATTAATTTAGATGAAGAGGCTTCTCCATTAAGAGAAAGTGGTATAAAAGGATTTAATATGGGATTTGACTTTACATATTTCAAACCAAAAAGTAAAATAAAATATGGCTTTGACATCCACGGATTTGAAACCGATTTTTTGACATACAATTCAGTAAACACACCTATAACTCAAAATGAAAATACATCTGAATTTTCGGCTTATGTTAATTATCAATATACATCTACAAGATTAATTATTGAGCCTGGATTTCGTATTCAAAAATACACACTAGGATTATCTCCTGAACCAAGATTAGGAATAAAATATATAGTAAATGACAGATTACGTCTTAAACTTGCAAGTGGATTTTATTCACAGAATATACTAAGCACCTCATCTGACAGAGATGTAGTTAATTTATTTTCAGGGATAATATCTTCCCCAGAAGAGATCCCAACACAACCTAATGGAGAAGATTACAATAGTAAAATCCAAAAGGCAAAACATATTATAACAGGATTTGAATATGATATAAATAATATGATTGACTTTCAGCTAGAAGCATATATTAAAGATTTCAGTCAACTAACAAATATTAATAGAAATATGACTAGCAATAATGATGAAACATTTATTATTGAAACAGGAATTGCTAGAGGTATTGATGCTTTATTAAAATATAATAACAATAAACTATACATATGGTTAGTGTATTCTATAGGCCATGTAACGAGAAATGATGGAATCCGTGAATACTCTCCTCATTTTGATAGAAGACACAATGTTAATTTTGTTACCTCTTATAAATTCGGAAAAGCTCTTGATTGGAAATTTGATTGCCGTTGGAATTTGGGATCTGGCTTTCCATTTACTCAAACACAAGGGTTCTATGAGAATATTACATTTTCTGAAGGAATTAATACAGACTATACCTCAACAAATGGCGAACTTGGAATCGAATATGCAGAACTCAATAATGGACGTCTTCCATATTATCATAGATTAGACTTGTCACTTGCAAGAACGATTAAAATTAACAATAAATCTAGCCTTAACATTACTACATCAGTAACTAATACATATAATCGCGAAAATATTTTTTACTTTAATAGAGTAAAATATGAAAGAGTGAATCAACTCCCATTAATGCCAAGCCTTGGTATGAGTTTGACATTCTAATTTCTAAAATTCTTTAATAATTAAATTAACGCAGCACATTATATGATTTGTAAATACTATTTTTGTAAAAAAAATAACTTTGAATAACTTCTCTACAAAATATATTTTCGTAACTGGTGGTGTGACTTCATCATTAGGAAAAGGAATTATTGCTGCTTCTTTAGGGAAACTACTAAGCGCTAGAGGATACAAAGTTACAATACAGAAATTAGACCCATATATAAATGTAGATCCTGGAACTATGAATCCATATGAACATGGAGAATGTTATGTTACAACAGATGGTGCAGAAACTGATCTGGATCTTGGTCATTACGAAAGATTTCTTGGGAATACTACATCGCAAGCCAATAACGTCACTACAGGAAGTATCTATCAAACTGTAATAAAAAAAGAAAGAAAAGGAGATTATCTTGGTAAGACAGTTCAGATAATTCCTCATATTACTGATGAGATTAAAAGAAGAATTAAAATATTAGGTGATACAAATAATTTTGATTTTGTAATTACTGAAATTGGAGGAACAGTTGGAGATATAGAATCACTTCCATATATCGAAGCTGTTAGGCAAATTAAATGGGAACTAGAAAATAGCGCCATATATATCCACCTTACTCTTGTTCCTTATTTATCAGCAGCTGGCGAATTAAAAACAAAACCAACTCAACATTCAGTAAAAACATTACTAGAATCTGGTATCCAGCCTGATATTCTTGTCTGTAGAACTGAGCATCCTCTAAATGAAAGTATAAAACAAAAGATAGCTTTATTTTGTAATGTGGAAAAAGATGCTGTTATAGAATCAATAGATGCTAAAACAATATATGAAGTGCCACTTCTTATGCAAAAAGAAAATCTAGATAAGGTTGTATTAAGAAAACTAAAACTAGATGACGATACAGATGTTCAACTTGATAAATGGAAAGATTTCTTATTTAAACTTAATAATCCTAATCAAGAAATTAATATTGGATTAGTTGGAAAATATATTAAACTCAAAGATTCATATAAGTCAATTAGTGAAGCATTCATTCACGCTAGTACTGAGAAAAACTGTAAGGTAAATATTAAATGGATTAATGCTGAAGGACTGACAGAAAAAAATATTAAAGAAAAGTTACAAAATCTTAATGGTGTATTAGTAGCTCCTGGATTTGGAGATAGAGGTATAGAAGGAAAAATAAATGCAATTCAATTCGTAAGAGAAAATAACATACCTTTTCTTGGTATCTGTCTAGGAATGCAATGTGCAGTTATTGAATATGCTAGAAACATACTGAAAATGCTAAAGGCCAACTCAACAGAAATGAACCATAATACAGAATTTCCTGTTATTGATATAATGACTAATCAAAAAAATATTGAAAACAAGGGGGGCACTATGCGATTAGGCTCATATAATTGCACACTGGATAAAGATAGTTACTCATATAAAGCATATCAAACTTTAAAAATTGATGAAAGACATAGACATAGATATGAATTTAACAATAAGTATCTAAAAGACTTTAATGAAGCAGGAATGCATTGTGTTGGAAAAAACCCTGACAACAATCTTATTGAGATAGTAGAGGTTCCATCACACCCATGGTTTGTTGGAGTTCAATTTCATCCAGAATATAATAGTAATGTACTAAATCCCCACCCACTATTTAGCGGATTTATAGATGCCTGTATAAAGAATAGATAATAATGAAAGGCTTCGATAAAAATTCTCTTATAGGTTTTGTCTTAATAGGCCTAATATTTTACTTCTTTGGTTTATTTAATGGTCCTACAGTTGACAATGATACTATACCTACTAGTGACTCTTCTACATATTCTCAAGAACAAGTTAATGTTTCTCCTATTTTAGAGACTAATAACCAAACTAAATTAAAAACATCTAATGATACTGAAATATCTAATGATGATAACACTTCAAATTATGGAGCATTCTCTAATTCAACATACTCTGAAAACAAAGAATATAATTTAGAAAATGAAAAAATAAAAGTAACCATTTCAAATAAAGGAGGTAGAATAACTTCAGTTATCATAAAAGAAGGGCCAAATAAAAAACAATATAAAACATATGACGCTAAAGAATTAGAAATATTTAATGCAGACTCATCTAATTTCAATCTTAATTTCTCAACTGGAATTAAAGGTATTAGCATCAATACAAACGAACTATTCTTTGAGGCAATTAATGCGAATTCAAATTCTATAACGATGCGTCTAGCAGTAGATGAGAATCGCTTTATAGATTTTAATTATAACATCAATAATGATTATTTAGTGGACTATAGTATTAATCTAGTTGGTATGGATGAACTAATACGTAGAGAACAAAACTATATTACTCTTGATTGGCAAATGAAAACTCCTCAGACTGAGAAGAGTAAATCTAATCAAGATATGTATACAGGTATTTACTATCAGTTATTAGCTGATAAAGATGATATAAACTATTTAGGCTACACATCATCAGAGGATGATGATGAAATCACCAATAAACTATCATGGGTAGCTTTCCAACAACAATTTTTTAGCTCAATATTTATTTCTAAAGATGGTTTTGATAATTCATTATTATCAAGCTCAAAAGAAGAAAATTCAAAATATATTAAAGATTTATCTGCAAAAGTTGAATTACCATTTAATCATAATAAAAATGAAAAACTAGATTTTCAATTCTACTTTGGTCCTAACCATTATAAACAATTGCAATCATACAATCAAAACTTTGAAGAAATTATACCTCTCGGATGGGGTATATTTGGATGGGTAAATAAATATATCATTATTAATATATTTAACTTCTTAAGTAAGTTTCTCTCTAATTATGGAATAATTATATTACTTCTTACAATTATAATTAAGCTAGCATTATCACCATTTACATATAAAGCATATCTATCCCAGGCTAAAATGAAAGTCTTAAAGCCTGAGATAGATAAAATCACTGAAAAGCATAAATCCAAAGATCCAATGAAAGCTCAACAAGAGACTATGAGCTTGTATAGAAAGGCAGGAGTTAACCCAATGGGGGGCTGCTTACCAATGTTGTTTCAATTTCCAATATTAATTGCAATGTTTCGTTTCTTTCCCGCTTCAATTGAGTTAAGGCAAGAAATATTTTTATGGGCAGATGATTTATCTGCTTATGATTCAATCTATGATCTTGGATTTGAGATACCATTTTACGGAGATCATATTAGTTTATTTACATTATTAATGACTATATCAACCATTTTATATACAAAAATGAATAGTCAAATGATGACTGGCCAAATGGCGCAAATGAAATGGATGATGTACCTTATGCCAATAATGTTTCTAGGATTCTTTAATAACTATGCCGCTGGTCTTAGTTATTATTATTTTCTTGCAAATATGTTTACATTTAGTCAACAATACTTTATGAAAAAATTTATTGATGAGGATGCTATAATGAGACAACTTGAAGAAAACAAAAAGAAACCAAAAAAGAAATCCAATTTTCAAAAAAAATTAGAAGAGATGCAAAAGAAGCAAGAGCAAAAAATGAAAAAAAGAAACAAAAACTAATTAATGAGATATATCCTTATCTTTTTAGTTTTTCTTAATAGCTCATGTACCATATCATCTAGCAGCATAAATAACATCCAGAAAAAACTAATAATCTCATTAGAAAAAACAGCATGTTTTGGAACTTGTCCAGTATATAAAATTAAGATCTATAACAATCAAAGTGCAATATTTGAAGGCTTGAAATTTGTAGAAAAAGAAGGTTTATATAACTTTAAAATTAGTAAACAAGAAATAAACACAATATTAAAGAAAGCAAAAAAGATAAATTTTGAAAAAATGAAAGATGAGTATACAGAACTAATAACTGATCTTCCAACAACCTATATCATGATCAATGAGAAAAAAATCAAAGATTACTACGGAGCACCTAAAAACCTTAAGGAATTAGAAAAAATTATAGAAGAAATATTTTTAAATAAACTAGGTATTAATTCTTTCTAGAAAAATTTCCATTGCCTTCTTTTTTCTTAAATCATAATAATAAGATATCTTATTATTCAAATAATCTTCATGATTAATATGACTATTCTGATATGATTCTTTCTGTAATGCCTGAGAGATATTGTTAATGCCAAATTTTAAGGCATCATTAAATTCTAATAAAAATTTATCTTTAAGTTTTTTTGTAGAAATCCAACAAGCAAAAACAAAAGGAAGACCCGTCATTATATTCCACACCTTTGCTAAATCATATACATAAGAATACTTTCCATTTAGTACAAAAGATCTATCTCCAATAACTAATGCGGCATTATTTTCTTTAATCTCAAAATTATCATTAGCATTTGATAAATTTAATTTAGGATTAACTTTCCAATAATCACGCAATAGTAATTTTAATAGTTCAACTGATGTTCTTGATTGATAGTCTAATGAAATAGTTGCAATTTCATTAATAGGAACATGAGAATACAAACATACACTATCTACAGATGATTCTGCACCAATACAAAAATCAGAGATTATTTTATAATCATTCAACTGATTCAAAACAACAACAGGAACAAGCGCTATGTCTACTTTATTATTAATAATATCTTCAGCAACTTTTGATGGGTAAGCAACAGATAAATCAATATCCTTAAACAATTCACTTTGTTTTAAACCATATATAAAAGGTATAGAATTTAAGTATGATATTGCTAAAACTTTAATCACAAGGAATTAATTAAATCATCCCAACTTGCTTCAATTATATAATAAATAATATAAAAAGAATAACTGACTTTTAAAACAACTCCACCTAAAAATCCAATTAAAGCCCCACATGCTACTTTCAATGATTTTAATAAATCAGAATCTGATTCATATACAGCGCCTATATATGCTCCTATGAAAGGACCAACGATCACACCAAAAGGTGGAATAAAAATACCCACTATAATTCCAACAACTACACCAATTTTTGCTGCTTTTCCACCTCCAAATATTTTTACGGAATAAACCTGTAACCAGTAATCTAAGAATGTAATTACCATAACAAATAATCCAAAATAAATTAAAAGATCGTCAGGTAAATTAAAACAAGTAAAACAATGTAAAAGTAAAATAGCAATAAATGAAAGAAGGGGCCCAGGAATAATTGGTAAAAAAGAACCTAATAATCCTAAACATAACAATAAAACTGAAATTATGATTATTAATATCTCCACGAGACAAAAATACTCAAAAATAAAACTAAATTATAGAATGCTAAATTCCTTATTATTAATTTCTGTAAATTTGCAAAAAAAAATATGGAACTATCTCCACTAAATACAATAAGTCCTATTGATGGAAGATATAATCTTAAAACACGAGAATTACAACAGTATTTTTCAGAATCCTCGTTAATAAAATTTCGAGTTCAAGTAGAGATAGAGTATTTTATTGCCTTATGTAATAGTTCAATACTACAACTTAACCACTTCCCTTCAGAAAAATTTCCACTATTAAGAGGGCTTTACATTAATTTCTCTGAAAAAGATGCGCAAAGAATTAAAGAAATTGAATCAATCACTAATCATGATGTTAAAGCAGTAGAGTATTTTATTAAAGAAGAATTTGAGAAATTATCATTAAGCGAATTTAATGAATTCATTCATTTTGGATTAACTTCTCAGGACATTAACAATACAGCAGTTCCATATTCAATAAAGAAAGCTACTGAAGAAGTAATTTTACCAGGAATAAATAGTTTGTTAGATTTATTAGAAATAAATGCAAACAAATGGGAAAATATTTCAATGTTAGCAAGAACTCATGGACAAGCAGCAACCCCTACAAGAATGGGCAAAGAAATGCGAGTATTTATTGAGAGAATTAAAAATCAATTACAACTAATGAACAATATTCCGTTTACTGCAAAATTTGGTGGAGCTACAGGAAATTTCAATGCTCATCATGTTGCTTTCCCTAAGATTAATTGGATTAGTTTTGCTAATGAATTTACAGAAAAAGCATTAGGATTAAAACGCCAACAAACAACAACACAAATTGAGCATTATGACAACCTAGCTGCATTGATGCATAATATAAGTAGAATAAATACTATCTTACTTGATTACTCAAAGGACATATGGACATATATTTCAATGGATTACTTCAAACAAAAAATAACAAAAAATGAAGTTGGATCATCTGCAATGCCACATAAAGTTAATCCAATAGACTTTGAAAATGCAGAAGGAAATCTTGGAATGGCTAATAGTATATTTAATTTCATGTCTAATAAATTACCAATATCAAGATTACAAAGAGATCTTACAGATAGCACAGTGCTTAGGAACATTGGGGTGCCTTTCTCTCACACACTAATTGCAATAAAATCATTACAGAAAGGAATTAATAAGCTAATAATTAATAAAGATAAAATCACCGCAGACCTTGAAGATAATTGGGCTGTAGTGGCTGAAGCAATTCAAACTATTTTAAGAAGAGAAGGCTACCCTAACCCATATGAGGCTCTAAAAGAACTCACAAGATCTAATACTAAGATGACAAGTGAAAAAATTAGTTCATTTATTGAATCGTTAAATGTAGATGAATTGATTAAAAAAGAACTTAAAAAGATAACACCAGCTAATTATACCGGCATCTAAAATTTCAACTTATTATTCTGTAAGTATTCTTCCCAATTCCAAATAAAATGTTTGAGTAAATTTTTCATTTCACTGATAAAAATTGGATTAGGCTTATTTTTTCTCTTAAAGAGTGTTCCTTGAAACTCATTAATATTATATTTCTCAAAAATAGCAAATGCCATGGCATCAATCTCTGAGCCAAGATCAGCTAATAACTCCGCAAAATAACTTTCATATTGTAAAAAACTCTCTACAGCTAATATTTTCTTATTATCATCAAGATCATCAAAAATATCTTCAACAATTAAATTACGAAGCTTTAACACTTCTTCTTCTTCAAAATGAGATTTTAAATTATTTAAGTTACCTAAATAGATGATTATCCTAAACCATTTAACATCATCCTTTTTTAGATTAGGATTGTTTTCAAGATTATTGTTATTGTTAATAAAATCCTTTATTTCAATGAAACCATTAGAAATAACTTCATCAAGCGCATTACAATAAATAGCTACTATAGATTGTAACTTAACTTTTTTCTTTTTTGACAGTAGACCAAAAAACTTAATCATAATTTTAATTTAATCTAAATTCTTTAACTGCAGTTTTAACAATATGATCTGCAATTGCTAAACATGCTGTAGCTGCAGGAGATGGAGCGTTTAAAACATGTATATTTTTATTATTCTTAAGAATTTTAAAATCATCAACCACTTCTCCATCTTTTGCTAATGCCATAGCTCTTACCCCGCTTTTGCCAACAATAATATCACTCATATTAAGAGAAGGAACCATTCTTTGCAAATCTCTCAAAAATAATCTTTTTGAGAAAGCTCTTTTATATTCTTTTACACCAAATTTCCAATGATTTATGAACAACCTTATTGTTCCTAAAAAAAACAAAGAATCTATAGTATCTCTTAAACTAAAAGCTGTCCTACTATACCCTTCTCTTTTAAATGTAAAAACTGCATTTGGACCACATTCTACAGAACCATCTGTCATTCTAGTAAAATGCACGCCAAGAAAAGGAAATTCAGGCTTAGGAACAGGATAGATTAAATTATTAACCTTATTTCTTGCTTTTTCTGTTAATTGAAAATAGTCACCTCTAAAACCTACAATTTTCATATCTAATTTAAAATTGTCTTTCTTAGCTAATCTATCAGAAAAGAGCCCAGCACAAAAAATATTATTCTTGGTATAAAAATTACCAATACTTGTCACTAAACACTGATCATTATAATCCATAACTTTACATGAACAAATTATTTTACTTAGCGGATTAATAGCTAATATCTTCTCAGCAAATTTTAATGTAGTTTGTTTGTAGTCAATAATTCCAGACTCTGGAACCCATAAGGCAGCAGTACCAACAGCATTCGGCTCTATCTTTTGAAATTCTTGAGAATTGAGAATTTTAAGACCATTTAAACCATTCTCTTCACCATTCTTTTTAAGTTTTAATAAATATCGTGCTTCCTGATCATTAACAGCTAATACAATCTTGCCACAAACATCATGGTTAATATAGTTTTTTTGAGCAAACTCAACTAATTGTCTTCTACCATCTACACAATTTTTTGCTCTAAAACTACCTGGCTTATAATATAATCCAGAATGGATTACACCAGAATTTCTTCCAGTTTGATGAAATGCAAGCTGCTTCTCTTTTTCAATAACTACAATTTTTAAAACAGGAAAACTAAGTTGCAATTTATATGCAGTAGCTAGACCAACAATTCCCCCGCCAATTATTGCAACATCATACGTATTCTTATTCATAAAATAATTTACTGATCTTTTAATGTAAAAACTCTAGAAATATTAAAGCCAAAATAAATATCACCCTCACCCCAAGAGTCATATGTTTCATGTATAAAAGCTCTATCAATCATAAAAGCAGAATTACTAAGGTGAAACTGAAAAACATGACCACCTGTTTGAATATCAAAACCTATAGAAAGTGGATTAATATTATTTTCAGAATTAAATTGACTAAAAGTTTCAATATTTACAGAAACGCTGTTTGACAACTTATATCTAGCCCCATATCCTAGCGAATAAAGATCATGACTTAACTGATCTATTGGTAACAAATTATAATGAATTAATGTAGGACTTAATTGAACAGAAAGGTTTCGATTAAATTTTCGAGCTAATAATATCTGGTGACTATAAGAGAATTGATTAGACAATAAAAAATTATTTGGCAAATTAGATGTTACATATTGTTTAAACACAACACTTGAATTTAGACATATAGTTAAGGGAAATGATTTTTCTCCTTCGCTTTGACGGATTAATCTATATTTTAAATTAGAATCAATTGCCTTCAGAGCTGAACTTCGACCTATACCAACTGATAGTCTATCGTTTATTCCATAATAAAAGCTCATTCTAACTTGCGAATTATCTAAACCATAAAAATTATAAAATCCAGAATTTAGAGTTCCAAATCTATGTTGAATCATAAATTGCAAAACTCCAGCATCTGGCATTTCTACTGATTCAGAATTCACGATTTTAGTGCCTTTAAAAATATATCTTGAATATTCAGTAGACTTACCATCTATTAATGACAAAAGACTCTCTTGAGAAAACCCAATATTGCTATAAAGCAAAAATATTATAAGGATTAAATTAAATTTCATTCGCTTGAGTCTAATTCTACTTCTATATTAATTAAAATCTCCTCAGCAATTTTATACATAACTATAGTAGGTATAGAAATATTATAATCTTCTAACTTAATTTTAAACTCTGATAATATTTTTACGAAATCACCTTTTTTAACGAGAGCTCCAGTGGCTTCAATATCTCTTGTAATACCATGAATAGTTAGCAACCCTTTTACTTTGGCCTTATCCCCTTCTACAGCTATCACTTTTCCAATAAAATTAGCCTTTGGATAAATATCAGATTCTAAATAATTCTCATTAAAATGAGTCTGCATTAATTTCTTTCTAAAATTAAAATCACTAATATCTAATTGAAATATTATATCATTACTAGATATATCATAAACAGCGCTTACATTCTTATTTATAGCCTTTATATCTTCAACAGGAGCATATGAGAAGAAAGTAATCTCACCATCATTAGCAGTATATTTCTGAGAGAAACAATTAATACTCATTAACAGTAATATTGGTAATAAATTTCTAATCATTTAAGGCTCCATTAGATACCCATTGTTGTATAAGGTATATTTCTAAATCAGATAATTTATTACCTTTTGGCATTAACAATGGATTATTATTTTCTAAAACTATTCGATTTAAAACATCATTATTTAAAACTGCCTCACGTATTAGATCATAATTTGATAAATGCAAACCACCATTAGCATTACCATATTGATGACAAGCAACACATGACTCACTAAAAATCTGTTTAACACATAAATCATAACTCGGAGCTAAATCTAAAGTTGTACACTCAATAGTTCCATAGATACATGAACCGTCATCTACTGTAGCGTTAGAGTTAAAATTAATAGCTGAACTATCAATGCATCCAACAGTAAATTCATTGTAAGTACATGAGAGAAAAAACAATATAAAAGCTAAATAAAATAATTTCATAATTTAAAGAAGGTGGAAATATTTTTTAATCCTACACAAATTTAATGTTTTTTTGAGTATTTAAGGAGAAATAGAAGATAGAAGCGAATAAGATTAGTTTGGTTTTATAAAACAGTAAACAACACATTAATAAAGAATGTGTTATTTTGTTTTGGTGTTTAATCTTGATTCCTATTAAATAGAATCAAGCCAATTATAAAAAATACAACTATACTAAGCAAAGCATATTGTTGACTGTGAAATTTAGCAATTAATCCAAATAGTAAAGGGCCTAAAAAGGAAGTTGCTTTTCCAGTTAGAGCAAAGAAGCCAAAAAACTCATTCTTTTTATTATCAGGAGTAAGTTGAGACATATAAGATCTACTACAAGATTGATTAGGGCCAACCATTGTTCCAATTAAAACACCTGCAAGCCAAAAAACCTCTTTAGGAAAAGTAGTCCATGGCGCAATAAAAGCAAGCATGGTAGAGAATACAAGTATTATCAATGATATATTTATAACTTTCTCAACACCTATATTATCTTCTAAATATCCAAACAGAAACGAACCAATAGCTGCGAAGACATTTAAAACAATACCTAAGATTAAAACCTCCTGCATAGAAAAATCTAAAGTTCCAATAGCATAAATACCTCCAAGTGCAAAAATTGTTACAAGACCATCATTATAAAATAATCTAGCTACTAAAAAATTTAGAATTCTTTTATATTTATAGACCTCTTTAAATGTGTGAGATAGTGATTGAAATGATAAAAAAATATTTTCCTTAGATATCTTTTGTCTTTTTCTATCTTAGAAAAAAGAAAGTTGGCATACTAAAAATCAAAAACCAAAGACCAACAAAAATATTTATAAGCTTAACATCTTCTGGTTTATTTACATCAAAAAATATAAATACAAAAAACAAAGCTAGTAATCCACCAACAAAACCCAATCCCCATGCAAAACCAGAAATTTTTCCAACATTTTGGTTAGTTGACAAGTCTTTAAGATAAGAATTGCAAAAAACGGTGCCCATTTCAAAAGCTATATTTGAAATAATAACAAATAATAGAGCTAAATAAACATCTCCAGAATTTGGAATGTATAATAATGCAGTAAAAATGGAACAAATAATTGTAAAGAAAATTAGAAAAAACTTCCTATATCCACTGTTATCTGCAAAAGCACCTAGTATTGGAGATATTAAAGCAACACAAATAGCTGTAATAGATATTGCATTAGCCCATAAAAAAGTACCATCTTGCTCATTAGGTGCAATATAATTTACAAAAAAAGCACTATAAATGAATGAGATGATTAATGTAGTATAAGGCTGGTTAGCAAAATCATAAAATGACCAAGATATAATTTGCCTAGCATTTTTTTCCTTAGATAAAAACATATAAATGTTAAAACCCAATATTACAAATATATTTTAAATAACACATCTAGCATACATAATAAAAAATGTAAATTTGCCAAAATTTAAAATCATGAATTTAGAAGGAATAATAAATGTTTCTGGAAAACCAGGACTTTATAAAGTGATATCAAGATCAAATAACACTGTCATTATAGAATCTTTAGTTGATAAAAATAGAAGTGCGATCTACTCTAATAATCAAGCTAATCTACTTAACGAAATAGGAATATACACATATAATGATACCGCACCTCTTTCTGATATTTTTACTACAATTGCTAAAACAACCAAATGTGGACCAACAATTAACCATAAATCAAGTAAAAATGAATTAACAAATTATTTCAGAGAAATCCTTCCAGAATATGATGAAGAAAGAGTATATTTTTCAGACATAAAAAAAGTAATACAATGGTATAACTCGATGCAATCAGCAGATTTAATTAAACTTGAAAAAAAAGAAGTAAAAGAAAAAAAGAAATAACATGAAATATAGCGATTTCCCATACAAAAGAATTAATCTTAAAAAATTTCAACAAGATGTTGAATTCATGATCAATGATTTTAAAGCTGCAGATTCTGCAGAGAAACAAATTCAAATTATTCAGAACTACCAACAAATACAAAAAGAAACTCAAACATATGGAAGTATTGCTCATCTAAATTTTGCTAGAAATACAAAAGATAGCAAAGCTGTTGAAGAAAATAAATTCTACGATGAAATTAGCCCAGAAATAGCAGCAATTGACAATCAATTTACTAAAGCTATTGATTCATCAAAATTTAAAAATAATCTACTTGAAAAATTTGGAAAACATTATTTTGATCTAATTGAAATGGAGCTAAAATCATTTGACCCAAAACTTGTAGACTTAATGAAACAAGAAAATGAACTTTCAAATGAATATAGATCATTACTAGCTGGAGCTGAAATAGAATATAAAGGAAAAACATTAAACCTTGCTGGATTATCTCCATACATGCAAGATATTAATAGAGAAACAAGAAAAGAAGCATTTACATTATTAGATAGATTCTTTAATGAAAATGAAGAAAAATTAGATATTATTTTTGATAAACTAGTTAAGATTAGACATAAAAAAGCTCAAGTTTTAAATTTTGATAATTTTATCCCATTAGGTTATCTAAATATGAATAGGTCTGATTATGGAGCAAAAGAAGTTTCTGAATATAGAAAACAAATTGTAAAACATATTGTCCCTCTAGTTAAGAAAATAAATCAAAAACGGAAAGATATATTAGGTTACAAAGAGATGTTTATCTACGATACTTTATATTTTAAAGAAGGTAATCCTAAACCAAAAGGAGGTCTTAATTTTCAAGTTAAACAAGCTGAAACGATGTATACAGAACTTTCAAAAGAGACAAAAGACTTTTTTGATATGATGGTCAATGAAGAGCTAATGGATTTAGAAAATAGAGCTGGAAAATCTGGTGGTGGTTTCTGTACATCTTTTCCTTCATTAGAAAGACCATATATTTTTGCAAATTTCAATGGTACTGATCATGACGTAACAGTATTAACTCATGAAGCTGGACATGCTTTTCAGTGTTATCAAAGTAGACATCAACCTATAAATAGATATCTATGGCCAACATATGAAGCATGTGAAATTCATTCAATGAGCATGGAATTTCTAACATGGGATTGGATGCATTTATTCTTTAAAGAGGATACCGATAAATTTCTGTTTAAGCATTTAGCTGGATCATTAGCTTTTTTACCATATGGTGCTCTTGTTGATCATTTTCAACATTGGGTATATGAAAATCCAGAAGCTTCACCAAAAGAAAGAAAAAACCAATGGTTAGAGTTAGAACAAATTTATCAACCAGGTAAAAACTATGATGATTTAGATTTTCTTAAAGATGGAGGATTTTGGCAAAAGCAAGCCCATATCTATGAAATGCCGTTTTATTATATTGATTATACGCTTGCACAAATATGTGCTTTTCAATTTTGGATTAGGATGAAAGAAGATAAAGAATCAGCTTGGAAAGATTATTTAGAATTATGTAAAGCCGGAGGATCAATGTCATTCTTAGACCTTGTAAAATTAGCTGGTATTAAATCTCCTTTTGATCCAAAAGTATTTGAAGAAGTTGCAAATAATATTAATGATTGGTTAACAGATAATAGCTTATAAAGCTTAACAATCATTAGGGGAAAGAGTCCCATCTTTATTGAAATATTTTCTACTTTCTTTTCCATCTATTATTTTAGACTCAGATAAAATCTTACCATCTTGATAATACATAGTCCAAGTTCCTATTCTAGTACTTGACACATTACTATTTTCATGTGAATACTTGCCTTGTTCTTTAGTTTGGCCATTATCATAATAAGAGATCCAAATACCGGTCATTTTACCATCTTTATAAAAACCTTCATCCATTAAAATTCCATTTTTGTAATAATTTCTACAAGAGCCATCTCTTAATCCATCTACGTAATGGACCTGAGATAAAATATTTCCATTATCCCAATATTCAAGTTTTACTTCAGATTGACCAAAACTAAATAAGGGAATAATACAAATAAATAAGATTATTTTTTTCATTACTTTTTATGTTTAATTTTTTACTAATATGTGAACGCCAATTTTGTTAAATTATTACTTTTATTTTACAAAAATACTAAAAAAGTCCTATCTCTTTCGAAATAGGACTTTTCTATTAAAAGCGGCGACGACCTACTCTCCCAGATATCACTCTAGTACCATCAGCGCAACTAGGCTTAACTACTCTGTTCGAAATGGGAAGAGGTGGGCACTAGCGCAATAGTCACCATAAAACTATATGTTTTATGACATAAATCGTAATGAATATATATATTTAATCTTCAAAGTCTACGGGTAATTAGTATCACTCGGCTTTGACATTTCTGTCTTTACACCTGTGACCTATCAACGTCATCGTCTATAACGACCCTTAAAAGAAATCTAATCTTGAGATGAGTTTCGTGCTTAGATGCTTTCAGCGCTTATCTCATCCGAACGTAGCTACCCTGCGATGCAGCTGGCGCCACAACAGGTACACTAGAGGTTCGTCCATTCCGGTCCTCTCGTACTAGGAACAGGTTCTCTCAAATTTCTAACGCCCACAACAGATAGGGACCGAACTGTCTCGCGACGT
>Ga0114996_10000706_pt1 | contig 46454 bp, 40 predicted proteins | sample ArcticOcean_MG_C_4_FD_87039 | JGI IMG/M metagenome (GOLD analysis project Ga0114996, IMG submission 87039) | Marine microbial communities from western Arctic Ocean - ArcticOcean_MG_CB4_134 | ecosystem: Environmental > Aquatic > Marine > Oceanic | place: Arctic Ocean: Canada Basin | collected... | reverse complement strand
CCGGAGTCGGCGGCGGTCGTTAAAGACCGCGCATTGGGATTTTGGGGAGCGCTGGAAACCCGCCTCGCGGAAAGCTGGCTGGTCGGAGCCCGCGGCGACCGGACCGAGAGCCCGGTCAATCCCGATCAAACGGCGTGGCTACTGTCCCCCAGCCTCACCTGGTGGCAGAGCGAGTACGTCCGGCTTCGCCTCGAATACGACCTGTTGGGACGCAGCGCGCTCGTTACGAACGAAGGGCGCGTCCTTCTACAGGTCACCTTCGCGATGGGCCCGCACAAACACGAATCCTACTGAGATTCGAGGAAATAGAACCCATGGTACGAGCAGTCATAATCGCAATGTTGGCCCTAGGCTCGGCCTCGGTCCAACCGATCGACCTGCGGGCCGCCGCGCCCCAGCAGGCTCCAGTCCGAGTCGTCGCCACGCTGCCGGTCTATGCCAGCCTGGTTCGTGAGATCGGCGGCGCTGACGTCGAGGTGTCGGAGATCGCCGATCCCAACGAGGACGCTCACTTCGTGCGGCCGAAGCCCAGCTTCGCCCTCGATCTCCGCCGCGCCGACGTGTTCGTCACGACGGGCCTCGACCTGGAGTTGTGGGTCCCCACGCTTCTCGACCGCGCCGGCAATCCCAACGTGTTGGAGGGCGGTCGCGGCTACATCACCGCCTACACTGGAATCACGCTGCTCGACATCCCTTCGGCCGCCGACCGGGCGACCGGGGACGTCCACATCTATGGCAACCCGCACCTGACGACGGACCCGCTTAGAACGTTGCAGGTCGCCAGAAATATCACCACGGGACTCAAGCGCGTCGCGCCCGACCGAGCCGCGCGCTTCGATCAGGGGCTCTCGCGTTTCACGGACCGTATTCACCAGAAGCTCTTCGGCGATCGTCTGGTCGAGCTGTTGGGCGGGCCGACCCTGGAGCAGCTCGCGCTCAACGGCACCCTCTTCGACTTCCTACGAACCAACGAGTTCGACGGCGCGCCTCTCATCGACGTGTTGGGGGGCTGGCTACTCGAGGCGGAAGCCTTCCGGGGCGGGCAAGTCATCTGCTACCACAAGAACTGGACCTACTTCGAGGATCGCTTCCAAGTACGATGCGCTGACTACGTGGAGGCCAAGCCCGGCATTCAACCAACGCCGCGCCACGTGTCGGAGCTCATTGCTAGGATGCGCGACGACGATATCCGGGTGCTCGTGGCTGCAACGTACTTTCAGGAAACCCGGGTGGAGGCCATCGCAACCCGTGGAGGCGCGAGATTCTTGCGGGCGCCCCTGTCGCCTGGCGTCGTAACCGGCGCGGACGACTACTTCTCCCTGGTGGACCTTTGGGTCGGGGGCTTGGCTTGGGCGTTCGAAGCCCCATGACGCGGCCGGAGAAGACCGTGGAATGATCGACCTCATGATCCCGCCCATCGTGGCGGCCCTGGTCATCCTCTCGATCCATGCCTACCTCGGCCTGCACGTCATTGCCCGCCAGATCATCTTCGTCGATCTCGCGTTCGCGCAGATCGCGGCGCTTGGTGCCACCGTCGCGCTTCTCGCGGGCTTCGATCATGGAACAACACCGTCACTCGTCTTCTCGATAGGGTTCACTCTTCTGGGCGCCCTCGTCTTTTCCATGACGCGCATGGAGAAGTCGGCAGTGCCGCAGGAGGCGATCATCGGCATCACTTTCGTGGTCTCCTCGGCGGCCGTGATCCTGCTGTCGGGCTTCACCGCTGAAGGGACGGAGCACCTCCAGGAAACCATGACCGGTACGTTGATCTGGGTCGACTGGCCCACGATCGGGAGGTTGGCAGCGGTGTACATGGTCGTCGGCATCTTCCACTTCGTCCTGCGCCGACCCTTTCTCGCCGTGAGCTTCGAGCCCGACAGCGCAGAGCGGGTGCGCCTCTGGGACTTCCTTTTCTACGCCTCGTTCGGCCTAGTCATCTCCTTTTCGGTCGAGATCGCCGGCGTGCTCATGGTCTTCAGTGCCCTCGTGATTCCGGCCGTCATCGCGTTCTTCTTCACGAACCGGCTCGGTGTGGCGTTGGCGCTAGCGTGGGCCGCTGGGGCGATCGCGATCGTGGGCGGGATCGGCGCTTCCTTCTATTGGGATGTGGCGACCGGGCCCCTCCTCGTGTGCTCGTTCGGCGTCGTGCTCGTGCTCGCCGCAGCGCTACGGGCCGTTCTCGGCATCCGGCCCCAGGGGAAGATCGTGGTGAAGACTTTGGCCAAGAGCGACGAGGCGTCCTGACGCCTTCAGCCGTCGACGCGCAGCTGCCTGAGTAGCTCCAGGTTGGCTCGGTCGGCCTCGGCCGGGTCGTCGCCTTTCGGAGTCTCCAGAACCTTCGGTACTCGCGAGAGTCTGTCGTCCAGCATGAGCCGCCTGAAGGGCTCGGCGCCTAGCGTCCCCTCCCCGATCGTCTCGTGTCGATCCTTGTGGGATCCGAAGGGATGCTTCGAGTCGTTCAGATGGATGAGCCCGAGACGGTCGAGGCCGATCACCTCATCGAAGCGTGTCCACACGCCCTCGTAGTCGCCAACGAGATCGTACCCCGCGCTGTACCCATGGCATGTGTCGAAACACACTCCCACGCGGGCACGCTGCTGCTTGGGAATTCGATCCAGGATCCCGCGTAGGTTCTCGAACGTACCACCCACACTCGTGCCGCTCCCTGCGGTGAGCTCGAGAAGCACGCGCGTGGGGCCCTCGACCGCCTTCAACGACTCGGTGACGCCCTCGGCGTTCCGCTCGATGCCGGCGTCGAAGTCACCGTCGGTGGCGTTTCCAGGATGGGTCACAAGAAAGTCCAGCCCGAGGGCCGAGCAGCGACGCAGCTCTGCCTCGAACGACTTCTGGGACATCCTCCAGAGTCGTCTGTCGGGCGACGAAAGATTGATCAGGTAGGAGTCGTGCGCCCCCGCAACGAGTATGCCATGCGTATCCCGTTCGCGGGCGAAGGCCTGGGCGGACTCTTCGGAGATTTCGGGCTCGGCCCACCGGCTCGGCTGCTTCGTGAAGAGCTGCAGAACGACGGCGCCGATGGCGGCCGCACGTGCCGGCGCGTTGTGGACCCCACCCTCCGCCGATACGTGGGCGCCCAGCTCGTCGGGGCTGTCGGACTTCATGCACGCCAAGCTCTGCAAAGTTTGCCAGCCGGGGAAGCTTTGTAGCCGGAATTGGGCCATCTGGGAGCGTATGTTTGTTCAGTAGGACACGACAACTATATGCAGTACAGTCACTTACACGTCTCACCCTTCTTTGCCTGAGCGTCACTGGGGCACGGCACGGGACTTGTCCATAGAAGAATCGAAAACGCCCCCCAATGTGGCGTGACTGACAACGACGGAGGATGAACAATGCGTGTGGCTGCGGACGGATATCTCGATCTGAGTGACGGTCGGCGGGTGAAAACACCTGGTTACCACGATCATCGGTTAGAGCCGGTGCCTGAGGAAGAGGCGATCGCGTTCTTGCTGTCGCACAGCTTCCGCGGTCATCGCAAGATCGTGAGACCGCTTTCGCTCGAGGAGCGCAAACGCATTCGGTTGGCTCTGTGGGCCGGCTCAGTGTCGGAGCGCATGACGTTGGTCGATCGCGTATGGCGGGGAATCACCGAAGCCGTGGCCTCGCCCTTGAACGGCAGCAAGCCGACGCTGATCCAGGTGATTCGTCACGGCAGCTGGGCCTACCCCCTGTATCTGGATGGCGATTCGACGAGGGTCATCCCACTCAGCGGCATGCCCTTTGCTGAAGTCACCGACCAGCCCTCCTTCGCGTTCGACCTGGAGAAGAAGACGGCCTGACTAAGCTTCGTGCCGGTGTGGTTCGACCTCGGTCGTTCCCGCCGGCACCAAGTCCCACGCCTGGATGGGTGGGCAACACGCCCTGGGGGGGCGTGCCAAGGGTGGCGGTGGGTGCTTGCACCTGCCGTCACCTGTTTTTTTGTGCCCTTGGTATCGGGGCCCTGTTGGCTAAAGGCGCCCGGCGCGTAGGATGCTTCGTGCGGTCGGTCGTGCCGCGGACCTCGAGCGCCTCATCCTCATGGCAACCTCGCCGAGGAGCTCCGGCAGCGACTGGGCAAGACTGAAGCTCTGCGCTACTCCGCTCCGAACAGTTCCGCCAAATCGATCTTGAGCGTCGCGCCGGTGGCGAGCGGGGTCCATCGCAGGGTCGCCCCATTCCCATGGACGGCCGGATCGGTCGCACCCCCATCGAGATCCCAAACCTCGATGGTTCGCTCGTCCGGATCGACCACCCAGTACTCCGCCACCCCGTAGAGTCGGCATCGCTCGAGCTTGATGCCGCGGTCGCGCGCGGCAGTCGAGGGCGAGATGACCTCGACCACCAGGTCGGGCGGGCCCTCGACGCCGCGGTCGGACACCAAGTGGGACCGATCGGATCCCACGAAGACGATATCGGGCTCGAGGTAATCGCCTTCGGCGACTAGGACGTCGAGCGGGCTCGGGAAGACCTCTCCGAGATCGTTCGCCTCCACGAACACGAACAGCCCTGAGAACAGTCTGCCGACAATCCTTTGGTGTCGGATCGAGGGCGCCGGGGTCATGAGCACCTCACCGCCGATGACCTCGTAGCGCGTGCTTCCCTCACTCGGCAGCCGAGCGAACTCCGCGTAGGTCCAGCGCTTGCGCGTGCTCTTCGCCTCCATGGCATCTCCTCCTCCCCTGCAAGCTAGTCGGCGAATCACGACGGGTACAACGATGCCGGGGCGATGCGGGCGGATGGATGGCCAGATGAGACAGCTTTCGCTCGCGGTTAGATGATCGGAGTAGCATGTTGGGGCGCATGAGCACCTCCGACCCCATCGCCCGCCTGAACGCCGCCCTAGAGGGCCGCTACCGCCTCGATCGCGATGGTCGAGTACGAGGCTTCGGATGTCTTCCGGTTCGAAGCCCCGGTTCTGCTGTTCGACTCCCCCGGCTGGAGGGGCTCGGCGCAGTTCGGGGAGCCCTTCGACGTCGAGCCGGGGGACGAGCGCTTCATCGTCGCCGTCACGGCCGGGTCGGCCGGGGGGGACGCTGCGGCCGGTCCGCGGTTCGTCCTCGTGAACAACTTCATCGAGGAGCTGAACCGCCTGGTTCCGGAGTGAGCCCCGGGCGACCGCCGGCTTCGCGCACTAGAGCCTGACCACCCGCAGTTCCTGCCGACAAACGTCCCGGCATCGGACTCGGGGCTACCCAACCAGACCCGTGAGGGGCGCGGCACGCGGTGCCTCCCCCGGAGCGCCATTGGACGGGCCGGGCGCGGTGCGGGGGGGACGTCCGCTAGAGCGGAGGGGGAGGCGCCGCGAGTCGCGCCCCGTCCCGAAGGTCGACCTAGTCCGGTAGCCCCGGCTCAGTCATCCCGCGGACGTCCAACGTTTCGTCGATCTTATCCGCCGGCAACAACTCCTTCTCCATCACAATCTGACGCACGCTCACGCCGCGCTTGGCAGACTCCTTCGCCACTACCGCCGCAGCATCGTATCCAATGTAGGGATTGAGCGCCGTCGCGATCGAAGGGTTCAGCTCGAGCAGCTTCCTTGCGCGCTCCTCGTTGGCCTCGATGCCCAGCAGGCACTTATCCGTGAACGCACGGGCCACATTGGCTAGTAGCGTGATCGACTCGAGCAATGCGTGTGCGAGCACCGGCATCATGACGTTGAGCTCAAAGTTCCCGCGGCTCCCGGCAACCGTGATCGTCGTGTGATTACCCATCACGCGAGCCGCAACCATCATCATGGCTTCGGCCATCACCGGATTCACCTTGCCCGGCATGATCGACGAGCCTGGCTGCACCGCTGGAATCCTGATCTCATGGATGCCGGAAGTCGGGCCGGATCCGAGCCAGCGGATGTCATCCGCGATCTTGATGAAGCTCGTCGCGATCGTGTTGAGGGCGCCTGATGCGTTCACCGCCGCGTCCTTCGCACCCTGGGCCTCGAAGTGGTCAGATGCTTCCCGAAAGGCCACGCCGGATGCCTTGCTAATGCGCGCGATGGTCTTCGCGGCGAACTCAGGATCAGTGTTGATGCCGGTGCCGGTGGCGGTCCCGCCGAGTGCCAGCTCCTCGAGTTCAGCCGAAGCGCCTTGCGCTCGCTGGATGCCTTTGGCGACCTGAGCAGCATATCCGGCGAACTCCTGGCCCAAGCGGACCGGGGTCGCGTCCATGAGGTGCGTGCGGCCCGACTTCAGGATGCCGTCGAAGGCCTCGGCCTTCTCGGCCAATGCGGCCCTCATATGCTCCATCGCCGGCACGAGTTCGTGCTCTATAGCGATGCGTGCGGCGACGTGGATCGCCGTCGGGATCACGTCGTTCGACGATTGGCCGAAGTTGACGTGGTCGTTGGGATGGACCTTCCCGTCACCTTCCAGGAGCTCTGTCGCACGGTGGGCGATGACCTCGTTGGCGTTCATGTTCGTCGACGTGCCCGAGCCCGTCTGGTAGATGTCGACGACGAACTGGTCGTCCCACTTGCCCTCGACGACCTCTGATGCAGCCGCCACGATGGCCTTCGCGATCGGGGCCTCGAGATGCCCTTGTTCGACGTTCGTTTCGGCGGCCGCCCTCTTGATGACCCCCAGCGCCTCGATGAAGCGACGGCCGAAGCGTTGGCCGCTGATGGGGAAATTCTCCACAGCGCGCTGCGTCTGCGGCCCGTAAAGCGCGTCCTCCGGCACCTTCATGTCGCCGAGGGAGTCCTTCTCGATGCGATATCCGTCAGCCATGAGAGGCGCGTCTCCTGGTCAGGCTTAAGTCTGGGACCAGAAATCTAGGCCCGGGGAAGTGAGGAAGAAGTCCCCTCTCAGGGGAACCACCCCCGCGTCAGTTTGCGCGTCGCATAGAGTCCGAAGCCCGTCCCGACCATACTGATGATGAACGCCGTGAAGATGGAGATCGGGGCGCCGGCCGCCCAGCCGAGCCATCCACCCACCGTCAGGCCCACCATGTCGAGCAGTCGTTTCATCGTCCCGCTCCTCCACTGGATGCTTTACGAGCCGTGGAAAAGACCAAGACGCTATCCGCGCGGCGGCTGACTCGGCCGCATCTCGACACGACTGACATGGGCTTCTTTCGGGAACTCGAGGAGCTGCATGACCGCCAGCGCACAATCGTCGGCTTCCAGCTTCCACGAACGCTCGGGCTTCGCCTCTCCGCCCCCGAATCCCGTGTTGACGCTGCCCGGCATGACGATCGAGACGCGCACGTCGCTGTGCCGGACATCGAGCATCATGGCCTCACTCATGCCGACGAGCCCGAACTTGCTCGCGTTGTAGCCGGTTCCGCCGCCGAACGGGTTGCGGCCCGCGAGGGAGCCAACGTTGATGATGAAGCCGTCGCCGGATGCACTCAGGTGCGGCAGCGCGGCCTTCGATAGATAGAAGACGCCGCCGAGGTTCACGTCGACCTGGGCCCGCCATTCCGCGACGGTCATCTCCGGCAAGGGCTTGATGATGCCGAGGCCTGCGTTGTTCACCAGCACGTCGAGCCTACCCAGTCGCTCGATGGCCTCGTCTACGAGCCGCTGACAGGCATCTGGATCGGCAACGTCACAGGGGATCCCCACGGCGAGGTCGCCCAGTCGCTCGGCCATCGACTCCACGTCGGAGGCTGTGCTGGAACTCACGACCACTGCAGCGCCCTCATTGATCATTCGTTCGGCTATGGCGAGGCCGATCCCCTTCGTGCTCCCAGTGACGATCGCGACTTTGCCCGTCAGATTCGGCATAGTTGGCCTCGTACCCTCTCATGGAAAGCGGCGACCCGCGCAGGTCGCTCGACTCGGAGTCTCGCGATGAACGACCCCACACCGCAACGCGTCGCGCTCGTGACTGGCGGAGCCGTGCGTGTCGGCCGCGCGATCAGCCTGGGGCTGGCAGGCGCCGGCTACGACGTCGTCGTCACCTATCACTCCTCCGAAGAGGCCGCACGCACCGTCCTCGACGAAGTGCGTCAGATGGGCCGGCGATGTGAGATCGTGCCGATCGATCTGTCCGAGCCAGCCGGCGCCGAAACCGCGGTCGACACCGTGCGCGCCGCTTTCGGCCGCCTGGATCTCCTCGTCAACTCCGCCGCGAGCTTCGACGCCCGTCAGCTCCTGGACGTCGACGCGGCCCAGTGGGACGCGGTCATGGCCGTGAACCTGCGAGCCCCCCATCTACTCGTCCGAGCAGCGGCCTCGCTCCTCACCGACGTCGGCGGAAGCGTGATCAACATCGCCGACCTCGCAGCGTTCCAGCCCTGGACAGACCGCCCTCACCACGCCGTCTCCAAGGCCGCGCTCGTCCACCTGACGAAGATCCAGGCCCGAGCGCTAGCGCCTCATGTACGGGTCAACGCCGTCGCCCCTGGCTCCGTCCTACGCCCCGAACGCTGGTCAGAGGAGCGCTGGCAAGAGATCGCCCGCCGCGCGCCCCTAGGACGCCCGGGCACCCCCCAAGACGTAGTAGACGCCATCCTCTACCTGGCCAGCGCCCGTTTCGTCACCGGCCAAGTCCTAACCATAGACGGCGGCCGCCTCCTAGAGCCCTGACCAGCCCCAGCACGCCGAAACGAGACTGGAGACGGGAGGGCCGGCGGTCCCGCCGAACCGAGCGGCCAGTACCCATCGGCCCCGTGAAGGCGCCATTCGTTTAGAGGTCTGAGGTGAGTCGCGCCCTCCGTAGCGCCGTCCGATAGGCCGGGTGTGGGGTAGCGGGGAATCGCCAGAGCGAAGGAGGGCGCGACTCACCTCAGACGCCAAGAGCCAGAACCCCCAGACTCGAAGCCGTCGGGTGCCTGCCCAGCGAGGAAATCGCTATTCTTGGGGCCGTTTTTGCTGACGAGTTACGGAGTACGAATGAAGTCTAGATTGGGCACTGAAGAGCACCCGCTACGCGTCGCGATCGTCGGCTCGGGTCCCGCTGGCTTTTACGCGGCCGAGTATCTGTTGAAAAGCGACCTGAACGTGCAGATCGACATGTTCGACCGCCTCCCGACACCCTTCGGGCTCGTACGCTTCGGCGTCGCCCCCGATCACCTGAAGATCAAGAGCGTCACGCGGGTCTTTGACCGCATCGCCAAGAACGAAGCGTTCCGGTTCTTCGGCAACGTCGATATCGGTCAGGACATCAGCCTCGACGACCTGCGTAACCATTACCATCAGATCTGTTTCGCCACGGGCGCCCAGACCGATCGCTCGATGGGCATCCCCGGAGAGGACATTCCGAGGAGCCACGCGGCGACCGAGTTCGTCGCCTGGTACAACGGCCACCCCGACTACCGCGACTGCGAGTTCGACTTCTCCGCAGAGCGTGTGGCGGTCGTGGGCGTCGGAAATGTCGCAGTCGACGTGGCGCGCATCCTCTGCCGTACTCCGGAAGAGCTGATGGGGACCGACATCGCTGAGCACGCCTTGGAGGCGTTGCGTCACAGCAAGGTGCGGGAGGTCTACATGCTCGGGCGACGAGGGCCGCTGCAGGCCGCCTTCACCAACCCCGAGGCCCGAGAACTCGGAGAGTTGAAGGGGGCGGACATTCACGTGCCACAGGACGAGGCGCGGCTCGACCCTCTCAGCGAGGCCGAGCTGGAGAGCTCAGAGGACGACAAGCTTCACAAGAAGGTGGCAATCGTGCAGGGCTTCGCCGAGCAGGAACCTGAAGGCAAACCGCGTCGACTGACCCTTCGCTTCTTGGTCTCGCCCACCGAGCTGATCGCGGGGGAGGACGGGGGCGTGAGAACGATGCGCCTCGAGAAGAACGAGCTCGTGGCGGACGGCGATCGCACCTCCCCGCGCGGGACCGGTCTGATTGAGGATCTGCCGGTCGATCTGGTCTTTCGCTCGGTCGGGTATCGCGGCATTCCCATCGAAGGCCTCCCCTTCCACGAGCGGTGGGGAGTCATCCCGAACGAGGCTGGTCGGGTGACCGACGCCGAGACAGAGCAGCCGCTGACGGGGATGTACGTGAGCGGCTGGATCAAGCGCGGCCCCTCGGGTGTCATCGGCACGAACAAGAAGGATGGGACCGAGACCGCCACGGCCATGCTGGAGGACGTCGCGTCCTCGTCCGTTCTCGAACCTGCGAATCCCGACGCGGGGGCGATCGATGGACTGGTTCGTGAGCGTCAGAAGAACGTGGTCACCTACGAGGACTGGACCCGACTGGACGCTCTGGAGTTATCAAAGGGTGACCAGGCCGGACGGCCGCGTGTGAAGTTCACCTCGCGCGAGGAGATGCAGGAGGCGCTCAGCAGCGGGTGACCCTTGGTTAATCCCGTGGCCGCGGGCCGCGGTTCTTGCCCGTGCCTCCCCACGGCCGTAGCGTTTTGATCACCGTCTGACGAGGACGAAGTCGTATGGCTCACTCGATTCGATTCGGCTCGCGCACCGTGGGGATGCCCACTTTCGGCGGCGCGCTGCTCATCACCGCGCTGCTCGCGGCGAGCGCCCCCGTCCACGGCCAGTACGCAGCCCCTCCCATCGACGAGGGCCAGCAGTACTTCATGGCGACGCACAGCTTCAACGTCTTCATCGGACCCAACGCTCGCTCGGGTGATTCCGGACCCCTCACGAGGCTCGCCCAGGAAGCCGAACTCGCGGACCACGACAACCTCGGCATCCAGATGATCGGCGGTTCGACACCGATGCAGCATTGGAGCCAGGGTGACGGAGACGACAGCAAGAATCTGGCGAAGGTCGGCCTTCGAGCCGGAGGGGTGGACGTCTTCACGATGTCGCCCAACTCGGTCATGCCGGAGGAAGGTGTCGATCTCTTCGCCGATCTCATGATCGAGACCAACCCGCAGGGTCGCATCCTGGTGCAGAACTCGTGGTCGCCCTGGGACGGTAACGGCTCGACGGCGAGCGTCGGGGGCACCGGCATGCCCGACTTCTCGAAAGACGACCACGACCTCGCCACTATCGAGGACATCCAAGTCTGGGTCGACCGACTACACGCGGATGGCGGGTACCTAGATCGCATGCGCGCCCAGCTCGACGGCATCAACCAACGCGCCGGTCGAGACATGGCATTCGTCGTCCCGTCCGCGGACGCCGTCTATCGCCTCCGCCAAGAAGTTCTGCGTGGTAGGATCCCGGGCATCGAGACCCAGTCCGAGCTCTTCCGTGACGGCATGGGGCATCCCAACACGTCCATCGTCAATCTGGTCACCTACGTCTGGTTCACGGTGATGTACCGCCAACCGGCGTCCGGCCTGACCTCCCTCGTCGACCCCGCCGACCCGACCTCGCGGGAGAGGGAGAGGCTGCTACAGCAAATTGCCTGGGAAGTCGCCGCCGCCGAACCCATGACCGGCCTGACCAGCCCCACGCTCTGGCCGGTCGGCGCCCGCGGCATGCACGACCTCCTCCACCAGACCAGCCCCGAGGCCGAAGAACACCAGGGCCACGACTAGCAGCAGGTCAGAATCAGAACCAAGGCGGGCCGGGGGCATCAAGCCCCCCGCCCGCCTTTTTTCTTGCCCAAAGGAGCAGAGCCCCGCTCGCTCCGCTGCCCAATTCACCGCTCCTGTCAGCCCGGAGCCGGACGCGCCGGGCGCTCCGTAGCGCCGTCCGATAGGAGGGGTGGTGGGGTAGCCGGGAAATCGCCAGAGCGAAGGAGCGCGCGGCGCGTCCAGCTCCGCCTTCAGCCTACAGCGCTAGCGCTGTGAACTTCAGCCCCCCCGTGAGCGAGCCACCGCTCGGCCTCCAGCGCCGCCATGCAGCCGGTCCCCGCCGCCGTCACCGCCTGACGATAGTAGTCGTCCATCACGTCGCCGGCAGCAAAAACGCCAGGCACCGACGTCTGCGTCCGCCAAGACACCGGAGTCGCGACGTACCCGTTCTCCTTGAGATCGACGACGCCCTTCAGGAAGCCTGTGTTCGGTGAGTGTCCGATCGCGACGAAGAGGCCGCCGGCGTCTAGGTCGCTCTCCTCCCCCGTCACGGTGTCCTTGAGTCGGACCCCAGTAATGACATCGTCGCCGTAGACCTCGGTCACAACGTTGTTCCACTCGAAGCGGATCTTCTCACTCGCGTGCGCTCGCTCTGACATGATCTTCGAGGCGCGCAGCTCGTCGCGGCGGTGCACGACGACGACTTCCTTGGCGAACTTCGTGAGGTAGAGTGCGTCCTCCATCGCGGTATCACCGCCTCCGACGACCACCAAGGTCTTATCTCGGAAATGGGGCAGCGCCCCGTCGCATACCGCGCATGCACTCACGCCGCCACCGGACTGCGCAAGCCGTTCCTCATTGGGCAGGCCGATCCAGTTCGCGTTGGCCCCCGTCGCGAGAATCACCGAATCGGCGAAAACCTCCGTACCCGTTGTCGTCACGAGCCTGAACGGATACTGCTCGACATCCACCTTCAGCACGTCTTCCGTCAGGACGCGCGTACCGAAGCGCTCGGCCTGCGCCTTCATCTCCAGCATCAGCGTCTGTCCGTCCACCCCCTCCTTGAAACCCGGGTAGTTCTCCACCTCGGTGGTGAACATGAGCTGTCCACCCGGGATCATCGTGCGGCTGAACGATCCTTCGATTACCAAGGGCTTGAGTTCAGCCCTGGCCGCATAGACGGCGGCCGTCCAACCAGCCGGACCGGAGCCGATGATTACTGTGGTCTCGCGTTCTCGAATGCTGCTATCGCTCATGCTTCAATCACCTCGTCACGAACAGTGAGGGCCGTCTCCAACCAACCGAACTCCCGAGAGCACCCATCAGGTCCCGGTCGGTTCCCGGCCGTTGTAGAAGTCGGAGTTCCTATATCGCTCGAGCCCGCGAGCGATCAGCAGCTTCGTGACCGCAGCAGACGGCACTCCGATGAGGAGACCCACGAAGCCGAAGTAGAAACCGCCAAGGGCGAGCGCGAGCACGACCCAGACCGGATGGAGTCCCACCGAATCCCCGACGATGCGGGGGCTGATTAGGGTGCCTTCCAAGAGCTGAGAAATCCCATATACGACCAGGACCTTCAGAAGAGACACTCCTACGCTTCCGCTCACGAGCGCGATGAACACCGCCGGAATCAGGCTTAATACGAGTCCCAGATAGGGCACGATCGAGAAGATCGCCACGATAAGCGCAAGCGTGCCCGCATAAGGGAACCCGGTGATCCAAAGCCCCGTACCGGTGATCACACCGAGCGCGATCGCCACGGTGACCTGACCCCTCAGGTACCGCGATACCATCAGGTTGCATTCGCTGGCGAACGAGACGAAGCCCTGCCGGCGGTGCTGAGGCACCAGGTCCGCGACGCCAGCGGTGAGGCTATCCCAGTCACGCAGCAGGTAGAAAGTCAGCACAGGCGTCAGTGCTACGTAGCCGAGGACGGTGAAGATGGATCCGATGCCGCGTCCGAGACCCCAAACGCCATTCCAGGCCCATGCTCCTAGTGCCTCGCGGCGCTCCTGCAGGAAGGCCACGACCGCTGCGGAGTCGACGTTCTGCAGCCGCTGCACGACGTCGTCCTCGTCGATGAGCGGGAGGTTGACGCTCAGCAGGCGCTCCCGCGCCGACTCGACCCACGCTCCTAGCCGTTGGAAGAAGACAGGCGTCTCTTGCACAAGGAGCCCGAGCTGCTCGATCGCGGTGGGAAGTACGAGCAGTACGACCACACCCATCAACGCGATGGCTGTAACGATCAGCAGCCCGATTCCTACGGGACGAGATACGCGACGACGCTCGAGCTTATCCACCAACGGGTCCAGCGTGTAAGCAAGCACGAGGGCCAGAACGAACGGGGCCAGCAACGATCCTGTGGAGGAAAGCAGCCAAATGATCGTGACGATTCCCGCGATGGTGATGAGCGCGGAGTAGCCCTCTTTGCCTCGGAACGGGATCAGGACCGCCCACAGGAGGGCGAACAGCAGGAGCGGGTTGAGCATCGTCCGCGTCGCATACAGGAAGAAGCCCAGCACCAGAATGACGGCAGCCGCCTCCACGGCCCGCCAAGCCGAGAGCCGCTCGCGATCACTCATCGGATCCGCCGTCGTTGAGCCACCATGAAGTCATCTGCTCTCACGCTCAGAAGATGGACAGACGAACGTACCGTCGTGGATTCTCTCGGAGGTCCTGCAACTAGAGGTCAATTTGCTCGAGGACGTCCTCGGCTCTCACCGCGAACGTGCTGTCAGCGAGAAGCCGGCCGAACGAGCCATCGCCCGATTCCATCCGCGCAAAAACGATGCGATCGAGAGTGGAGTCAGCCCGACGACGCCTCGCAGCGCGCCGCTACCCACGGCTTCAACGGACCTGGCAGTGACCGACATCCTCGAATCTACAACGCGGACCTGACCGGGGCAGGGGTCCGCGGGAGTCGCCGGCCCTATTCGTCCGGGAGGTCTTCGCTCTCCAGGGTAAACTCGACTTCCTCGATGCGCCCGTTCGCTCCGGGCACTTCGTAGGCGATCCGCACGCGCTTCACCGCTGCCTTCGGATCCGTAAGGGCGACCTCGAAATCCAGCGACTGGTCGGCCGACAGGATGCGCGTTCGAATTCGGTCACCGGGCACCACCTCGGGAGCCACAGCCGGGTTGCGGAACAGGGTCTTCGTAGACTGGCGACCACTTTCCAACTGACGCGTGACCTTCACGCGCTTAAGCCAATCTGGTTGGTAGCTGACCCCGTACTCGAAACCGCGCTGGTCGGTGCCGGCGCCCTCTCGGTTGTGTCGTGCCAACCTGACCCTCCGCGAGTCCGAGGAGTTGGAAAAACCTATGTAAACGAATGTTTGTGACGCTGGAGTAAAAGTCAAGTTTTCCGCCGGCTGGCTTCGCCGAACGTCGCCTAAACAATGGGGCCATTGCTGGATGGCCCTCGCGAAGTTCCCGAACTATAGACGAAGCGGCACGGGAATCATTGTGAGGAAAACAATTGCGATGAGCGCCCAGCCAAGGCCGCGCCTCACAGGGCCGATCCCCGCCTGCCGCTGAAGAACGGTCGGGTGCTCGACCCTTCCCCGGTTGACCAACAAGACCAACACGGCCCACCCCCACCACATCAGACCCATCGGAATAAGGCAGACGAAGAAGGCTCGGGCCGCCAGACGGTGTCGCTCAGGGGCCAATGCGTAGAGGATATGACCCCCGTCCAACTGGCCCAACGGCAGCAGATTCAGTGCTGTGACGAAGAGGCCTAGCCAACCGACGAGCGCGAGGGGGTGGAGGCTGATGAGCGCCTCGCCGACTAGGCCCGGCCCGAAGAGCACTGCCATCGCGTGGGTCACCAGGCCATTGCCCAGCCACACCGTCTGGCCCGCAAACTGGATGGCGAAGGGAGTGACCAGGGATACGTCTCCGGGAACCTGGCGGGAGAGGCTGAGACCCACGGCCAGGAGTGGAATGGAGACGACGAAGCTGGCGAGCGGGCCGGATGACCCTACGTCGAAGAGGGCGGCCCGTCGCACCGTCGGACCCCGGAGTCGAATGAAGGCCCCGATCGTGCCAATGATGGAAAAATAGGGCGGGAACGGAATGAAATAGGGCAATGATGCCCTGACCCGATGCGCCCGGGCGGCCACGTAGTGAGCCATCTCATGCGCCAAGAGCACGCCCATGAAGGGCAAAGCAAACGGAGCTCCGCGCAAGAGATCGGGCCAGTCGATCTTGGACGGGTATGGAATCTCCGTGTCCCCTAGCTCCAGTACGCGAGTGGAGAAAGGGTCGAGCCCAGCCATGAGCGCACCCGCGCCGAGCGTTGTAAGGAGCGTGGCGAGGCACAGAGCCACGTGCATCCACGGAAGGGGCTCGGCAACCTCTCGCGACTGATAGACGAGCACCACGTTCGTGACGCCGTCCTCGTGCTGCAGATAGACCGGCTCGGGCCAATAAGCGATCGCCGCGACGACCTCCGGGGACTCGGACGTCAGCTCAGGACGCAGCGTTCCTTCGAGCAACGTGTCCACAGCCAGGGCGGTGAGCCGGTACTCTGCGAGAAGCGGAATCCATGGGGTTGGGTCGAGAGGCTTGACCGCCTTTTGACCCACTATTACTATCGCCCCGTTTCCTGAAATTCCGCAGGTTCCGCAGGCCGGCCCGTTCGGTTACCCCGAATGCGCGTCAACCGGCACCGACTCCGCACCCCACGACTGACGTCGTTCATCATTTGCAGCCGCCCCCAGAGCGGCCTTTCTCCGGCAAGGTCCGTCGGCCCCTTACAGAGTCCTTTCGTGGACATCGCAGACCTCAAAAGCAAGAACGTCGGCGAGCTGCACGACCTGGCGGAGGAGCTGAACATCAGCAACTTCACGGGCCTCCGCAAGCAAGATCTCATCTTCCGGATCGAGCAACATCTTGTCGAATCGGAGATCGTCCTGCGGGCCGAGGGCGTGCTGGAGATCCTGCCCGAGGGGTATGGTTTCCTGCGGTCTCAGGACTGGAACTACCTCTACGGTCCGGACGATATCTACGTGAGCCCATCGCAGATCAAGCGGTTCAACCTGCGCACCGGGGACACTGTCGATGGTCAGGTTCGCCCTCCCAAGAGCGGTGAGCGCTATCTGGCCCTACTCAAGGTGGAAAGCATCAACAGAAAAGAGCCCGAAGAAGCCCAGGAACGCGTCGGCTTCGACGACCTCCGCCCCTGCCACCCAGAGGGGCGGCTCGTGTTGGAAGGGGAGGGCGAGGCGGGAGACATCGCCATGCGTGTCGTAGACCTCATCGCTCCTATCGGAAGGGGACAACGAGGCCTGATCGTCTCACCGCCCAAGGCGGGCAAGACGACCCTTCTCCAACAGATGGCGAACTCGATCTCTTCGAATTCGCCAGACGTCTACCTCATCGTCCTCTTGATCGACGAGCGGCCGGAAGAGGTGACCGACATGGAAGCGCAAGTAAATGCCGAGGTGATCTCGTCGACGTTCGACGAGCCGGCCCAGCGGCATATCCAGGTCGCCGAGATGGTGATGGAGAAGGCCAAGCGGCTCGTGGAGCAAGGTAGGGACGTGGTGATCTTGCTCGACTCCATCACTCGCCTGGCCAGGGCCTACAACTCCACGATGCCCCAATCCGGGCGGATCCTATCGGGCGGCGTCGACGCGAAGGCCCTCCAAAAGCCAAAGCGCTTCTTCGGGGCCGCACGCAATATCGAGAAAGGCGGATCGCTGACCATCATCGCGACCGCCCTGATTGAGACCGGTAGCCGCATGGACGAGGTGATCTTCGAGGAGTTCAAGGGCACCGGAAACATGGAGTTAGTCCTGAGTCGAGAAGTCGCCGACCGACGCGTCTTTCCCGCTATCGACCTCAACCGGTCGAGCACCCGGAAGGAGGAGCTCCTCCTCAACGATACGGAGATCAATCGAGTATTCCTGCTCAGGAACTTCCTGGCCGATATGTCTCCCCCCGAGGCAATCGAGTTCCTGCTCTCGCGCATGGAAAAGACGAAGGACAACCAAGAATTCCTGGAGTCCATGACTCGGGGGGAGTAGCGGGAGGTCAGGAAATGACCTCGGACCGGCGCCCCAAACGAATTTGTCCGACAATTACGTAAGCGCAGCGCAAAAAAGGTCGTTTTCCGGACGCACGTAGAACTGGTCTCCTACCATGATGTTGGCACCGGGCACCAACGAGAGGCCAGTTTGCTTGTTGTCACCAAACTTGCTGAAGCCTCCCAGCTGTGTATAAACATCTGCTTGATCCGAGACAATTCGCACGCTCACCGTCGCCGAGTCAGCGGGCCTGCTGTACCAGAAGTTTGACAATGGCACCACGAGCTCATCGTCGACGCAGTATCTGTTCGGCGGCGCCGTGGGAATTCGCAAGCCGCTCGGCGGTGGCGGAGCCGTGCTTCGTCTCGAGGCGGGGGCCGACCGCCTTCTGGAGAACACCGACGATCTGGTCCCGGCCAGCACGATCTTTCGTCTAGTGGTCGGCGCCTCTGCCGTCGTCAACTAAGTAGGGTCGCGCGTGCCCCACGCGATGTCCGCGTAAGGCACGCGAAGAAGCTGTTGGGGCCCCGTTCACCTTCGGGTGGGCGGGGCCTCGTCGCGCCCAGCCTAGTCGCCCAGCTCGTCCTCGTAGTCGGGATTCACGATGAGCTCGTCACCGTCGAGGACCTGGCGGTCCCACGGAAAGACGACGTAGGCGTCCATCGTGAGCGCGGAGTAGTCCGGCTGGTAGCCGGAGGTACGCGCAAAGCTCGTGGCCGTCCGGACCTCTGCCGGGCGGGCGTCCCTCACGGCAGCGAGCGCCAACCGCAGGGTAGCTCCTGAGCTTGTGATCTCGTCCACGATCAGGACACGCTTGCCGACCACCGCGGAAGGAACCTGCGAAAAGATCGCCGGGCGCTCCCTCACGACATCTTCGCCCTCGTTCCGCGAAATCTGCAGCGTGTAGAAGTCCGCGCCCATGATCGATGACACCACGGCCGCAGGAATCACCCCGGCGCGCGTGAGGCCGATGATCACCTCGGGGTCGTAGTCACGGGCGACCTTGAGCGCCAAGGCACGGCAGAGCTCGCCGAACATGGCCCAGTCGATGTCGAGGTACTCGGTGGGAGATGTCTCGGGGGTCATGAGCTGCAGTTGGGGGTGAAGCATTTCGGCAACGTAAGTCCGCCACGACCCCTCGGACACCTGCCTCCGGGAGGTTTGACCATTCCTGACCGGCCTGTGATTCTTGTCGCCATGTCCGACGACCAAGCCACCGCGGCCGACAAGGCACTGGAGGCCGCTCTGGCCGAAGCAGGTGCGCGTGACCCGCGCGAGTTCTATCGCGAGCGCTTGAAGGAGCTGAAGCGGGCGAACCCGGAGGAGTACGAGTCGGCCGTCGCGTACTACCGCGACACGCTCATTCCGAAGGTGGCCGTGGGCAATGGCGATCCACTCGACGAGTGGACCGAATACGGACGCCGGCTCGCATCGGCGCTTGCGCCGGGCCGCACCGTGAGCGTAGACGGGACGGGTCTCGCCCACGAGTACCGAGCGCCGGCGGGCGACCGCCTGGTATTGCACCTGCCCGACGAGAACGGGGCGCGGGCTCTGCTAGTAGGTCTGCCCGCATCGCTCAGCACCGCCCAGCGAGCGACGTACAATGTGCTCGTCGAGGGAAGACAGAAGTCTACTAGCTGAATCGCGCAGCTTAGAGCAGGCTTCCTGCGCGGACCTCAGTCCTCGACGAGGTAAACCACTCCCCACGCGCCGATGCCAATATGCGTGGCAATGACCGGGGTGGCCGGGGCCGACAGGATCTCGACGTCGGGGCCATACTCCGCCTTCAGATGAAGCGAAATTTCCTCGACGATCTCGGGTACCCCGACCTGTACGATACCGAATCGAACCTTTTCCGCCGTCCGAGGAATCTGCCGCCTCAGGATGCGCAGTAGCTCCGCCCGCGCCCGATTTACACCGAGCGCCTTACCGAAGCGCACCACAGCCCCGTCAGGCCCGAGGCCGAGGATCGGCTTCAGGGCCAGGAGTCGTCCTACGAGCGCACGACCGCGGCCGACCCGGCCCGACGCCATCAGCCGCTCGAGTGTCGCGACGGTGAAGAGAAGACCGGAGTTGGCCCGCACGCGGCGAAGCTCCTCGACGATCTGAGTCGGAGCTTGCCCGAGCTCGGCCAACTCCGCGGCCTTGAGCACGAGCAGCCCTTGCAACAGCGACGCGCCGAGCGAGTCGACCAAGTGAATCTTGCCTCCCTCGACCCGGGCCGCGGCCGCCTCCGCCGAGCGGAAGGTGCCAGACAGAGTCGAGCTGGCCAGGACTCCGACGACCGCCTCGCCCTCCTCCAAAGCCCGTCCGAAGGTCTCCAGGAACTGGGCCGGGGCGGGCTGGCTCGTCGTGGGCAGCGAACCGCCGCGGCGCATGCGGTCGTGAAACTCCGTCGCAGTCACGTCGATACCGTCGCGATAGACACGGTCGTCTTCCACCAAAGACAGCGGCGTCACGTGAATGCCATGCGCCCTAATGATCTCCTCGGAGAGGTCACTCGCGGAGTCGGTCATGACGGTGACCGGGCGTCGTGCGAGCCGCACGTGGCCTCCTGCCGAACGCCCCACGGTCTCATGCTGAACCCGCATGTCCTCCGCCTTGTGCGTCACGAGGGTACCCACGCTGCGCAGGTATCCGAATACCGCCTCGGGTTCATCTGAATGGACGTGCACCTTGAGCACGTCTCCGGTGCGAATGACGATGAGCGAATCGCCGAACTCTCTGAGCCTAAGCCGCGCCTCGTCCTGCGTGGGCAACGCCGCCCCCCTCACGAGGGCCTCTGTGCAGAAGCGAAACTGCTCGTCGTCGCCGGGATACTCCGAGAGGGACACGGCATCGGGCGAGGATCCGTTTGGCTCGACGGCCGTAGCGACCGCCAGCTCCCCGCTCACGTATAGAAGGACCCCCTCCAGTAGAGCGACAAAGCCCTTGGCCCCGGCATCGACCACCCCGGCCTCCTTGAGCACCGGCAGCAAATCTGGGGTTTCGGCCAATGAGCGGCGCGCCTCGGCGACGATGCGTGTCACCAGCGGCACGAAGTCATCGGCTCCTGACTGACGAGCGGCATCCGCCGCATCCCGCATCACAGTCAGGATCGTCCCCTCCACCGGCCGTTCCAGGGCAGCGTGGAGCCTCTCGGCACCCGCCACCAGCGCGAGTCCGAACTCCCTGGCGTCGATCCTGGCTCGGGCCTCCACCGACTGAGCAAACCCGAGAAGGAAGTGTGAGAGCATCATGCCGCAGTTTCCCCGAGCCCCGACCACGGCGCCCTGAGCCGCCTCGTACGCGACGACACCGAACTCACGGTCCCGACTGCCGCGCAGGTGGTCCGTGATCGCGGTCAGCGTAAGCGCCAGGTTCGTGCCCGTGTCCCCGTCGGGAACCGGGAAGACGTTGATGCGATTCAGTTCCGCCCGCTGCTGGCGAGCGTGGTCGCATGCGGCGAAGAGCGCGCGCCGGAGCCGCGGGCCGTCCAAGTATCGGATCTGCATGAGACGCGAATCTAGGGGCCGCTCGGTCGTACGCATAATGGCGGCAGAACTTACGGTCCAAAGGACGTATACTTAACGGCTACGCGGTGAGAGCGGTCTTCATAAATTGACATGCCAGAACACCATTCCCCTTCGGACACCGGTCGTTTCCTGGCCGAACTGAGGCGCCGCCGTGTCGTGCGCTTCTCGATCGCGTATGCCGCCGCCGCGTTCGTCGTGCTCCAGCTCGCAGAGATCGTCTTCCCCGCGTTCGGACTCAGCGAGAGCGCGCTGCGCCTCACCGTCGTCGCGGTAGCCCTCGGCTTCATTCCGGCAGTGGTGCTCGCATGGATCTACGACCTCACGAACGAGGGCATCCGCCGGACGGAGGACAGGGAGGCGAAGCCACTGCCGAAGGTCGTCACCCTCGTGGCCTTGGCGCTCACCACGATAGGGGTGTCGGGCGCCGTGGGTTGGTACATCCTGCGCAATGACGTCGCGACCCCGGTCGACGCCTCGGTCGCGCAGGCTCCTGATGTCGCCCAGCGCATCCAATCCCTCGCGGTGCTCCCGCTGGACGACTTCTCGTCGGAAGGTGGACAGGAGTACCTCGCGGCCGGCATGCACGATGAGATCATTGCCAAGCTCAGCATGCTCGACGGCGTACGGGTCGTGTCGCGTACGACCTCGATGCTCTACGCGAACACTATGCTCTCGTCGCCGGAGATCGGCCGTGAGCTGGGGGTGGACGCCCTCATCGAGGGCTCGGTCAATCGGTCCGGTGATCAGGTCCGCATCACGCTGCAGATCATCCACGCATCAAGCGACACGCACATTCGCACGCTCCAGTTCGACAGGGGAGTCGACGACCTCCTAGCGCTCCAGACAGACGTGGCACGTGCGGTCGCCGCCGAGATCGGGGACGCCTACGGCCAGGACGACTTGAGGGCCGAGACGGGCATCTCTCCTCTGGCACAGGACGCCTACCTCCGCGGCAAGCATGCGTACGACCAGAATACGCTCGAGGGGTATCAGCTGGCCCTGGAGCTCTTCCAGCAAGCTGTGGACAGCGCTCCCGACTATGCGGACGCGATGGCTGGTCTGGCAGGCGCCCGCTTTATGCTCGCGTTGCAGGACCCGCCGGCGCGACGCCAGGATCTCGAGCAGGCGCGGGCCGAGGCCGAGGCGGCGCTAGCCATGGACTCGACTTCGCTGGAGGTGCGTGACCTTTACGACGTGATTCGAAGAAGTCTCTTCCAGATCAGGCGGGTCGATGCCCGCACCGCGGGGGAAACACCGACGCGGGACCTTGGCAACCGGCAAGGTCAGCGGGGGTCCCGGGACTCCATCACCGTCAACACCGCCGTCTTCGACACGATCTGGGTAGCCGCCATGACCACGATGGCGCAGCGCATCGAAGAGGGGGTCAGGGCGAATGTGATCGAAGGGTCCGGCGCGACCGGCCGAACGACGGAGAGTCGGCTTCTCATGGCTCAAGGCCGATACACCGAGGCAGCCCAGGTCCTCGAGCGCGTGGTCGCGGAGTCCCCGGACACGCCGCAGGCTTGGGACCAGCTAATGAGGTCGTACGTGGCACTGAACGAGCCGACGCGAGCCTCCGACATCGTGGGGCGTTGGAGTGCGTCCGCGGCGGAGGGTGCGCCCAGTGCCGACCGGGCGACACAGCTGCGGAGCGCCGTCGAGCTCCAGGGCATGCGCGGCTACTGGATCTGGCGTCGCGACGTCCTCACAGAAGAGCAGGCCGCCGGGCGGGAGGTCTCACAGACTGAACTGGCCGCGACTTATGCGGCCCTCGGAGACCGCAATCGGGCGTACGACCTCCTATCCGTCGCTTTGGAGAACAGCGAGTCGCGCCTTCTCGCGGTGCCCAACGACCCCACTTGGGACCCGCTGCGCCGCGATCAGCGCTTCCGTCAGATCGAGCAGCGAATCCAGCGGGCGCGTTTCGACAGGTCCCTTCGCATCCTCCAGGCGACTCCCTTGCCTTCGACGCTTCCCGCGCCGCCCACGGCCCCCGGCAACTGACGTCCCCGGGTCGTAGGTCGACCGCCGTGCGATCCGGGGCCTGGCGGGAGTGAACGTGATCGCTCACTGTCACCCTTCGTCAAGTTCGCCCGCCAGCGCATGCAGAGGTGACTCACATGAAGACAGCTACTCTCTTCACGGTGGCCTTCGGCCTCGGGCTCGGTGCCGCGGCTCCCTTGAGCGGCCAGCAAGTCCGGATCTTCAACACCGTCAAGGAAAAGCTGGATCGGGGCGAGCAGGTCGTCGGCGGGACCGTCGACACAGCTGACCCCGACATCTACTGCGCCGTGGCGAACGCGGGATTCGACTTCACGTGGATCGAAATGCAGCACAGTCCGCTCACCTATAGCGAGGTGGCGGATATGATCTGGGCGTGCCGCGACGCGCCGGCGATCCCGTTCATTCGCATTCCGACTGCCACCGAGGGCGACATCCAGAAGGCAGTCGACATCGGAGCGCTGGGAATCATCGTTCCGATGGTCGACGCGATCGAAGAGATCGAGGACGCGGTGACATACGCGCACTACCCGCCGATGGGGAAGCGCAGCCAGGGCGGCGGCCAATATGGGGCGCTGTGGGGTCGGGACTACCGAGCCGCCGCGAACGAAAATGTCATGGTCGTTGCGATGATCGAGCAGCCGGCAGGCGTCGAGATCATCGACCAGGTAGCGAACCTCGATGGCGTCGATGTCGTCTTTGTCGCGAGCTCGGACCTCGGTAGCTTCACCGGGCGCCGACAGGGTGACCCCGAGTACGAGGCGCTCGTGACGAGGGTCAAAGACTCCACGCTAGACGCTGGAAGGGCCGTCGGCGGACCTCTCGGTTGGATGACCAGTCGCGAGGGGTACAGCTTCTTCCAGGGGCCTAGCGCGCAGGCGCTCGTCCGCGCCGGTGGACGCGTGACTCTCGAGGAGTCCGATCCCTGTCGGTTCCTGCCGGCCGGCACGGCGCCGGTGCCGGGCGAAGAGCCGTGCCGACAGTAGCACGGCCAGGCTGAGCCAGTCGGCGGACCAGCCTTACTCGAAGTCGCTCGGAATTGCCTCGTACATCTCAGCCTCCACATCCGAGGCCGACCGCATCCGTGAAAGGTCGAGCTCGAAGTCCGGACGTTCGGGAGCCCCGAGCTTCTCGATGAGCTCGCTGATCTCGCGATGAGATAGACCCGCGTCCTTCATCTCCGCCTTGGAGGCCGACGCGCCTTCTCGTGAGATGAGAACGTCCCCGGAGGTATCGACCAACCGCGAGAGGACGACTCGCTCGGCCCGGGTGAGGGGCCTCGACTCGAGGTCGTAGTCCACCCACGCCTCGTACGAGAGAGGGGCAACACGCTTCACCATACCGGCGATCGCCCGCGCGAATTCCTGGATCTCCCATTGGGCTCGCGGGTCGACCCGCAACGAGAGGAAGTGCAGCAGGTTGTGGAGGTCAATCTTCCAGTACCACTGAGTGTACATCGAGACAGGCAGGTCGATGCGCGCGATCTCGCGGGCCACGTCTTCCTCGAGCATCCACGAATAGGCTTCGCCCGCATCGGAGCGCAGGCGCTCCCATCGTTCGACGGCCTCGCGGTACACTTCGGGTGCCGCCCCGCCCTCCCTGCCCTGTTTGTTCGACTGACTCTGAAGCGCGAAGTGCTCCCGCTGAGGCGTGTAGAACAGGAGTGGCATGAGCGAATACCGTGCGGACAGCTCATTCACCGAGGCCGTCCTGTGCCGAATCCACTGGCGCGCCACGAACATCGGCATGGCGCAGTGGAACTTGAACTCGACCATCTCCGAAGGCGTCGTATGCCGGTGGCGGCGGAGATACCGGACGAGCCCACGCGTCTGTGACACCTTCCGAGTACCCGCCCCATAGCTGACCCGGGCCGCCTGCTCTACCGCATCGTCCGACCCCATGTAGTCAATCAGCGACACGAAGCCGTGGTCGAGAACGGGGTAGTAGAGACCGAGGATCTCCTCGGCCGCCGGCACGGTGGGTCGCTTGGTTTCCATGCTTGTCGGGTCGGGGGTTTCGAGGCCGCGGCGAACCGAATATAGCCCCCGGCTCAAGGCCCGGCCCTCAGGCTCGTGAACCTGAACGTCCTCCCATCCGTAGTAGCTTGGTAGCATACTCAGGAGGAGGTGGCGCCGTGACCCAGTGTGATGGAACGACCAAGAAGGGCGATCGCTGCAAGAGGGAGCAGCGCGCGGGCTCGGCCTACTGCTCGATCCATCAGGATCAGGAAACTCGAGAGAGGTCGCCCCGGGTCGAACAAGTGTGGGACAGCGACTCGCTGATGAAGGCGGCGGTAGGTTTCGGTCTGGTCGCCGCCGTCCTGTTATTCCGCTTCAGGCGGTAACCCCAGGCTCAGTCAGTCGGCACCCATCCGTCGTCGAACGACGGCTTCCCGGTACTCCGGTCACGCGGCGCCTCCACGGCGCCCTTCTCGATGACGAGCATGCTGTCGTAGTAATGCAAGGACCGCGCGCTCCTCGTGAAATCGGAGACGGTCAATCGCTCCGGCTTGCGTGAGTGCCACGCGTGGAGCGAGTCGATGAGGCCCTTCGAGTACTCAATGAAGGAAGGGGGCGCCCAGCGAAGGCCAAGCGGTAGCCGGCGAGCGTACCCACCACCATACTCGGGCCAATAGCTGGTATGCAGGTCCCCGACCAAGTAGACCCCACCCTCGACGACCGCCGGAAACATCTCTTCGAGCGTGGCGATCTGCTGCCTCATCATGTGGCCCCCGTCGTCGATGAGGATGTGGATCTCACCTAGTTCTGTGCCGAGGGAACGAAGGAACGCTCGGTCCGACTGATCCCCGATCTGAATCTCGATCTGCTCCTCCGCCAGCGATTCGCAATCGGGGTTGATGTCCACGCCGACGATACGCGCCCTGGGACCGAAATAGTGCTTCCACATCTGGAGTGACCCGCCGTGGAAGACGCCGAACTCGACGAGGGTGATCGGCTGTTCCCGGAAGGACGCGAAATGACGGTGATAGATGTCGAAGTAATGGAGCCACTTATGAATGAGACGACCGGGGTTCGCGTCGAAGTACTCACGTAGTGGATTCACGCTCGAAGCTCCCAGAGGGCTAGAAGCTGTCCGGTCCGACCGGAAAGCGTCGGCTACGGCGAACATCCTGGGTGAAGAAACCCGAGCGCAACTGGTTGAACTCGAATGTGACCCGAAATATGGGGCTACCGCCGGTTCTCCCGATCGGGAACGCGATGTCGGTCCGGTAGATGTGCCGAGTCCCCCTCGGGAGTCCGATGCGAAGTCCGAAGCCGACAGCGGCCTGCCAGTCGGAATCGAATCCGTACGGACTGTCCCCCGGCCACACCCTGCCGAGATCCGAAAACAGCGTGAGCCCGAGATCGGCGGTGCCGGAGGGCCAGGGTAGAGCCACGCGGTCCTCCAGGACGAAGCGCAGCATGCGTCCTCCGGGGTATTGATCCTCCGCCAGCGAACGGACCCCATCCCGTCCTCCGAGGCTCAGCTGGAAGGGAAGGGTCGTCTCCCACCCCCCCGCGCTGGAGGCTCGCAAGAAGAGCGTGTGGCTCGGAAGCGTCCCGATGCGACCGTAGCCGACCACGTCGGCCTCGAGGAGGATATCGCGCCAGCCCTCGGCTACATGCCGGGCCTCGATATTCGTGGTCACCGAGAGCAGAGAGAGGCCAAATGGAGCCGCGATCGAGAGATATCCCCTTGTGAAGATGTCGTCCTCTGGCGGGGCACCTTTCTGCTGCAAGAATCCGATGGTGCGACCCACCGTGGCACCCACGAAGAGGCCGAGCGGGATCAGCTCGGTGTGCCTCAAATCATCGAGCCCAGTGTATTCCACATAACGGAACCGGCGCGTTCCGAGGTGCAGGTTGACCCGCGTTGCCGCGGATTCGTGGAGCTGGCGATCGAGCTCTGCAGGCGGCGCCCCCGGAAGCGAATCCCGGATGTCGAAATCGTCGAAGATGATCTCGGGGCCTCTGGGAAAGGTCACCTCGTCCCACGTAATGCCCCCGCCGAGGATGACGGACGCCCCTGCATTCCCGAATCGGTACGCTCCCGAGAGCTCCAGCTGCTCGCGACGAACGGGTACCAGCACCTGCGAAAAGGCCTCGGCGCCGCCGGTCGAGTACGCGAAATAGTCGGTTGCCCTCCTGAACCCCTGGCGAACCCCAATGCGGCCGGCCTCGCCGACGAAGGGATAGCGCAAGAATTGGTCGAAGAAGCGGCCGGCCCGGGAGACCCCCCCCGACACGCCCGCGTCAGAGCGTCCAAAGAAACGCGGTGTGCGGACTCCGAACGACTGGGTCTTGGTCTCTCGGCGCTTGTAGTAGCTGAACTCACCGTAGACCCCCTGGCCGAGCAGATTCTCCTCGGTGACCTCGAAGTTCTCGATGTTGAACCCCGCGTCGTACGTGACTCCGAGGTCAACCTTCGTCGACCACTCATCGCGAGTGGCCACGCGCACGCTGTGCCCCCCCGCACCGTCGTCCTCGTCGCTAATCTCCTCGACGAACAGAAAGCCGTGACCGTCGACCAGCCTGTACGATTCCGAGATCAGGAATGGATCGAAGCAGTCCCCCTCCTTGAAGAGGAGTTCACCGCGAATGAAGGCATCCGTAGTGTTGATGTGGAGGAGATTGAGCGTCCGGTACGTCCACGCGAGCGGCGCGATTCCGGTCGACTCAGGATCGTAGATTGCGCGGCTGTCCACATCGATGGATGAGATGATGCCCGCGGAGCAAGCCTCCAGCGAGTCCCCTGCAGTCTGACCGTGAACGGGGAACGCACCGGCCAGAGCCCAGAGGACCGCGCCCATCAACAGCGCACGGGAGATGCGAGAAGCTCGCTCAGGGGCACATCGGTGGGAGATCGTGAACTCCAGCTCGGTCGAGGATGTCGCGGCAATCATCGAGAGAAGATACGGAAAGGACTCGCGCATAGGCATACCGAAACGGGTCCGAGGATCGTGCAAGCGAACCGCGCACGGCCCCAGGGTTGCCAGCGTTACACGGTCTTGAATACCGTTTTCGAGCAGTTCCGTTGCGCCCCCACCGGATTACCCCCTCGGTATGCCGTTCGTTATCACCCTCCTGTATGGGGCCGCGGCCCTGTTCCTGGCTGCCTTCGGCTTCTGGGAGCTCCGTATGTTGGTCCACTTCCTGAGGAACCGCGAGGCTATCCGGGGCACCCCGAGTCGCGAGAGCGACCCATCGTCTCCTGGTCCCGAAACCGTCCCGCCCACGGTCACGATCCAGATTCCACTCTTCAACGAGAGGACGTCCGCGGAGCAGATCATTCTAGCCGCGTCCGCCCAGGACTATCCGAGGGATCGCTTCGACGTGCAGGTGCTCGACGATTCCACCGACGAGACCCCGCGGATCGTGGCCAAGGTCGTGGAGGAAGTGCGGGCCAGGGGCATCCGCATCGAGCATCTGCACCGCGACAATCGCCGCGGATACAAGGCCGGCGCGCTGGCCGAGGGACTCGAGCGCTCGACGAGCGAGCTGGTGGCGGTCTTCGATGCCGATTTTGTGCCCGAGCCGGGCTTTCTTAAGCGCCTCGTGGTCGAGGCACGTGCCTTCGACGACCCCACGGTTGCCTTCGTGCAAGCCCGTTGGGCCTGGGGGTCTACGATCGAAGGATGGCTACCGTCCGCGCTGGCCCTTCTGCTCGACCGGCACTTCCGTGTCCAGAAGCCGACGCGAGCGTTTTCAGGCAATGTGACGACCTTCAACGGATCTGGCGGAATCTGGCGCCGGAAGGCCATCGAAAGCGCGGGTGGCTGGACTTCGGATACGCTCACCGAAGACCTCGATCTGAGCTATCGATGTGCCCTCGACGGGTGGCACGGCCGTTACCTGGCGGACGTCATGGTGCAGAACGAGCTGCCCGGCCACATGCGGGCCTTCAAGCTCCAGCAGCGGAGGTGGTCACGCGGCAGCGCCCAGTGCTTCCGCAAACTGACCGGACGTGTGCTGTCCGCGAAGAAGGTCGTGCGGCACCGCTGGGATGAGGCCTTCATGCTGGCCGGCTATGCCATCCATCCGCTGCTGCTCGCCAGCCTGATTCTCTGGCCGTGGGCGGTCCTCTACGTCGATCGCACACTCTTTTGGGTACTCCAGGGCCTCATGTCGCTCGGCATAGTAGCCGCCGTGCTCAGCTTCCTCATCACCGTGCACGAACGCGGCGAGTCCTGGTCGGTAGGCACCCTAGCCAAAGTCATCATTAGTCTTTGTGTCGGGATGGGCCTTATGGTCAACAACACCGTGGGTCAGATTCAGGGGTTCGCCAGCTCCGGTGGCGAGTTCGTCCGCACGCCCAAGAGTAAGCGCGTCGCGACGGACAGCGCATTAGCAGCGATGGGTTCCGAGCAGACATATTCCAGTCCACTCCACTGGACCTTCTTCGCAGAGATTCTCGTCATGGCCTACTGCCTCGCAGGCGCGGTTTTCCTGGTCCAACAGGGTCAGGGACTGTGGTCCTTGGCCATGATCTTCTGGGGGGCCTGTCTCGGACTCATGGTTCAGCAGCAGATGGCGCAGAGCCTGGCCTGACGGCGAGCCAACCCCGATGTCCGATCTGAGTCGGGGTTACCTGACCATGGCCGTGGGGAAGCCCCGCTATGTCGAGATGGCAGTCGACATGGCTCTGTCTCTCAGGGAGCACACCCCGCTGCCCATCGCGATCGCTGTCGACGAGGGACTCGCACCTGGCGTCAGGGAGCGGTACGGAAGCGTCTTCGATCAGGTCGTAATAGTTCCCGACCGGTTCCTCGATGGCCGTGCTCTGAAGTACGGGACCGCGGCCGCGACGCCGTTCGAAGAGACGATGTTCGTCGATGCTGACTGTTTCGTTCTGAGTAGCCTGGACGGTCTATGGGGCGTCCTGGATCACGCCGACATGGCTATGGTGGGTGAGCAGCTCTCCGTCGCGCAGGACCAGAACCATCACGGCTTTTCCACCCGCACGCTCATGCGACGCTTCTCGCTCGAGCGCTACCTGAAGACGAACAGCGGCCTGTTTTGCTTTCGTCGGGAGCCCGCGATTAAGGTCATGGAGGACTGTCTCCAGTGTTACCTGTACGAGGCGCGTCCCGCGTTACGCTGGTCTCTACTCTTCGGCCGATGGCTCGGCGATGAGATCGCGTTCGGCATTGTCGGCGGCCGACAGGGAATCGAGACGTTCCCAGACCCGTCGCCCATGTACTGGCCTGCCGAGTTCGAGGGCCTCGACCCGTCGCACCCGACCAAGCCCTTGCTGCACATGATCTGGCCACCCACGCCAACCACGTTGAACGCTTTGGTGACCACCGCACGAGAACGCCGCAAGGCATCAGGCGTGTGCGGAGACGGTGAGCCTCATTGGCGCGAGGAGGTCCGGCACTTGGAGCGCATGGCGGATCGGCGACGCTTTCTGGAGCTTCTCAGGTGGTGGTAGGCACATCGTCGCGGTGCAGCGGCGCCCACGATGTCGATCAGCGGGCCAGCGCTTCGTCCTGATTGAACTGGGCGTGGTGGAGCCGGTGGAAGGCTCCTTCCCGCTTTAGGAGGTCGGCCCAGGACCCCTGCTCCACGACGCGACCCTCGTGCATGACGAGAATCAGGTCGGAGTTACGGATCGTCGACAGCCTGTGCGCAATAATGATGAGCGTGCGGCCATGAGCACGTTGCTGGATCGCCCGCGCGACTCTCTGCTCCACCACGCTGTCCAGAGCCGATGTGGCCTCATCCAAGATCAAAATGTCAGGATCGCGAAGAAGTGCACGCGCCAATGCGACACGCTGCCGTTGTCCTCCTGAGAGCCGCACTCCGCGATCGCCGATTTCAGAATCGAGACCGTCGCGGAGTCCGCCCAGGAAATCGCTGAGGTCGACGTCAGCCAGCGCGGCTTCCAGTTCGCTGTCGTCGGCCGGACGGTCGAGTCCAAACTTGAGGTTGTCTCGCAGCGTGCGATTCAGGAGCCACACGTCTTGGCTGACGATAGCCATGCGGGCGTGAAGAGAAGCCAGCGAGAACTCTCGAATGTCCACTCCGTCGAGGAAGATGGTCCCGGGCGCGCAGTCGTAGAAGCGGGCGATTAGATCCACGAACGTGGTCTTGCCCGCACCGGTTCGACCGACAATGGCCGTGATCTTCCCCGCCCCGATCGATGCGTTGATGTCGACGAGCGTATCGACACTCTCCTGGTATTGGAACGAGAGACCGCGCACGCTGATCTCGTCATCGAGGCGCTCGAACGAGCGTGGTCCCGACGGGACGATGAACTTGTCCTCGTCCGAGAACAGGCCCGCGACGGCCTCGAGGCGAGGCAGCTCCTCGGAGACCTTCAGGCTGAACTCGCTTAGGTACTTGTAGTCCGGCAGTGCTTGCTGGAGGATGAGCAGGAACGCGCCGAACGCGGCCAAGTCACCCGGCCTGAAGTCCCCAGCGAGGTAGATCACCGCACCCTGGACGATGAGCATCACGAGCAGGATGACTATCTCTTCCACCGGGTAACGAAGACTCACGATCCGGTCGCGACGAACAGCCACGTCCTCGGCCTGATGCAAGACCTCGGCATAGGTGTCTGAGGCGGCCTTCTCCTGTGAATAGGCCTTCACTAGGGGAATTGAGCCCAGGATGTCCAGGATGCGCGAGCGCATTCGGCGATCAACCTCGATGCCCTCTGCGGCGATGCGTTGCACCCGCCTGTTGATCGTCGACATGAACCAGTGCACGAAAGGCAGCGTAACGACGAAGGCGATCGAAAGCGGGATCGACATCCCGATCATCACGATGGCCTTGGCTACCAGGCCGACTAAGTACCGAAAGACCTCCTCCGCTGCGATGAGCAGACCGAGCACCGAGCTCGACCAACCGATCTCTGCGTCGATGCGGCCGAGCGACTGGCGGTCGAAGTACTGCCGGCCGAATCCGAGTACGCGCCCGAACGTCTCCTCGCCGACGCTGACCCGGATGCGCTCGTTCCTGGAGACCACGTATAGCTTGCGCAGGTATTCGAACAGCAGCTTACCCATACGCCCGAGAATAATCAGCCCGACCGTGATCACGATGAGAAGCGAGTCGCGCGCTGGCGAGTCCGCCATGGAGTCCGGCGGGATCCGCCCCATCCACCCGAAAACGCGAGAACTCTCGAGGAAGTCGAACGAGCCCGAGGCGACCGCCTCAGTAAGCGGAATCAGCAGCGAGAACGAAGCCGCCTCGAAGGCACCGGCCACCAGCACGAGCACGGCGGGAAGCACCATGTGCCCTGGCCGGACGCCAGCCACGCCCCAATAGTGGCGCAGAACGCCGCGCGGCGTGGCCCTCGGATTGGCTTCGGAAGTCTTCATAGCGGAACCTCCTCGGCGGAGGTCGCGGGCGGTAGGCGGGCTTCCAGAGTATAGCACCGCGCGTAACGCAGAAGACAGAAACGTCGCAGCGCTTACGAAGCTAGGGCGCGCTTGAACAGCTCCGCGTAAGCCCCGCTCACTCGGTCGGGAGCAACCTCAGTGCGAGCGTGGTGCAGGATATCCTCTCGGCGCGAGATCCAGTCGGCACGCTCGGCGATGACATCGAGTAGGGCCCCGGCCAAGGCCTGCTCGTTGCCCGCCACGGGTGCGGCGGGGTGAGCCTGGAGCCGCTCCCAGGTAACGTCGAGGGGGTCTCCCAAGGGGTTCGGGACGACGCGGCCTCGCTCTCCCCGTTCACCAACCAGTTCACGGGCAGATCCGCAGTCGCTCAGCACAAGCGGAAGACCGTTCCAGGCGGCCTCCGAGGCGGCGATGCTCCAGCCCTCGAAGAAGGAATCGGACACGTAAGCATCCGCGGCCGACAGGATGGTTCCGACATGAACGACCGGCGGAAGGAGGCTCACCGCGCCACTGCGCAGGAGCGCTCCGTGTGCCCTTCGAACCTTGCGCATGTAGGCGCGATCATTTTGAGAGCCGGCCAGGATCAGATGGGCCGTCGGCTCCCGCTCTAACACGACCGCGAACGCATCAAGTAGCCCGATGATGTTCTTCTGGAGCGTTATGCGGCCTAGGTGCGCCAGCACAGGGCCGGAGGACGAAAGGCCCAGCCGTTTGCGGGCCCACGCCCGCGGGACGGAGGCCGCTCGAGCAGGATGGACGCCATTGGGAATTACGTGTCGAGTTGGCTCGGACTTCGTGAAGCGGGCGTAGTAAAGACCCACCATGTCGCTCACGGCGACCGTGCCGGTCAGATGCTTGAGCTTGCGGGACTCTGCCGCCCAGTCCGCCTCGTTGAACCAGGCATAGCTGTTCTGCACGGTTTCGTACATCGGCACGCCGAGCGCGGCCAGCGCCTCGACCGCCTCGACACCGACGAAGTGCGTGGACAGGGCCTGTGGACTCGCTTCAGCCGCCCACTGCCCCCACTCATCCGCGCGACCTCGCCCAATGGTGACGTCCACGCCCGCGGCGGAGAGTCGGTCGGCGACGGCTCCACCCTGATGCGTGCAGAGCACACGTGGCTCGATGCCGTGGTCCGGAAGCGTGTGGGCGAGTAGCGCTACCATTTCCTCGAGTCCTCCGTAGTCGAGCGACGGGGTGACGAGGCCGAGCCTCAGGCCCCCCGACGTTACGCGGGTGCCACCCACGTGAGGCGTGAGGTCGTCCGCCGCGTCCACCGCGCTTCGGACTGCCGCTCCCGCCCGAGGGCGTTCTAGGAGGGCTCTCCAGCGACGCTGTGGCGCACGGATCCTCTTGAGCATCGCTGCGCGCTCCGCCATCGCCCGCCCTGCGTCCTCCAGGATGGTGTTGCCGCCGTGGACCCGGTAACGGACGCCCTCCAGCGCCTCTACGTAGACCACTCGGTCGGCGCACAGCTCGAGGGCCCGCAGGATGAAGTCGTAGTCGTGCACGTACCTGTACGCCCCAAAACCCCCGAGCCTCCTCCACAGCTCCCGGTGGAAGAAGAAGTTCGAGGTCGTCACCGCGAAGTTGTGGCGGAGAAGGGCCTTCGCCAGCGATCTGGACCTGGAGGGTTCCATGCGAGCCTCGCGGTACCAGCGGGCCGAATCGTGGTCTTCGGGAAGAGGATCGCCTGATGCGTCGATGAGGCGCACGCTCCCGACGACCAGGGCCGCGCCTGTCGCGCGCGCGACGCCCCAGGCGTGCTCGAGTCGCTCGCTCTCGAAGCAATCGTCCGAATTCAAGATCGCGACGTAATCGCCTCGACTCAGCGCCACCCCTCGGTTGATGGCCGCGTGAGCGCCTCGATTCTCCTGTCGGATGAGCCGCATGCCCCGGAATCGGCAGTCGTTCAGCACGTCTACCGTCCCGTCGGAAGAGCCATCATCGATGACCACCAGCTCCCCGGCTGGCAGCGACTGGGCTCCCGCGCTCTCGACCGCCTGCCGTACCCAGCGCTCGTGGTTGTATGCCGGAACGACCACTGAGAGCATTGGGCGCTTCGCTCCGATCGCCGGACCTCGAGGGCCGACGGGGCCCCGGCGAGAGGCCTCCACCGTGCCAGCCAACGCGAGGAGGGCGTCCACCCGTTGCACCCATGAGTTGCGATCCGCGAAATCGGTCATCTCCCGACTCACTGCCTCAGAGAGCCCCGATCGTTCGGTCTCCCTGACTGCCTCGACGAAGTCGGCCGGGTCCGTGAAGCGTCGCACCCCAGGGATCCCGCGCAGCGTGTCGATGGATGGGCCGACCACCGGCAGACCCATGGCCACGAACTCATAGACCTTGAGCGGGCTCGTGGCCTGGGTGATCTCGTCGGCCTTCCAAGGCAGGAACGCGAGATCGGCAAAGGCCAGGTAGCCAGGAAGGGCCGTCTGAGGCTTGAGGCCGAGGAAGACGCAGTTGTCCGGCAGGCCTCGCCCCTCTCGACGGCGATCGCCGACGAAGACGAAGGTCGTCTCCGGGAGCGCCCGTGCAGCCCTGCCGACAAGGTCCCAATCGAGCCATCCACCCCATAAAGCACCCACATAAAGCGCTAGCCTCCGCGCGTGGGGAAGATCCACGGGGCGTGCCGGCTCAGACTCCCCTCCGAAGACTCGGCTGTTGTAGGCATTGGGTAACAGGCTCGTCTCGCGCTCGGCCAACCGCTCGACGTGATGCACAAGCTCTGCGGCCGAGGCCACGACGACATCGGACGCCGATGCAATGCGCTGCTCAGCATCGCGCCTGTACCAACCCTGACCGAGCTCGGAATCCCAGCGGTCGATGCAGTCATAGATCGTGACCGCGCCGGCCGCGCGCGCCCTGGCGAGAACGGGCTCCCACACGCGTACGGGCACCTGGGTAATGACCAGGGGTCGCCCATGGCTGAGGAACCGGTCCAAACTCGCCGAGCCATCCCTCTCTGCTAGCGAGTTCAGCGACACGCTCGTCAGCCGGGGATGGTCGAACTTCATCCCGAGATCGACCGTCTCGGTGACTTTGCCGTAGCTGACGAAGAGCACATCGAAGTCACGGTCGAGAAGCTCGAGCGCGAGCTGCGCGCTGCGCTGTCCCCCGCCCGTATCGTGGATCGGGTTGGCGGACAGGATCACCGCTGCGCCAGCCCGGTTCGGAGCTAGCGCGGATCCATCCAAGTCAGCTCCACGATTCGCAGCCAATCGGTCTCGGTCTACGCCTTCTTCCGCTTACCACCCAGTGGAATCATGCCCTCATCCGAAGCCGTTCCAGGAAGGAACGGCACCCAGTTGCGAACAGCCAGACGCGCGGCCTCCGCCGTGACGTCGACCTGGAGGTTTACGAAGCGGTGGGCCATGAAGAGAGTCGGCAAATGGATCACGCCCTGAGGTAGCAGCTGCTCGGGGGAACGCACTGCGAGGAAGCGGTGCTCTGCACCTTCGATCGGCTGTAGCTCGTGTGACTCCCCGCGGAAGACGTGTCCGGCTGTCGTGCGGTAGTAGTGGCGGCGCAGCGGCTTAGCAGCATCCCGCAGATCCTTCACGGCCGAAGGGTTGTCGGCGCGGAAGTCGAAGGCCACCTCCACCCGCACCCGGTCGATGCTCACCGTCGCGAACTCACGCCCGGCGCGCAGACCCATGAGGAACTGCGGAATCCCCTGATCCTTGTGGGGTAGGAGCGCCGTGATTCGGCGGGCGTCGCTCGACTCCGGGGCCGGCGTGGAAAGGTATGCCGATAGGGACTCCCGGGAGTCCGCTACACCCTTTCGGTCCAGGCGCTCGAAACGCAGCGCCGCCAACACCACGACCGGGCATCCCTGGAGGCGGATCCCGACCAACTCCCAGAAGTGGTCCGCCTCCTGGCGCCCGAGGTACACCTGCTCCGGGTCAGGGATATAGGCGTACCCGTCCCTTACCCTCTCGAGGTGCTCCCTTACGTGCTCGAAGTGTGGGTGCTTCATCTGGTTACGGCCTTGAGGAAGGGGTCCGACGCTATCGAGTAAGCGCTCCGCCCACAAGCGCTGGCTGGTGCCATGCAGGCGGGCGGGTTGCCTCCTGGCAACCGGCGTGGTCAGGTTGTGAGCGACCCCGCACATTGCGGTAGCCTATCCGACCCACGGTTTGGATCAAGCCTTGAACCTTCCTCTCGTTGAACGCTCTAATCGTTACGCGAATCGGCCCGCCATTGTCGCCTCCGAGGGCGATTTCACCTATGCGGACCTAGAAACCGCGTCGGCGAACGTCGCCCGGCAGTTGCTCGCTGGTCGCCAGGATCTGTCCGAGGCGCGCGTCTGCCTCCTCACCCCGCCCGGTTGGGACTATGTCGCGACGCTATGGGGCATCTGGCGCGCGGGTGGAATCGCGGTGCCGCTCGCCGTCTCACATCCGCCCCCGGAGCTGGAATACGTGCTCGATGACGCGGAGCCGGAGGTCGTCGTTGCCCATCAGGGGATGACCGAGCGGGTAGCCGACGCTGCGGAGGCGCGTCGGGTGGTGGCCGTGACGACCGACGCTGTCATGCAAGGGACGGCGGACCTGCGCTTGCCCGATATCGAGCTGCACCGTGCAGCTATGATGCTCTACACCTCCGGAACGACGGGAAGACCCAAGGGCGTCGTGATCTCCCACGCGAACATTCAGGCCCAGGTCGAGTCCCTGAGCGAGGCTTGGGGCTGGAGCGTCGACGACCGCATTCTTCTGCACCTGCCGCTCCACCATGTACACGGGATCGCGAACGTTCTGACGACTGCGCTCTGGAACGGCGCAACGTGCGAAATCATGCCGCACTTCGACCCGGTAGCCGTTTGGCAGCGCCTCGCCACCGGGCATTTCACCCTCTACATGGCTGTGCCGACCGTGTACCGGCGCCTCATCGAAGCGTGGTCCGCCGCAGACAAAGCGACGCAGGAGGAGTGGTCCGCCGGGACGCGGGCGTGTCGGTTGATGGTATCGGGCTCGGCCGCGCTCCCTGTGCCGACCCTGGAGCGCTGGCGGGAGATCACCGGGCACACACTGCTCGAGCGATACGGCATGACCGAGATCGGCATGGCATTGTCGAACCCGCTCATCGGTGAGCGCCGGCCCGGCTTTGTCGGCAGCGCGCTCCCCGGATTGGACGTACGGCTCGTCGACGAGGACGAGCGATCCGTGGCACCGGGGGTCTCCGGTCAGATCCACGTCCGCGGTCCGACGGTCTTCAGTGAGTACTGGCGGAGGCCCGATGAAACGGCTGCCGCCTTCACCGCCGAGGGCTGGTTCAGGACGGGCGACCAGGCAGTCGTCGAGGACGGTGCGCATCGCATTCTCGGGCGGCGCAGCGTGGATATCCTCAAGACGGGTGGAGAGAAGATCTCCGCCCTTGAGGTCGAAGACGTACTCCGGTCTCATCCCGCCGTGCGTGACTGCGCGGTAGTCGGGGTCCCCGACCCCGCATGGGGAGACCGCGTGTGCGCGGCCGTCGTGCTCGAACAGGAGTGCACCGTCGGGGGTGACGAGCTACGGCAGTTCGCGAAGGATCGTCTGGCACCCTACAAGGTCCCCAAGGACTTCCTTCTCGTAGACGACCTGCCGCGAAACGTGATGGGCAAGGTCACGAAACCGGCGGTCAGCGAGCTCTTTGACAGCCCTGGACCTACAGTTTGAGCACCCTGGCCTTGGCGGTGAACCAGGCCGATATCCTCGCTTCGCTAAGGCGCTTGAAGGGCCGAGGAACCGTTGGCGACGTCGCCGCGGATGTCGGACTCCCAAACGACGCGGTGCGGGCAGGTCTGAAGACGCTCCTGGAGACGCACGAAGGTCACCTCTCGGTGTCGGAGTCGGGCGAACTCCTCTACGACTTCGACCCACACCTCATCGAGAGGGGGACAGAGCCACTCCTCGCCAGGATCAGGCGGGCCATCGGGAGCGCGCTGCGGGGAGGCTTCAAGGCGTGGATCGTCGTGATGCTGGTGGGCTACTTCGCTCTCTTCGTGGCGCTGGTGATTGCGGCGCTCTTCGCGAACCGCGGCAATAACTCTCGCGGCGGCTGGGGGCGGGGACGACGGGGTGGATCGGGCCACCTACCGAACCTCTGGTTCTGGTATTGGGTGTGGGGGCCACGCTGGCGACTGGGCCGCCCCTACTACGGGCATCAGTGGGAACGCACGCTCGAGAAAGAAGACAAGGTGCCGTTCTACAAGAAGGTGTTTGCGTTCGTCTTCGGGCCCGATCGACCTAATGCCACGCAGAAGCAGATCGATCGCAGCACGATCCGGTTGATCCGAGCCAAGAAAGGCGTGCTCACCACGGCCGAGCTGGTGGAGCACACGGCGCTTCCCTTCACCGAGGCCGAGAGTGAGATGGGACGTCTCTTGGGGTCGTACGATGGTGAGGTCGTGGTATCACCCAAGGGCGAGCTCGTGTACGCGTTCCCCGAGCTGACCACGAGTGCGCACGCGGAGAAGAGGGCGCGCCCACCAAATCCAGCCTGGCTGCGACTCGAATATCCACAGGAGCTCACGGGAAACACTTCAGGTGCGAACGCGCTCGTAGCTGGCATGAACGGCTTCACGCTCTTGGCGGCGGCGACCTCGCCCTGGTTCATATTTCCGAGGCTGGGCATAGGGGGTCCGGCCGCATTAGTCGGACTGGTCCTGGTCCCCGTCGTCTTCAGCGCCCTGTTCTTCGGCATTCCACTCGTACGCATGGCGGCCCTGAAGCTCGGTAATCGACGCCGAGCCAAGCGTAACGTGAGGCGGGTCCTACTCGGCCTGGTGTACCGTCGGGCCCTGGACGGCAATCGTCCGGTCGAGGTCGTCGAGGCACACCGATACGTATCCTCGCGACTGAAGGAGCAGGAGGTGACGCTTGATGCGGTGCAGGCGGCCCTGAGTGACCTGGCCCGGGAGCTCGACGCCGACGTCACTCCGGGTGAAGCGGATACGCTACAGTATTCTTTTCCGCAGTTGCCGCAAGAAATCCTGGCAGCCGAGAGCGTCCGACGCACGCTGGAGCTCGAGAAGCGAGAGATCGGGGAGATCGTCTTCTCCACGGCCGACACGCAGGAGGAGGCTGGGCAGCGGGATATGCGCCTCTTCGACAGCGCACTCGTAGGCGACATCGCCCTCGATCGGTATCTACCGGCTACCGACCGTGTCGACTTCGAGCACGACTATGAGATCGTCGCCTTCGACGAAGAACTCCAGCGCCGCGCGAAAGGTCGGAGCTGAGGACGAGGGGGTCGTGAGCCGGAGCTATTGCAGGGCGGCGACGCGCTCGCGCATCCGCTCCACCGTCCGCTCTGCACTGCCCCCGCCCAGAGATCGATGACGGTCTGGTAGGCATTGTGGGCCCTCAGGGGCTCCGCCGCCCTCTCGGAGAGCACCCCGAGCCGCCTCCACCCCATCGCAAACGCGGGGTCGATGGTGAGGGCCTCTTCGAGCAGATCGATCGCCACTGTCAGATCCCCGCTGATCGACGCGCGACCCGCACGCCGGTACAAACGAAGCGCGGCGGTCGAATCGGTCGTGATCCGAGCGAGCCTATCCCCTTCCCGAATGACACGCAGGGACTCACCGAGTCGCTCGCGCACGCGCTCCGACAGTCGCTCGATGGCACTCAAGAGCTCATCATCTCTAGAGCAGTTCTCCTCGAAGCGAGCGATGACCGACCCTGCCGGCAGTGAGATGCTGGCGCTCAGCACGTATCCGGCGCCGCGTCGAGCCACATCGCCGGAGACGACCAACCTCATGCCCTCCTGAGCCGCCACCCGGCCAGCCGTCACCGCAGCGAGCGGATCGGAGGCATCCACGCCCATCCGGAGCGCCGCTGCTCGCACGAAGTCAGGATCCGCGAGCGTCACCACCGGAGACCTCGACAGCTCGAGCTCGAACGCATCGGTCACGAAGGCACTGAGCGATGAATCGTCGGTGCGGTTCTCGAACCCCGCGAGAACGACGACGTCCCGCTCCGCGATGATACCCTGAGCGAGGAGGGAGCCGACCGGACCGATACCGAAGGCCCACATCGTCATGTACGCGACGACAGAGGTCACCAGAAGCGCCGCGCACGAGACCGCGCCCAAGACGGTGTTCCTCCATGTGAAGATTCCCGACCCGTGCAGGGGGTGCGCCTCGGGAATCACGAGGACCTGCTCGGGCCTCAGCCCCACGAGGTCGTTGGGGTCGATCTCGTCCTCGATCCTGAGACCCGGAAGGCCCCCTTGGACGACCGCTGTGGCGATGATGAGGGGGAGTAAGCACACCAGAAGAACGAGCGTTAGCGTCGGCGTCCAGGCGGGAAGACCCGACACAACGGTCAGCCAACCGACAAGCGCCCAGACCCCCCAGGCGGCCAAACCATAGCCGCCCAGGACCAGCCAGACCGAGCTGCGGCCCAGCCCACGAGCCAGCTTCCGGACCGCGTGAATCATCTCGGTCCATCCGGAAACGGCGGATTCCAAAACGTGTTCATGGAGCTGACGACTTTTCTGTGAGTGCCTCAGAATGGGCCGCGTCGTCGCCATCCTCAAGACCATCGCCCGAACCTAGCCCCCTAGAAGGGGTACGCATCAGACAATCTCGCGGTTCGTGCCACCTGGATCGATCGGTCCACACCGGCGTCGACGCCCCAAAAGCCCCGGAGGATTCATGCCCAGTCGCACACGGATTGTGGCCGCCCTGAGCATTCTGCCGGCCTTATGGGCGTTCAGCGCCTGCGGGGGGGCGAGCAGCCGGCTTGACTCCTCGGGTGTCCCTTACTCAGATACGAACGAGTTCAGGCTTTTCGTCCAGAACGACAACTTCTACGACGCACGCATAGTCCTGCTGGCCGGCGGGACTTCGCGGCGGCAGCTCGGCCACGTCGGCGGGAAGACGGACGGTGTGTTCACGGTCCCCTGGGCGTTCTCCAACGATATCCGCGTAGAGATCGATCTGCAGGCCGGACCGACCTGCACGACCGCCCTCATCCAGGTCGATCCAGGGGACGATCTACAGTTGCAGATCCTCGCGGTCTCGCCCACCGGCAACTTCTGCAGGTGACGAACGGCCGGCTGCGGTGACCTCTCAGCCGTAGAGTAGGTCCGGCGCTATCGAGGCCTCGAATGCCTCGATCTCGGAGGCCGTCTCGTTCAAGATCTCGTCCGGTGACACGGCCGCCTCGATGCCGCGCCGAAGACCCTCGTGCCCCCACAGAATATCGATCGGTGCCCTCACGGTCTCGTACTCAAAGGGCGGCTCTCGCCAGCGAAACTCGTCGGGCGCCAACTCTTGGGCGGCGCGAAGAATCGCGACCGCGGTGTGAACCGGCCGAAAGACGTCCGGGTCTGTCACATGAAGCTGCCCCCCACCGCACGTCACGCCCGAGTGCTTCTGGAATGCGGGCTCGAAGTAACATGGGCGCAGCGTCACCCCGGGGCCGAGCATCGGCTCGAGGATATCGGCCAGCGCGTAGGGCTCGATAAACGGCGCGCCAAAAAGCTCGAAGGGGCGAGTCGTTCCCCGTCCCTCGGAGAGGTTGGTGCCTTCGAGTAACACCATGCCAGGATAGACGAGGCAGGAGTCAATCGTAGGCAGGTTCGGACTGGGCATCACCCACGGCAAGCCGGTCTGGTCCCAATGCAGGCCACGTTCCCAGCCCTCACACGGAACCACCTCCAGTTCGCACGAGATCGCACGCTCCCGATGGAGCCAGCGCGCCAGCTCGCCGCAGGTAACGCCATGCCTGAGCGGGATCGGATGTAGACCGACGAACGACTCATAGCCGGACCGCAGTACCGGCCCCTCTCGGATGCCCCCAATCGGGTTGGGCCGGTCGAGAACCACCAGCCGGACGCCCGCTTCGGCACACGCCTCCATCGTGAGCGCCATCGTCCAAATGAACGTGTAGACACGCACACCCACGTCCTGAAGATCGAATACGACAGCGTCCAAACCGCTGAGCATCTCCCCCGTTGGCTTACGGACATCCCCGTACAGTGAATACGACGGCAGGCCCGTGGAGGGGTCCAGAAAATGGCCGGACTCGACCATGTTGTCCTGCTTCTCGCCGTGCGCCCCGTGCTGAGGCCCGAAGAGAGCGCGCAGATCGAACCCCTTCCCGATCAGCTCCCCAGCCGAAGGCCTCAGAGTCGGGGTAACGGACGCCGGATGGTGGATCAGGCCGAGCCTCTGGGAATGGAGGTGCGCGGCCTCGCCCGCCAGCACGCGCTCGATGCCCGTGCGCACTCTCACTTGAGACCCACACCGCACATCGCACATCGCCGGAGTACGATCATCCGGCGATCCGGTTCGCTCTCCGCTCGTCGAGCAAAGCGACGAGGCCGACACCTATCAGAGCGAGTGCCAATGAGACGAACGGCGGCTGGCCGCTCAGGAGGAAAAGCGTCGCTGAAGTCACGAGGATGATCACCACGCGCGTTACCGGACGCCCGCATGTCGCCCGCCACATGGCCAGTGCCGTGCCACCGACGAAGAGGAGTAGACCGAGCGCGAGCGCCAGTCGCGCCGATGTGGAGAGCGGGCCTGGGTGGGCGATCGCCTCCTCCAAAGCGACCGCGTATGCGACGACCCCGCAGAGCATGGGAAAATGAGCCAGGCTGAAGGTGTCCCGGGCGATGCTACCCTGCTCTACTGTCGGAGCCGCGGCCAGAGCCCTCTCCAATTCGGGTTTCGCCACGGGAAAGTACGCCCACCATAGGGCGCATGATATCAGCACTCCCCACGAGGAGACGGCGATCACATCTGTGGTGAACTCGGCACCGGTGAGGCCCGCGGCCGCCACGATGAGTGACTCACCGAGCGCGATGATCACGATGAGGCCGTGGCGCTCAGCAAAGTGGTCGGCATGGATATTCCAGTTCTGGGTGTTGCCCGCGACGACCGCAGCAGCCACGTCCAATACGATCGCGAGCCCCCATAGCCACGTCTGCACGCCCCCCCGACGAGCGCTCCGGCGAGCACTGCCAAAAGACCTCCCGAGGACGCCACCGTGAAGAGTCGCACGGCCGCGTTCTGCCCCGTGTTAGCACTGGCGACCTTCGCGTAGACCCAGAGGCCGAGACTCCTCACCAGGACGTACGACACCCCGAACCAGAGCGCATGCTCCTCGAACGAGTTCGGGATGGCAACCGCCATGAAAAAGGCCACGGCGGTCGCGACCAGGGTGCCGAACTCCACGGACGGATGCGTGGTGTCTGCGGAGTTCAGCGCCCACGTGAATTGGGTCCACGCCCACCACACGAGCCAGAATACAAGAAGCGCGCGGCCGACGCCCGCCCAGCTCATGTCGTGATGAATCAGCGCCACGACCTGGGTGATGCCGAAGACGAAGACGAGATCGAAGAGGAGCTCGACGAAGGTCGCGCTCTGGTCACCCGGTGACGTGATAGACCGACTCACCGTGGCGCTCGGGCTAGCGAGGTCTGACGCTCGATCTTCAAGGTAGCCAGGTCGTGAGCTCGGCCGCCCCCTTACGAGGCTTCGGCTCGGGCATGGCCGCCGGCTCACCCACCTCGACCATCGCGACGATGCGCTCGCCATCGACCGCCCCGACAGCGGCGCGAGCGTGTGGATCGTCCATCACCGCCCCGGTCTTGATGTGCGCGCCCAACCCGAGCGCGTGCGCGGCGAGGGAGAGGTTCTGAATCGCCATGTACGCGGCCGCGAAGTCTTCCTCGCGGATCCCTGGATCGTCGTCGACGACGACCGCGACAGCGAGCATCGCGGGCAGGGAAGCATGGCTCTCAGCCACCTTCTGTAGAACAGCCTGGGCTGCATCGGGATCCTCGACGCGCTTCGCCTTGCGAGCTCCGAGGGCCGCGCCGTAGGCGCGACGCGCCGCCGGACCCAGGACGTAGAAGCGCCACGGCTGCGTCATCCGATGGTTGGGTGCGTGGGTCGCGGCATCTAGAATGCGCTCGATGTCCTCACGCGCAATCTCACGATCAGTGAACTTGCGAATGGACCGACGGTCAGTGATGGCGTCGAAAATCTGCATTGTCAAAAGAGTGCTCCCGTGGCCTCGAGTTGTCGTACGACTTCCCCACACGTCCCCTCACCGGCTCTCATGGACACGCCCAGGATTCTACCCAACAGGGTCCGCTGCGAGTCCGCCGACACACCGAACCAGCCCGCTCGAGCGCGTTCGTAGAGGTCGGCCTCGGGCGGCCAAGCGACGAGGTCGTCGTAGGCTCCGTCCACGAAATTCCGATACTCCTCGTCGGGTCCGAACACCAAGTGCTGCAGGTTGATGCACGGCGTCAGGGTCGTGATGCCGATGAACATCTCCCAACGCAAACCCCGCGGCACGCTGGTGTCAGATACCATGGACGGAAGCGAGCGGATCCAAGCCTCCGGACCTTGAGGGATACGCACGCCCCCTCGCGAAATAGCCGCTTCAGCTGCCGCTTGAAGGTCGCTCAATCGCATGACCTTCTCGGTCTCGCCCGTCGCCTCGTAGAGATCCGCCAGAGCCCGCGCCCCCTGCTCGATCAGCGTGTACCCAATGAGGTTGTCCATGAGCGTCGGACCCCAGTCCCCCAAGAGGAACCCCAGCGAGACGATTTCACCCATGAGCTCCTCTGCGCGTCCCGCGCGTCCGCTCAGGAGCTCGACCGCGGCCGCGCCGACGTGCGAGTGGGCGGCGGCCCGGAACTCCGTATAGCGCGGAATCGGCATGCTCACGATGGTGAGCTCCTCAGGGAGAGGGCTCACGTAACGAGCGCTCGCGATGTCGATGGCTTCCGCGCTGGCCAACCGGGAAAGGTCGGCGCGGGACGGATGCGCCGCGATCCGTTCGAGATATGCCCGCTGTTCGACGGTCGGGCCGCGCGTCACCACCGTGAACAATGAGTCAGGCCACTCGAAAGGGTGCACTCCGGTCGGATTCGTCTCGTCTACATCTGGCAGCCAGGGTTGTGCGATCCGACGCGAAGGCTCGCGCTCCCCTGGCGGCACCTCCCGATCCGTGCCCGCGTACGACAGCGTGTGCAGGAGCTGACCCGCCTCTCCCGGCGTGACGCTACCGTCCCTGTTGACCCGATAGGATCGCATCGCTTCCGAGCGCGCAGCGCGAGCGCTCACGTTGTCAAAACCGGGGAGAGCGATCTCGGTGAGAATCGGCCCGACGGCGGCCGTAGGGACGAGCGTGAGGATCGGGACCGCCACCACTCCAGCGAGGGCGCCCATGAGGACAGAGGCGTGTCGAAGAACGCGCCCGAGCGACGGGTCCGTGGAGGCCGGACGCTCGGGCAGCCCCTCGAGCGAGGCTTCCCCCCGCCAGGAGCGGGCCTCTTCGGACGACAGATCCTCCACCCAAGGCTGGCTATACCAAGCCCTCCGAGCCCGCCTCACGCGAGATTCGCCGACCGTGCCGGCGACGGCTCCGAGGACGTACATCACCAAAGACGGGAGGGCGGTCCCCATCCACAGCCCGCTGGGCGTGATGAGGCCTCGCGCCCCCAACAGGATCCCCACCGCGAGTGCGTTCGGCAGCCAGATCCCAGCGATCGCGTACATGGCTACGGAGGACACGCGGATCAGCCGGATCGCCTCCCGCTCCTTCGGATCCATCTCGGAGAAGTGACGGCTTCCGGTGAGCAGGAAGCCCATGTCCCGTTCTCCATCGGCGACGACCATCATGTTCGTTTCGAAGTCGTACCCCTGCCCGAGCGCCTTCGACACGCGACGCATCAGCGTCATGGTGCGGACGAGCGCGTCGGCCGCAAAGGTCAGGCCCACAATTGCGAGCACGAGCGTCACCCACCATGCGTCCGCGAAGGGACCGAGGGTCGCGAAATCGAGATTCCTGCCCAGGACGAAAAGGAGCGGGAGCACGAGAATGCCGCCGCCCAACGCAGCACGAGTGGCCACGCGAACGAGATCGCCCTGCAGCCGCTCTAGTCCCGGCGGAGGCCACAGGATCGACGGCCTGTCCGCGCCGCCCTCGGCGGACCCTGCCTGAATCGATTCTGTCACCCGATCACTCCTCCTGGTGAGGCCGCTCGAACATAGCCCGGCCTCTTACCTTTGCGCAGAGCCTGGCCTTCACCACCGTTCCAGCCTGCCTTGAGAGGTGAAGAAGAGCACGCGTTCCTTCACGGTGTCCCCGGTCAAGCGCGCCCAGGCCTCCGCATACAAGTCGACCTGCCGGCGGTACCCGGCGCGACGCCTCGGAAAATCTGGATCGGTGCCGATATCGGT
>Ga0114996_10000705_pt1 | contig 46525 bp, 36 predicted proteins | sample ArcticOcean_MG_C_4_FD_87039 | JGI IMG/M metagenome (GOLD analysis project Ga0114996, IMG submission 87039) | Marine microbial communities from western Arctic Ocean - ArcticOcean_MG_CB4_134 | ecosystem: Environmental > Aquatic > Marine > Oceanic | place: Arctic Ocean: Canada Basin | collected... | reverse complement strand
TTCAACTCGGGGTCCTGGTAGCGGCCGAAGCGTTCCAGGATCCGACCTCTCACCGGCCAGGCCAGCCGGCCCTGATGAGCGAGAATATCGAAGGCCGGCAGCTCGACGAGGCGGCCGCCCAACCGGCGCAGGCGTTCGATCTCCTGCACCAGGTCGATAATGCGCGCTTTGGAGGCTTCCAACGCCGTCTGGTGGGAGACCATCGCCTCCTTCTCCACCTTCGCACGGCTCAGATACCGGCGCCGGTCGCGTTCGAACCGAGCACCCATCACGCCCAGGGTCCGCTCAGCATTGGACTTGGCTTTCACAAGCGCCCGCTGATGCCGCAGTTCCTGCGCTTCGCGGTCCATCACCCGCTTCAGCTGTTGCCGGTCAGCCCGAAGGCCCGCCACGTCCTGCTTGTCCTGAGCCGCCGCCCTGGCCAGGTACTCCAGCTTTCGAACGCCTTCCAGAAGGGTCCCGGAGGAGAAGAACACCGACAGGCCGGATACGCGGCCTCTTTTATACATGTCGCGAAGGCGCCCAGACAGGCCCGCCTGTCGGGAAGTCACACGTGTTCCCAAAGACCCTGCCTCCTGGCGCGTCTCCTTCAGGCCTAGGGTCAATGACGCCTCGCGTCGGGCCAGCCCGGCATGTTCACGTCGAGTCAGGAAGATCTCCCGCTCCAGGTCCGAAAGGCGATCCGTGACCGATTCTGCGGCGTCTTGGGCACGCTCCCAGCGCTTTCGAGCGGCGGCATGGGCGCGTTCCAGGCTGTCCAAGCGGGCCTCCTCGGCCTTGAGCGTCGCCTCCAGATCGGCCTGGCCCCATGCTGGAGAAGACAGAACCGTCAGGGCCAGAAGGCACAGCGGTAGAGTACGTGTCAGCCCCGCCACGCCACCGCCTTCAGCACCCGGTTAAGCGATGCCCAACTCCCCAGAAGTCCCAGGAATGCGCCCAGCAGAATCGACCCGAGTGCCGGCAGCGCACCGGGGATGCCCGCCATCGCGAGCCCTTCGAAGACCCATGGCGCCCGCAGGCTGTGCAAAAACAACGAGCCGGCAGCAGCAATCAGGCCGCCTGCCACCCCCTGCAGCATGCCCCCCAGCAAGAACGTCATCCGGATAACACGGGCGGTTGCCCCCATCATCCGCATCACCTCGATAACCTCACGTTGCGACAGGACCATCAGCTTGGCGGTGTTCGCTACCGCGAAGAAACAGGCTAGGCAGAGGGCGCCGCCCAGGACCATGGCAGCCACCAGGGCCCGGTCGAGCGTCCGATCAAAGGCCGTCACCCATTCCTCCCCGGCCTCCACGCTCTCAACCTCGCGGCGGTCCGATGCGGCCAGACGAACAGCCCGAACCGCCGCCGCAAGATCCCCCTCACCCCGCACCCGCACACGAATCGACGCCGGCAGCGGATTCGTCGACAGGCCGTCCAGCAGGTCTGGACCGAATTGACTGCGGAACTCGGCCGCGGCTGAATCCTGACTCACGTAATAGGCCGACGCGACGCCCGGCAGTGCCTGAAGATCCCCGGCCAGTGACAGCGCCCCTTTCCGGGAAACGTCCGGCTTGAGATAGACATCCAGTTCCACCCGCTCTCGAACCGAGCGGGCCAGCGACAGCGCGCCAACAGATGCCTGAACGAAAACACCCAGTACCAAAAGAGAAGCTGCGATCGCCAGGACCGAAACCAGGCCCACCGGTCCTGTACGAAACAGGCCGCGAACCGCTTCCCGAACGACCAGGACCAGGCTCACGGGTTCGCGTACTCCACGCCGCCGTCGCGAAGCGTCAGGGTCCGTCTTGGATGGCGACGGATCAACTCGGCGTCGTGTGTGGCCATCAGAATCGACGTCCCGCGGGCGTTCACCGACGCAAATACCTCCATCATCGCCTCGGTAGCCGCCGGGTCGAGGTTTGCCGTCGACTCATCGGTCAGGAGAACATAGGGCTCGTTCACCAGCGCCCTGGCAATTGCCACCCGCTGGCGTTCACCCGACGACAACGATTCGGGAGACTCCCGACGCTTGTGCAGCATGTTCACCGCCGACAACTGAGCCAACGTCCTCTGCTTCACGTCCGAACGTCCCCGTCCGGCCACTTCCGCCGCCAGAGCGACGTTGTCGTACACCGAACGATCGTGAAGCAGTCGAAGATCCTGGTGCACCATCGACACGCGACGGCGGAGAAACGGCAGGTCGGCTTCCCGAATCGTCTCCGAATCGCAGTCGCCGACAAAAACCACTCCTCGCGTTGGCCGGTCCTCGAACAACATCAGCCGCAGCAACGACGTCTTCCCGGCGCCCGACGGTCCGGCCAGGTACACAAACTCCCCCTTGGCCACCTCCAAGCTCACATCCCTGAGGATCGGGCGCCCCTGTTTCTCAAACCAGACATGCTGTAACTCGATCACCCTTACTCCTCATTCCGCCTCTTGCGGGAACCGTTCCGGGGGTTCGAAGAACCGGAGGTACGCTACGTCAGCCCAGAGGCATCCAGACCCAAAGACCGAGCGGCGCCTTTGTTTGTCCTTTGCCCTCTGCCCTCTGCCCTTTGCCTTCTGCCCTCTGCCCTTCCTTATGCCCTTAAGACGAAATGCACCCGATCCGACAACTCCGAGGGCTCGCTGAACCCGAACCCGTCGTACGCTGCCTCCAGTTTGAACCGCGATCGTTCGACCGTTTGCTCAACCTCTTCCAGAGGGTAGATCCGCTGGCGATGCTCCTCGTAGTACACGGCGTCATCGCCCTCGAACCGGATCTCGAAAGCGTTCACCTGCACGCCCTCATCATAGAAACTCCGGCGAACGTAGGAGAAACCATCCCCCTTCTCTCGATTTGTCATATCCCGAAAATAGGCCAGCGAGTTCGTTTCTGTGCAGACGTCGAAAACGAAAAGCCCGTCCGGTTCAACAAGGGACCGAACCTGGTCAAGTGCCGTCGCCAGATCCTCCAGGGTCATCATGTAATTCAGGCTGTCATACAGACAAACGGCGCCTTCATACGTCGCCAGACCACCCAGATCCAGAAGATTCCGGGTTTCGAACACCGGACGTCCCTCGGCCTCGCCCGCCTTTTCTCGAGCGCGCATCACCATCGCCTCACTCCCATCCACACCACTGACAACATACCCCCGCGACGCCAACTCCAGCGCGAAGGTTCCAGTCCCGCAGGCCAGGTCGGCCAGGCGGCGTGGTAAGAACGCGTGACGACTGAACACCGACTCCACGTAGTCCACCCAGTGGTCATAGTCCACGTGGCGCATCACGTGATCGTAGATGCGGGCCAGGCGGCTGTAAGCATCCACCGGCTTCCGCCCACCATCATCGGCGTCATGTTTCCGTTTCAGCATCGCCATAAACCTTCAGGTTTCCGACTCCTCGCACTGACAAGCGAAAACGAAAAGGGCCGGCCGTCGCTCGGCCAGCCTTGAGGTGTCAGGATCGTCCCGGTCACACGGTCTCACCGTCTCTAGAAATCCATCGGATCGCGCGGCTCGTCTCGAACCACTTCGAAATACTGGGACGCATCTCTCTTCGAAACGTTTGTTCGAGGCACGGCCAGCACCCGGATCTCCAGGACGCGATCCAGAAATCCGATCGCAATCTGCTGCCCGGGCTGCACCTCGCGACCGGCTTTCGCCGGCTGGTCATCGACGGTTACGATACCGTTGTCGCAGGCCTGTTTCGCCTCAGACCGACGACGCAGAATGCAGCATCGCTTCAGGAACAGATCCAACCGCACGCGGTCACCTCAGTGGGCCGGTCACGCGAACGTCCACATAGAGACGCTGGCGGGTTTCGGCAATTACTTCCTCGAATTTTTCCTGGAGCTTCAATTGACCCAAAATCTCCTCAAGCGACTCCTGGTCGTCGTCCAGGCGGAGCACATGCCACCCCACATCGGTCCAGACCGGATCGCTGATCTCCCCCAGCGTCATCTGCCGGATGGCGTCGGCGAACGATGGTGGGAGACTCGTCACCATATAGGTTCCCAAACGGCCTCCGTAGCGGGCCGTTGTCACATCCGCGGAATGGGTTCGCGCCAGTTCGGGAAAATCGCCGCCCGCTTGAGCCTCACCCGAAAGCTCCAGCGCCTGTAGACGTGCGGCTTCTCGGTCTGCGTCGGTGGTCTTTACGCCTACGAGGATGTGTCGCACTCGAACGCGGTCTCCATCGCGTTCGACTCCCAACAGGATATGGTAGCCGAATTTGGTCTGCACCGGACCGCCGATCTCCCCAGGCTTGAGGGCGAACGCCGCCTCTTCGAACGAGGGAAACATCCGCCCCTTGCCAAAGAACCCGAGGTCCCCACCCGTTTCGCGGCTTCCGGGGTCATCGGAATTAGCCTGGGCGAGGGCGGCGAAGTCCTCACCTGCGCGCGCGCGCTCCAGCAAGTCGTTCACCTTCGCCAGGGCGGTGTCCGACTGCGAATCGGATGGTTGAACCTCAATGAGAATATGGCTCACCGACAGAAGATTGGGCAGCTTGCCGGCGTACTCAGTACGAAAAGCCTCGATGTCTCGAGAGGAAATGGACACCTTCTCCGACAACCGCTGATACATCTGCTGCCGCAGGAAATCCTTTCGATAGTCGCTTCTGAACCGGTCTCGCAGGTCACGTTCCGCCAGGCCGTCCTTGCTCAGCAGGTCTGACAGTTCCGAGTTTCCATACTCCTCCCTCAACTGCCGCATCCTGGACCGAACAGCCTCCTCGATCCGTTCGTCGTCCACAATCAGACTGTCGGTCTCCGCCCTCTCCATCAGGATCTTCTCCTGGATCATATTGTCGAGGATGGTGCCGTAGAGCTGTTGCTGCTCCTCCTTCGCCATTCCCTGGACGTCCATGCCCTGGTTCATTCCAGCAAGGGCCATCTGACCCATCACGTCGGAATGGAGAATGACCTCGTTGTCCACCACGGCGATAATCCGATCCACCAACTGAGGCTCAGCCCAGCCTGCTCCCGGCGAAAAAGAGGTTCCAAGAATCAGTCCAAGAACGATGCGTATCCACCCAGGCATCCGGTTATCTCTCTTTCGATGAGGCGGTTTCGAGGAACTTGAGATCACGTGACGTTTTTCAGACAAGCCTAGCGCCCGCCCGACCTTGGCGGAAAGTCGGCTTCATCGGGTGCGGAGGGCACGGCCAGCACCACCTGCCACTCCACTCTGCCCCTGAGCTCCATCAACAGCGACTGCCTCAGATCGTTCAGTCGCTGCAGCATCAACTGCTGCCTGATTTCGGGGCGTACCTCCGACAGGTCCTTCGATGTACCGGCATCGCGCCGGTCCAGGACCTCCAGGATATGATAGCCCAGAGGAGTTCGTTCCAGCTCCTGTCGGCCCAGAGACGCCTTCCGGCACGCCTCCCAGAACGGGGCGGAAACCATATCTTCCGTGAAGTAGCCCAGGTCACCCCCGTCTTCGGCCGACACGTCTATCGACGCCTCCCGCGCCAGCTGGTCCAGCAGTTCACCCTCTTTTAAGCGCGCCTGGAGCTTCCTGACCTCGCTCCGAGTCTTTACCAGAATGTGACGCGCCCGAATCTCTGGCTCCTCGCGAAAAAAGTCCTCGGTATTAATATCGTAATAGGATTGGATGTCCTGTTCGGTTACCGGGGGAGCGCCATTCTGGCGGCGCTCCAGAAGTTCCATGATCAAAAGATCGCGACGCATGCGCTCCAACCGCTCGGCAACGGATAGATCCTCATCCAGCTTCAATCGTCGCGCTTCCTGGATGAGAAGCTCCTCCTCCACCCACTCCTCCGCCGCCCGCCGACGGCCGGAAGGGCCAATCCGGCCTGCCACGTGGACGGGGATTCGAGCTTCCAGTTCGTGAACCGTCAGCTGGCGATCTCCCACGCGTGCGGCGATCTCACCCTCGGGAACGGGCTGACACGAGGTCATCCATCCGATTCCGAGCGTCACTGGGATCGCCAGACGCAAAGATCTGAAGATCGGGCGAACCAAGAACAGATCCGGCATCAGACTCCCCATCGCCCGCCCGCCAGAGACCCAAACCGCATATTCCCGACAGATGGCTGTGATTGTTCTAACTTCCTCTGGATCAAAAAGTTCCGTGTCCAACAGCGGCCGTACGAATCGAATATAGGCCGACGCATCCCAATTGGCAATTTCGGTCCCCGGCGGATTCGGGTGAATCTCCCTCCGACCGGCGAAGATGCGACCAAGCAGAAGTCGGAGGACCCGCCGTCGGCCCTGGGGTGTCGACGCGCCGCACCTCCCGGGATCCCAGAGAGTAACGGAGCTCCTCAGACAAGGCTCTGCATCACCTTCTTGGCAGACTCCAGGCGCTCCCTGGGGCCGTTGCCATCCAGCAGGACCTCCACCCGGGCTTCCTCGCCCAGGAAGAACTGCAGTTCCAGCGGAGACTTCGACACCATCCGTTCCACCTCTTTCCGCGTCAACACACGGTCCTGGGGAAAGATCAGCGTCAGCGTTACCCCTTCCCGCAGCGAACTCACACCAAGTTGCCGGGCCAGGATGCGAACCTGGATCACGTCCAGCAGCGACGCTACCGAATCGGGCATCGCACCGAACCGGTCTTCCATTTCCTCTTCGATAGCAAGCACGTCCACCGTCTGTCGCGATTGGGCCAGCCGCTGGTAGAACGACATCTTCAGATCGGGGTCTTCCACGTAGTCTTCGGGAATAAACGTCGACGCCGTCACCTGTACATCGGGGTCGGGGCGCGAGGTGTCCACCTCTCCCTTCAGTTCCAGAACCGCTTCGTCCAGAAGCCGGCAGTAGAGGTCGAAACCCACTGCCGAAATGTGACCGTGCTGCTGAACACCCAGCAGATTCCCGGCCCCCCGGATTTCCATGTCGCGCATCGAAATATCGAAACCGGAACCCAGGTCGGTGTGCTCCTCAATGGCTCTCAAACGCCTCACGGAGGCGCGGCTGAGAGCCTTCCGCGAGGGAATAAAGAGGTAGGCGTAGGCCTGCTTGCTCGACCGACCCACGCGGCCACGCAGCTGATACAACTGGGCGAGGCCCAATCGGTCTGCCCGATTCACAATCAGCGTGTTCACGCTGGGGATATCCAGGCCCGATTCGATGATCATCGTCGATAACAGGCAGTCGTAGTTGCCTTCCAGAAACGACAGCATCACCTTTTCCAGCTGCCGCTCGGGCATCTGGCCATGCGCCGTTACAATTCGGACCTGGGGGAGAAGGTCTTCGAGGAACTCCACCATCGCCGGCATCGACCGAACGCGGTTGTGAACGAAGTAAACCTGTCCACCCCGCTCCACCTCCCGGAGGATGGCCTCGGCCATGCGATCTTCGTCGAAGGGGAGGACCTCTGTGTAGATCGGCAGCCGGTCCTTCGGCGGGGTCTTAATAATCGACATATCGCGAGCCGCCATCAACGGCAGGTGGAGCGTTCGTGGCATGGGGGTCGCCGTCAACGTCAGCACATCCACCATCCGCTTCACCTGTTTGAGCCGGTCCTTGTGCCGAACGCCGAAACGATGCTCCTCGTCGATCACCAGAAGCCCCAGGTCGTGGAATTCGACGTCCTTCGATACCAGGCGGTGGGTGCCGATGACGATGTCCACCTTGCCCAGCTTCGCCTTCTCCACCACCTCAGACTGCTCCGCCTTCGTCCGAAACCGGCTCAGCACGTCCACGCTTACGGGGAGACCCTCCATTCGTTCGGAGAAGGTTCGGTAGTGCTGCTGCGCCAGAATCGTCGTCGGCGCCAGGATCGCCACCTGTTTCCCATCGGCAACGGCTTTGAACGCCGCCCGGATGGCCACTTCGGTTTTTCCGTAGCCCACATCTCCGCAGATCAGGCGGTCCATGGGAGAAGGATGCTCCATGTCCGCCTTCACATCGGCAATCGCCTGCAGCTGATCCCGGGTCTCCTGGAAGGGGAACGAGGCGTCCAGCACATTGTGCAGGTGCGAGTCGGGAGAGAAGGCCGTGCCCTCCCGGGACTTCCGTTCGGCGTAGAGCGTCACCAGCTCGCTGGCCATCTTGAAAATCTCTTTGCGGGTCCTCGACTTTACCCGCTCCCAGGTGGCCGTACCCAGCTTGTTCAGAACCGGCGTGGCCCCTTCCTGGCTCGAGTACTTCTGTACCCGATCCATCTGATCCACCGGTACGAACACGCGGTCGTCGCCGCGGTAGCTCAGCTTCAGGCAATCTCGCGTCAGGCTGTCCACCGTCAGCCGTTCGATCCCACTGTAGCGGGCGATCCCGTGGTCCACGTGTACGACGAAGTCGCCCACCTGCAGCGCGTTTACAGAGGCGATCGGCGCGCTGTCCTTGAATTTCTTTCCTCTATACCGCCTGCGTACGCGGCTGTAGATCTCGTGGTCGTTCACAACCGCTACGCGGCCGGGGGCATAGGTGAAGCCGGCATGAAGCGTGCCGATTTCGATCGACACCATCCCCTCCTCGGCGTCCAGCAGTTCGGAAAACCGCGCCTGCTGGCCCCGGCTTTCACACAGCAGCAGCACTTTCTGGTCCGCCTTCCACAACTCCAGAACATCTTCCCGGAACGATTCCAGGTGGCCTTCGTAGCGACGTCCGGACTTCCCACCCAGATCCACGCCCTCGTCCGGACGGCCGCCCAACGAAAGCAGCAGCAGTCGCGTGGGCCGCTCCAACAGCTTCAGTGTGTCATCGGGCGAACGGAGAACTGCATGATAAGGAAGAGGCTCTGTTTCATCCCGCCGGGGTTCCTGGCGTTCCGACGCCCGTTGGGCGCGTGCCCAAAGCGCCTCCGCTTCCACGGCCACGCCTGCCGGATCGTCGACGGCCAGCAGTGCAGATGACGGCAGGTGATCCAGAAATCCTGTCTGCGCCGGCGACTCGGACGAACCGCTGCCGTAAAGCACGCCCAGGTAGTGCTCGGCCCCGTCGAACATGCCCCGCGACTGAAGTGTCTCCCGCAGAATCGTCAGCGGAATCTCCAGAGCGCCTTCGGCGGCTTCCAGGGAGGCATCGAAATCGTCGCCCATCGTCACAGCCATCACCGCTTCCCTACAGGGCAGCAGACGGGCAGTCTCCAGGGCACCGGTGGAACGCTGAGATCCCAGGTCAAACGATCGAAGCGACGTGACTTCATCGCCGAAGAACTCTACTCGAACAGGCTCTGGATTCCCAAACGAGCAGACGTCCACAATACCGCCTCGGACACTGAACTGACCCGGTCCCTCCACCGTCACCACCCGCTCGTAGCCGATTTCAACCAGGTGATCACCCAACTGCACGGGCGGGTGATCGGCGCCGACCTGCAAGGTCACCGTACAGAGATCCAGCAGATCGGGTGTCAGGGTGTGGCCCATGACGGCACCAACGGGCGCCACAACAACCGAAGCCGATCCGGCGGCCAGCGCCGACAGAGCCTCCAGGCGTTCGCCCATCACGTCCAGGTGGGGGGAACGTCCATCGTACATCGACACATCCCAAGCTGGGAATCGACACACCCGTTCCGGAGGCAGAATCCGCTCGAGGTCGTCCCGCAGCGATTCGGCGCGATCGTCGTCAGGGCAAACGACCACCAGCGGGCCGTCGCATGAGGCGGCCGCCTGCGCAAGGGCGAACGCACTCAGCGACCCCGAAGCATTACGAACAGGGATTTCACCACCGTTCCGAACGGCCTCTGCAAGGCGTTCGAACGGCTCGGTCTTCTGCATCTGTCGAAACAGCACGTCCAGCATGAAGAAATGTCTCCGGGTCGTCGCCCTGAACAAAGGAACGGCGCGCCTGTCACCTTCAGATTCGAGAAGGTCCGAACACGAATAGCCACCCCTCCACGCATATCGGCGAAGATGGATGGCGGTCCTTGAAATACAAAACCGGCCTGCACGGACAAAAACGCAAGCCGGAGCGAAACGGATTAAAAAATGGCGGGGTAGACGGGGCTCGAACCCGCGACCTTCGGCGTGACAGGCCGACACTCTAACCAGCTGAGCTACTACCCCCGCCAGGTACTGTGCAAAAAGGTCGAGGCCCCTTTGCACAGGCCCAGAAACTAACACAGATACCAGATCCTGTCAAGCCATTTGAAGGCTGCAGAAAAGGTCCATTCTCTCTTTCAGCGGACCGCCGGATGTCCTATATTGAGAGGGTTGGGTCGCGGAATCTGTCAGAATGACGACGCATTCCATCGTTCTGGAATGCCCCATAGAAGCACCTCAAAGGAATCAGAATGGCGCAATTCCGCAGCCTCGGCGTCGGCCTCATTGGAATGGGCGTCGTCGGTACCGGGGTCGTTCAGCTGCTCCAGAAGAACCAGAAGGCCTTCGCCACAACCCGCGGGATCGACCTTGATCTGCGCCGCGTGGCGGTCCGGGACCCCCGGAAGACCCGCGACGTCGACCTGCGCGCCGACGTCTACACCGACCGGGCCGAGTCGGTCCTGCAGGATCCGGACATCGATATCGTCGTCGAGGTGATGGGCGGTGTCGACGATGCCTGCGAGCTCTGTGTGCAAGCACTGGAGTCGGGCAAAGACCTGGTAACAGCCAACAAGGCGATGATGGCCGAGCGGGGCGATGAAGTCTTCGCGGCCGCTGCCCGAAACAACGCCTCGATCGGATTCGAAGCCAGCGTCTGTGGAGGCATTCCCATTCTCCAGGCCCTTCGCGACGGTCTGGTCGCCAACGAAGTGGAATCCCTCTATGGGATCCTCAACGGGACTACCAACTACATCCTCACCCGCATGACGGACGCCGGTGGAAGTTTTTCCGCCATGCTCGAGCAGGCCCGGGCGGCGGGGTATGCCGAGGCCGACCCCACCCTGGATCTCGACGGCACCGACGTCGCCCAGAAGCTCGCCCTTCTCTGTCGGATCGCCTTCCGGCGCAGGGTACGGCCCGACCGCATCCTCAAAGAAGGCATCGAGGGAGTGGACCCCATCGACATCGCGCTGGCGAGGGAACTGGGCTACACCATCAAACTCCTGGGGATCGCTCGGCCCCTGGGCGATGCCATTGAAGCGCGGGTCCATCCGACAATGATTCCGTCCGATTCGCCACTGGCGAATATCAAGGACGAGTTCAACGCCGTCGAAGTCATCGGGTCTGCTGCCGGGCCACAGGTCTTCACCGGACGCGGGGCGGGGCGCATGCCTACAGCCAGTGCCGTTGTCGCCGACATCGTCGACGTCGCCGAACGCCGCCTCTCGGGCGTGCGACGAGGGTCTGCCCACCTGGCCAACGTGCCTGAAGCCGAAGTCGCCTCCGCACAGGACGTCCGTACCAGCAGTTACTGTCGTTTTGCAGTGGCCGATTCGCCAGGGGTTCTCGCCCAGATCGCCCGCGTCTTCTCAGAGCACGACATCAGCATCGCCAGTGTACTCCAGCAAGGCCGGTCCGATACCGAAGACGGAGTCGTCCCCCTTATTATGACCACCCACGATGCACGGGAGTCTGACATGCAGCGTGCCGTAGGGGTGATCGCGCCGCTTCCGTTCGTCCGTCATGCACCGAAAATCATCCGCATTGAGAAGGTGTAGGTGGAACCCGCGTTCGTTCTGACCCGCGATCGGAGCGCTATCTTATGAGTCTGGAAATGACACTCGGCATGGCCATGGTTGTCACCATGTTGGGCACCCTGTTGGCCAAGTACGTCACGTCCAACCGTACGGTTCGGTTGCGGGAGCGACTCGCCGACGCCGAATCCGAACTGAGGGCGGCCAGGGGTCAGCTCAAGGTTATTGAGAACGAGCGGGCGATCTCCGGACGGAACGTCAATCAGCTGGAACGGAAAAAAGAGAGACTCGAAAAACAGGTCCAGAAATTCAAGAAAGAGATCGAAGAATCCAACTGACACACGAAACGGCGCCCACTCCACACGAGAAGACGCCGTTTCTGCGTTCAATCCTCTAGTTCGCCGCGTCTTACCCCCGCCTGCCTCCTCCGTACTTTTCAGAAGCTGTTCGCTCCTCAAGCAACCGCAGAATCACCGGCTCCAGATGACGGCGCTCCCGATAGCCCACATGCTTCTCCACCACCTGTCCGGCAGGGTTGATAATAAACGTGGTGGGGATCTCCCGGATGACGCCCGCTTCCAGAAGCGCCTCACCACTTGTGCCCCGATAGGTCGTGATGCCCTGAACCGACGACCAGAGCCGATTGAGGTCTGTCGCCGATCCCAACGCAATGGGGTAGGTGATGCCGTGTCTGTCGCGGAAGGCTCGCACCGACTCCGGCCCGGACTCGTTCAGCGCCACTCCAATCACCGCAACGTTCTGAGCCGCGTAGGCCTCGTAGAGATCGACAAAATGAGGGATCTCCATGCGGCAGGGGGGGCACCAGGTGCCCCAGAAGTTAACGACCACCACCTGACCCTCATAGTCCGACAACCGAACCGAAGCGTCGTCCAGCAGCTGCATGGCCATGTCCGGCGCAGCGGGCAGGACGGCAGGCTGCGCGGCGATGCGGGGGGCCGGCGGTTCCGGCTGGCAAGCAGAGAGCCAGCCCACGGCCAGCATCAGCAGAATTGCGGGATTCCTCAACTGATTGTCCTCATAGAGTGGATTTGGAAGATCCTGTCGCCAGCAAATGCTGCAACCGGCGTGCCACGAACGGAGAACCCTGGGCCGGAAATCCCCGATGCCGCGAGGACAAAGAGGATTCGTTTCCTGTTCAAAAGACGAGAGGGCGTCCGCCAAAGGCGCACACCCTCTCATTTGAGTCAGAGTTGGTCTGATGCTGGAGGCAGAGCGACCAGCCAAGCTCAGCCCGACGCAGCAACCGCCGTCCAGCGTCAACCCGGCCCCCGTTCGGCTCAGGTCCCGTTCCGCCCGATCTCTTCCGTAGGCCCGTCATCCCCGGCGTCGGCACCGTCTCCCTCGGCATCAGCCGCTTCATCATCCGATGGCACGACGCAGGCGACGTCGATGACGTTGTCGCCCTCTTCCAGATTGATCAGTCGAACGCCCTGTGTCGCCCGACCCATGACCCTGATATCGCGGATCGGAAGCCGAATGAGGATTCCGTTCTGTGAGATGATCATCAACTCATCTTCATTCTGCACCGCTCGCACAGACACCACGGCTCCGTTCCGGTCCGACATCCGGATATTCATCACACCCTTCCCGCCCCGCTTCGTCAGCCGGTAGTCCCCTGCGACCGTCCGCTTCCCATATCCTCTTTCACAAACCGTCAATACCGTCAGGTCTTCGGTGTCGGTGTCTGCGCCGGCCACCACCATTCCGATCACCTCGTCGCCTGCCGCCAGGGAGATTCCTCGAACGCCCTGCGACCCGCGTCCTGTGGGGCGGACATCCGACTCGGCGAAGTGGACAGCCTGGCCCTGTTTCGTGGCCATGATGATCCTGCCCGAGCCGTCGGTGACGCGGGCATCCTGCATGCGGTCGTCGGGCAGAATGGTCATCGCGATGATCCCCGCCTTCCGGGGACGGCTGAAGGATTTCAACCCCGTCTTCTTCACCTGGCCCTTCTTTGTCACCTGGATCATGAAGCGGTCTTCGTCAAACGTGCTGACCGGTACGAATGCGGCCACCTGGTGCCCTTCGGGCAGATTCAACAGATTGACAACCGGCCTGCCGCGTGCCGCGCGACTTCCAGACGGGATTTCGTGCACCTTCAGCCAATGACAGTGCCCCCGGTCGGTCAGAATCAAAATGTAGCTGTGCGTGGACGCGACGAAGAGGTGCTCGACGAAATCTTCATCCTTGGTCGCGTGTCCGGTAACCCCTCGGCCGCCGCGATGCTGGCTGCGGTAGGTGGTTGCCGGAATCCGTTTGATGTAGCCGGTGTGGGAAATCGTGATCACCATATCCTCATTGGCGATCAGATCCTCCAGATTGAATTCGGACGCCGACATCGTGATCTTGCTCCGTCGGTCGTCACCATACTTCTTCTTGACCTCTTCCAACTCTTCCTTGATCAACTGCATCCTCTGACCTTCATCGGCCAGGATGCCCCGCAACCGTTCGATCACCTCCATCAGGGCGGTGTACTCGTCTTCGATCTTCTGCCGCTCCAGGTTGGTAAGCCGCTGAAGCGTCATGTTCAGGATCGCTTGCGCCTGTACTTCCGACAGCGTCAGCTCATCCATCAACGCCTGCCGGGCGGCCGCAGGATCGGCAGATCCTCGAATGATCTGGATCACCCGGTCGATGGCGTCCAGGGCAATGCGAAGACCTTCCAGGATATGGCCCCGGTCTTCGGCGACCCGAAGTTCGTAGGTCGTTCGTCGGACGATCACTTCGTGCCGGTGTTCGATGTAGTAGGCCAGCATCTGCTTCAGGTTCAACTGTCGCGGCCGGCCGTTCACCAGGGCGATCATGTTGGCGCCGAAGGTGCTTTCCAGCTGCGTATGCTTGTAGAGCTGATTCAGAACGACTTCCGAGTAGGCATCTCGCTTCAGATCGATGACCACCCGCATGCCGTTCCGGTCTGACTCGTCGCGGATATTGGATATCCCCTCGACCTTCTTGTCGCGAACCAGGTCTGCCATTTTCTCCAGCAGGTTGGCCTTCACGACCATGTAGGGGATCTCGGTAATGATGATGCTCTCGCGATCGTTCTTCGCGGTTTCGATATCGGTTTTGGCCCGAACTCGAATCAGCCCCCTGCCTGTCCGGTAGGCGTCCAGCACGCCGCTCATCCCGTAGATAACGCCGCCGGTGGGAAAATCGGGCGCCTTGATGTGCATCATCAGATCGTCAACCGTCAGGTCGGGATCGTCGATGAGGGCCGTAAGGCCGTCGACGACCTCCTCCAGATTGTGGGGGGGAATGGCAGTGGCCATGCTCACTGCGATCCCAACGGCGCCGTTGCAGAGCAGGTTGGGGAACCGGGACGGCAGTACGGTGGGTTCCTGGAGCCGTTCGTCGTAGTTGGGCTTGAAGTCGACGGTGTCCGAATCTAGGTCGGCCAGGATTTCGGCCCCCGGCCCCGCCATTCTTGCCTCCGTGTACCGCATGGCGGCCGGCGGGTATCCGTCGATGGACCCGAAGTTGCCCTGCCCCTGGATCAGCGGGTAGCGCATCTTGAAGTCCTGGGCCAGGTGGACCAGTGTGGGGTAGACGATGGCTTCGCCATGTGGGTGGTAGTTGCCCGACGTATGCCCAGCGATATTAGCGCATTTCCGGTGCTGGCTCCCGGGCGTAAGGCCCAGGTCGTTCAATGCCACCAGGATCCGACGCTGTGACGGCTTCAGGCCGTCGCGGACGTCCGGAAGCGCCCGGTCGACAAGCGTCGACATGGAATAGGCGAGGTAGGATTTCTTCATTTCATCCCCGACGTTCACGGGGACGACTCTGGGTCGATCCATCATCTTGCGGGTATCCTCGTTAAACGGTGCCGGCCGACCGGCGACGACTTGCCAGCGGCAAAGAACGGATAGTCCTGCCCCTTCTGATATCTGTCATCTGCCTTTAGACATCCAACAGCGCTTCGTGCGCGTGCGCTTCGATATACCTTCGCCGGGGCCCCACCTCATCGCCCATCAGCATCGAAAAGACGTGCTCCGCCTCAACAGCGTCGTCCTGTGTCACTTGCAGCATCGTCCGCGTTTCGGGATCCATCGTCGTCGTCCAGAGCTGATCCGGGTTCATCTCACCCAGTCCCTTGTAGCGCTGCACCACAATGCGCCCTGTCCCCGTATCCATCTCCTTGAGAGTGGCGTCGCGCTCCTTCTCGTCGAAGGCGTAGCGCTCCTGCTTGCCCTTCTTCACGAGGAACAGGGGCGGCTGGGCGATATAGATGCGACCGCTGGTCATCATAGGACGCATGTAGCGGAAGAAGAACGTCAGCAGGAGCGTACGGATGTGCGACCCGTCAACGTCTGCATCGGCCATGACGATCACCTTGCCGTAGCGGAGATTTTCCAGATCGAAGTCTTCTCCCACGCCGCCGCCCAGCGCCATGATCAGCGGTTGAAGTTTGTCATTGCCCAGCACTCGATCGACGCGCGATTTTTCCACGTTCAGCGGCTTTCCCCACAGCGGGAGAATGGCCTGGAAGCGCCGGTCGCGGCCCTGCGCCGCAGAGCCGCCGGCAGAGTCGCCCTCCACCAGGAACACCTCGGTCTCCTCCTTGGGCGTTCCCGTTGTGCAATCCAGGAGCTTCCCCGGCATACCGCCACCTTCCAGCACGCCCTTGCGGCGGACCAGGTCTCTGGCCTTCCGGGCTGCCTCGCGGGCGCGGGCGGCGTCGATGGCTTTCTGGAGAACCCTTTTAATTACCGCCGGCGTCTCTTCGCAGAACTCTGCCAGCTTCTCACCCACAATCGACTCCGTAATCCCGCGGACCTCGGAGTTGCCCAGCTTGCCCTTCGTCTGTCCCTCGAACTGGGGCTCGGGCACCTTCACGCTGATGACGGCGGTGAGCCCTTCCCGGGTGTCGTCGCCGCTGAGACTGAACTTTTCGTTCTTGAACATCTTGTTCCGTACTGCGTAGGCATTCAGGGTTCGCGTCAGCGCCGTTCGGAAGCCGGTCTCGTGGGTGCCGCCCTCCATCGTGTAGACGTTGTTCACGAAGCTGTAGATGTTCTCGGCGTAGCCGTCGTTATACTCCATCGCAACGTCCACCACCACACCTTCCCGCTCTCCCTGGAAGGAGATCGGTTCATGTACCGGTGACTTGCCTTCGTCCAGGTATCGGACGAATTCGCGCAGACCGCCTTCAAAATGGAAGACCTCTTCCATCTCCTTGCCTTCCCGTTCGTCCTTCAGGACGATCCGGATGCCGCTGCTGAGAAAAGCCAGCTCGCGGAGCCGGTTGGCAACGGTTTCCGCGTTGAACTCAACAGTTTCAAGTATTTCGGCGTCGGGCATGAACGTGGTGCGCGTACCCGTTCCCGTTCCGGGGCGATGACCGATCTCCTTCATGTCATAGGCCGGGATGCCCCGGTGGTAGCGCTGCATGTAAACGCCGCCTTCGGGCTTCATTAGGGTAGAGCTCACCTCCACCTCACACCACTCCGAAAGGGCGTTGACGACCGACACACCCACCCCGTGCAGACCACCCGATACGGCGTAGGTTTTCTTGTCGAACTTCCCGCCGGCGTGCAGAACCGTCATCACCACCTCCAGGGCCGGGCGCTTCTCGGTGGGGTGATCATCCACCGGAATCCCGCGACCGTTGTCGGTGACCGAAACGCTGCCGTCGGGGTTCAGGACGACCTCAATGGTATCGGCATAGCCGCCCATTGCCTCGTCGATGCTGTTGCTGACCACTTCCCAGACCAGATGGTGAAGACCCTGCGCTCCGGTGCCGCCGATGTACATCGCCGGCCGCTTCCGAACCGCCTCGAGCCCCTTCAATACCTGGATCCGGTCCGCCCCGTATTCTTCCTGGTCCTCAGAAACGACTTCAGACATACGCGACCTGACTCCTTGCAGAAGTGTTAGACGCTATCATCCGCCACCCCACCCCAGATCTCACCCCGCCCTTCAGCCTTTCAAAGGTATCGGTCCCTTCCGAAACCGGACCGACGTGATCAAATCGGTCCCAATCCATTCGTTCAGCCGGTGCCGCAGAACCTCGCGATCCATCATCAACCGATGCCGCCAGGCGTCGCCGTCTACGGTGACCAGCAGCGTTCCGTCGTCTTCCAGGCGCTCCGCCTGGGAACGCTCGCCGGCCTGAGGACCTGCGGTTTCTACAGCCGCCCGGGTCCAGAGCATCACCGCTCGGTGAGCGCGGAATGCCCGGGAGAGCCCAAGGTCCCGGATCGCCCGGCGGAGGCCGTCGCCCAGTGACACCGGAGCGTCTGTCCTGAAAATCTCCGGAAGGTTCTGGTCTCTGCGGGCATTCACAAGGCGAAGGGCCGGTAGTCGAAACGGTTGAAATCCAGGTCCGGATCTCGCGCCGTAGTCAGGAAGACCTGCCGGTTTCCCGCACTGATTCGCTCCAACAGACCCAAGGCGCGGGGGCCATCCAGCTCGGAAAAAATATCGTCCATCAGCAGCACCGGCTCCTCGCCCGTTGCCTGTTGGAGGAAGGCGGCCTCCGAAAGTTTCCAAGCCAGCAGAACGCTTTTCATCTGGCCCTTTGAGCCGAACCGGTGCGCATCTCGCCCGTCCAGATGAAACAGGAGATGGTCCCGGTGAGGGCCAACGGTCGTAAAGCCCTGCTCCACCTCGCGCGGACGGCGCTCTTCCAGAGCCTGCAAGAGAATTTCCCCCGCTCGACCGCGGGCATCGGCTTCTACCGGACTTCGGTAGACGGCTTCCAGCAGCTCTGGAGTAGGAGCGATGCTGTCGTAGGCCTCTGCGAGAAGAGGCCTTAGCGCATCGAGTGCATCGTAGCGACGCTGGATCAGCCGGCCACCTGCTTCGGCCAGTTGATGATCCCAGGGGAGCAGTTGTGCGGGGTTCTGTTTAACCCGGCCAGCCTGCTCCCGCAGAAGCTGGTTCCGTTGTGCGAGAGAACGGCGATAGGCATCCAGGTCGGAGAGATACGAGGCGCTCGACTGAGAGACCAGAACGTCCAGAAGTCTCCGTCGCTGCGAAGGGTCGCGCAGCACCAGATCGACGTCTTCGGGAGAAAAGAGGACGGCATTGAAGGCGCCTATGAATCTCGAGAGGCGGTCAACCGGCTGTTCGTCGATGAACGCCTTCTTGCCCACGCGGGGATCGTAGGCAACGGATAACTGCTGCGGATCATCACCTCTGCAAATCGAAGCGTCGATTCGGAAGAACCCCTCTCCCCACCGCACCACGTCGCGATCGCGAGACCCTCGGCCAGACTTGGCAACGGCCAGAAAGTAGATGGCCTCCAGTAGATTGGACTTCCCCTTTGCATTCCCGCCCAAGATGACCGTACTCCGGCCATCGAAGGAGAAGTCGGCACTGGGAAAGTTTCGGAAGTTCGTTAACTGCAGCCTGGAGACGTTCATCCCAGCCCCTGGCCGACCGGGCTCAGTCGTTCAACCGCAGCGGCATGATCAGGCAGACGTACTCCTGGCCGTCCGACTGTTCGCTGGGGCGTACGATGCTTGCCGTTACCGGGCTATCGAGCTCGAACACGACGTTCTCCGAGTCGATGCGTCGTAGAATGTCCAGGAGGTAGTTGCCGTTGTACCCAACCTCCATTTCGTCCGCGCCGTACTCGGCATCCAGAACCTCTCGGGCGGTGCCGCCGATCTCCTGGCTGTTGGCGGACAGCTCCACCTGGTTCGAGCCGACCTTCAGCCGGACCTGGTGGGTTTGCGAACTCGACAGAATCGACACCCGGCGCATGGCCGGCGAAAGCGCCTGGTTCTTCAAGGTCAGCAGTTTCCCGTTCCGTTCCGGGATCACCTGTGCGTAGTCTACGTAGGGTCCCTCGATCAGGCGGGTGTAGAGCTGAATGCCGCCCTTTCCCGACACATCCTCAAGCTCGAAAACGAGGTGGCTCTGCCCGAACGTCACACGGGTGAGGCCGTAATCGGAGGCGATGAGTTTAACGAGGTGGTTCAGCGCTCGGGGAGGGACTATCGATTCGCTTTCGATCTTGGACAGGGCTGCGCCGTCCAGCGTCTTTGAGTACTTCACCAGGCGTGCGCCGTCGGTGGCCACCATGGTCATCTCACCGGCTTTAAGCTGCCAGAGAACGCCATTGAGTACCGGCCGGGTTTCGTCTCTGGAAACCGCGAAAATAGTCTTGGAGACCATATCCTTCAACAGTTCTTCGTCGATACCGCCGGACTCACCGAAGGCTATCTGGGGCCCGTCTATATCGCCGGGAAGTTCAGGAAAATCTTCGGCCGGAACCGACATAAGGGAGTAGGTGCCTACGCTCCCAGCTTCCCGCTGAATGGTCACGCGTTCATCTTCGGCGCTGATCACAATCTCTTCATCGGGCAGCTCGCGAATAATCTCGGCGAACTTACGCGCTGGAACGGTCGTGGCGCCCGGTGTCTGTATACCCCCGTCAACACGACAGATTACCGAAATATCAAGGTCGGTCGCCGTCAGTTTAAGACCTTCGCCTTCAAGTCCCTCTACCAGAATATTCGACAGCACCGGCAGAGCAGACTTCGATGGAACGATGTCCAGAACGGCATTCACGCCCTTCAACAACTCGTCCCGTTCAATCGTAACCTGCATGTCAACTCCTCTCTCCCCAGAGAGCCGTCCCGGGTGGTTGCACCCGGTCCAACGACGGAAGAAGTCCTGGTTTGCGACTGCCGTTCTTCAGTCGGTTCAGGATCCTATTTCCACGCTCCAAAAACCCCGCAGAGGGATCTTTTAAAGGCCGCTTAAAGGACCAATTTTACCCGGCCAAACAACAGACCTAATATACTTATTTTTCTCAATTTTGTCAATGGTGATTCGGGGCATAAAACCCCTTAAAATCGGGCCTTTCAAGCCTTTTGAACCCACCCCGCCCCGAGTCCTTTTGAGAGCCCTCGTTCAGGACCCTTGAAACGCTTATCCAGATACTCCGATTAAGCCCCATTCTCCATCTTCCACAGATGTGGAAACCGCCGGTGGAAAGATCACCTCCTCATCCACTTGTTGTGCACATACATTTGTTCGTCCTCTCATCGAACAACATCCTTCACAACGAACTCAAGAGACATTGTGAGTAATCTCCAGCCGCTCATCCGGCGTCGTTCGGAGCCTGGCCGATATTTGTCAACATCTCCACAGCTCCTGTAGTTGTACTGTTATTGATTGTACACCTGTACACCAGGTAATAACATAAAGCGCGTCAACAAAAAAGGACGCCCGTGATCGGCGTCCCAATGGTAATCTCCAATACATCATCCTCTGACTTCAGGCCAATCGTTTAATCCGTTTCCGGAGCTCTCCGAGTTCATCCTGGAATCCGGAATCGTCCGCAGCGCGCTGTTCAACACTACGGCAGGCGTGGATGACGGTTGAGTGATCGCGTCCGCCAAAGGATTTACCGATTGCCTTCAATGGAGCGTTGGTAAATGATTTGCAGAGATACATGCAGACGTGACGTGCCCGCGTTACCGGTTGGCGCCTGGAGGGTCCCTTCAGATGCTCTATCGGTACGTTGAAATAATCGGCAGTAGCCTGTAGAATCGTATCCATCGAAAGGGGTTGGGATGGGCGAAGACGAACACCCGACTGGAGTGTCTGTCGGGCCAGGGCAGGAGTCACCGGCTGGTGAGTGAGGTTTGATACAGCTGCCAGCCGGTTCAGAGCCCCTTCCAGTTCCCGAATGTTCGCATCGACTTCGCCGGCGATCAGTGAAGCGGTCTCATCGCAGAGTTCAAGCGCCATTTCCGACGCTTTCTGAAGAATAACGGCCTTGCGTGTCTCCAGGTCCGGCGGGCCAACCTCTGCCACCAGACCACTCTGAAATCGACTGACGAGACGATCCACAAACCCCTTCAGCGCAGACGGCGGGCAGTCGGATGTCAGGACGATCTGCTTGTTCTGCTGGTAAAGGGCATTGAACGTATGCAGAAGCTCGCGCTGGGATCCTTCGGTGAGAACGTAGAACTGGATATCGTCCAGCAGCAGAATGTCAGCTGTACGGTAATGGGCAACGAAAGCAGATGTATCACGATCCCGGATGCCGCGAATGTAGTCGGAAAAAAATGTTTCCGCCGTCGCATAGACAACGCGGTTTACATTTGGATTCTTCTGGGCGAGTTCGCCGATAGATTGCAGGAGATGTGTTTTTCCGAGACCAACGCCCCCATAGAGGACCAGCGGATTGTAGAATTCCTGTCCCGGTGACTCCGCAACCGCCCGAGCGGCGGAGAAGGGTAGTTCGTTTGACTGTCCTACGACGAATCGGTCGAAACAGTAACGGGGATTCAGCGAAGGCACCGTTTTGGTAGGGGGGCGGGCGGGCGGCTCCGGAGAAGAAGGCTTCGTTCCTGAGAACGGGACGGGTCCCGTTCGATTCTCAGCTTCCTGATCACCGCGGATTCGGAACTCCAGGGCGGGGCGAGTCTTGGTGACTTCTTCGAAACTGGCCTGAATCAACCAGGCATAGTGCTCCTCGAGCCATTCGGCGAAAAAAGACGAAGGCACATCGATGATAGCTTTCTGGGCGCAGATATGCCGACATCCGGTCGCCTCAAACCAGGTTCGGAAGCTCTGCTCCTGAACCTTTGAGCGAATGGATTGCAGGCAGCGAGCCCAGATGTCCGCCGGAGATAGTTCTGGCATCAGGCAACAAGGGAAGAGACGAAGTGAAGCAGACAGGCCTTCACCCGGCAATGTTGAGGTATGGAAATCGAACAGGTAAACGACAGCCCGTTCTTCACGGAATCCGGCGTCGGAGGGAGACCCGGAAAGCCCGTTCGGTGGGGGCCCTGGAGGAGGTCGAAACGCGCCGGAGGAGGAAGAGAATACCGGCTGTTCGACAACCCGATCGAACATATGTAACTTACAGGAAAAACAGAATCTTGGAGGACATGCCGCCGGGGAGGACCGATTCAAACTTCGGCCTGAAAGATGGCAATCAAACTACCGACGGGACTCAGTGAAGTCAAGAGCTTTCTGAAAACCGATATGTTATATAAAACACTGTAAATAAATAGTTTGGGTATAAAACACAATATCACGTGTACGAATATTCTTACCTACTATATGTAGGGGGCGGATTTCAGGCCCATGGACAACTGCTTGACAACGAACACAACCCGTTCTATATTAACAAGTTCTGTGTTCGTCTTGCCTGCGCAGCGGTCGTCGTCGGCTTTCCCAAATCGATCTCAATGACAGGAACGGGTTATGAAGCGTACCTTCCAGCCAAGCAACCGGAAGCGTCGAAACAAGCACGGCTTCCGCGGCAGAATGCAGTCGCCTGGAGGACGCAGGGTTCTGAATCGTCGTCGTAAGAAGGGCAGAAAGCGCATCGCCGTCTGATCGCTCTTCGAGGCCAGGTCCCTGTCACGGCCCAACCTCAAACTGCGTCGTGAGGTTCGCGCGCTCTATCGGTCCGGCACCATCTTCCGCGGCCGATGGATTCACGTGCGCCTTGCCGACTCCGACATCCACCAGACGCTGATCGCCGTTCGCCGGAAATATGGCAAGGCGGTTCAGCGGAATCTGGCCCGCCGACGTATTCGCGCCATCTGCAGGGAGTTCCTTCCCGGCGGTCACCCCGGACGGATCTTACATATATCTCTCTCCGACCGCTCGAGCGACGCCGGTTACCGGGCGCTCAGGGGAGATGTGCGGGCCGCCTTCGCTCACCTCGGACTCACCGACCCGTGAAAACCGTCGCTCTCTTATTGATTCGTGGGTATCGGGTCGTCGTCTCCCCGTTTACCCTTCCCCGCTGTCGTTTCCTACCAACGTGCTCCGACTACGCACAGGAAGCCATCCATAAATACGGTTTCCTCAAAGGGACACTCCTTTCTATCCGACGCCTTCTGCGATGCCACCCTTGGGGCGGGTCTGGTTACGACCCCGTTCCTTGATGGACATCCGTGAGATGGCCATCCAATAGCCCAGAGGACCTTCAGTGGACCGTCGCACCCTCGCCGCCTTCGCCGTCATCGCCCTCATCATTATTGCCACACCCTACTACATGCGCGTGGTTCGGGGAGAAGATCCTTTCCAGTCGCCCCCTCCTGTAGAGAACCGTTACGACGCGCCCCTGGGCGATGCCCTGCCAGCCACAAGACCCCAGCGACCCCTCGATGCATCGCCCACCCTTCCCGAGGTGGCGCCCGTTCCCCAACCTCCGGATGGTGAGAGGACCAACGCGGATCAAACAGCGATCGCCGTCGAGCCGGGCGAATCGGCTCCCGATGTTCGCGTCACAGTAGATACCGAGCGCTACGCGGCGGTGTTTTCTGCCAGCGGGGGTCGCCTTGTCTCCCTCCACCTGAAAGACTACTTCGACTCCGAAGGGCAGTTGCTTGAGCTCATCCCGCCGGGCGCCTCGGGGCTGGGTGTGCGTCTGGGGGATACCGATCTTTCCGGAATCCCATTTACGCCAGACAAGACCTCGCTTGCACTGTTCGGGACCGAACAGGACGAATTGCGCTTCAGCGCCGTCGTCGACGGGAGGCGGTTGGTCAAGCGGATCCGCTTTCAGGGTGACCGTTATCGAATGCAGGTCTCCTTGTCAATCGACCGGCTGCAGCAGCGTGAGTCGCTGGGCCTTACCTGGGACGGCCCCCTTTCTCATACCGAGAACCTGCTGGTTCGCGACCCGACCTATTCCAACATCGTCACCCTGGCCGGCGGCGAGGTTGAAACGTGGGATCCTGAAAGGCTTCGGGGCGAGGAGAAAGCGCCCAGCGGCCTCGTGACCTGGGTGGGCGTACGCAACAAGTTCTTCCTGTCGGCCCTTATCCCTCCGGAAGGTCGCTACGACCTGGATCTATCCGCCGCCGCCGAGGTTCATGTGCTGGCGAGTGGAAGCCGAACCGAGCAAACATTAAGGTCGCAACTTGCATCTGGCGATCTGCGGGGCGTTCGGCAGATCCTGAACTCACAGTTCCAGGGCCAGCAGGCATTCGTACTCCAGCTGAATGCCGGCGTGGACGCTCACGCACTGGCCGCCTCCCTCCAGCAGCATCCCGACGTGGGGATGGCATACGCAGACGAGCACTTTCAGGCGTCGGTGATTCCTGAAGAAGCGGAAACGGATATCACCTACGATCTCTACCTGGGTCCCATCACATACCACCTCCTTCGATCTCAGAACACGGATCTGAACGGCGTCACGCGTGAGTTGGAGATGGACAACTTCATGGACTACGGCTGGGCGTTTCTCCGGCCGGTCATGAAGCCGATGACGATTGTCATTCTCCGTGCGTTCCTGTCGCTTCACCAGGTCGTTCCCAACTACGGTCTGGTCATCATCATCTTCTCGATCCTGGTGAAGATCGTCGTCTTCCCGCTGACCCACAAAAGCCTTGAGGCGGCGGCCAAGATGCAGCAGCTTCAACCGCAGATCACGGCGCTCCGGGAAAAGCATGGCGAGGATAAGCAGAAGCTGAACACGGACATGATGAAGCTCTACAAGGATCAGAAGATCAATCCTCTGGGCGGTTGCCTGCCGATGTTTCTCCAGATGCCGATCCTGATTTCTCTGTTCAATGTATTCAGGAGCGCCATCGAGCTGCGGCAGGCGGGGTTCATGTTCTGGATAACCGATCTCTCCAGGCCAGACCAGCTTATCATCGGCGATGTCGACGTACACATTCTCCCGCTCCTTATGGGTGTCTCCTCCTTTTTCCAGTCCAAGCTGACGATGAAAGATCCCAAGCAGGCGGCAATGGTCTACGTGATGCCGGTGATGATGACGTTCATCTTCTGGAGCTTCGCCTCGGGCCTCGTCCTCTACTGGACGATGTTCAACCTCCTCACCCTTATTCAGCAGCGCTTGATGGAGACGACCAAGGAGGCGTTGGGCGCAAAGTAGGAAAGGGCCTCTCTCGTGCGGACATCCGATCGCGACACTATCGCTGCCATCGCCACGGGGCCCGGAGAAGGGGCCATCGGAATCGTTCGCCTCAGTGGCGACCGAGCGATTGCGGTTGCCGACGCATGCTTCCGAGGAGCCCTGCCTCTGCGCTCGGTTGTTGAGCGGACGCTGACATACGGTACGTTGGTACACAAGAACCAGGTCCTCGACGAGGTCCTGGTTTCTGTCATGAAGGGCCCGGCTACCTATACCGGTGAGGACTCCGTCGAAATCAATTGTCACGGGGGTTCTTACGTGCTTCAGCGCGCGATGGTGGCGCTCCTGGAGGCAGGTGCACGGTCCGCCGAACGAGGGGAGTTTACTCGAAGAGCTTTTCTGAACGGCCGCATGGATCTCACCCAGGCCCAGGCCGTGGGCGATCTTATTGGATCGCGGGCCGACCTCAGTCTGCAGTCGGCCTACTTCCAGCTTCGGGGTGGTCTCCGGGAACGATTCGGTAGCCTCGCGGAGAAACTCCGGCACGCCCTGATGTTACTGGAGGCAGGACTGGACTTTGCAGATGACGCCGAGGTGGATGCTGTCGCAGTTTCGGCGGCCCTTGCAGAGTCATCAGCAATCGTCATAGGAATGGTCAACTCATACCAGAGCGGCAGGATGCTACGGGATGGCGCGCGCGTGGCGCTGGTGGGCCGTCCGAACGTCGGCAAATCCAGCCTGATGAATCGGCTTCTGGAAGAGGACCGGTCCATTGTTACGGAGATCCCCGGGACCACCCGTGACACGATCGAGGAAACGGTGGATCTGGATGGTGTGGCGGCCACGCTTGTCGATACAGCCGGTCTTCGGGAAACCGGAGATCCGGTGGAGCGCGAAGGCACCCGGCGCTCTCAACTCTCAATGGCATCGGCCGATCTTGTTATAGTCGTCGTTGAGGGGCATCAGGAACCGATGGAGGATGAAATCGAGCTTCTGGCGGACCTGGAGGGCTGCCTCGTCGTCCTGAACAAGGCTGATCTGGGGAGGCACACCCGGTGGGAGGATGATCGGCGGGAGCCGAAGGTATGGATCTCGGCGAAAACGGGAGAAGGAGTCGAGCTCCTCAGGAGGAGGATGCGGGAGTCGATTCTGGGTGTGGGTGAGCCGAACCCCGAAGCGATCACCCACCAGCGTCACGCAGATCTTCTGGCCAGGGCGGCAGATGCTTTGGCGGAGGCGGAGGCGGCGGTTGGAGCAGGGCTGCCTGCTGAGATCGCGGCGATGGAGGTGAGGGGGGCGTTGGACAGCCTGGCAGATATCATCGGCGAAACCACTCCGGACGACATCCTGGACCAGATTTTCTTGTCATTCTGTATAGGGAAGTGATTCGATGATGTTTCACGTGAAACAGGAATGATGACCGACGAGCAATTTGTGGAGGCCTCCTCAGCACTGGGATGTCAACCGACGGACCCTCAGCTGGTTCTGCTGAACCGTTATCGGGACCTTCTTACGGCATGGTCTCAGCGTGTCCGCCTTGTCTCTCGTGGCGACGTCGACTACCTGCAGGAGCGCCACTTTCTGGATTCGGTCAGTCTGATCCCCCATCTCGGCCCGGGACCTCTTCTGGACCTGGGTACCGGCGGAGGGCTTCCCGGAATCCCAATCAAGATCCTTCAGCCCGATCGGCAGGTCCTTCTCGTGGATTCAGTCCGGATGAAGTGCCTCTTCTTGCGGCAGGCGGTTGCTGAATTGGAGCTCCCAGACACTGATGTCCGGCACCAGAGGGTGGAGTCACTTCAGGAGGAAGAAGGGGTGCGAGGAAAGATGGGGATTGTGACAGCCAGGGCGGTTACCGAATTGAGGCAGCTCTGGGAATGGTCCGCTCCGCTTCTAAGGGAAGGGGGCTATCTGGTGGCCATGAAAGGACCCGACGAGACGGATCAGTGGATGGGCGCCGAAAGCTGGCCCGCGGTGGGAGGAGTCAGCCTCGCCACCGTATCGATCCCCTCGGCAGGGCGCGAACGGGCAATCCTGCGTCTGCAGAAAGTTCAGGGGGACTGATCTGTTTCACGTGAAACATCCTCGGTTTCCATCGGGGGCCCTTCTACGAGTTCGATGAGGCTGCCGTTCGTCGATCTGGGATGCATAAAGACAATTCGCCTGTCGTCGACTCCCCGCCTCACCTCCCCCACCGTCTCCATCCCTGCCGAAACACTTCTTCGGATAGCCTCATCCAGCTCATCCACCCGGATGGCGACATGATGGAGCCCCTCACCTTTCCGCTCCACGAAACGACCGATCGTCGTCGCCTCCCCCAGGCCTTCGAGCAGTTCCACCCTCGAATCCCCTCCCATCAACACGACCCGAACCCCCTCCTCATCCATCATCCTATCCAGCAACAGCCGTAAGCCCAACGCCCCGTAAAGGCCGATGCTCTTTTCAATGCTGCGTACGGCGATTCCAATGTGGTCCACGCTGCCTCCCAAATCGATCGGCGTCATCCCCTGTTCCCTCCGTGGGTCCCGAAGACCTCGCGAAGCACATCGGCGATCTCCCCGCCGGTCACCCCGGCTGCGCAGGCATCTACAATCGATTCAGTGATTCCCTCTCCAGCCTCAGCCTTCCGACGCACGGCGTCTAGAGACCTGCCTGTTCCTGTGGCATCACGCAGCCTCTTTTTTTTCACCAATGCCTCCCGCTGCTGAACTCCACCATCGGGGTCGAGGGCAAAGGGCTCGGGGGACTCGGTCTCACTCTGGAATCGGTTGACGCCAATGACGGTGTCCTCACCCGAATCGATTCGCTTTTGAGCAGCGTATGCCGAATCCGCAATCTTACCAGCCGTGTAGCCGTTGCCGGCAGCATCCACCGCCCCGCCGACGGAATCCACCGCCTCAATGATGGCCACTGCCTCTTCTTCCAGCCGGTCGGTAAGTTTCTCGATAGCAAAAGATCCGCCTAGTGGGTCGGCTGTTCGGGTGATGCCCGTTTCGTGGGCGAGGATCTGCTGGGTCCTTAGAGCGAGACGAGCGCCTTTATCCGTCGGCAGACCAATGGCCTCGTCGAAGGCGTTGACATGCAGGGACTGCGTCCCTCCCAGCACAGCGGCGAGAGCTTGGTAGGCGGACCGGATCGCATTGTTCATCGGGTCCTGGGCCGTAAGGGTGCTTCCGCAGGTCTGCGAGTGAAAGCGCAGGCGCCGACTCTCAGGGGCCGACACACCCAACCGGTCCCGAACCAAGCGATCCCAAAGCCGCCGGGCGGCCCGGAACTTGGCGACTTCTTCCAGAAAGTCGTTGTGCACGCCGAAGAAGAAAGAAAATCGGGGGAGCAGTTGGTCCAGGGAAAGTCCCTTCTCCCGGGCCGCCTCGGCGTAGGCCAGTCCGTGTGCGAGCGTGAAGGCGATCTCCTGCGCAGCCGTGGCTCCTGCCTCCCGCATGTGGTAACCGCTGACGCTGATCGGATTCCATGCCGGCATCATCTTTCCGCAGTACGCCATCAGGTCTACCGAGAGAGCGACAGACTGGTGTACAGGATAGATAAAGGTCCCGCGGGCGACATACTCCTTTAGCACATCGTTCTGAACGGTCCCTGCAAGGTCTGATTGCGATGCACCCTGGATTTTCCCCACCGCTGCGTAGAGGGCGACCAGGATGGGGGCCGTCGCATTGATCGTCATGGATGTTGTAATCTGCGCCAGGTCGATGCCGTCAAACAGACGATTCATGTCGTCGACGTCGTCGATGGCGACGCCCACTCGCCCAACCTCTCCATCTGCCAGCGGATGGTCGGAGTCATATCCCATCTGGGTGGGTAGATCGAAAGCGACACTGAGTCCCGTCTGCCCGACATCGAGGAGCTGCCTGAATCGGGCGTTCGTCTCCTCGGCCGTACCGAAGCCGGCGTACTGACGCATCGTCCAGTGGCGCCCCCGGTACATGGTAGGGTAGACGCCTCGCGTAAACGGCGGCTCTCCAGGAAAGCCGATGTCCTCAACGTAGTCTCCGGAACCCTGAGGGATCTCCAGAGGTTCCAGGTTCCGGATCGCCTTCGAGTCATCCTTCAGGTGTCGGTTCCGCCACGACTCAAACGCAGCATCAACGGCTTTGTGCTCCGGCATGGAAACTCCAGGTGATTTTGTTGACCGAATGTCTACTATTTTTTTGGACGTAATATAAATCTATATAAAACAATAGTTTTGAAGCACTTGAGTTGTGGATGACAGAAAAGCCCCCGATCCGGACTGCGGAAAGGGGGCCGTGGTAGGGATTTTCGGCCCGCCTACTTTATCGGGTTCTCGAGGCGTCCGAGGCCGTCAATTTCGCAGGCGACGGTATCCCCCGGCTTCAGCCAGACTTTCGGATCCCGGCCCATGCCTACTCCCGGAGGTGTTCCTGTGAAGATCAGGTCACCGGGACTGAGGGTGATCACGTGGGAGAGGTAAGAGACCAGAACGTCGAGGTTGAAAATCAACTGGCTGGTGCTCGAGTCCTGCATCGTCTCACCGTTGAGGATGCATCGGATGCCCAGGTTGTGGGGGTCGTCTACCTCGTCGGCGGTGACGATGTCGGGGCCCAGAGGGGCAAAGGTGTCGAAGGTCTTGCCCAGCAGCCATTGTCCCGCCGATTTGTTCAGCTGGTAGTCGCGGGCGCTTACGTCGTGGCCGATGGTGTAGCCGGCGATATGGCTCATCGCATCGGCTTCCGTGATGCGGCGGCCGCCCTTGCCGATGACGGCGACGAGTTCGACTTCGTAGTCGACCTCTGACGACTCCGGGGGGAGCTCGATGGTGTCACCCGGGCCGATGAGCGTGGTTGCGAACTTGGAGAAGACCACGGGCTCCTTCGGAATAGCCATCCCGCTCTCGGCTGCATGATCGGCGTAGTTCAGTCCGATGCAGATTATCTTTTCGGGATCGTGCACGGGTTGGGTGACGCGAACATCCCCGGCGTTTAGACAATTCACATCGTTCGGTGAGCCGGCGGCACGTCGGGCGGCGTTCAGGGCGGGCTCGCCCGCTGCCAGCAGCGCCCGCATGTCGGATGGGACGGACGCGTCTGCCCCGTTGAGATCTAGGATGCGGCCGTCGTCCAGGCGGGCGCCCGACCGGTAGTGTCCGTCGCGTTCGTAGGTAAGAAGTCTCATGTGGTTCAGGTGTCTCCGGTAGGCGATTCAGGTGGTTGGCGCTCCCTCGGCCCTCATTCAGGGCTCCTGTCCTGGGTCGAGGGCAAGACGTCCTTGGAATAGCTTGTCAGGCAGTTGGCCTCGTCATCTCTTCGGGACGGACGTGGCGGTCGAAGTCTTCGGCGCTGAGGAGGCCTAAAGAAACGGCCGCTTCTTTCAGCGTTGAGTTGTCGGCAAAGGCCTTCTTGGCAACTTTGGCCGCATTGTCGTAGCCGATATGTGGGTTCAACGCGGTTACCAGCATCAGCGATTCTTCGACGTAGCGCTGGATGTTCTCCCGCCTGGGCTCGATGCCGACGGCGCAGTGCTCGTTGAACATTTCGCAGGCGTCGGCCATCAGTCGGATCGACTGCAGGACGTTGTAGACGATGACGGGTTTGAAGACGTTGAGCTCGAAGTTGCCCGAAGCGCCGCCCACACCGACGGCGACGTCGTTCCCGATGACCTGGGCGGCCACCATCGTCATCGCTTCGCACTGGGTGGGGTTGACTTTGCCCGGCATGATGGAGCTTCCGGGCTCGTTCTCGGGAAGGGCGATCTCCCCGATACCGCAGCGCGGACCCGATGCCAACCAGCGGACGTCGTTGGCGATCTTCATCAGCGAACAGGCAATGGTCTTCAGAACGCCGCTGGTTTCCACCATCGCGTCATGGGCAGCCAGCGATTCGAACTTGTTGCCCGCCGAGACGAACGGGAGTCCGGTCAGTTCGGCGATGGCTGCAGCGCCCCTGGCGGCGAATTCGGGGTGGGTGTTGAGTCCGGTGCCCACTGCGGTTCCGCCCAGGGCGAGTTCATAGACGGACGGCAGGCAGCGCTCAATCCGCTCGACGGCCTTTGTGAGTTGGGTGACGTAGCCCGAAAACTCCTGGCCCAGCGTAAGGGGGACGGCGTCCATCAGGTGTGTCCGCCCAATCTTGGTGATTTCGTCGAATGCCTCGGCTTTCGCCTGAAGGGTATCTCGCAGCACCGTCAGCTGGGGGATCAGTCTTCGATGCAACTCCGAAGCCGTTGCAATATGCATTGCCGTGGGGAACGTGTCGTTCGATGACTGGCTCATGTTTACATGATCGTTGGGGTGGATGGGGTCCTTGCTGCCCCGCTCGCCTCCGGCCAGTTCGATGGCCCGGTTCGAAATCACCTCATTCGTGTTCATGTTGGTCTGGGTGCCGCTGCCGGTCTGCCAGATCCTGAGGGGGAACTGGTCGTCGAGCTTGCCGTCGATGACCTCGTCGGCCGCTTTCGCGATCAAATCGGCCTTGTCCTCCGGCATTTTTCCCAGATCGCGATTAACCAGTGCCGCCGCTTTCTTTAGGATGCCGAAGGCCCGGATAAGCTCGCGCGGCATTCGCTCATCGCCGATGGCAAAATGGATGAGGGAACGGGCGGTCTGGGCGCCGTAGTAGACGTCGGCCGGAACCTGGATTTCGCCCATGCTGTCGGTTTCAGTGCGATAGCTCATCGCCGGTGATCTCCGGAAAATGTGCAAGTGTTTGAGTTGGAGGAGTAGAAGAGCAAAAGGTACGTGCGACGGTTTACGGCGTCAAGCCCGGCAGGCGGTGAACGCAGGGCCTGAAGGAGTGCGTCTTAACGGTCGCTACGGCTTGCACATAAGGCCTCAATATTATAGCTTTGGTCTTCTGATTCGCCGCAACTGCGGCGTACGCAACGGACCCACCTTTTCGACGTAATGGAGCAACCCATGGCAGAGTTCAAACTGACGGTTCCCGCAGATGGCGAACCGATCCGGATGGAGGGCGGTAAGCTGCACGTACCCGATCGCCCGATTATCCCCTTCATCGAAGGCGACGGCACCGGGCCCGATATCTGGAAGTCGGCTTCGGCCGTTATGGAAGCGGCTGTTGAGAAGGCGTACGGCGGCAAACGCAAGATCGAGTGGATGGAAGTTCTGGCGGGTGAAAAGGCCTACAACGCGGTCGGAACCTGGCTGCCCGACGAAACGGTGGACACCTTCCGCAGCTACCTCGTAGGTATCAAAGGGCCGCTCACAACGCCCATCGGCGGCGGGATCCGGAGCCTGAACGTGGCGCTTCGCCAGACGTTGGACCTCTACGTCTGCCTGCGGCCGGTCCGGTGGTTCCAGGGCGTTCCCAGCCCGGTCAAGCATCCTGAGAACGTGGACATGGTCATCTTCCGCGAGAACACGGAAGACATCTACGCGGGCATCGAATGGGAAGCCGGCACACCCGAAGTGAAGAAGGTCATCGACTTCATCCAGAACGACATGGGAGTCAAGAAGATCAGGTTCCCCGAGACCTCGTCGATTGGCATCAAGCCCGTGTCGATAGAAGGCAGTAAGCGGTTGATCCGCGCCGCCATCCAGTACGCCATCGACAACGATCGCTCGAGCGTCACCCTGGTGCACAAAGGCAACATCATGAAGTTCACCGAGGGCGGATTCATGAAGTGGGGCTACGAGTTGGCGAAGGAGGAGTTCGCCGATCGGGTGGTGTCGTGGGAGGACTGCGGCGGCAACGTGCCCGACGGCAAAATCCTGATGAAGGATACCATTGCCGACATCTTCCTGCAGCAGGTGCTCACGCGGCCGAAGGAGTTTGAAGTGGTGGCCACAATGAACTTGAACGGCGACTATGCGTCCGACGCCCTGGCGGCGCAGGTGGGCGGTATCGGCATCGCCCCGGGTGGAAATATCAACTACGACACCGGCCACGCCATTTTCGAAGCCACGCATGGAACAGCGCCCAAGTACGCCGGCCAGGACAAGGTCAACCCCGGTTCCATTCTGCTGTCGGGTGAGCTGATGCTCCGCCACCTGGGGTGGACGGAGGCGTGCGACCTGATTGTAAGCGGGCTTGAAAAGACAATCCTATCCAAGGTGGTTACCTATGACTTCGCCCGGTTGATGGATGGGGCGAAAGAGGTGAAGTGTTCAGAGTTCGGCCAGGCAATCATCTCGAATATGTAACCGGGCCCAGCGAGTCTGAGTGCGAACGCGCGCGGTGTCCGGAGTGGATGCCGCGCGTTTTCTATTATTTGGTAAACGAAAGTTACGTGGTGATTGTTGATCTCGGATTTGGGCATTTAGATCGCCGATCTTTCGCTTTTCGGGAGTGTGACTTATGGCGGATGACAAACTGCACGTACTGGTCTTCGGAGCGCATCCCGACGACTGCGACATCAAGGCGGGAGGGCTGGCGGCGATTCTGGCGGCAGCGGGGCATCGGGTCAAGTTCGTTTCGCATACGAATGGGGCCACCGGACACCATGCCATGGGTGGGATCGAACTGGCGCGTCGACGCGAGCAGGAGGCGAAGAATTCGGGCAAGGTGATCGGGATCGAGTACGACGTGCTCGACAACCACACGGGTGAACTGGAGCCGACGGTCCATTATCGCAAAGAAGTCATCCGGTTGATGCGCGACTTTGAGCCCGACCTGGTGATGTCGCACCGGCCCTGGGACTACCATCCCGACCACCGCTACTCGGCGATGCTGGTGCAGGACGCCGCCTATATCGTGACCGTTCCCAACATGTGCCCACTGTCGGACCACCTGACGAAGAATCCCGTTATCATGTACCTCAGCGACGGCTTCCAGAAGCCGTTGCCGTTCAACCCGGATATCGTCGTCGATATCGACTCGGTGATTGAGAAGAAGGTGGAGATGCTCCACTGCCATACGTCTCAGATGTACGAGTGGCTGCCGTTCAACAAGGGCAACCTGGACCAGGTGCCGGAGGGCGACGCGGAACGGAAGGCGTGGATGCGGGAGAGCCGCCTGAATCCGATGTCGAAGATCGCGGACACGTACCGGGACAAGCTGGTGGAGCTGTATGGCGCCGACCGCGGCGGGAAGGTGACCTACGCGGAAGCGTTCGAAGTGTGCGAGTACGGATCGCCGCTGACAGACGACTCGAAGCGCAGGCTGTTTCCGTTCGTCCCCGGGCTTTAGCGTCGACGATAATAACCCGGAGCCATGAAGAGCACAAAGGCCACGAAGGATATTTTGCGAGGACCAATTGACGGGATGACGACACTGGTCGTGGGAGCCAGCGGGGCAACCGGGCGGCTGCTGGTTCAGGAGTTGCTCGAGCGGGGGCATCGGGTTCGGATCCGTCGTTCGATCGATCGGAAACCTGCCCCATGAGGTCCTCCGTCACGATCGCCTGACTCTGGTCCAGGCGAGTGTTCCGGACCTGACCGCTGCCGAGATGTCCAAACACGTCGCCGGGTGTGACGCCGTAGCCTCCTGCCTGGGGCACACGCTGAGTTTCAGGGGGCTCTTCGGGCCGCCGTACCGGCTGGTGACCGATGCTGTTCGGCGACTCTGCCGCGTGGTATGTGCAATCAGTGCGGAAAAGCCGGTCCGGCTCGTCCTGATGAATACGACCGGCAACAGCAACCGCGATCTCGACGAACCTCTTTTGTTCGGCCAGACGTGTGTGATTGGACTGCTTCGTCTGCTCCTGCCTCCGCACGCCGACAATGAAGCGGCGGCAGATTTTCTGCGTACCGAGATTGGCCAGAACAATGCCGCAATCGAGTGGGCGGCGGTGCGACCGGACACCTTGATCGATGAACCTGAAGTCACCCCGTTTTCCGTGCACCCGTCACCTGTTCGCAGCGCAATCTTCAATCCGGGGAAGACCAGTCGAATCAACGTCGGGCACTTCATGGCCGACCTGGTCACGGACGATGATCTGTGGAACGAGTGGAAAGGCAGGATGCCGGTGATTTATAACGAGGAACAGCCCGGGGCGGAATGAAGGTGAACGACAATAACCAATGTTGAATACGGAATACGAAACTATCTAATGAGGGCCGAAGGCGCGCTGAACGAAGAGGCAGACGGCCGCCAGCGAGTGGCCACAAGGAGAAACCGAAGTGTCCTTGGATAAGAAATTCTGTTTGACCTGCGGCGTCGAATTTATGGAAGGGCTTGTTCTGGACAGCGTTGTTTCCGGGTCTCGTCCGGCGGAGTGGGTGGAGGGGACGGCGGGTCGGATTCATTTCAAGGAAGCAGATCTAGCCGGCAGGGATCGGCATACGTTGGTCGCCTGGCGATGCCCGAAGTGCGGCGGGTCGAATTCTATACCTGATCGGTCAGAAAGGGAAGGATTCGCGTGAAGCCATTGAAGATGCGAACGAAGACGCTTGGGCGAACGGGGCTCGAGGTGCCTATTGTGGGGCTGGGCACGGTGTTTATCGGCGGGCAGTTAGAGGGAGGGAAGCCGGGGCAGCTGGATGAGCAGCGAGGCCAAGCGACGGTGGAAGCGGCTATGGAGGCGGGCTGCAGCCTCATCGACACCGCGCCGCTGTACGGGAACACCGTCAGCGAGACGGTTATCGGCCGCGCCCTTCGCGCCCAGCCTGAATTGGCCAAGGGCGTTGCGGTGACGACGAAGGTGGGGCGGTTGGCGGAGGGGCGGGACTACAGCTACGATGGGGTGATGCGGAGCGTCGACGCCAGCCGCGATCGACTGGGGCTGGATCGGTTCGAGGTGCTGTACATCCACGACGCCATGGGCGTGCCGATGGATGAGGTGCTCGGCGACCTCTGTGCCCTGGGCGCGCTGCGGAAGCTTCAGGACGAAGGGGTCGTCCAGTTCATTGGTACGGCGGCCAACGATCCGGATGCGAACGGCCCCTACATCGAAACGGGCGAGTTCGACGTCGCTGTGGTTCCGGATGCCTGGAGCCTCCTGAACCAGAGCGCCAATCGCTACATCTTCCCCGCCGCCGAGAAACATGGTGTCGGTATCGCGCTGGGAACGCCGATCGAGCGGGGCCTGCTGGCGACCGGGCCGGTGGCCGGCGCCAACTACCTGAACCGAAACTTTACCCCGGCCATCCTGGAGCACGCCGGCTGTATAAAGGCGGTGTGTGACGACCACGGCGTCCCGATGGTGGCCGCCGCACTCCAGTGGTGCGTGCGTCATCCGCTGGTGGCAACGACGATTCCCGGTGCGAGGACGGTGGAGGAGGCGGAGCAGAATATGGAAGCCGGCGCCCTGGAGTTGGCCGATGCCTTCTGGAGCGACCTGGAGCCGCTGGCGCGAGATTTCTACGGGGAGGGGTATATTAATCCGGCGCTGCCGCGGGTGTAGGAGGGAAGGGATTGGGGGTTGGGGAAAGCGAGGCGGCAAGCGGGATAGGGAGGATGGGGAACACGTCGGGATAGCGGGGCGTTGGAGGGCCGAAAAAACCGAGGGCCGTCGGAGAGGGTTTGACCGCATGATCGGAGAGGGTTTGACCGCATGAGTGGAGAGCCGTTTGCCGACATTCCGGAGACGCATCCCCGGCTGCTGGGGGATCGGGCGTACTTCCAGGAGCTGGCGAAGCAGCGGCCGGACGCGTATCAGCGGACGCTGTTGGTGGCGATGGAACGGGAGGGCGACGAGCACCAGCTGGTGATGTCCTCGGCCCTTGTCTACGCCGTTTCGGGCGACGCCGACATCGGCCGCTACGCCGTTGAGATCGCGCTGCGGGTGGCCGCTCGCGGGATTCGGACCGGCCACGAGACCTTCGGCTGCGACCTGGCGCTGGGGGCGGTGGCCTACGACCTCTGCCATCCGTTGTGGAACGACGCCGAGCGCGTCGTCTTCCACGACTACGTGAATCGGACGGTGGACGCCAACCACGAGTCGGAGCGATCGCCCTTTCACAACGGTTTCTATTCCTACAAGTACTGGGGCATCGGCATGGCCGGCCTGGCAACCTGGGGAGAGAATCCCCGTGCGGCCGACATCCTCGATCTTGTCGACGCGGATATCCGGGCCTATGTGGTACCTGCGTTCCGCATGGCGGGAGATGGCGGAGCCTGGGCAGAAGGCTACTACGTCCACTACTGGCTCTACCGATGGCTCTTCTTTTACGAGGCGGCCAGGCGCTGCGCCGGGGTCGACTACTACGCGCTGTCGCCCGAGTTCCTATCGCAGCGGGCGATCGCAGAAATGTTCGAATCCCTGCCAGGGATGAACGAGCGGGGGCTCCCGGCCATGGTCCCTTCGGGCGACAGCGGCGGCGGGCGGTTCACGTGGGAACGCGATCAGGCGCTGGCGTCGCGCCGAATTCTGGCTTCCTACTATCGGGACGACCCGGGGCATCAGGCGGTGGCCGGGTTCAACCGACGGTTCGAATCCTGCGGCTATCCAGCCAACGCCTACAAGGATTTCCTCTGGAGGGATGACGACGTCCCGGCGTCGGATCTGGATCGCCATCGTCTCTCGCACGTGAGTCTCGGGGCGGGCCGGGCGATTTCCCGGAGTTCCTGGGCCGACGACGCGACGGTTCTCTTCTTCAGCTGCGGACCGCGGTTCACTGCCCATCAACACCTGGATGCCGGGCACTTTTCGATCTACAAGCGGGGCGAACTCGCCGGAGACGGGGGTCAGTTCTATTCGTTCGCCACCCCTCACGAAGCCGGATACCTGCTGCGATCGATTGCCCACAGCACGATGCTGGTGTACGACCCGAACGAGCGCTGGCCCGACATTCGCCTCTCAGGCGTCCACGGAAACGACGGCGGCCAGCACCACAACTGGCCGCATCACAATGGGTCGGTGACGACGCCGGCGGAGTGGGAGGCAAATCGGGAGCTGTACGACGTCGCCCGCATCATCGCTTTCCAAGACACCGGTGATGTCGTCTATACAGCGGGCGACGCGTCCGATGCTTACGACTCGAGGAAGCTGGCCAGCTTCGTTCGTCAGATCCTGTTCATCCGCCCCGCCACCTTCGTAATATGCGACCGGGTGACGTCCACCGACCCTTCATTCAGGAAAACGTGGCTGCTCCAGGCCTCCCGAACGCCCACCCGACGGGATCCCTTCCTGGTGATCGACAACGGGTGCGCCCGCCTCTACGTGCAGACGCTGCTTCCGAAGACGGCTGAAACACGGCTGTGTGACGGCGAAGCGCTCTATGCGTACGATGGACATTGCTATCCTCCCGACCACGAGCCGAGGCAGGCCCCGGAGTGCCGAATTGAAATTTCACCCGTGCATGCTTCGCTGTCCGATACCTTCCTGACGGTTCTGACGACGGCCGACCGGGAGGAGGAGACTCCTGTCCCGGCCTCGGCGTCAGCTGAAGGCGACGACATCGTCGTCACCCTCCCGATGGGACGCGCGATGTTCGAAGTGTCGTCCACCGGAGGGTGGGTCGAGTTGGAATCCGAACCGCGGCGGGCTTTCCCTAAAACGATTCACCCAAGCCGGTGACCATTCACCCATTGAGCAGTATCATCCCCACCTCGAGGTCACATATGAGACGGACTACCAGATGGCCCGGATTGATCCGGCTGCGCAGCCAGTGGGCGGTGGCCATGTCCTTCGCCCTGCTCCTTTCGTGCAGTTCCAGTACGACCGGCCCGATTCTGCCCATCAACACCGGCGACGTGAACGCGCCGGCTCTGCGCCAGTCCCTGAATCGTTCCGATGACCCGGAGAAAGAGCTCATTTTCCAGGGCAACATGTCGAACGACGCCACAACGCAAAACGCCTTCACGGGTCAGTTGGAGGCACATATGTACGCAATATCTCTCGACAGCGAAGCGCTGACAGAGATCACGTTGGATGGAGAATCCAACTCCGTAACCATGTACATCGTGGAAGCATTCGACAGGGGCCTCTCCTTTTCGGATATCCTGACCACCCGCCCCCTGATCGAGGCGTCGCCGCTGGAGGCGTACGAACGGCGCGGCCGGATTTCGGGTGTTCTGGAACGGGGTCAGTACCTGATCGTCCTCTGGCCAACCGCCTCGATCGGATATCAACTCAAGGTAGAATGGGCAAAGAGTTGAGTCCTGCCACCTCCTGTCCTGCCAAGGGGCAGGGGACGAACCAGGCATTCCCAGGTTGACGAGGTTTTTGTGAGACGAGTTGCCATTATCGGGACCGGGGGAATTGCGCGCCAGCATGCCGAAGCGCTTGGAGCCCAGGGTGAGCGAGTGAAGACGGTGGCGGCTGTTGATGTGGACGCCGGCCGGCTCTCGACGTTCTGCGAGCAGTGGGAGATCCCCAAGGGCTTTGGGGATGCAGCGGAGATGCTGGAGGAGGTGTCGCCCGACCTGGTTTGCATCTGTACTCCTCCGCACCTGCACGCGCTCCTTTCGATCCAGGCGATGGAAGCAGGCGCCTGGGCCTACTGCGAAAAGCCGATGGTGTCGGGGCTGGCAGAGCTGGACGCGGTGGAAGCGGCAGAAAGACGAACCGGGAAGTACTGCGAGAGTGTTTTCCAGACCCGATTTTGCTCCGGTGTTCAGCACGTGAGGCGTCTGATGGCCCAGGGGGTGTTGGGCCGGCCGTTGGTGGCGGTATGCCATGCCACCTGGTACCGCGGACATGGGTATTACGACACTCCCTGGCGAGGTTCGTGGGAGAGCGAACTGGGCGGAGCGATGGTGAGCCAGGGCATCCATAATATGGACGCAATGCTCTACCTGATGGGCGCCTGGACCGACGTGCGGGCGGTGGCGGGTGTGGTCGATCGCGATATCGAAGTGGACGACGTAAGCGCCGCCGTCATCCGGTTCGAGAACGGGGCGATCGGTTCGATTCTCCACTCGGTTGTATCACCCAGTCAGGAGACACGGCTGCGAATCGATTTCCAGAAGGCGACCATCGAGGCCCGCACGCTGTACACGTTTGAGAACGAGGAATGGTCTGTGACACCGGTAGGTGGTGATAATCCTCCCACGGGATCCGAGGCCTGGTCCGATCTGGGTGAGAACGAGCCGGCCCGCCATCGCTACCAGATCCGAGCGCTGCTGGACGCGATGGACGAAGGCCGCCGCCCCGAAACCAGTGGGCCAAACGTAAGGCCGACGATCGAGCTGATCGCCTCGGTCTACAAGGCGGCTTTCACGGATGAAGTGGTCGTCCGCGGGTCGATCGGCCCGGAGGATCCGTTCTACGAGAGCTTCAACGGAGGCAGACGATTCTCCTGACGGGAATGCTATCGTTTCTGGTTCAGGAGGCATACGGGAAACGCGGGGAAGGACAGGCAGATGACGATCAGCTATGCAGAAGAACATCGCCTGGCCGCCAGCGAGGCCGGGCTTCGATACGTCACCGACGGGCTCCCGGGAATCACGCGCCGGGGGGCCGGTAAAGGCTGGGCCTTCTACAAACCAGACGGCACCCGGATAGCCGACAAGAAGGTGCGCGCCCGCATCCTGGGCCTGGTGATCCCGCCGGCCTGGACAGACGTCTGGGTCTGCCCGGACCCTCGAGGCCACATCCAGGTTACGGCGCGGGACGCCCGCGCCCGAAAGCAGTACCGGTATCATCCGGAATACCGACAGGCGCGAGACTAATCCAAGTTCCGACACCTGTTCGAACTGAGCGAAGTGCTGCCGATGCTTCGGGAACAGGCTGAAAAGGATCTGCGGGCGCCCGAGTTGAGCCAACGCCAGGTCCTGGCGACAGTGGTGCAGCTGCTGGACAAGACCCTGATTCGGATTGGAACGGAAGAGTATGCGAAGGAGAACAAGTCCTACGGCCTGACGACTCTTCGAGGTAAGCATGTAACCGTAGACGGGTCGACGATGCAGTTCAGCTTTCGCGGAAAAAGCGGCGTCCAGCACGCGCTGTCTGTGATGGACAAACGGATCGCTCGTATCGTACAGCAGTGCCAGCATCTGAAGGGCGAGGAACTGTTTCAGTACGTCGACGAAGAGGGGAAACAGGTAACGATAGGATCGGACGACGTGAACGCCTACCTGGCCGAGCTGTCGGGCCTGCATATTACGGCGAAGGATTTCCGGACCTGGGGTGGCACGATGCTGGCGGGCACCAAACTGCGAGAGCTGGGATCCGTATCCACCCAGCGAGAAGCCAAGAAGAACATCAACGTCGCCATCGACGCAGTGGCTGAGCGGTTGGGGAACACGCGGGCCGTTTGCCGGAGCTACTATATCCATCCCGCCCTGCTGGAAGCGTATATGGGCGGACGAACGGCGGGCCCGTCTATGGAACTGCCTAAGAAAAAGGGTCCTTCGAAGAAGCGGGTTTCGGGAAAGGCGAGTTCACGGCGGCGTCCGGTGGCGGCGCTTCGTCGGGATGAGGTGGCGATTTTGCAGTTTTTACACGATCTGGTATGAAGAAAGGCCGGGCAGAGGGTAGACGGCAGAGGTGAAACAGGACTCCGTGATCCTAGTTCGCCCTAGCGAGAAGAGCGAGTGACCCCAGCATTCGCTGGGGCAGGCTCAAGTAATCGAATGACCCCAGATCAAGTCTGGGGCAGGCTCAGTGACGAAGGTGGCTCCTCTTTGACACGGATTGATCATATCGAGGTATTCCCGCTGGCGATTCCGATGACGCGGTCGTTTTCGTTCGCGTCGGGGTCGGTGGGCGAGGCGGGCGGGACGGCGCCTCATATACTTGTACGGGTTACCGATTCGGACGGGGCTTTCGGGTGGGGTGAGGGGCGGCCGGTTCCGCAGTGGTCGTATGAGACGGCCGGTTCGGTGGTGGATGCGCTCCGGAATCATCTGGGTCCGGCGGTAACAGGCCTGCCGGTTGCGGACCTTCGTGGTCTGCGGCGGGCGATGCACAGCATGATTGGACGCGGCCCGAGCGTTGGGATGCCGATTGCGAAGGCCGCTCTGGATATTGCGCTTCATGATCTGATGGCACGGCGATGCGACTTGACGCTCAGGGAGTTTCTAGGAGGAGCGCGAGATCGGAATCGGGTGGAGTTGAGCTGGACGGTGACGGCTCATGACCTTGAGACCTTGGAACGGGATGCGGCGGAAGGCCGGGATGAGGGGTTCCGGCATTTCAACTTCAAGGCAGCGGTGTCTCCGTCGACGGACGCCGACATTGCCCGGTGGCTGTGCGACAACCGCCCGGAAGGCGGGTTCGTGTGGGCCGACGCCAACCAGGGCTACACCCTGCCAGACGCCAGACGAGCGGCCTCCCTCTTTCTCGACCTGGGCGTGGATCTGCTCGAACAGCCGCTTCCTGCAGACCGGATGGGACTTATGCGGCAGCTGCGGGTGTCGACGGCAATGACCCTGGCGGTGGATGAAGCGTCGGTGGGCACCGCCGATTTTTTTGCCTACGCGGCTGAAGGGCTTGTGGACAGCTTGGTGGTGAAAGTCACCCGCTCAGCGGGGTTGGGCCCCAGCCTTCAGCAGATGGCTATCGCCGAAGCGGCCGGGCTGACGTCTGTGGTGAGCGGGTTGACGGATGGGCTGCTGACGAAGCTGGCCGCCTGTCAGTTGGCGGCAGCGACCGGTATTGAAGGGCCGGCAGCGTTGAACGGCAGCCAGTTCATCGACGAAGGAGTGCTTTACCCCGACAAGGCATCGGTTGAACATGACGGCGTTGTGGAGCTGAACGATGAGCCGGGGATAGGGATGGAGCCGCATCCGGAGGGATTGAAGCAGTATGCAGCCTGAAAGAAAGCGGTGAGCTGTTAGCTTGAAGCGGAGCCGGCATCTGAGCGGATTTTCACACAACGGTACGCGGGTACGCAAAAAGAAAAACTTGGATATGTCGAAATCAGATGAACTTTCGGTGACGCACGTCTTGGGGCGCCAGGTAAGCTACTCGCACGAGGGCGTTGAGCTGCTGAATTACGTGTACGACAACCGGATGGACGCCAAAGAGTGTCCGACGCCCTATGTCCATTCGCTGCGGACCCTGACAGGTGGAAGCCTGACGAACAATCGTCCGCACGATCATCGGTGGCACAAGGGGCTGACGATGACGTGCGCCGAACTGAACGGCCACAACTTCTGGGGTGGCCCAACCTACGTTCGTGACAAGGGCTACGAACAGTTGGGCAATGTGGGGCGGATGGATCACGTGGCTTTTACGCGGATGGATGGCGATGGATTTACCGAGACGCTCAGATGGGTGACACCCTGCGGCGCGTGCTGGGTGGAGGAGACTCGAGGTCTGCGCGTCGCCAGCATCGATGAGGCCGCGGGCTCATGGACGCTGGAGCTGTCGTTTCAGCTGACGAACGTATCGGGCATCCTGCTGGAATGGGGATCGCCGACGACGGTGGGACGTCCGAATGCCGGCTATGGCGGGCTTTTCTGGCGAGGCCCCCGAGACTTTACCAAGGGGACGATTCTAGCGAGCGACGGTCGAGAAGGTGAGGAGATGATGGGGCAGACGTCGCCCTGGCTGGCCTATTCCGGGGCGCACGACAGCCGGGACGGCGGAGCGACGCTGCTATTCGTCGATGGGAAAGACAACCCACCCACCAAATGGTTCTGCAGGAGCGGTCCGTTCGCCGCCGTAAGCGCCAGTTTCATGTTCGATGAGGTGTATGAGCAGGCCCCGGAAGCGACGATCGAGCTGGAGTACAGGATCGTCATTCTGGAGGGGCAGCGGAAGGCGGAGGAGTTGGAGAAGAAGGCGAACGGCGTGAGGCAATAACTATTGTCGAATATGGAATCTTCGAACTAAGGGAAGGCCGGCGTTGACGTGAGAAACGTTGAGGGGCAATAATCAATACGAATTCTAATTGAGGGACGACGTGACGCCAATTCAGTTGCACCCGGATAACCGGCACATTTTTCTCTTCCGAGGCAAGCCGACGCTGTTGATTACGTCGGCGGAGCACTATGGCGCGCTGTTGAATCTCGATTTCGACTACGCGAAGTACCTTGAGCAGCTGGCGGCGGATGGGATGAATCATACGCGGGTGTTTTCGGGGGCGTACTGCGAGCCCATGGGGGCGTTCAAGATTGCGCGGAACTCCCTGGCGCCTGAACCGGGGCGTTTCCTGACGCCGTGGGCGCGCAGTGACGAGGAAGGATATGCGAACGGCGGGAACCGATTCGACCTGACTTTGTGGAGTGACGCGTATTTCGAGCGGCTTCACGATCTGATGTCGGTGGCGTCGGAACATGGGATTGTGGTGGAGATGAACCTGTTCTGCCCGTTCTACAAGGACGAGATGTGGGATCTCTGTCCCCTGAATGCCCAGAACAATGTGAACGGCGTGGGTGAGGGTCCGTATGACACTGTCTATCGAGCCGAGCGCGAAGCCGGGATGCGGGAGGTGCAGGAGGCGTTGGTCCGGAAGCTGGTGGAGGAGCTGAAGGACTATGACAATCTGTACTTCGAGGTGATGAACGAGCCGTACGCCCGGGGCGTTGAGAGGGCGTGGGAGCATACGGTTGTGGATGTGATTGCGGCGGCGGAAGCGGATCGTACGACGAAGCACCTAATCTCATTGAACGTCGCTAATGGGAAGGAGCTGGTCGACGAGCCGAATCCGAAGGTGTCGATCCTGAACTTCCACTACGCCTGGCCGCCTGAAACGGTGGCGATGAACTATCCCGTCGACCGTGTGATCGGTGACAACGAGACGGGGTTCCGCGGCACAGGCGACGCCTATTACCGGCGGGAGGCGTGGGCGTTTATCCTGGCCGGAGGAGGGCTTTACAACAACCTCGACTACTCGTTCGTGGCCGGACATGAAGATGGCACGTTCGCGTATCCGGACGACCAGCCGGGCGGCGGCTCGCACGAGCTGAGGCAACAACTGAAGATCTTGAGCGATTTCGTTCACGGGTTCGATCTTGTGAGAGCTCGGCCGATGGTAGATGTGACAGACGGGTTGCCGGACGGCATTTCGTCCTTTGTGATGGGGATCGAGGGGCAGGAGTACGCGGTGTACGTCTGCAGGACGGACGATATGTTGGCCATCGAGGCGACGCCGACGGCGCATGTTGTGAAGCTGACGATGCCGGCCGGTGTCTATCGAGCCGAATGGGTGGATGTGCTCTGGGGGGAGAAGCAGTCGGTACAGATGGATCACGCGGGCGGGAAATTGGAATTGGCGACGCCGGGATTTGTGAATGATATCGCGGTGGGCGTGAGGCGGGTTGGATGAAACGAAGAGGAAAGGCCAAAGGCAGGTTCGCGGGATCGCAGAGTCAGATGCGCGAGGTTGCCACAGGGCGTCTTCGACGCCCTTCTCAATGACGCAAAGGTGAAGGGGTTGGCTATGATGGTTTCGACGACGATTGGGTCTGTGCTGCTGCAGGCGGGGTTGGTGCTGCTGTGCGCCGCGATGGTGGCGCCGGCGGTGGCCGGCAGCGCAGAGGCGGCGCGGAGGATTGCGAAGGCGCATCCGCGCGTGCTGGGGTCGTTGGACCGGTTGAAGGCGCTAGCGAAGGAGCGACCGGAGGCGTACGCCCGGATGGCGACTGTCGCCCGGGGGGTGATGGGTGAGGCCGATGACCACCGTCGAAACGACGATCACGCGTCCATGATATCGCTGGGCTTGGTGAGCGCGATCGAAGCGGATAAGGCGATGGCTCGTCGGGCGGTGGAGATGGCCCTGACGTATGTGGACGCCGATATCCGGCATGGCCACGTGACGTTCGGCCACGACCTGGGACGGACCGGGCTCGTCTACGATCTCTGTCACGCTGCATGGACGGAGGAGGAGCGGCAGCGTTTCATCACCTACTTCAATGCAACGGTGGACGCCAACGTCAACAGCGAGACCCACGTGTTCCACAATGCATGGTACGGCTACAAGCATTGGGGCTACGGCATTTCGGCCTATGCGACCTACTACGAGAATCCGCGCGCCGAGGAGATCCTGGCGGAGACGGAACGCGACTGGCGGGAACGGGCTGCCCCGGCTCTTGAACTGGCTGGCGCCGGGGGTGGCTTCGCCGAAGGTTACTACGTTCATTACTGGCTCTACGAGTGGGTGTTCTTTACCGAGGTCGCCCGGTTGTGCGAGGGCAAGGACTACTACGAGGATGCGCCCGCCTTTTTCCGCAAGCGGGCGATTGCGTCGATGTTCGAGATGTATCCCGGTATCCGGGAGTACGGCACCCGACGTCCAATACCTATCGGCGACGGCGGTGGGCGCCGATACGGTGGAGATAGAGACAAGGCCTTGTCCGCACGCCGGATCCTGGTCAACCGCTATCGGGATGACGTCGCTCACCAGGCGGCGCATACATTTAATGAGACAACGCCCGTTTCCGGCGGTGGAACGCACGCCTACAAAGACTTCCTCTGGCGGGATGAGACCGTTCCGACAGGCGACCTCGCGGATTTTCCCCGCTCCCACATCAGCGAGGGGCCCGGCTACGTG